>Ga0070665_100009066_pt1 | contig 10078 bp, 7 predicted proteins | sample KBSS13metaG_FD_65862 | JGI IMG/M metagenome (GOLD analysis project Ga0070665, IMG submission 65862) | Switchgrass rhizosphere microbial communities from Kellogg Biological Station, Michigan, USA - KBS S1-3 metaG | ecosystem: Host-associated > Plants > Roots > Rhizosphere > Soil ...
AGCCGGGGTCGCCAAGGCCACCCTGTACAACCATTTCCGCACCCTGTCCGACGTCCTGCAGGCCCTGATGATTGATGAGATCGAACGCCTGGTTCAAGAGTTCGGGCACCTGGAGCTGGCTCCGGCTCTGATCGCCGCCGCTGAGGTGCTGTCCGATCATCCGCTTCTGGAGGCGCTCAGCGCCCAGGACACCGATGTGCTCGCGGCGCTGGCTCGGGTGGACGTCCGCAGCCCGGGTTGGGCGATGGTAGCTACGAGCTGTGAAAACATTCTGTCCCGGTCGGGGCGGCGCGGGCTGCCGACCGTGTTGCGCTGGCTGTCGTCCTTCGTGTTGGCTCCGGCCGAACGCGAGGACATCCGGGCCGACGTCGATGTGCTGGTGGCCGGACTTCCCCCGGCCGGGGTGGACGGAAAATCAACCGTTGTTTCCTACGAGCGGCCCGGTATGAGGCAGACTGTTAAGTAGTCCGCCGGCTTATTCGTAGCAACGATGGGAAGGGTCAACCGACCATGGCAAACGGCTTCGTCAAGGCCTGGAAGTATGTCTCAGCCTGGTTCAGTAACAAGGTCGACGAGAAGGCCGACCCCAAGATCCAGATCCAGCAGGCAATCGAGGACGCCCAACGGCAGCACGAGGGCTTAACTCGGCAGGCCGCCAACGTCATCGGCAACCAACATCAGCTCGAGCTGAAGCTCGATCGCCAGCTCGGCCAGATCGAGCAGCTCCAGGCGCAGGCCCGTCAGGCCCTGGTCCTGGCGGACAAGGCCCGAGCCAGTGGCGACGAAACCAAAGCCGCGGACTTCGAGCAGACCGCCGGCGTGCTGGCCAACCAACTTGTCACCGCCGAGGCGGCCGCCGCCGACCTGAAGCAACTACACGATCAATCGCTGTCGGCCGCTCAGCAGGCACGCCAGGCCGTAGAGGACAACGCCATGCTCCTGCAGGAGAAGTTGTCGGAGCGCACGAAATTGTTGAGTCAGCTCGAGCAGGCCAAGATGCAGGAGCAGGTGTCGGCCTCGCTGAACCAGATGAGCGAGTTGGCGGCGCCCAAGAACACGCCGTCCTTGGAAGAGGTGCGTGACAAGATCGAGCGCCGATATTCCAATGCCCTGGGTCAGGCCGAACTTGCCTCGACCTCAGTCGAGGGCCGCATGCTCGAGGTCAAGAAGGCCACGCTGAACATGGCTGGTCAGTCCCGGCTGGAAGAGATTCGCGCGTCGCTCGGGCAGCCTTCCGGCGGAGCGGATAAGCCGGCCGCGGTCGAGTCCGAGCAACACCCCGCCCTTGGCGAGGCGGGGCCGTCCGCCGACCCTACTTCAAGGGCATCGTCTGAGCAGCCCGCCAGTCAACCGGCCGAAAATCAGCCCTGACCGGTCGAAGCTCCGTCAATACGCTCGCTGGCACTCTGGGCAGTAGTAAGTGATCCGATCGCCCTGTTCGTCTTTGCGAATGGCGGTACCGCACCGTCGACAGCCTCGCCCCTGGCGCCCATACACCCAATATTGCTCGCCCGGCCGCCTGGAGCCAGTGGTCGAGCGGCTATAGGTGAGCTTGTTTTGATCGAGTAGGGTCGCCGCGTCCTCGAGTAAAGCCCCGGGGTCGGCGACGCTGTCAGCTGGCGCCCAGGGATTGAGTCGGTGCCGAAACAGCAGCTCGGACTTCACCACATTGCCGATACCGGCCACGACCCGTTGGTCCAGCAGAACATCGGCAACGTTGACGCCGCTCGCTTCGTGAAAACGGCGGAGGGCCTCGTTGCGGTCCCAGTCCGGATCGAGCAGATCCGGCCCGAGGTGTCCTACTAGCTCGGATTCGCGGTCGGTCCTGATCAGGGTCAGCCCATGGACCCGATAGCCCGCGGCCAGCCATTGGTCGTTACCGATCAGGGCCCGGATCTGGTGCCCAGGACCACCACGGGGCCCGACCCGAGACTCGCTGATGCGCCACGTGCCATCCATCATCAGATGACTGTGCAGCGTCCAGGCATTGGAGATGCGCATCAACAGGTGTTTGCCGCGGGCCACCACCGCCACGACGTCCTGACCGACACAGTCGGCCAGCGCGAATCGAGCCACGCGCAGTTCGAAACGGGTGATCGTTCGACCGGCCAACGCCGAGTGCAGTCGGTGCGCGGTGTGAAAGACAGTGTCGCCCTCAGGCACTGTGGCTGCCCTACGCCCGCAGTCGCAGGCCGCGCGGGGACGGCCGGAAACCGGCTTGCGTCAGGGCGTCGGCGAGGGGGCTGCCACCGATCTGCTCGCCATCGGCGGATTCCACGTGCATCTTGCCGAGGGCCCCATTGCGGACGCTGACTGATAAGGCCTCGGCCGCCGCCGACAGGACATCGGGTTCATCGTTGAAGGACAGCAGAGTCTTGCCGCCCCGTTCCACATACAAGGCGCAGGCACCGTCCACCGTGACGACGAGGGCGCCGGCTTTTCGGGCCGGTTGGTGGCCCCGCGTTCCGTCGACAGGCTGATTCATCCGCTCAGGCCAAGGCAGCGCGGAACCGTACGGGTTAGCGGGATCGGTGGCGGCCAGCACCAGCGCGTGCCGAGCCGGTCGGGACTCCGCTGCTGCCGCGGCGGCGATGGCTCGCAATCGATCTACCGCTCCGGTCAGGCCGAACTGGGCGGCTCCCAAGCCGTCGACGAAGTAGCCACGCCGAGCACGCCCGGAATCTTCCAGTTGTCGCAGCACTGGATAGATGGCCGAAAACCCCCCGACCACCGACTCGGCGGCAACCTCGCCTCTGGTCAACAATCCGTAGCGGTCGAGCAGAACTTCGGTTCGCAGTAACGCGGTTCGCGTGTCGGCGCCGACTCGGGAGGGCAATTGCCACCATCGCCCGGGCAGGCTCGACGCCGAGCCGGAGGCGAGGCGGGTAGTTCGATCCAGGCGCCTCACGGTTCGTCCATATCGGGCTCGCGGTGCCGGTCGAGCCCTGCTGTGGGCTGTCTTACCGGACAACAGCCGATTTCGTACCGGCCCCAAGGTGTCGTTGGTGATCAGCCCAGCCCAGGCCAAGTCCCATAGCGCTTCGGCCACCAGAGGCTCGTCTGGCCGATCCGAAGCATCCGTCTCATCGTCACGAAGTCGTTCGACGAGGGCCCGAGCAAACAAGGCCTGTCCATCGGCCAGGGCTGACAACACTCGTTTGTGGGTATCGGTCAGCTCGATCCCGGCCGATGGCGGAAGCAGCTCCGGGCAGGCGTCGGCCGGCAGGAGGGCGATCCACCCGTCATTGGCGGCCAGCGTGCCGGTCCCCACCCACAGCACGTCGCCGGAACTCGTCAGCTCATCCAGCATTGCCGGCGCATAATCGCTGACCCGGGCCGGCAGGATCAACGTCTCCAACGCACTGGCCGGAACGGTGACACCAGCCAACTGCTCGACGACCCGCAAGACGCCGTCGATGCCGCGCAAGCGTCGGTCACTGCCTCCGGCCTGCCCGACGCTTTGCCATTCCGGCAGGAAGCGAGCCAGCACCGAATGCGGGACCGGTTCAACCTCGCGACGCAATGCCGCCAGTGAACGCCGGCGGATGGTTCGGAGCATGCTCGCTCCGCAATACTGCCGACCAACCACCTGCGCATCGAATTCGCCGGCAAGAATCAACCCGGCCGACACCAACCGATCCACACCAACCTGAACGACGGCCGGACCCAAACCGAGACGAGCCGCTGGCTCGGCGACCGTGAACGGCCCGTGAGTGCGGGCGAATCTCGATAGCAAGTCGCCGAGCGGGTCGGCCACAAGTTCGGTGAACACCTCGGGAACGCCCACCGGCAATGCGACCCCAAGCGCGTCGCGAACGCGGCCCGCGTCCTCGATGGCCAGCCACCGAAGCTCGCCCGCAATGCGAACCCGAATGACTCGACGAGTGCGCTCCAATTCGAGCAGGTCGGATTCGGTACCGCCGCGCTGGCTGACTTCCTCAGTCGTCAGGTCTCCGACCTCACGCAGCAGATCGCTGACCTGATCAGCTCCAGCGACGCGGCGAGCATCACTCAGACGCTGCGCATCGGCGATGCTGTCGGCGATCGATTGTTCGTCGAGCAGGTCCCGCAGATCCGGTGAACCCATGAGCTCGGCCAGCAATGATGTGTCCAACGTGAGGGCCTGGGCCCGGCGCTCGGCCAGCGGAGCGTCCTCGTCATAGAGGAACATTCCCACGTAGCTAAACAGCAAGGCCTGTGCGAATGGCGAAGCGCTCGGGGTTTCGACATCGACCAGCCGCACCTTGCGTGCCTGGAGCTGGCCCATCAGCTCAGACAGGCCGGGAAGGTCGAAAACATCCTGCAGACATTCCCGCATCGCTTCCAGTACAACGGGAAACTGGCCGTAATCCTGTGCGACCTGCATCAAGGCGTGCGCCCGTTGGCGTTGCTGCCACAGCGGAGCGCGGCGGCGCGGATCACGCTTGGGCAGCAACAGCGATCGAGCGGCGCACTCGCGGAATCGGCTGGCGAACAAGGCCGAGCCGCTCACCTCGCTGGTCACGATCGACTCGATTTCGCCGGGATCGAACAAGATCAAATCTGAGCCCGGGGGCTCGGCCGTCGTATCGGGAAGTCGCAGCACGATGCCGTCATCGCTGTGCATCGACTGCACATCCAGTCCGAGACGTTCGCGCAGACCGGCCACGATCGCCATCGCCCAGGGACCGTTGATCGGGGCGCCGAAGGGCGAATGCACCACCAGGCGCCAGTCGCCGAGCTCATCACGAAAGCGCTCGATGACAATGGTCTGATCCGTCGGCAAGACGCGGGTCGCGTCGCGCTGTTCAGCTAGATAGGCCACCAGGTTCTGCGCGGCCCACTCGTCCAATCCGGCCTGGCGAGCTCGAGCCGTGGCGGCCGGTGCCTCGGCCGCGGACAACTCGCGGACGAACGCCCCCAGGGCGCGCCCCAGCTCCACCGGCCGGCCGGGGGAATCGCCTTTCCAGAAAGGCATCTTCCCGGCTTGGCCCGGTGCCGGAGTGACCAGTACCCGATCGTGGGTGATGTCCTCGATTCGCCAGGACGATGAGCCGAGCAGGAACACCTCTCCAACTCGAGATTCGTACACCATCTCTTCATCGAGCTCACCGACTCGACGTCCGGGACCGTCACCACTGGCCAGGAACACCCCGAACAGCCCGCGGTCGGGAATGGTGCCACCCGACGTGACGGCCAGCCGCTGAGCGCCGGCTCGCGCCGTCAGTGTTCCGGTGACACGGTCCCACACCAACCGTGGTCGCAACTCGGCGAAGGCATCGGAGGGATAACGCCCCGACAGCATGTCCAGCACGGCATCCAAGGCCGACCGCGGCAGGGTCGCGAAGGAGGCGGTTCGCCTGATCAGCTGCTCGAGTTCATCGACATCCAGGTCATCCAGCGCAACCATCGAAACGATGTGTTGAGCAAGCACATCCAAGGGATTGCGCGGGTATCGCATGGTCTCGATCTCGCCGGAGCGAATGCGCTCCGCGACTACCGCCGACTCGAGAAGATCGCCGCGGTATTTGGGAAAGATCACCCCGACCGAGGTGGCTCCGACCTGATGACCGGCTCGTCCGAGACGTTGCATTCCGGCGGCTACCGAGGGTGGTGCCTCGACCTGGACAACCAGGTCCACGGCACCCATGTCGATCCCGAGTTCCAGCGACGAGGTCGCTACGACCGCGGGGATGAGACCGGCCTTGAGCTCCTCTTCCACGATCTGGCGCTGTTCGCGTGAGACCGAGCCGTGGTGCGCTCGGGCGACCACACCCCGATCAGGATCACGTTCGACCGCAAGTTCATTTAGTCGCGCGGTGAGCCGCTCGGCCAGGCGGCGGGAGTTCGCGAAGACGATCGTGGACTGGTGGGTGTCGATGAGATCCAGGACCCGCTCCTCCACATGCGGCCAGATGGAGGACCGTCGCTGGGGGTCGGCCTGCGGGTCGACGATTCCCTCGCCCAGTTCGGACAGATCTTCGACCGGAACCACAACCGACAGCTCGAGCTGCTTGCTGGCCGGCGGTGCCACGATGGTCACTGGTCGGGCGCCGGCCAGGAAGGTGGCCACCTCCTCGATCGGGCGAACGGTCGCTGACAGACCTATTCGTTGCGCGGGTTGGGGGAGTAGCGCATCCAGACGTTCCAGGCTTACGGCGAGATGGGCGCCACGTTTGGTCGCCGCGACCGAGTGAATCTCGTCCACGATCACGGTTTCGACCCCGGCCAGAGCTTCACGCGCGGCCGAAGTCAGGACTAGGAACAGTGATTCCGGTGTGGTTATCAGGATGTCGGCGCCCAGGCGCGCGAACCTTCGTCGGTCCTCGGGCGTCGTATCACCTGACCGCGTTGCGACTCGAATCTGCGGCTCCGGTAGTCCGAGGCGCCGGGCGGCTTGCGAGATTCCGACGAGGGGAGAGCGCAGATTTCGTTCGACGTCGGCGGCCAGCGCCTTGAGCGGACTTACATACAGAACCCGGCAACGTTGTTTCGGATCGTCTGGAGGGGTGACCGCGCTGAGCCGGTCAAGGGCGTACAGGAACGCAGCTAGTGTCTTGCCGGATCCGGTCGGAGCGACTACCAGCGTGTGCTGGCCGCGGGCGATTGCCTCCCACGCCCCGGTTTGGGCCGCGGTCGGCCCTTCGAAGGCACCACTGAACCAGGCCTGGGTCGCCGGTGAAAACAAGCCGCTGGTCACTCAGCCAGTGTGCCTGTTTCCTCTGACACCGTCAGCGGCCGAGTGGTGTCATGCGAGTTCGTCAGTGACCAGCGGTCAGACGATCCTTCACCGCGGGCCAGTCGGCGTCCGTCATTGAGTACTGGACCGAATCCCGCCAGGTACCGTCCGCTCGAATTCGATGGTTGCGCAACACCCCTTCGCGAGTGGCACCGAGACGAGCGATGGCGGCCTGGGAACGCTCGTTCAAGATGTCGGTGTGCCACACCACCCGCGCGGCTTGCAGCGTCTCGAATGCGTAGGTCAGCAGGACCAGCTTGGAATCATTGTTGTGCCCAGTTCGCCACCATCGCCGCCCGAGCCAGGTGTACCCGATCGCCAGCGACCGGGTGGCCGGGCTGACCTCGTACAGGCTGGTGGTCCCGATGAAGTCGCCACTGTCACGATCGAACTGGGCGAACGGTAGTCGCTCGCCCCGGGCGCGAGCCGCCAACGCTGCGAGAATTTCGCGCCGTGCTTCTTCCACGGTGCCGGCCGCCGGACCTCGCCCGAGAAATTGGACGACTTGCTCGGCTCCTCCATCCACCTGCAGGGCCGCCAGATAGTCCGCGGCATGTTCGACAGCGAGTGGTACCAGCCTGACCTTGGATCCGGCCAATTCCTCGAGGGCAAACCATCGATCGGGATTGGATGCGGCACTGGCGGGTACGGGCATGTGCCGATCTTGGCCGATCCGGTATGGCCGCGCATCTGCATTTGGCATCCGGGTTCGGCCAGCCGATACGCTGGGCGGGTGCGATTGAGCGAGTTCTGGTGGCGGATGGAACGCCGATTCGGCGCCGGCTACGCCCGCTCGTTGGCCGCCGATTACCGGATCTCAGCGCTTGGTGCGACCGTGAACGAGGCGCTCGAACGAGGTGACCTGCCCAAGGCGGTATGGCGCGCCGTCTGCCAGGAGCTGGGCGCGCCGAGCGCGTTGCGCTGACTCCAGTTTCAACGGCTTCAGCTTTCGAAGGCTCCGTCGCGACACGCCGGAAATTTTTTTCCGGCAGCTCGGCGCAATCGAACAGATGTTCGGCTAGCCTTTCTCATGACGAAGTCGTCCACAGATTCGGTTCGGACTCAGAAATTGTCAGAGGTCGGATCTAACGTCACAGATCTAACGTCACAGACAACTTCAGAAACAACCGAGAATCCGAAAGAGGTAATCGCACATGGCCGCAGCATTCGATCGCGATAAGGCGCTGGAAGTTGCCCTGGGTCAGATCGACAAGCAGTTCGGTAAGGGCTCGGTGATGCGGCTTGGCGAGCGGCCTTATGTGCCGATCGAAGTCATCCCAACCGGTTCGATCGCTCTTGATCTGGCGCTCGGCATCGGGGGCTTGCCCCGGGGCCGGGTGATCGAGATCTACGGTCCGGAAAGCTCGGGTAAGACGACGGTCGCGCTGCATGCGGTGGCCAACGCGCAGGCCGCCGGCGGTATCGCTGCCTTCATCGACGCCGAGCACGCCATGGACCCTGAATATGCACGGGCCTTGGGGGTCGACACCGACGCGTTGCTGGTCAGTCAGCCCGACACCGGCGAACAAGCTCTCGAGATCGCCGACATGTTGATTCGTTCGGGTGCCCTCGACGTCATCGTGATCGACTCGGTGGCGGCCCTGGTGCCGCGGGCTGAGATCGAGGGCGAGATGGGTGACAGTCATGTCGGTTTGCAGGCTCGACTGATGAGCCAGGCGCTCCGCAAGATCACAGGAGCGCTGAGTAACTCCGGCACGACTGCGATCTTTATCAACCAGCTTCGCGAGAAGATCGGTGTCATGTTCGGCTCACCGGAAACGACGACCGGTGGTAAGGCACTGAAGTTCTATGCCTCAGTGCGTCTGGACGTCCGACGCATCGAAACCTTGAAGGACGGGGCCGAAGCGGTGGGTAACCGTACTCGGGTAAAGGTCGTGAAGAACAAGGTCGCGCCGCCGTTCAAACAGGCTGAATTCGACATCGTCTATGGCCAGGGCATCAGCCGTGAAGGATCACTGATCGACGTGGGCGTCGACCAGGCGATCATCAAGAAGTCCGGTGCTTGGTACACCTACGAGGGCGACCAACTCGGTCAGGGCAAAGAGAACGTTCGTGGCTTCCTTCGTGACAATCCTGATCTGGCGAATGAAATTGAGAAGAAGATCAAAGAGAAGCTCGGAGTGGGTGCTCAGGTGACCGAGGCAGCTCCGCTTCCGGCGCCGGTCGACTTCTAGTTGGGGCGGCCGGTCATGGCACGGCAAGCTGCCCGGGGCGGCGATTGGGAAGCGTCGCCCCCGCAGCTGCCTGAAGATATTGCTGCCGACCGGGACGTCGACGCGACATCGGGGGCTCGAACGATTTGTTTGAAGCTGCTCACCGTACGGTCGCGAACTCGTCAGGAGTTGGCTGAGGCCCTGCGCTCTCGTGGGATTGCCGACGATGTCGCGGATGAAGTTCTTGCTCGGTTCGCCGACGTAGGCCTGATTGACGACGCCGCCTTCGCCGAGAACTTCGCCCGCGCCCGGCTCGCCGACCGGGGACTCGCTGGTCGCGAGATTGCTCGGCAGCTCAGGGCCAAGGGGGTCAGTGAGCCAGACGTTTGCTCGGCGTTGTCTCAGGTCGACACCACGTCTGAGCGGGCAATGGCTCGGCAACTGGCGGACCGCAAGGTTCGCTCGATGGCAGGGCTGGCTCCGGCGGTTCAGACCCGCCGGGTGGTCGGCCTCCTCGCTCGCAAGGGATACAGTCCCGGACTGGCGTTCGAGGTGGTCCGCGAGGTGGTCAAAGACGCTGATTTGGGTGAACCTGCCGATGACACAGCTTGGCCTGCTTGACCGGAACCCAATCGATTCATAACCTCAGAGCATTGGGAGAAAGGATGCGCAGCCACCGATGTGGCCAGCGCACTGACATATAGCTACACATGTTCGTCCGTTTGACCACGACCACGTCGATGACCGAAGGAGAATGCCACCCCGCCTATCGATGCGGGATCGGTTATTGCTGCGCTTCGCCGTCTTTGACGATGGATGGTGGTCCTGCGGGTCTGGCCTCCTGGCTTCTGCGATGAGTCTTGATTGACACGTCGCCTCGCGAGGGGAGGACGTTGATGGCCCGTTGGGTCGATTTGATGGCGATTGCCGCTGTTTTTGTGTTGGTCCTGGTATTGGGTCTTCGGTTTCTTTCGCTGTACTCCAACAAGGCCAGCCGAAGCGCTCTCGACCGCGATGAGGTCGTGGACCACGTTCGATTTGCTGAGGACGAAGCCGAGGCGCTGCGAGCACGAGCTGAGGCTGAAGTCGGCTCCATGCGCCGATCTGCTCAAGCGGAACTGGAGGCGCTGCGTCGAGCAGCGGCTACTGAAGCTGACGCTGCTCGAGCCAGCGCTGAAGCGGGCCG
>Ga0070665_100009068_pt1 | contig 10077 bp, 9 predicted proteins | sample KBSS13metaG_FD_65862 | JGI IMG/M metagenome (GOLD analysis project Ga0070665, IMG submission 65862) | Switchgrass rhizosphere microbial communities from Kellogg Biological Station, Michigan, USA - KBS S1-3 metaG | ecosystem: Host-associated > Plants > Roots > Rhizosphere > Soil ...
GTCGTGCTGTCGCTGTTGGCGAGCAGCGGGAAGTAGTAGCCGAACACGCCGTAGCGCGCCTCGACGTACATGTTGTTGCTGACCGTGCCGTTCCACTCACCCTTGTAGATCCAGCTGCCTGAAATCTGCTTGAGCGTGGCGTTGAGATCCGTGTAGCTGTTGGTGCTCGACGGCAGACGATTCGGCTGCTGCTTCTGGCCCCACTGGTAGTAGCCGATCAACTTGTTGTTCTGGTTGATCTGGTAGGTCCCCTTGCCGGACGGATTCCACAGGCTGGTGTCGAACAGGGTACCCGAGATCGGGCCGATGAAGTTGGGCTGGCCGACGGAGGTCTTCTGGTTGCGGTACGAGAAATACCACCAGACCTTATCCTTCTTGATCGCGCCGCCGATGTTGATGTTCGAGTCGCGGTACTTCACCGTCTCGTTGCTGTGCTCGCGGATGCCGCTCGTGTTTGTCGGGGTGTACGCGAACTGGGGCGGCAGATTTCCGCTGATGTTGTCCGAGATCATCCCGTTGGTTTCGTAGTCGGTGTACAGCTCGCCCTGGAACTTGTTGCCGCCCGACTTGCCGAGCATCTGGCTCTGCACGCCCGGGGTCGGCATTTCCGCGCCCTGGCCGATCGTGCCGAGGAACACCTCTTCGAACGAGCCGTAGTCGACGTAGAAGCCGGCGCCGCTCGTGCCTTCGGTGGTGTTGATGCCCTCGACGAGGACGCGGTTCTGGCCGCTGAAGCCGTAGGCGGTGTAGCCGGTCTGCGTGCCGGCGCGGTTGCCGCCGACGTCGATGCGGCCCATCGTCACCGACGGGGTGACGGCGAGGAGCGACCACAGGTCACGCGAGTTCGGGATTTCCTGCAGCGCTTCGAGCTTGAAGTTCTGCTGGACGCGCGTGTTCGAGGTGTCGATGACCGGCGAGTCGCCGGTGACCGTCACGGTCTCCTGCAGCGACGCGACCGCGAGCTCGACGTTCACCGTCGCAGTGAAACCCATCGAAATCTGAATGTTCTCGCGCTTGAGCGTGTTGAAACCGGGCAGCTCGAACGTCACCGTATAGGTGCCCGGAGGCAGCGCGGGAAAGCGATAGTTGCCACCGGTGTCGGTGACAGAACTCGTGATGCCCATGGAGGAAGGGCTGGTCGCGCTCACGGTGACGCCCGGAAGCACGCCGCCGCTGCTGTCAGCGACCTTGCCATTGATCGAACCGGTGGTGCTCGCGCCACCGCCTTGCGCAAACGCATGCGTTGAGGCGAGCAGGCAGACCGCCAGCACCGCGACAACCAAATGGAACCCTCGACGTTTCATGAACGCCCTCCTCTTTCTTGAACACGCGCACCGTTCAACCACCGTGCGCTTTTGGACCAGTAGTGCAATCGGGACAGGCAAACACCGTGCTGGATCGTGAAACGCGGAGCTTAGCATCGAAGGTGAGGGGCCGCAACGACTTACAAGCGTTTTCTTATAAGACAACTGGAGACATCTGGTCGATTATCCAAGACTCAGGATCGGCAGGTTCAGCTGTCCGGATTCGTGCGGCCCCGGAGTCTTGCATTACTATCGACCTTCCGATGGCGAGAGATCGTTTTGGGGCCCTGGTCCTCGCGTTGTGTCTCGCGCTCGCGTGGTCCGTGCACACTCCGACACAAGGCCGGCCCGACGAGGGCCAGACGCCTCGGGGGGCCACACCAGTCGGCGCGTCGGTGTGCGCCTCGTGCCACCACGACGTCCACGACGAGTGGAAAAGCGGCCGGCACAGCAAGATGATCCAGCCGGCGAACCCCGCGAGCGTCAAGGGCGACTTCTCCAAGACCCGCATCACGCTTCGAGGCCAGCGGTTCCAGCTGAGAGTGGCCGACGGCGCGTACTTCATCACCGAGTCGAACATCACCGGCACGCCGCGCGAACACCGGGTCGAGTACACGCTCGGCAGCCGCCGGATTCAGCACTACCTGACGACCATCGACAAAGGCCGGATCATCGTGCTGACGCCGAGCTGGGACGTCCAGCGCGGCGAATGGTTCGACAACATGGAAATCGTCCGTCCGGACGAAGACGATCGGACACCGGTGCAGCAGTGGAACAAGAACTGCGTCGGCTGCCACGTCAGCCAGCAGGACAACCACTACACGCCTGCCACGAAGACCTACGGGACGGCGTGGGCCGACTTCGGCACGTCCTGCGAGCGGTGTCATGGTCCGGGCAGCGCGCACGTGGACAAGTATCGGAACGGCGCCCGTCCCGGCGGCGATCGCGCGATCGTCCGGCCGACACGCCTCGATCCGAAGAGGGGCAGCATGGTCTGCGCGCAGTGCCACTCGCTGCGCGATGTCATCGGGCCCGGCTTCGCCGCCGGCGCCGATTACTTCGACTACTTTCAGCCGGTCCTCGAATACGCCCCGCGCAAGGAGTCGGATCCCACCTACTGGGTTGACGGGCGGCCGCGGCGCTTTTCAAACGACGCGATGGGGCTGTGGCAGAGCGAGTGCTTCCTTCGCGGCGGCGCCACCTGCACGAGTTGCCATCGCGACCCCCACTTGCCCGACGTCGACAAGAACCCTCAGCTCGCGGCGTCGAGCAATGCGCTCTGCACCGGCTGCCACACCGCGATCGGCGCGGCCGTGACGTCGCACACGCGTCACCTCGCCGGCAGCCCGGGCAGCGCGTGCGTCGAGTGCCACATGCCGCGGACGGTGCTGAGCATCAAGGCGCGCATCCGCGATCACTCGATGAGCCTGCCGGCGCCGGAGAACACGGAACGGTTCGCGATTCCCAACGCCTGCAACGAATGTCACGCGGACAAAAAGCCGTCGTGGGCGGTGGACGCGCTCGCGAAATGGTGGCCGAACGGGCGCCGCACGAAGCTGGTGGCGCGCGCCGAGGCGTTCACCGGCGGACGCGCCGGCCGGCCGGAGGCGCTGGAGCGTCTGCTCGCGCTCGCGGCGGACCCGTCCGCCGGACCGCTGGTCAGCGCCAACGCGATTGGCTACCTGCCAAACTATGCGGACACGCGCGCGCTGGACGCCCTGGTCAGCGCGGCAAAGGCGCCGCATCCGGCGATCCGCTCGGCCGCGCTTTCGGGTCTTGGCGTCGCGAAGGGCGGCGACGCCGTTCGCCGCACCACGCTGCTGGCCGCGCTCGACGATCCGGTGCGAGCGGTTCGCATGGCGGCGCTCACGGGAATGATCAACCTGGGCGGCGGCCCGCCGGAGGGGGAAGACGCGCGGCGGTTCCACAAGGCCAGCCTCGAATTCGCGGCGCGCGCCCGGCCGCACGAGGACGACGCGGCGATCCAGCGCGATCTGGGTGTCGTCCAGATGCTCGCCGGCGACTTCGATCCGGCCGGCGACGCGCTGCAAATCGCGATGGGGCTGGAGGCCGATCGGCCGACGGTCCGGTTCCTGTTGGGAATGGTGCGGTTCGGGCAGCGCCGGCTGGACGAGGCGCAAACGCTGTTCAAGCAGGTGCCGGCGTCGGACCCGTACTACGCAGCGGCACAGGCGCAGCTGAAGAAGCTGCAGCCTTAGTTCGCGCGGCCCTCGACCTGCTTCATCGCCTCGTCGATCAACCGCTCGTTGTCTTCCTTGGTGAGGTTCCGCTGGATGATCTTCGACGCGATCATCACGGAGAGATCGACCGCCTCGCGGCGGATCTGCTCGAGCGCGCGATTGGTCTCGAGCTGAATCTGCCGCTCGGCGCCGGCGATCAGCTTCTCGGCGTCGGACTTGGCCCGCTGGCGGATTTCCTCGCGCAACCGCTCGGCGTCACGACGCGCGTCCTCGACGATCGTCGCCGACTCCGCGTGCGCGCTCTGGAGCTTGGCCGCGTACTCCTTCAGCCTCGCTTCCGCTTCGTCGCGATCCTTCTTGGCGTCGGCCAGGGCCCGGTGGATGAATTGTTCGCGCTGCTGCAGCAGGCCGAGCACCGGCCCCCAGGCGAACTTGCCGAGCACGACGACCACGATCACGAAGATCACGAGCGTCCAGATCGCGTTGCCGAGATTGCCGGCGAACGGGCTGAGCGCCTCCGCTTCCTCGGCGGCGTGGATCGGGAGCGCAGTCAGCGCCAGAAACGCAACGATCAGCAGCTTCTTCATGGAGTCTCGCCTAGCTGTTTCGGTAGTGTCCGGCTTCAGCCGGACCTTAAATAGTCCCGAGTCCCGGGACGCAGGCCGGACGCCCGCCTCCCGGGAGTATGTCTGCTACGCCTTCAGGACCGCCATCATGCCGACGACGACGGCGAACAGCGTCGCGCCTTCGATCATGGCGGCGGTGATGATCATCGCCGTCGAGATCTGGCCGGCCGCTGCCGGCTGCCGCGCCATCGACTCGACCGCCGACCCGCCGATCCGGCCGATGCCGGCGGCGCCGCCCATGATCGCGAGACCCGCGCCGATCGCGCCGCCGAGCCACGCCGCGCCCTGGCTCGTCAAGAACGTCGCGTGCTCGGCGGCCCGGCCCGCCTCCTGCGCGAACGCCACCGACGGCATCGCCAGCACGGCGACTGCCACCGCCGAGAACCCAAGAGCCAATCGCACCATCTGTTTCCGATCCATCGTTGCTGTCCTTCGTCTATCCACCGCCCGGGGAGCGGCAGTCTGTCCTATCGCCATCGCAGTCACGCCTCACGGCCCGCATCCGCCCCGAACCTTGCGGGCATGGCGATTGAGTTCACGCGCTCAGTGCGCCGTCGCTTCGTGCCCTTCATGCTCGGCGTGGTGATCGTCGTGATGGAACACCACCGACATGCCGATGAAGAGCGTCGTCAGGAACGTAAAGATGAAGGCCTGCAGGAAGGCGACGAACAACTCGAGGAAGTTGATCGCGACGCTGCCGGCGACGACCAGCACGCCGACGCCCAGGCCCAGCCCGGTGCTCTGCGCGCCGGCCGCCATGATGAACGACAGCAGGACCGCGAGCAGGATGTGGCCGGCGATCATGTTGGCGAAAAGTCGGACGGCGAGCGCAAAGACTTTCGCGAACAGCCCGATGATCTCCACCGGAACCAGCAGCGGCGCCATCCAGATCGGGCCGGGACAGAAATGCGCCAGGTAGGACTTCCCGCCAATCCGCAGACCGTTGATCACCATCATCATCATGGTGACGATCGCCAGCGTGGCCGTCATCCAGATGTTGCCGGTCGCGGTGCCGCCCAGGTGGGTGCCGAACAGGTTCGACACCGCCGGAATCGGCAGCAGCCCGAGGATGTTGACGGTCAGCACGAAGAAAAAGACGCTCCAGATGTACTTGATGAAGCGATCGGTGTGCTCGTGCAGCGCCGGCTCGGCGACTTCCTTCCGCAGGTACTCGCACACCGCCTCGAGCCCGTTCGCGGCCCCGGTCGGCACCATGGCGTCAACGCCGTTCCTGCCGCGCCGGCGCCTTACCAGCATCGGCACCAGCGCGATCAGCAGCAGGCCGGCCAGGAGGATCATCGCGATCTGATCGGAAAAAATCGTGATCTTCCCGTTGGGAGTCAGCGGACCGAGATTCGCCGGCACCTCGATCAGCGGATGCTGAACGACGTGTTCCAGCGGGCTCTCGGGTTCAGCCGACTGTGCTTCGGCGTGGGACGCTTGTGCGGTCATAGAATCGCCAGTTTCACTTCAAGTGGGAGCAGCGCCACATACGCGGTCCCGATCCAGAACAGCAGCGGCTGCCGCGCCACTTCTCCGCTGAGCGCCGCCGCCGCGCCCAGCGCGACGACCACCGCCAGCCTGACCACCATCGCCAGGAAGCCGCGCTGCATCCGGGCCTCAGGGGTTTCCCCGCCGACGACAATCAGCAGCCCGCCGGCCAGCGCCGCCGATACCAGGCTGATCGCGCACCCGACCACCATCGCAGGGACGCCGCCCGCGCCGGCCAGACGCCGCGTCGGGAGCCACCCCACCACGCAAAGGCCGAAGACGATCGCGACGGCCAGACCCAGGAAGCGCGCGTAGCGGCCGCCCCTCGACGTCGTCGTCACGGGATCAGCCTCCGTTCCCGCTGCGCCCCTCCGGACCGCTGCCTTCGTCGCTCGCGAGTTGGTCCTCGGTCTTCGCCTCGCGGGCCGCCTGGAGTGATTCCCTCACGAGATTGTAGAGGCCGCCGACCAGACCGATGACGACGCCGCCCAGAATGCCCCAGGGCTCCGTTCCAAACTTGCGATCGATCCAATAGCCGATGAACGCGAGGCCGGCGGTCGCGCCGGCCAGTTCGAGCCCGACACTGGAGTAGCGGACCCAGCCGGGGAATCGCCGATCATCGGACATGATTCTCCCTGCGACTAAGGACTATATCGTACCTTGTGAAATACTTCACTTAGCCAATTTGGCGACTTGGCGACTGGGTGAATTGGCGAATTTCACTCGCCAACTCGCTAACTCGCTGATTCGCCAATTGTTATCGCAGCGCCGCTGAGATTCCTGCGACTCCGAGCGTCCGGGCCGAGGCGTCCGCGACCACGAACAGCAGCCGCGGATAGACGCCGAGGACGAGCGTCGCGGCCACTGCGATGCCGAGCACGACCGCCAGCGCGGGGCTGGTCACCGGCTCGGAGCCGGGCGTGTCCTTCTTCAGGTACATGAAGACGACGATCCGCACGTAGTAGTAGAGCGAGATGGCGCTGTTGAGCACGCCGATGACTGCGAGCCCGTAGTAGTGCGCGTCGATCGCCGCGCCGAAGAGCCAGAACTTGCCCATGAAGCCGGCGGTCGGCGGGATGCCGCCGAGCGACAGCATGAAGAGCAGCATCGCGAACGCCGCGAACGGCGCGCGGAAGGCGAGCCCGCTGAAGTCCTTGAGCTCGTCGCCCTGCACGTCGGTCCGGCGCAGCATGGTAATGACCGCGAAGGCGCCGAGCTGCATGAAGGCGTAGATCATCAGGTAGACGAGCATCGCGGTGATCCCGCGCGAGGTCCCCGCGACGATGCCGATCAGGAGATAGCCGGCGTGCGCGATCGACGAGTACGCCAGCATGCGCTTGACGTTGGACTGCGTCACCGCCGCGATGTTCCCCGCCGTCATCGTCAGCACCGACAGCACGTAGAAGAGCAGGCGCCAATCGGCGCTCATCGACGGCATCCCCTCGACGAAGATGCGGATCAGCATCGCGAACGAGGCGGCCTTCGAGCCGACCGAGAGGAAGGCGGTGATCGGGGTCGGCGCCCCCTCGTAGACGTCGGGCGCCCACATGTGGAACGGGACCGCGGCGATCTTGAAGCCGATGCCGGCGACCACGAGGATGACGGCGAGCACCAGCCGCGGATCCTTCTCCTGTCCGACGAACGCGTCGGCCATCACCCGCAGGTTGGTCGTGCCCGACAGGCCGTACATCAGCGACATGCCGTAGAGCAGGATGCCGAGCGAGAACGCCCCGAGCAGGAAGTACTTCACCGCCGCTTCGTTCGACCGCTGGTTCGGCTTGATGTAGCCGGCCAGGATGTAGAACGACACCGCCATCGTCTCGAGGCCGATGAACGTGGTGATCAGGTCGATGCCGCCCGCCATGATCATCATGCCGAGGGTGGCGCAGAGAATCAGGAAGTAGTACTCGCCGGGCGATTGCGCGCCTTCGGTGGCGAGGTAGCGGATCGACATCATCACCGTGATCGCCGCCGACCCCAGGAAGATGATCTTGAAGAACAGCGAGAACCGATCCACCGCGAGCAGGCCGTGCGCGACCTCGACGTGCGTATTCGCGAACGGCACCAGCGCGGCTGCGGTGGCGCCGAGCGCGAGCAGCGTCACCCAGGCCAGCGCCGCGCGGCGATCCTTGGGCAGCAGCACGTCGGCAATCAGCACGAGCAGCGCGCCGCCGGTGAGCACCAGCTCCGGCAGGATGTAGTAGAAGTCGGAGAGCGAAACTCCCGGCGGCATCAGCGCCGGTCCTGTCCGGCCGTCGTCGACGGGAGCGGGTTGCCGTTCACGTCGCACGGCAGGTTGGACAGGAACCGCGCCGCCGGGTTGTTGGAGGCGGCGATGGCTTCCGTCGTCGGCGCGGTGTTGCACTCGGCGTACTTGGCGGCGTACTGCGGGCTGACCCGCAGGATGATCTGCTGCACCGAGGTCTCGAGCCGGCGCAGGAAGGGCGCCGGGTAGATCCCCATCCAGACGGCGAGCACCAGCAGCGGCGCGAACGTCGCGAACTCGCGGTGGCTCAAGTCGAGCAGCCGCTCGTTCTTCGGGTTCTCGACCTTGCCGAACATCGTGCGCTGGTAGAGATAGAGCATGTAGGCGGCGCCGAGGACGACGCCGCTGCCGGCAAAGGCCGCCCACACCTTGTTGGCGACGAACACGCCCTGCAGGATCAGCAGCTCGCCGATGAACCCGTTCAGCGTCGGCAGGCCGATCGACGACATCGTCATCACCAGGAAGATCGCGGCGTAGACCGGCATCACCTTCGACAGGCCGCCGTACTCGGAGATCTCGCGGGTGTGGCGCCGCTCGTAGACGACGCCGACCAGCAGGAAGAGCCCGCCGGTCGAGATGCCGTGATTGAGCTGCTGGATGATGCTGCCGGTCAGGCCGACCGGGTTCAGCGCGAACATGCCGAGCATCACCATCGCCATGTGGCTGACCGAGGAGTACGCGACCAGCCGCTTCCAGTCCTTCTGCGCCAGCGCGACCAGGGCGCCGTAGACGATGCCGATGATCGACAGCAGGATCATCATCGGCACGAAGGCACGCGTGCCTTCCGGAAGAATCGGCAGGCTGAAGCGGAGGAAGCCGTAGGTGCCCATCTTCAGCATGACCGCGGCCAGAATCACGGAGCCGGCGGTCGGCGCGTCGGTGTGGGCATCGGGCAGCCAGGTGTGGAGCGGGAACATCGGCACCTTGACCGCGAAGCCGCAGAAGAATGCCAGGAAGACCCACCACTGGAGGCCGGGCGCGAACGCGTAGTGGCGGTAGCGGGTGATGTCGAAGGTGTAGGCCCCGAGATTGGCCGGGTCGTTGTGGTAGGCGAAGTAGAGCGCGAGGATGCCGAGCAGCATGATGACGCTGCCGACCAGGGTGTAGAGGAAGAACTTGATCGCCGAGTAGAGCCGGTTCGCGCTGCCCCAGATCCCGATCAGGAAGTACATCGGGACGAGCATGACCTCCCAGAACAGGAAGAAGAGCATGAAGTCGAGCGCCATGAACGCGCCGAGCATGCCGCTCTGCAGCACGAGCAGGAAGATGTAGTACTCCTTCACGCGTTCGGTGATCGCGTTCCACGACGACAGGATGGCGATGAACCCCATCATCGTCGTCAGCAGGATCAGGAGGGTGCTGAGGCCGTCGATGCCGATGTAGTACTCGGCGCCGATCGACGGGATCCAGGGCAGGCGCTCCTGGAACTGGAACTCGGGGCCCTGCGGGTTGTACCAGAACCACAGCGGCACCGAGATGACGAAGCCGATGAAGGCGGTGACGTTCGCGATCCAGCGGATGGCGTTCTCGTTCTGCTTGTTGACCAGCAGCAGCAAGAGGGCGCCGACCAGCGGCGTGAACAGGATGATCGACAGGTAATAATTCATAAAAACGTCTTGGCGCGCGAGGCTGTCAGCCGAGCGTCACCGCACGAAGAGATACACCCCGACGAACGCGAAGATGCCGAACAGCATCAACAGCGCGTAATTCTGGACGAGGCCGGTCTGGAAGCGGCGGAAGGCCAGGCTCGACTCCTGGACGATCCAGCCGACGAAATTGACCAGCCCGTCCACCACCTTGCGATCGGTGAGGCCGGAGAACCACGAGCCCACCACCGTCAGCTTGCCCGCGCCGTTGACCGCGCCGTCGACCACGGTTCGATCGACCGCCCACAGGCCGTCGCCCGCGCCGAACGTGCCGGAAATGACGGTCGCGTTGTACAGCTCGTCGACGTAGTACTTGTTCGACAGCAGGCGATGCGGTCCGGCGAAGCGCTCCGCGAGCTGCTCGGAAATCTCCGGGCTCTTGACGTAGAACTTCTGCGCCACGCCGATTCCGATGAGCGCGATGACGACCGAAAAACCCATCAACCCGAGCTCCTCGAGGCGCGACGCGTGCGGTTCTGCGTCGTGCTCGCTGGCCGCCTCATGGTCCGGCTGAAGCCGGACACTACCGGATGCGGCCTCGGC
>Ga0070665_100009071_pt1 | contig 10076 bp, 11 predicted proteins | sample KBSS13metaG_FD_65862 | JGI IMG/M metagenome (GOLD analysis project Ga0070665, IMG submission 65862) | Switchgrass rhizosphere microbial communities from Kellogg Biological Station, Michigan, USA - KBS S1-3 metaG | ecosystem: Host-associated > Plants > Roots > Rhizosphere > Soil ...
CAGCGCGCCGTCGGAAATCGGCACCTGGCCAGAAATGAACACCAGATTGCCGCTGATCGTGTAGGGCACATAGGACGCCACGGGTTTGGGCGGCGGCGACAGGGTGATGCCGAGGGTTTTCAGGCGGGCGTCAATGGCAGACATGAAACGATCCTTGGAAAAGGGAAGCTTAGAGCAAGTTAGGGCCCAATTGAACCACTGCGCCGGAGGGATTTTGTGGCGTGAGCAGGAGGACGGCGCCGCCCGTATCGGGGAATACGGGCTAGCCTTCCGACGAACTCACGACGCAAAAGACCCCGGCCCTGCGGGTTGCGTTGCGGCGGACACCCGCAGTGTCGCCGCGCTCGACCGTATTTCCGATACGCTCTTCGCGCGGCTCCTTGCGGATCGTCACGCCGGAACGCAACGCAGTTGATTCAATGGGCCCTAACTTGCTCTGACTCAGCCCCGGGGCTTTTTGAAAGCACGGCCAGTTCCGACCGCTTCGTTGCCAAATTTGGCGCGGATCTTGTCCATCGCGCGCTCCGCCGCCACCCGCTTGTCGGCGGCCGGGTCGATCAGGCTGGCGGGATCGGCGCTGACGGCGGGCGCCAGGTTGGTGATCCCCACGCCCAACAGGCGGAAACGGGTGCCGTTGGCTTCGCGCTTGAGCGCGGCTTGCGCCGTGCGAAAGATGCGGTCGGCCAATTGGGTCGGCGCGTCCAGCGAGGTCGAGCGGGTCCGCAAGCGGAAATCCGCGGTCTTGAGCTTCAGCACCACGGTGCGCCCGCCCAGCCCCTGTTTCTTGGCCCGCGCGCTGACCCTTTCGGCTTGCCGCCACAAAATGCTCTCCAGCGCCGCATAAGAGGACAGGTCCTTGTCGAAGGTGGTCTCCGACGAAATCGATTTCATTTCGCCGTCGGGATCGACGGGGCGGCTGTCCTGGGCGTTGGCCATGCGATGCAGCCACAGGCCGGTGGCGCCATAGCGGCTGACCAATTGCTTGGGATCGGCATCCTGCAGCTGACCGATGGTGGTGATGCCGTCGCGCTCCAGCCGGGTCTGCATCACCTTGCCCGCGCCGCGCATGATTCCGATCTTCTTGTCGCGCAGAAAGGTTTTCGCTTCCGTCATGCCGATCACGGCAAAGCCGCGCGGCTTGTCCAGCTCGCTGGCCAGCTTGGCCAGGAACTTGTTGCCCGACAGGCCGATGGAGACGGTGATGCGGATTTCACGCTCGATCCGTGCCGCCAGGGCCGCCATGGTCTTGGCCGGGCTCTTGTGATGTATGCGCGCGGTCCCCGACAAATCGAGATAGGCTTCGTCCAGCGACAAGGGCTCCACCAGCGGGGTCAGCTCTTCCATCATGGCGCGGATCTGCCGCGCCACCTGGCTGTAATAGGCATGGCGCGGCTTCAGGATCACAGCCTGGGGGCAAAGCTTCCTGGCCTGGAACATGGGCATGGCGGAGCGCACGCCGTATTTGCGCGCGATATAGCAGGCGGTGGAGACCACGCCCCGGGTCTCGCCGCCCACCATCAACGGCTTGTCTTTCAGAGAAGGATCGTCGCGCTTTTCGATGGCGGCATAAAAGGCGTCGCAGTCCAGATGGGCGATGGCGAGGCTTTCCAGTTCCGGATGCGCCAGGATACGCGTCGAGCCGCAGGCGGAACAGGGCGCGTCCGCCGCCGCGTCCGACAGGCAGTCACGGCAGAAAGCGGGCCAGTCCTTTATGCCGGCCATAGCCAGGCCGCGCCCCTGACGCCACTCGAATCCCCGTGCATGTTTTTCACGATGCGCGGCGGCCCGCCCAGATTGAACCCGTATTTCTCCACCAGCGGCGGCAGTTCGCCATACAGCCGGTCGATGTTGGACACACCGCCACCCATCACGATCACATCGGGATCGAGAATGTTCACCAGGGTTGCCATGGCGCGGGCAAGGCGGTCGATAAGCCGGGTGATGGCGGCGCGCTCATCGGTGCCGTTCGATGCGGCAATCTGTTCGGCGCTGGCGTCGCGCCCGGTGACGCGCTTGAAGTCCTGCGCCAGGCCTGGGCCGCTGCACCAGACCTCCAGGCAACCGCGCTTGCCGCAATAGCATGGTGGCGCGGTTGTTATTTCCTCGACCGAAGGCGCGGGCAGGGGGATATGGCCCCACTCGCCGCCGATGCCGTGCGCGCCGCCCAGCACCTTGCCGCCGATCACCACCCCGCCGCCCACGCCGGTTCCCGCAATCACGCCGAATACCGTGGGTGCGCCCGCCGCCGCGCCATCGCTGGCTTCCGACAAGGCAAAGCAATTGGCGTCATTGGCCAGCCGCACCGGCCGCGCCAGAACAGTTTCCAGGTCCCGGCGTAGCGGTTTGCCGATCAGATAGGTCGTGTTGGCGTTCTTGATGAGATTCGTCCCGAAGGACTCGCTGCCCGGTATCGCCATGCCGACCGTTCCCTGGGCTCCGAGTTCTGTTTCCGCGCCTTGCACCAGCTCGCCCAGGGCGCGGATAAGCGAGTCATAATCGCGCGGCGTGCCGATCCGGCGGCGCAGCGTCACACGGCCATCGGCCGCCAGGGCGATGATTTCGGTTTTGGTGCCGCCCAGATCGATGCCCAGACGCGTCATGCGGCTCCGCCCAGCTGGTGCCGCGCAAGATGCAGGGCCTTGGGCGCGATCCCGGCGCTCTCGCAGAAGCGCAGCAGCAGGTCCTCATTGCCCAGCAGGAAGTCCAGGACGGCCAAACCCATGCCGGGGCTGCCGGCGGCGTCCCTCAGGGTGGCAGCGTCAACACCCGCCTGGTCCATAAAGCGCGCAATCCCGCCTTCATCCCCCGCCAGCCAGCCCAAACCCTCCAAAGCGAGGATTTCAGCGTTTTCCTGGGTTTTTGGGGGATTCATGGGGGCCATCGTCAAGGGAGCGTTAAGAGATAATCCCTAATACTGCCGAAAACAGCCAGAGCCCCTATCGGGCGCTGGGGTTTGCGCGAACAGCGCCGGAGACCTGAGCATGGATGCCAAAACCAAGACGGTCCTGATCGTGGAGGACAATGAGCTCAATATGAAGCTCTTCCACGACCTGCTGGACGCCCATGGCTACAACATCCTGCAGACCAAGGATGGGATGGAAGCGCTGGACATCGCCCGCGAGCATCATCCCGACCTGATCCTGATGGACATCCAGCTGCCGGAAGTCAGCGGGTTGGAAGTCACCAAATGGCTCAAGGAAGACGATACGCTCAAATCCATTCCCGTCGTCGCGGTTACCGCCTTCGCCATGAAGGGCGACGAGGAAGTCATCCGCCAGGGCGGATGCGAGGCTTACATTTCCAAGCCCATTTCGGTGACCAGCTTTCTGGATACCGTGCGCCGCTTCGTCGGATAGGTAATGCGCCATGACGGCCCGGGTCCTTGTCGTCGACGACATTCTATCCAACGTCAAGCTTCTCGAAGCGAAGCTGTCGGCTGAGTATTTCGAAGTCGTCACCGCCTTCAACGGCCTGGAATGCCTGGCCCGGATGGAAGAGACCATCCCCGATATCGTGTTGCTGGACGTCATGATGCCCGGCATGGACGGTTTCGAGGTCTGCCGCCGCATCAAATCCAACCCCAAGACCGCCCATGTTCCGGTGGTGATGGTGACCGCGCTGGACCAGCCGTCCGACCGCGTCACCGGCCTGGATGCGGGCGCCGACGATTTCCTCACCAAGCCGGTGGACGATGCCGCTCTATTCGCGCGGGTGCGTTCGCTGGTGCGGCTCAAGATGATGACCGACGAGCTTCGCATGCGCGAGTCGACCGGCCAGGGCATGGGCCTGATCGATCCCGCCGAAACCCTGACCGAGAACGGCCAGGCCGGACGGATCCTGGTGATCGAGGACCGCGCCGAGTCCATCGCCTGGTTCAACAGCGCGCTGGCGCCCACCCACAGCGTTGCTTCCGCCGACACCTTCGAGGAAGCCTTGGTGCGGGTGAAAGGCGGCGATTTCGACCTGATCGTGGTGTCACTGGGCATGCGCAGCTTCGACGGCTTGCGGCTTTGCTCGCAATTGCGCTCGCTGCCGGAAGGACGCCATGTGCCGATCCTGGTGGTGGTCTCCGACGGCGACCGCCGCAAGCTGACCCAGGCGCTGGAAATGGGCGTCAACGATTATCTCACCCGCCCGGTGGACAAGAACGAGCTGGTGGCGCGGGTGCGCACCCAGCTGCGCAAAAAGCGCTATGCCGACCGCTTGCGCCACAATGTCCAGCTCAGCCTGGAAATGGCGATCACCGACCAGCTCACCGGCCTGCACAATCGCCGCTATATGAGCCGCCATCTCGACACCCTGCTGGCCGACGCCCAGAAGCACGAGCGCCCGCTGGCCTTCGTCATCATGGACATCGACTATTTCAAGCAGGTCAACGACACCCACGGCCATGACATAGGCGACGAGGTTCTGAAGGAGTTTGCCTCGCGCATCGCGGCCAACACGCGCGGTATCGACCTGGCCTGCCGCTATGGCGGCGAGGAGTTCGTGGTGGCGATGCCGGACACCGACATGTCCTTCGCTTACAGCATTGCCGAACGCCTGCGCCAGTCGATCGAAACCACCCCGGTCAAGATCAGCCGCGCCCCCCATGCCTTGAACATCACCATCTCCATCGGCATCGCCAAGGCGGAAGGCGTCACCGACACCGCCGAGAAGTTGCTGCACCGTGCCGACCAGGCGCTTTATCGTGCCAAGCGCAGCGGCCGGAATAAAGTCGTCGCCGACGCTGCGTAAGACGCGCGCTTAAGTCTCTTCGGAATCTTCTTCTTCGGCTTCTTGCGGCGCGCCTTGTTCCGCGGCCATGGTCGCGACCCGGTCGATCACCCCGGCCAGCAGTTCCGGCTCGCGCGCGCCCGACACCGCCAGCTTGCCGCCGAAGATCATCGCCGGTACGCCGGTGACCCCCATTTCATGGGCGATCTGGTCCTCGCGCGTCACCAGCGCGGTGTCGGTATCGCTTTCCAGCATCTGGGCCACTTCTATCCCATCCATGCCGCAGAGATCGGCAATGTCGGCCAGCACGCGGATGTCGCCGATATCCTCGCCATTCTCGAAATAGGCGATGAACAGCCGCTCCACCACTTCGTCCTGCACCCCATGACTCTCGGCCCAGCGGATCAGGCGGTGTGAGTCCAGCGTGTCGGGGCGGCGCATGATGGCGGCGAAATCGAATTCGATGCCCTCCTTGGCGCCTTCCTGCGCGATCAGCTTGTGCATTTCCACGATCTTCATGGGATCGTCGCCGAACTTGGCGCGCATATAGGCTTGGCGGTCCATGCCGCCCTTCGGCACTGTCGGGTCGAGCCGGTAGGGCCGCCACTTCACGTCGAATGGAATATCCGGCCGCATCGCCATGGCCCGCATCAATCGCCGCTTGCCGATAAAGCACCAGGGGCAGACCGTGTCCGAAATCACGTCGATCTGCATCAGCGCAGGACCTGACTGGTGATCTCGTTCTGGTCGGCAATCACATGCACCGAGGCGGCCCGGCCCTTGATGCGGGCGTCGGCGGTGACGGGCACCAGGGCATCGATCACGGTCATTCCGGGCGGCGGCGTGGTGGCAAGGAATTCCACCGTGATGGTGCGGTTGTCGCGGCGGATCACATGCAGGCGCGGATTGGTCCATCCGCCGGTCTGCACCGCGCCCTTGGCCTGCAGCAGGATGACGCCGTTTTTCCGCGACACAATCAGGCCGTCGATGCGCAGCACGCGCTTTTCAGCCGCAAAGGCGGCCATGGGGCAAAGCAAGGCACAACTTATGGCGAGCGGCAGAAAGGATTTCATGCCACAGGACTATAGCGGGAGAGGGGCGGCGAAAAGATGGCCGAAAAGGTCACACACGCAATTCGACCCACACCGGAACATGGTCGGAGGGTTTTTCACTGGCGCCGCGCACCTCCTTGTCGATTCCGGCCCGCTTCAGCCGGTCCAGGGCCTGCGGCGAGAGCAGGACATGGTCGATGCGAATGCCATTGTTCCGTTCCCAGGAACCGAAATAATCCCAGAAGGTGTAATGGCCTGCTTGCGGATGCAGCGCGCGGAAGGCGTCGCTATAGCCCAGATTCTCGATCCGCCGCAGCGCCGCCTTGGATTCCGGCTGGAACAGGGCGTCCTTCAGCCAGGCCTTGGGCTTGGCCGCGTCCTTGTCCTCCGGAATGATGTTGTAGTCGCCCATCAGCACCACGGGCTCTTCGGCCTTGAGCAAGTTGCGGGCATGCAGCCGCAATCTTTCCAGCCAGGCCAGCTTGTAATCGAATTTGGGGCCGGGCCAGGGATTGCCGTTGGGGGCATAGATCGAGGCCACCCGCACGGTGCCCTTGTCGCCCGTGATCACCGCTTCCAGGTAACGGGAATGGTCGTCCAGCACATCGCCCTGGGCGGGGAGGCGCGGCGTGACATCCTGCATCGGCCGCTTGGACAGGATGGCGACGCCGTTATAGCTTTTTTGTCCGTGTACGGCGCAATTATAGCCCAGGCTTTCGAACGCCTCGCGGGGGAAACCTTCGTCCACCGTCTTGATTTCCTGCAGGCAGAGCACATCGGGATCGGCGGCCTTCAGCCAGGCCAGCGCGGGCTCAAGACGGGCTTTGATGGAATTGACGTTCCAGGTGGCGATTTTCAAACGGTGAAACTCGTGCCGCAGCCGCAGGAGGCGGTGGCGTTGGGATTGTTGACCTTGAAAGCCTGGCCGATCAGGTCGTCGGTGAAATCGATTTCCGCCCCGGCCAGGAAGTCCAGCGACACCGGATCGATCAGGACCTTGGCGCCGTCCTTTTCCACCACCACGTCTTCGTCCAGTTGGGCGTCATCCAGGGCGAAATTATACTGAAAGCCGGAACAGCCGCCCCCGGTCACCGCCAGCCGCAGCGCCGTGGGCGGGGCCTCGGCCTTGAGAATTTGGGCGATCCGCCGGGCGGCGCGGTCGGACAGGGTGACGGGCATGGCGGTCATGGTGCTCTTGCAGTCTGGAACGCAGTCTCTATGTAGTCCCGCCTATGGCCGAAACCAACACCCCGGATTTGCCGGAAAAACCGCCCCCTGGGCGGTTGCTGGGCCCGGTGGTCAGCCCCCCAGGGCCGCATGCCCCCTATGCCGCCCGGCCTCAGACCAGCCGGGGGCGTTTTTACCCTGAAAATGAAAGCGCCACCCGTTCCTGTTACAGCCGGGATCGCGACCGTATCATCCATTCCAGTGCCTTTCGCCGCCTCAAGCACAAGACCCAGGTCTTTGTGCAGCATGAAGGCGATTATTACCGCACAAGGCTGACCCATTCCCTGGAAGTGGCGCAGTTGGCGCGCAGCCTGGCGCGCACGCTTGGCGCCGACGAAGACCTGGCCGAGACGGTGGCGCTGGCCCATGACCTTGGCCACACGCCTTTCGGCCATGCCGGCGAGGAAGCGCTGGACGCGGTGACCAAGGATATTGGCGGCTTCGATCACAATGCCCATGCCCTTAGGCTGGTGACCAAGCTGGAACACCGCTACGCCGATTTTGATGGGCTCAATCTTACCTGGGAAACCCTTGAAGGTTTGATCAAGCACAACGGGCCGCTGCATGAGCCGCTGCCCGGTCCCATCGCCAGCTTCGACAAACGCTGGCCGCTGGAGCTTTCCAGCTGGCCGGGGCTGGAAGCGCAACTGGCGGCGCTGGCCGACGATATTGCCTATGTCAGCCACGATATCGACGACGGCTTGCGCGCCGGTCTTTTCACCACCCACGACCTTCTGGGCTGGCCGCTGGTGGGCGACCATGTCCGGGGCGTGCTGGAACGGCACGGCGAGTTGGAACTGTCGCGCTTCATCGGGGAATTGATCCGTACCCTGATGAGTGAGCTGATGGAGGATGTCGTGATCCAGACCCGCACCCATCTGGCGCAAGGCCATTTGGCGGATGCCGCCAGCTTGCGCGGCGCGGGCAGGGCGATGGCCGCCTTCTCGGCCCCGCTGCTGGCCCGCCTCAAGGCGCTGAAGCAGTTTCAGATGCAGAACATGTACCGCCATCCCCGCGTCACCCAATCCATGACGCGCGCCCAGGCGGTGGTGGTCGATCTGTATGAGGGCTTTGTCGCCGATCCGGGGCTGCTGCCGCCGGACTGGGCCCTGGCGGCGCGAAACGCGATACCCGGCACGGTCGCCCGGGATTATATCGCCGGCATGACAGACCGCTTCGCCCTGGCCGAATATGCCAGGGTCTTTCATACCGAAGTTATTCTTTGACCCCCTCCGGCCTTCGCAGCCCAAGGTCTGCTACGGCCACCTCCCCCTTCCGCGCTGCGCGCAAGGGGGAGGCGGGCCTGATTAGGCTTCAGGACGGTATTGTTCTCCATGATTCGCGCTGGAGGCGGTGCTAATATCCCCACCGGAAGATTCGGGATTCATCACTTTGGCCAATTTCGAACGCGGCGTTTATGAACCCAGCGATGAGGTAAAGGTGTACGACGGGTCCGAGGAAGAAGAAGATGTGGAAGGCTCGCGCCTGCCGCTCTTGATCGTGCTGGCGCTGCTGGTGCTGGCAATGTTCGGCGGCGTGGTCTGGCTGGCCTACACCCAGGGCGTGGCGCGCGGCCGCGGCGAAACCCCGGTGCTGGCCGCAGCGGGCGGCCCCGAACGGGTCGCGCCCCAGGACCCCAGCGGCGGCAATGTTCCCTATCAGGGCTTCAAGATTTACGAGCAGCCTGCTCCGCCGGACGACAGCGCCGAGGCGGCTGCGCCCGCTGCTCCAGCGCCGGCGGCTTCCGCGCCGCCTGCGCCGCCAGCCCAGCCAGCTAAGGCTGCCGCGCCGCCTTCCGAGGTAAAGACGCCGCCGCCCGCCAAGACGGTGGCGGCTTTGATCCAGCAGGCGAACTCCGAACCTGCCAAGCCTGTCGCGAAGCCACCGGCCGCAAAACCTGCTGCCCCGCCTCCCGCGCCTGCTGCTTCCGCCACGGGCGCGCCGCGTCAATTGGGAGCGCCTGTCGCGGCCGCCGCAAAACCAGCCGCGCCGGCCGCCGCCGCAAAACCCGCCGCGCCTGTCGCCACCGCTGCAAAGCCTGCCACGCCCGCTGCCGCTGGCGGCTTCGTGTTGCAGATCGGCGCCTACAAATCCCAGGCCGACGCCGCCACGGCCTGGAAGACCTACCAGTCCAAGCATGCGGCTCTGCTGGCGGGCTATTCCGACAATGTCCAGCAAGTCGATCTGGGCGAAAAAGGAACCTGGTACCGGCTCAGGGTCGGCGGCTTTGCCGACCGGGAAGTCGCCACGGCCCTCTGCGACCGCCTGAAGGCGGACGGCGGCGCGTGCATTCTGGGTAGGTAGCCATGCGTAGCCGCGCGATTTACGGATGTTCCGGCACCAGCCTGTCGGAGCAGGAACGCGATTTCTTCCGTCACACCCGTCCCTGGGGCTTTATCCTCTTCGCGCGGAACATCAGCGAACCGGCGCAAGTCAAGGCATTGGTTGAACAATTGCGGGAGACGGTGGGTGACAGCCAGGCCCCGGTCCTGATCGACCAGGAAGGCGGGCGGGTGGCGCGCCTGAAACCGCCCCACTGGGGCGCGCGTCCGCCGGCGGCCCGGTTTGGTGCGCTCTATGCGGGCAATCCGGACGCGGCCCGGGAGGCCACTTATCTCAATGCCCGGCTGATCGCCCATGACCTGGCCGGCCTGGGCATCAATGTGGATTGCCTGCCGGTCCTGGACGTTCCCGTGCCCGGCGCGCATGACATTATCGGCGACCGGGCTTTTGCCACCGATCCCGCCACCATCATCACCCTGGCCCGGGCCCAGATCGAGGGCCTGATGGACGGCGGGGTGTTGCCGGTGATGAAGCATATCCCCGGCCATGGCCGGGCCGAGGCGGACAGCCATCTGGCGCTGCCCAGGGTTTCGGCGGCGGCGGACGTGCTGTCGGCCAGCGATTTTGTGACCTTTCGCAGCCTTGACCAATGCCCCATCGCCATGACTGCGCACGTTATCTATGAGTCGATTGATCCACAGCGTCCTGCGACCACCAGCCCCAAAGTCATTCGGGATGTGATACGCGGTGAGATAGGATTTGACGGGCTTTTGATGTCGGACGACCTTTCCATGAAGG
>Ga0070665_100009073_pt1 | contig 10073 bp, 8 predicted proteins | sample KBSS13metaG_FD_65862 | JGI IMG/M metagenome (GOLD analysis project Ga0070665, IMG submission 65862) | Switchgrass rhizosphere microbial communities from Kellogg Biological Station, Michigan, USA - KBS S1-3 metaG | ecosystem: Host-associated > Plants > Roots > Rhizosphere > Soil ...
TTGCCGACGAGCATGTCCTTCAGGTGCTCGCTCTCGGAGGTCGCCTTGCTCATCGCCAGGATCGCGGCCGCCGACGCAACCGCGTAGCAGATCCCGATGATGGCTTCCTGCGGAATCCTCCCCCGCTTGCTCCGAATCGTCGCAAACACGAACGCGCCCATGAACGTGAACACGAGACTGACCCAGTAGACCACCGGCGCGTGCGGATCGCCGTTCGAGAACGGCATCAGCAGCGCGATCGTCGCCCCCAGCGCCGCGATTTGCGCCAGCGACAGATCCACGAAGATCACGCCCCGCTCGACCACGTGGACGCCGAGGTAGGCGTGGATGCCGGCGAGGATCAGGCTGGCGGCAAAACAGGGCGCGAGAAACGAGAGCATCGATGCGTCGATCATTTGGTGGCTCCGACCTTCTTCATCGCCTCGAGGAAGAGGTTGATGTCGTAGTCGAACAGCTTGAAGTAGTCGGTGATCTCCTTCACGCCTCCCACCGACGGCGGCATCACCAGCACCTGCGCACCCGTGTCACGCCCGATGGAGTTCGGCGTCTTCAGGTCGAAGTACGGCTCGACGAGCACGATCTTCACGTTCAGCCGCTTCATGTCGGTGATGAGATCGAGCGTGTGCTGCGGCGACGGCGGAATGCCCGGCTTGGGTTCGACGTACCCGACGATGTCGAGGCCGAAGCGCTCGGCGAAATTCGGGAACGAGCGGTGATACGTGACCACCTTGGTGCCCTTGTACGGCGCCATCTGCGCGAGCCAGCCCTTTTCGGCGGCGTCCAGCTTCGCGTTGAAATCCGTCAGCTTCTGCTGAAAGAACGCCTTGTCGTTCGGCCGAAACTGGGACAGCTTGTCGGCAATCTCCTTCGCCACGCGCTTCCCGTTTTCCGGGTCCATCCAGTAGTGCGGATTGCCGAGCGGGTGGACGTCGCCCATGGCGCGCGTGACCTGGCCGGTCGGCAGCTCGAGAATCGCCGCCTGCAGTGACGCGTCGAGATAACCGTCGCTTCCAGGCTGGATCTTCGAGTTGCGGCTCTGCTGAATCAGCGGCGGCAGCCAGCCGATCTCCAGCTCGCGGCCGACCACGACGAGCACGTCGGCCTTCTGAAGTTTGAGGATGAAGCTCGGCTTCGCCTCGACGAAGTGCGGATCCTGGTAGCCCCGCGCGATCGCCTCGACGGTGATGTGATCGCCGCCGACCTCGCGCGCGATTGCCGCGAGATCCTCGGTCGTGGTCATGACGTTGAGCTTGCCCTGCGCGCGAGCCGCAACCGGTGCGAGCAGGAACGCGGTGACGAACAGTGCGAGATAGCGTTTCATAAAAGCACCTTGAACCCTGAACCTTGAACCCTGAACCCTAGAACGGGTGCGCGCCGTGCGCACCGATGGAGAACTGGAATTGAAACAACAGCTCGTTCGCGCTCGAGACGATCGACGGCGCGGTTTCGTAGTTCGTACGGCGGTACTGCGCCCGCACCTGGCTGAACTCGCTCGGCCAGTAGGTGATGACGAAGGAACCGCCGGTGTCCACCAGCGAGGCGTCGGTGGCGTGGCCCGATCGGTCGAATCGCGCGCCGGCAAACCATCGTCGTCCGAGCTGATAGTCGCCGGAGACGTAGAAGCCATCGGTACTCTGCAGGCCGGTGGGCTGATCGCGGCGGCTCCAGATCCACTCGGTCCGTCCCACGAACGAATGGTAGAGCGACCGCTGGAGCGGCTTCCACCGGAAGGTGGCGTCGATCCCGTATAGCTGCGTGGTGAAGTCGTCCATCGACTCCGGCGTGCCCGTCGGCGCCGTGGTCGCCGAATTGTTGTGGCCCCGCGAATAGGAGAATCCCAGGTCGAGGTTGCTCGACTCGGTGATGTCCTGGTATCCGCGCAGGTGTCCGACGTAGCTCAGGTCGCTGCGCTTGTTCGATTTGTACAGATCCCCCGAATCGCCGCGGAACACCTGCCCCGTCGCTTCGAGGAAGATCCACGGATTCGGAATCAGGCGCGCCACCGAGATGCCGGCATCGTCGATTCCGTCTTCGCCGCCGACCAGGTTCTGCGTGACGAGCGGTCGATCCGTCCAGGTCAGGATGTGGTTGTGCAGCGTGTTCACCTTGCCGAACGCCGCGCGCATCTTTCCGACCTTCGTCAACAGCCCGCCCGGCAATTCGGTGAGCGTCAGGAATCCTTCTTCGAGGTCGACGCCTTCCTCGCCGAACGAGATGAAGAAATCGGCTCGCGCGTAGGGATCGACCACGGCCTGAAGCGACAGCTCCGATTCGTGCATCTCCATCGCCGGCGACGGGTTCACGTCGTTCTTGCCGGCGGCGCCCAGGAAATCGCCGATGACGGCCATGTCCGGATTGAATATTTTGGAACTGTTCGCCGCCGAACCGTACGTGGGCAGTGCTCCGGTTGGACCGCCGGCGCCTTCAGCGCCTGCCGGCACCTGGGCCACCGGCGGCGCGGCCTGGGCGGGCGGCGCCGCGGCGGCAGCCGGTGGCGGCGCGGCGCCCGGCGGACTTCCCCCTTCCGCAGCCGCAAGCTTCGTTTCGAGCGCGGTGAGACGATCGCCGTACTGCTGTTTCAGAGTCTCGAAGTCCTTGCGCAGCTGATCGATCTCCTGGCGCAGGGCCTGTGGACTCTCCTGCGCGGCCGCGGTGGACGGCGCGAGCGCAATGACGCCGGCGACCACCGAGGCGCACACAAATCGCGTGGCTCCCATGAATGCCTCCGTCGGCCGGCCTTCGGCCAGCCGCTGGTCTTCCTAATTGAAAAGGACGCGCGTCAGAGCGCGGCAGGAGGCGATCGACCGGTGGAGCGGACAGCGAGCAGGGTATCTTCGCCGAGCAGTTGATCGGCAAAGGCGCGGCCGGCGTCGGCAAGGTGCCAGACACCGGGATTCAGAACGGTCTGGGGGTTGGAACTGAGTTGCGACGAGGTGCACGAGGTGCAGTGCTGGGGCGTTTTCAGCTCGCACTGCAGATCGTGATGCTCGAAAGGCGAGGCGATGAGGAAGAGGGCATACATCGCCACACCGGCGACCGCCAGGCGGCGCGAGAGGCGACCGCTCCCTCCTCGAATCATCTGCATCGATTATACGCCCTGGACCTGCAGGCTCGTCAGCGGCCCACAATGGCCTTGAAACGGGCCGCGACGCCGCCCAGATCGCTCTCCCCTGTCTGCTGGGAGACGCCGCCCGTTCCGAGTATGCCGGGTATGTGGGTATATTGGACGTCCACCGCCACGCCGATCCAGCGGTGCAGGCGGAATTCGGCCCCGCCATTGACGACGAACCCCGCGTGCCGCGTGTCGACGTTGTCACCGGCATCGGCAAATGACGACGTTTCCTGGTAGCCGTAGGAGCCAAACCCGGCCGCCACATATGGACGGACGCGCGGCAGGGTCGGCAATCGGAACCGGTAGCCCCCGGTCACCTCGATCGGCGTGATCGTCGCGGTCAGCGGAATGCCGAGCTTGAACGCCTTGCCGCCGCTGAAGTACGAGCGCTCGCCGTTCTCCTGGAATCGCGACGCGGTGATTTCGACGAAGTAGGTGCCCTTGAACACGACCTGACCGCCGCCGCCGAAGAACGGAAAGTAGGTTTTGCCGAACGCCGCATCGAAGGTGTCGACGGCCGCAAACGACTGATCCGTCACCAGGAAGAACGGACGGATCGACAGGGACGGCTCGTCTTGAGCCGCCGCCGGCGCCGCGAGCGTGAGACCGAGGAGAAGAAAGACTATCCGCGTCACTTCGCCAACCCCAATCCGCGCAGTGCCGCGCGCGCATCGACGAGCCCGAATCCGAACGTGTTGTCGCGACCGGCCCCGCCGAGGTCCACGGCGGTCTTCTCGAGGACCTCTTCAATCACCGCCGGATCGGTCACGCCCTGCTGCATCAGCATCGCGGCGACGCCCGCGACGTGAGGCGCGGCCATCGACGTGCCTTGATACGGGATGAAACCCATCACGTCGAAACGTGGGGCGTGGTACTGCGCGGGCGGCAGCAGGAAGGTATCGGTGAAGTTGGGATCGAACGTCTGCTGGTAGATGGCGCCGGCCAATCCGAACCCGCGCACGTCGCCGCCGGGCGCGGAGAGCTCGATGTAGCTGCCCGTGCTGGAGTAGAACGCGTGATCCTTTCCTCGATTGACCGCGGCCACCGACACCACGCCGGGTACCCGCGACGCGATCTCGGCGAGAATGCTCGTCGGGTTCGTGCCGAAGGGCGGAATGTTGTCCTCGAACTCGTTGCCGCCGGCCACCGTCACGAAGCAGCCCTTGCCGACGGCGTAGCGCATCGCCGCCTCGATCACCGGTGAGCACTCCGGCTGATTGGCATTGGTGGCGCAATTGGCGGGGCCCGAGCTGCCAAGGCTCATGTTGATGATCTTCGCGCCGTTATCCGCCGCGTAATGCAGTGCGCGCGCGATGTCGTCGTCGAATCCGCCGACGTCGGTTGCGGCGCCGAACAGCACATCCCAGTCGCTCGCGAGCGCTTTCAACGGCATCAGCTTCACGTTGAACGCGACGCCGGCGGTCCCCACGCCGTCGTTCGTCAGCTGGCCGATCGTCCCGCTCACGTGCGTGCCGTGCCCTTCGAAATCCAGCGGCGGCCGGACGCCGTTGGTCACGAAGTCGAACGGCATGATGATGCGTCCCGCATTCGCCGCGTTCACGAGCTGTGGTGCCGCGGAGTACGGAATCGTGACCGTGCCGAGCGCGGGATACAGGGTCCCTTGATCGTCGCGAAATGCCGGAATCGTCGCCGTAATCGTCGCGTTCTGATAGGCCATCCCGGTATCGATGACCGCGACCGTGATGGTCGAGCCTGCGGCCGGCTGGATGTCCCAGGCTTTCTCCAGGTTCAGCATCGGCAGGTTCCACTGCATCGTCGCGTACAGCGGATCGTTGGGAACCATCGTTGCGCGCACGCGGTGAGCAACCTGGGCGTATTGAACCTCGGGCCGCTGGCTCAGCACTCGCGCGGCGGCCTCCGCGTCCTCGGATGGATTGAGCTGAACCACGTCGAAATCCGCGTACGACGGGCGCGTGCCGATCTCGCCGCTGGCGCTGGCCATCCGAACGGCAGCCCGGCGCTCGGCCATGGACGCCTCGTCGCGGAATCTCACGAGCACCCGCCCGGGCCGGAAGCGCGCGACGCCACTGGAGGTGCCGGCCTGCTCGAGCGTCGCGTGAAACGCGGCGCGCCTCGCGGATCCCGGCGAGCCCGACAGATGACTTTGATCGACGATCACCCCTTCATCGACCGCCGTGAGCCCGACGTTCTGCAGAATCTGCAAGCGCGACAGGTCCGCCACCTGGCCGCGCAGCGTCAAGACGAGGCCGCCGGCAATCGCGGCGATCGCCAGGGCGGCACGAGCACGGAAACGACCCATCCGTGTATTCTATCGGCTGACCATCGCGAAAACTGCTCCATAAAGAACTGTCACATGCCTGCCACACTCTTTCAAAAAGTCTGGGACGCGCACACGGTGCGCACGCTGCCGAGCGGTCAGACCCAGTTGTTCGTGGGATTGCACCTCGTCCACGAAGTGACGTCGCCACAGGCCTTCGACATGCTGCGCCAGCATGGGTGGCCGGTCGCGTTTCCCAATCGCACCTTCGCGACGGCGGATCACATCGTCCCCACGCGCTCGCAGAAGCGGCCCTTTCTCGACGTGATGGCCGAAGAGATGATGGGATCGCTCGAGCGGAATTGCCGGAGCGCCGGGATTCAACTGTGGGCGCCCGATGACGAGCAGCAGGGGATCGTGCACGTCATCGGACCCGAGTTGGGCCTGACGCAGCCGGGGATGACGATTGCGTGCGGCGACAGCCACACCTCGACGCACGGCGCGCTGGGCGCCGTCGCGTTCGGCATCGGCACCTCGCAGGTCCGCGACGTGCTCGCCTCGCAGTGCCTCGCCCTCGATCCACTCAAGGTGCGACGCATCGAGGTCACGGGCAAGCTCTCGCGCGGCGTGTTCGCGAAGGACGTGATCCTGACGATCATCCGCAGGCTCGGGGTGAACGGCGGCGTCGGCTTCGCGTACGAGTACGGCGGTGACACGCTCGACGCGATGACGATCGACGAGCGGATGACGGTGTGCAACATGTCGATCGAAGGCGGCGCGCGCGTCGGCTACGTGAACCCCGACGAGAAAACGTTCGAGTTCCTCCGCGGCCGCCCGTTCGCACCGGCAGAAGGCGACGCGTTCGAGCACGCCGTCGCCTGGTGGCGCCAGATGGCGTCGGATGCGAACGCGCACTACGACGACCGCGTGACTGTCGACGCGACGACGATCGAACCGACCGTCACCTGGGGCATCAACCCCGGTCAGTCGGTGGCGGTCTCCGAGCCGATTGCGGCGGATCCGGATGATGAAGCGCTGGCGTTCATGGGATTCAAGCCTGGCTCGCGCGTGCAGGGCACGCGGATCGACGTGGCGTTCATCGGCTCGTGCACGAACGGCCGCCTTTCTGATCTCGAAGAGGCGGCGCGCATCGTCAAGGGTCATCACGTCGCCAGCCACGTGCAGGCGCTGATCGTGCCGGGGTCGCGCGCGATCAGCCGCGCGGCCGAAGCGCGCGGGCTGCACGAGGTGTTCATGGCGGCCGGGTTCGAATGGCGAGGCGCCGGCTGCTCCATGTGCCTGGGGATGAATCCCGACAAGCTCGTGGGTCAGCAGGTTTCGGCGTCTTCCTCGAACCGCAACTTCAAAGGCCGCCAGGGCAGTCCCACGGGCCGAACCCTGTTGATGAGCCCGGCAATGGTCGCCGCCGCCGCGATTGCCGGCGAAGTCGTCGATGTCCGTGAAATGCTGGACCCGGTGCCAGCCTGACCATGAGCCGCTAGCCATGAGCAATCAGCCATCGACCATCAGCCATCTGAAAGGCCGCGCGCTTCCCTTGCGCGGCCACGACATCGATACCGATCGGATCATGCCCGCGCGGTTTCTCGTCGCGGTCTCGTTCGAAGGACTCGAACAGCACCTCTTCGAGGACGATCGAAAGGCGGATCCGGCGCACCCGTTCAACGATCCTCGCTACGCCGGCGCGACGATTCTCGTCGTCAACGCCAACTTCGGATGCGGATCATCACGCGAGCACGCACCGCAGGGACTCGCCCGAGCCGGTTATCGCGCGCTCGTGGGCGAATCGTTCTCCGAGATTTTTCAGGGCAACGCCGCGATGCTCGGGATGCCCTGCTTCGTCGCAAGCCACGACGATGTCGAGCGACTGCAGACGCTGATCGAACAATCGCCTGATGTCGAGATCGCTGCTGACGTTGCGACTGGAGCGATCACCGCCGGACCGCTCCGGCTGACTGCGGTTCTACCGGCGGCGTTGCGTGACGGGTTTCTGTCGGGTCAATGGAATCCCACCGCGATGCTGCTCGATCGATTCGACGAGGTCCGCGCCGTAGCAGCCAGGCTGCCGTACGTCAGCGGGTTCTAGGCCTTGGGTAATCGGATAATCTCGTAATCGGGCAACTGGGGCATTCGATTACCCGATTGCCCAACTATTCAATGACCCGATTCGTGTGAGTGACATGAATCGTGTGGCACTGGCCACGGTGATTCTCGGCGCCGTCGCGCTGCGCGCGGGAGCGCAACCTCCTCGCGAAAGTACGCCTGCGCCGGCTCCCCAGACACGAACCATCACCGGACGCATCCTGACCGAACAGGCCGGCGACGCGATTGCCAACGCGCGCGTCACGCTCTCCCCGTCCAGTCAGAGTACTCCGGTCGTCCTGACCGGCCGCGACGGCCGCTTCACGCTCGCGGCGCCGCTCGGCCGCGTGACGGTTGCCGCGAGCAAGTCGGGGTACAGCAGGCGCGAAATGACCGTCGCGCCTGGCGACGAATCGCTCGAGCTTCGTTTGTCGCGCGGCGCGGCCGTCTCGGGCCATGTCGTCGATGAATTCGGCGACCCTGTCGTCGGTGCCCGCATCGCCGCTGATACGGTCAAGGCGGGAAAAAGGGTGGCGACGGTCGCGACGGCCGACACCGACGATCGCGGCGAATACCGGCTCGGCAGTCTCGGCCCGGAGGCGATGGTGATCGCCGCCACGACGAGAGGCGCGCTCGTGCGGCTGGATCTCGGCGGCGGGAGCGTCGCGACCACGAATTCCACGAACACGTCCTATTACCCCGACTCGGACACCATCGACCGCGCACAAGCCATGCGCCTTCGGCCGGGCGAGGAGCGGGTCTCGATCGACTTCGCTGTCATCACAAGATTCCCGGATGGACCCGGCGGCGAGTCTGTCGTGGTCGATCAGAACGGCGCCGGTTTTGTGTTGACGCAGTCGCGCGCCGAAACATCGTCGGAGCCGGCGCCAACCGGCGTCGTCCGAGGCCGCGTCGTCAGCACGGATGGCCGGCCCGTTCCCCGGGCACAGGTGCGCCTCATCGCGATGCCGTCTCCGAACGCGCCAGCGGTTCCGGCTATCGCGCGCGTCCTCGCCACAAACAACGTGGTCACCGGCGACGACGATGGCCGGTTCGAGTTTCAGGAGGTGGCAGCCGGCTCGTTCCGGCTCGTGGCGAGCAAGACCGGCTTTTCAATGCCCGGCCAGTCGCCGTATGGACCCCCGTCGACCACGGCCGTCCCTCTCTTCGATCTCAAGGACGGTGAGACGTTCGAGCGGGCGGACGTGACGCTCGCGCGATGGGGCTCAATCGAGGGTCATGTATTCGACGAACTGGGCGAGCCGCTGCAGGGCGTCAGTGTGCAGTTGATGCAGGTTCGGTATCAGGGCGGCCGCAGGCGTCTCGTGGGCTTGGGGAGTACACGGCCGACCGACGATCGGGGCCGGTTCCGTCTTTACGGCTTTCCGCCCGGTCAGTACATCATCAGCGCGACGATCGGCGAAGTCGGATCCGCGGATTTGCCGGGCTACACGCGCGCGTATTACCCGGGCACCCCAGACGCCGCGGAGGCGCAGTTCGTGTCCGCGGCACTCTCGCAAGAACTCGCGGGCGTGGATTTCTCGATGTCCCGTTCAACGACGGCGAGAGTGTCTGGGACGCTGCTTGGCCCCGACGGCGAACCAACGACGGGCGGCAGCCTGCGGCTGGTGACGAGCCGGCGATCGACGTCGGCCGTGAGCATGTCCGTCGGCGCGCGGATCGGGAACAACGGACGGTTCGAATTTCCCAACGTGCCTCCCGGTCAGTACGTCATCCAGGCGGATCGAGGCCGTCGGAATTCATCGATCGAGGGGGAGTTCGGCGCGTTGCCCGTGTCCGTCGACGGCGCGGACATCGCCGGACTGATGCTCCAGACGTCGGCGGGTTCGACCATCACCGGACGCGTGACGTTCGAGAACGTTCGCGGCGTCAAGACGCCGCGGCCTGGGCAGATCCAGATTCAGCCGACGCCTGTCGACTCGGATCAGTCGCCGACGCGGCCGGCCGACGCGGCGATTCACGACGACTGGACATTCGACATCGGCGGGATCAACGGCCCGCGCCGGCTGCGGCTCCTTCGCGCGCCCGCCGGATGGACGCTGAAGGAGATCCGCGTGCACGGCGTCGACGTCAGCGATCAGGTGCTGTCATTCGGCCGTGAGAATCAATCGCTCACCGACGTCGAGGTGACGCTGACGGATCGGATCAACGAGCTGAGCGGCGCGATCGTCGACGAGCGCGGCCGCCCCGCTCCCGCATCACACGTCGTCGTCTTCTCGAGCGATCGGGATCGCTGGTATCCGACGTCGCGGTTCGTGCGGCAGTCCGTTGCCAGAGCCGACGGGACCATCACGCTCGCGGGCCTGCCGCCCGGGAGTTACTACGCGGCCGCGATTGCGAAGTTTCCGGCTGATGGTGAAGAGGCCTGGCAGGATCCGGCGTACCTGGAATCGCTCGTCACGCATGCCACCGCGTTCACGCTCGGCGAAGGACAGCAGCACGTCCTCAACCTGAAGCTGCCGTAGCCTCTTTCTTCTTCTCCTGGGCCGTCGCGAGGAACGCGTCGGCGGCGTGAGAGCGGTGGGCCTTCCGGCACACCAGCGTCACCTGGCGTTTGCGCGACACGCCGTTGACGAGCACGGCGACGAGCCGCCCGCTGGC
>Ga0070665_100009075_pt1 | contig 10073 bp, 11 predicted proteins | sample KBSS13metaG_FD_65862 | JGI IMG/M metagenome (GOLD analysis project Ga0070665, IMG submission 65862) | Switchgrass rhizosphere microbial communities from Kellogg Biological Station, Michigan, USA - KBS S1-3 metaG | ecosystem: Host-associated > Plants > Roots > Rhizosphere > Soil ...
TCGCGGTCCCGGACCAGGCGGCGACGGACGAGTTCGTCGACTTCGAAAATGGCCAGCTGCCGCCGGCCGGTTGGGTCGCGGTGACGAGCACGGGTGGCGAAGGGACCAGCTTGTCGATCGACGCCTCGGCCGCTCATTCCGGGACACAGGGGCTGCTCTGCGTCGATGAGTCCACGACCGAGGCAAGCACGCAGCGCGCGGGTATCGAGTACCCATTGCCGCCGGGCCGGTTCGAATGGCGAGCGGAGGGCTGGTTCAATCCGACGAGTTTGGAGCTGGGCGACGGTCAGTCGCTGTATGTGCTCTATTTTCTCAGCGGCAGCCGCCTCAGTGCCGCGGCGCGCATCCACAACGACGCGCAGGCGCTGCGACCGGGCCTCGTGGCCAGGAGCGCGGACGACGCGTTACGAGGACGGGACGGACCCTCCGTCATCGCTCCGGGCAGATGGCGCAAGTGGCGGCTGGAGCTCGTCCGGCTGGGAACGCGTGAGACGACCGCCATCCTGTATCTCGACGACGGCGCGCGCATGACGGAGCAAGTGCGGCTGAATTGGGATTCCACCGCGCACGACCCGACGAGGCTGCGCGCAGGTATTGGATTCTCGTCGCTCGGCGCCGCTGCATCGGTCCTGGCCGATGAATTGCGCGTGACGGAAGCCGAATTGTCCACGTAACCCAAAGATGCCTCCGGACGGGTTTGACCTCGCGCTAGTGAACGCTTCCATCCGGTTGCGATGCGCTGTCGAGATGATGCTTGCGCAGGAGATAGGGCAGGTTGCGGGCGTCGACACCCAGCATCGCAGCGGCTCGTTTCTTGACGCCGTTCGCGCGGGCGAGCGCTTCGACGAGCATCTGTCTTTCCGCGATGTTGAGCCTGTCGCGCAGGCCGGGCTCGGCTTCCGCTGCGGCATAGCCGGGTACAGAGCGCGAAGGCGCAAGGCTCATGGGCAGGCTGTCCGGCGCGATCGCGGCGCCCTGCTCGACGATGACCGCGTGCTCGACGGCGTTCTCGAGCTCGCGTACGTTACCGGGCCAGCTGTGTCGCACGAGCGCGTCGATCGCTTCGGGTGAGAGCCCGCGGATCGTCTTTCCGACATTGGTCGTGTGCTGCTGCAGGAAATGATTCGCGAGGAGCGCGATGTCCTCCTTGCGCTCGCGAAGCGGCGGCACGCAGATCGGAAAGACGTTGAGGCGATAGTACAGGTCCTCGCGGAACTTGCCCTCGCTTACGGCCTTTGCGAGGTCCGAGTTGGTCGCCGCGATCACTCGAACGTCGATCTTCGTCGTCGACGAGCTGCCCACAGGCTCGAACTCACGCTCCTGCAGCACGCGCAGGAGCTTGGCCTGTCCCGCGGGCGACATGCTGCCGATCTCGTCGAGGAAGATGGTGCCGCCGTCGGCCTGCTTGAATCGTCCCAGCCGGTCGCGTATCGCTCCCGTGAATGCCCCCTTCACGTGGCCGAACAACTCGCTCTCGAGGAGCGTTTCCGTGAGCGCCGCGCAATTGACCTTCACGAACGGACCGCGGCCGCGCAAGCTGTGCGCGTGCACTGCATTCGCAATGACCTCCTTGCCGGTTCCGCTCTCGCCCTGGATCAGCACGGTGACATCGCTCTTCGAGAGGGAGCCGATGCGACGGCACACCTCGCGGATCTTGACGCTCTGCCCGACGATCGTGGGAAATTCCTCGAGCTCCGGAACTCGACGTTGCGGTTCGCTCTCGCGTGCGTTTCGGTCCGTCAGCTTCGAGGCGATCACCAGCACACAGCTCGTGTCCGCCCAATGGAACCGAGCGAGGCTCACGTGAACGGGGATGCCTTCGCCGTTGATCGTGGTCAGGTCCAGTGGAGAGCCTGCGACGTTCGCGAGCCACGACGTCTGGTATGCCTCAGGCTCCGGCGCTTGCAGCCTCGGCTTGAGCAACTGCGGGATCGGGAGGCGATGCAGATCCTGGGACGTATACCCAGTCTGAGTTTTCGCCTGGGCGTTGGCCGCCAGGATGGTGCCCGATGCGCCTTCGACAACGAAAATCGCGTCCTCAGCGGTCTCGCACAGCGCCCTGAACAGCCCGGCTGGGTCGTTCATCCGTCGTTCCCTCGCACAAATTCCCGGCAGGAGTTTGAGGCCGTGGAATTCTGCCCGCTTTTCTTACTGTAGTCCACAGTTTTCCTGCCTATGCTCGGTGAGCAGCAGCAGCATCGAGAATGCACGCTCCTTGATCACGTAATCGAAGCACGCGGTCTTCACGACGGGGATGGCGGCCGCCGGGACCACGAACAAGAGCTTCGCGTCTGGTTGTCGGCGTCGCACTACCATCGCCCATCGTCGCTCGCGCGGACCCGGACGCGAAATTCCGATGACGATGCAGCCATAAGTCTCGCGGCGCAGCTTCGCGAGGGCCCCGCGCACCGTGCCGACGACTTCGACCGACGGATAGCCCGCGGCAAAGAGGAGATTTCGGAGCGCCTCGCGAAAGCCGTTGTCACGATCGCAGACCAGAATCGCTTGTGACGGAATCATTTGAGTAATCGAAGGGCAGCGGCATCACGCAACGTTCGAATAGCGCGGAGGCGTCGGAAAATCCCCCTTGGGGCCGCCTTGCAGCAGGCGCTTGCCGAACGACTTCTCGAGCTTGTCGATTTCCGCGATTGCCTTGTCGGGTTGTTTCGCGTTCGTGTAGCCGACCACCTGCATCCAGTCCTTGCCCCAACGGGCGGTCATTGCGGTCGTGAATGCTGCCGTCGCGCCGAAGAAATAGGCACGAGCGAACACGTCGGTCGAAAATTTCTCGATGACTTTTCTCATTGGCCGGGTGAAGATCTCGTAAGGCCGGTCGCGGTAATACCTGGCAATACCTTGCGCATCCATGATTGCTTCGGCAATGGCCTGCGTCGCGCCCTCGCCGAACCCGGTGCCGTAGGTCCGCTGGAACGTGCCCACGCAAACGCGCGGGCATGAGGTCGTCGGGACCACCGGATCCGCGTACAGGTGCACGCCCTCGTGCAGCGCGTACTCGAGACGCGTCGCATCGCGAAGTCCCGGCAGCTCGATCATGTAGATCATGCGCATTGAGCGGTCGATGGTGCCGGCCACGCGCGTGCCGCCGCCCGACGTGAACAGGTGTTGCAGCGGTTTCGGCACCTGCGTACCGACGTTGGTGACGATGCGAAGGAACTTCTTCGGCGGTGCCGCGCCCTTGGTGGCCATGTTGTGCGCGATGTACGCCTGGTATGGCGACGGCCCGGCAAGGATGGTGAGGATGTTCTGTGCGTCGCCTTCGCCAATTGGTATCCCGCCCTTGTCGTACGGCGGCCTGTAACGCTTGCTGGCGGGCTGGCCGAGACCGAATGGCGAGGAGCCGCCGGTCGATGTGAGGTACATGGTCAGGGTCCGAAGTGCTTGCGTACCGCTGCAACGAGGTTCAGCAGATCTCTTTCCATGGGCTTGAACACCGCGTCCGAAGCATTGCTTCTCAACGCCGCCAGGTCGACCGGATCCGACAACCAGTAGGTGCGGAAATATCGCTTCAGGAACGTCATCGGGGCGAACTGCTGGCTAATGCCCGCACCCGTCTTGCTCGCCGCAAGCTGTGCCAGCGCCCAAGTCGCCCGTTCCGCAAATACGTATGCGAGCACTTCTTCAACCAGGAGCTCCGCCCATTGCTTCACTACCGACGCGGATAACGCCGCCAGAGATCCCCTTCTATGCGGCTGCCGGTTGAGAAACGCGGCGACGGTCTCGAAGTGCTTTTCCATGACGGCGCGCAACGGGTTGAACGAGCTGCGATTGAGCAACGCGCCGGCCGCGCCGGTCGGCGTCTCGCCTGCGACCCTGCTTCCGAACTTCTGCTCGATGGAGCGGTATCGGTGGGCCTGCATATGCATCGCCTCGTGCACGAGGACGTCCGCAAGCGGCTCGATGGACGTCGTCAGGTTGGCAGCGCACAGGTAGATCCAGCAGCGATGGCCGGGCTCGAACGGTCGCTGTATTCCGGCCGCCGTCGCTTTCTGGAAGCTGACATAGAACCAGGTGTCGTGATGAAAGAAGAACGGAACGTCGCGCGGCGGATTCTTCGGGATGACTTCGGTGCGGTAACGCGCCGATGTCTTGAGCACGCGGCCGTTCCTGTCCCATACGCCATGGCGATCCGGCAGGAACACGCGCAGGACGCCGAGGATGTCGCGCAGCAAGTCCTGCTGCGCAGCAGTGGCGAGAAACCCGACCGACTTCTCCAGCTCCGCGACCGCCTTGCCGCAGGCCGCAGCCAATGTCGCCGCCTTGGCAAGAACTTGTGCATCCGCCGCCGATACCTTCGGTGCATCGGCGAGCGTCGCGGACTCGGCGAGACCGGTTTCCGTAAGGATGTACATGCGTGCCTCCGCGCTCACCTGGTCTTCGATTGGGCGACCGCCTTGCACATCGCCTTGAGGCCTTCCTTCTCGGCATTGCCGAGCCCCGCCTGATCGAGAAGCGCTCCCAAGCCGGCACACGCACCGCTGACGATTGCGTCCACGATGGGACCGCGGATGATCTTCGGAAGGAAGGACATGTGCTCTTCCAGCCATTGCCGCAGGGACTTGCCCGGTGGAAGCTTGGGGATGGGATCGAAACGGCGCAGCTCGAGCTCGCGGCGATCCTTCTCCTCGAGCTCCTTCTTGATCTTGTCCGGAATGTCCCGAAGATTCGGCGGCTTCTTCGTGGGTGTCGGCCCGGGAGAGGGGGGGGGCTGTGTCGTGGTTGCTGCCGGCGTGTCCCGAACACCGAACACCTCGACACGGCGGTTGCGACCCTCCCTCTTGCCGCTTTGGATGATCGGCCAGCACTCGCCGCGCGAGAACACCTCGATCGTGACCTTCGTGGCGAGGCCCTTGAGCTCCTTCTTGAGTTCCGCGCGCACGGATTCCGCGCGTGCCTTGCCGAGCTTGTAGTTCGGCCCCGGTTCGCCGATCTCGTCGGCGTCGCCGATGAGAATCACGGTCCGGATGGGCTTGTTCGTCTTGAAGCTCGCGACGATCGCGGGCACGAACTGGCGCTTGATCCACGTGCGGTGCCAGGTACGTAGCCCCGGATCACGAAAGTTGAAGTCGTCGAGCGTCTTGCTGACGTTGTCGGAGAGCAGCGCAGCCTCGATGCGGCCCTTGACGTCGTCCTGCGTGCAAAGGGTGCCGGAGCGGGAGGGCAACTCGACCTGGCCCAGGGGATGAGACGCGTGCAAGTACATGGTTTGGTCCCTCCGTCATGGCCTCGCGCCTGGTGACCGCGGCTTCGTCGTAGAAGCGCCGCTTTTCACCGGTCGCGGCGTGTAGCGCAGGAGCCCGCCAAAAAACGCATTGGCATGCTCGTGCACGAGGATTTCCTTCCCTCGCTGGAAGGCAGCGAAGTTCGATCCGTGGATCGCGCGCAGTCGCTCCCAGCGGAAGTGGATCACCCGTTGCCAGAAGCGCAACTTGGCGTAGTCCGACGAGAATTTGCGAGACCGCCACGCTTTGAAGGGCAGGGCTGCAACCTCGGCATCCTTCGCCTTGCGGGCCTGGTCGCTCAAACGCTCGCGCTTGATGGCGTCTCGCGCGAGTTTGCTCAGCACGAAGTGCTCGAGGTAAGTGCGGCGAAGTTGTGACGGGAAGAAGTCGCGCTCGACTTCGTGCGCGTCGGTGCTGCCGGTGCTTGGCACGAAACCGGCGAGCTCGCGCTTGCCCGCAGTGGTCTTGCCGATCTCCTTCAGTACGAGCGCTTCGATGCGTCGCGTCTCGATCTCTTCCGCGATGCTCGCCTTGACGAAATCGGCCAGCTTGGCCGGCATCGCCGACGTTCGTGTCGCGAGGTGGCACGCATGCGTCGCTTCGTGCGCAATGATCTCGATCCAGGAGCCGATCTCGCGTTGCCCGGGTTTCTCGATCCAGATGACGTCGTAGTAGCCGGTGTTGTCCGGATCCTCGAACGGCTGGAACCACGAGCCCGCCGGGTTCTTCTTGACGTCGAGCACGCGGCGGCCGGCGAAGTCTCCCGTTGTCACGATGCCGTTGTCGGACGTGACGAGGCGCCGGTGCCGGTTCTCTGTCGGGTGCCAGAGGTAGACGTAGCGCTTGTCGAGCGTCGCGGCAATATCCATGAACGTCTTCGACAAACGAAGCAGGGTCGTGACAACGGCGGGTGGATCGATGCTCGCCAATGTCTTGCCGAATTCGCCGGCGGTGACTTGAGGCGGCGGGGTCTGACCCAATCCATGCGATTCGCGGTCGGCCGCTGTGCCCCAGCGGTCATCGGCAGGCGTGAACGCAGGCGGCAAGCGCCGCTCCTCGAATCCTCGTGTCGTTGGGACGTACATGGCGGTCAGCGCGGCCGATTGGATTGCGCCTTGGCGGGAGTGCTGGCGCCGAGCAGCGCAGGCACCTGGTCGCGCGGCAGACTGCAGTGCGAAGGGAAGCTGTCGACCAGGACGTTCGGGAGCAGGGCCTTGCGCGCGTCGTCGCGTATGCACTCGGCCACGTCCGCTGTCTCGCTTTCCTTGCGATACAGCACGCGCAGCCAGACGAAGCTTGGTGCCTTGGCGTGCGCGGCGGCCCAGGTGATCCACTTGCCGCAGTGGAACTTCGCGTTCTTCTTCCCATACGTCGTGTCGACCAGCCACACATCGGTCAACTTGCCGAGCGCGCCGAGCGACGATTGCGGATCGGCTACGGCGCCGGCGAGCGCGTTGAGCACGACGTACGCGCGGGAATGCCCGGCGAGGATGAGACGGCCGAGCGCCGGCGCGTTTGCCCAGCCGGCATTCGTGAGGCCGGTGCGCACTTCCTCGACGAAGGCGTTCATCGTCTTCGGCGATCCGAGCGCGTGACTCTCCTTGTTGCGGCCCGAGTTCCACTTCATGGACGGCACCGCCAGCACGTAAGGCAGCTTGCTTTCGCTGATCTGGCGAGCGAGCGGAAACGTGCTGCTCTTGACGTACGAGATCGCGTCGTTGCCTTCGTCACCGCAAGGAATGATGTCGCCGTGGATCCACACGAGGATCGTCACCGGATCCGTCGTCGGCGCCGACGCGGGAACGTACACAGCGGTGACGGACTTGCTGTTCGTGCTGTCGAACCCGCACAACGTGCCTTTCAGCACGGCATTGGCGGCGCAGCCGTCGGCTTTACCTAGTCCTGCTTCCGTCGAGGCGCCCGTGGACAGGTACATGGCATGTCCGTCCCTTACAGGCGCGCGGGCGCTCCGCCGAAGCTCGCGTTGTACCAGGACCGTCCCATCAGGCGACCTCCGACTTGAGAGAGCGTTACTTCCTGCACGCCTGGAGGGGGCGCGACCCGCCTGACCACGAAGCGCACCGCGCATCCTTCTTCTAGGCGCAGGTTGACCGGAAACGCCGTACGACCCCAAGGGCTCAAGACGAGGCTCGTTGGAAGATACGGAGCGCGCGGCTGGTTGTTGCAGAGGATCACCCACTCGTAGCCGGGTGTTTGCGTGTTCACCTGGCGACCGTCGCTTGCCCGCTCGGCAAACTGCGCGAAATACATGAGCGAGCCGCAATACTGGGAATGCATGGCGTGGCGCGCGAGCTCCACTTCCTGGCCTATCTCCGCGGGTGGATTCGCAAAGCTCGAGACGTCGAAGTAGCCCGCATCCGAGGGCGCGCCGCAGATCGAGCACGTATTCAAGTACCCGGTATCCCACGGTGTCTCGCAAGCGTGGCCCGCATTCATGCCAGCGCGGTCCCGTAGCCCAGCATCTTGTAGCCGTGCAGCACGATCTGGAGCTCGCCGTCCTTGTAGAACGGCCCCTCGGACAGCTCCTCGACCTCGATTCGAATCGTCGAGCGCGGAAGGAACATCATCGGCTTCGGAAACGGACGGAAGGGGCGATCGCCGTCAGCCTTGCCCAGTCCCGCGATGTTGTAGATCGGCTGGTTCTGCAGTTCGCGTCCGGTCCCGCTGTCCACGATGCTGTACTTGAAGTCGATTCCGCACATCCACAGCAGCATGCACGGCACGATCGCATTGGCAGCGTGAAGCGCGATGCCGTTGCGGTCGGCGCCGGTGCGCGCGCTGAGCTCGGCGCCGATCGCATCCGCGATGACGTCGACCAGCGTGACCTGGCTGCCAGGTGCGAACAGTGGGACCGGACTGCCGACACCGATCAGGTTCGTGGGCGCCGGCGGCCGTTTGGGAATGAACCCGTACGCAATCGCCGTTGCAACGAACGCGCCTTCGATGCTGATGTTGATGACGTCCTGCTGGCGTCGGCCACGGGTACCCTCGAGCACGAACCTCGCGACGTAGTCGTACGGGATTTCCCTGCCGCTGGGCGCCGGGATTGGCGGCGGGCTCGTCTCTTCTACCGGTCGCGCCACGGCCCGTGGCTGCGCCTGTCCAAAGGCTGATCGCATGACAGAGCTCCTTCGTGGCTCACCACAACGGCTTCCACATCTCCGGCGGCTCGGCAGGCGCTTTGAACCAGCGCGTCGTGGATGGTCGCTGCGGAACGAATGCGTCGATTCCGCTCACTCCGTCCTGGTGTACGTAGCCCTGATCGAGTCCCTGCAACGGATCGTCGTCCTCCATGCCCTGCAGGTCATCGTCGGCCGCGATCCCCGAAATCTCCGGGTCGTCGGCGAAGCCCTGCATGTCGTCGCCTTCGCCCGTGCCACTCAGATCGTCTTCGGCGTCAAGACCGCTCAGCTCTTCGTCCGCAGACAAGCCGCGCAGCTCGTCGTCATCGTCGAGCCCGCGAAGCTCTTCGTCCTCGGGGCCGCCCAGTTCTTCATCGGCGAGGAACCCGTTGAGTTCGTCTTCGGCGCTCAAGCCCTGCATCTGGAACACCGTGCCATCGGACGCTTCGTACAGTTCACCGATGCCGTAACCCGCAACGCCTGCCCTCTCGAGGATCGGCGTCACTGCCGTGAGCGCCGCAGCGCCGCCGGGCACGAACGGCGCGATTTGTCGCGCAAAGGGCAGCGCTCGCTGCACGAGCGGGCGCGCCAACCGCCGCAGCCGCTTCCAGATGCCGACAGGATTGCCCAAGCCATCGATCCCCTCCACCCATTCGTACAGATGGCCGTCGGAACCTTGGGCGATGTCGCCGAGCTGACCGAACCCCGACATTTGCATCGCGTCGCTTTCGCTGAGGTATCTCATCGCTTTCTCCCAGGCGGGTAAGTCGCTACTGCACGTCGCGCGTCAGGTAGCCGTCGAGAACGACCCAGATGCGCAGTGGCCCGATGGCGTCGGCCACGGTCCTGGGAACGTCGCGCGGGAAGACGATCTCGACACGGAAGTTCTGCTGCGGCTCGATGACGACCGGCTCCGAAAAGCGGAACGTTGCCATCGGGTCGGGTTCGCCGTGATTGATGAAGCTGCCGTTGCCGGGACTGACACCCGCGCCTGCCGGGAAGTAGTACGTCGGCATCTCGATCATCGTTTTCTCGCCCACGAGCAGCGTGGTGACCGAGTTGTAGATGAGCTCGGCGACGATCGAGCTGACCTGCGCGCACGATTGCGTGCACAGCTCCTGGATCTCCTCGACGAACTCGACGCCCGCATCCTTCGCTTTGTTCTCGTATCCCGCGCAGAACTTGTTGCCCGCGTCGAGGATCGCGGCCGGGTCGATGAGGCACGGCGGGTTCGAGACGACGACACGAAGCGCGCGCGCCTCGAAATTGTTCAAGCTGGGGAGCACGCCCGCCGCCTGCAGATTCGTCTCGAGGCGCGTCTTGTTCTGGACGTCGACGAAGAACCGGATCGCCCGTGGATCCGTCATGACGTCGCTGAATTTCCTGGCAGGCGACCCGCCCGCCACACCGGGAACGAAGAACGCGTCGTACAAAGGTGAATGAAGCTTTTCCTTGACGCCCTGGACTCTTGCCATGATTGACCTCCGGTGCTTTGGAAAGGGGGTTGGCGGATCACTCGATCACTTCGTAGAGCGCTCCATCCGCTCCGAGGAAATAGTGGCCGAGCCCGAGCGCCTTCACGGCGCGCGCGTTGCTGCCTGCGTTCGGATGCGAGGCGCCGGTGCCATCGTCGCGCAGCGTTTCGGCCCGATACAGCGCGCCGTCGTCGCCGAGGAAATAGCGCCCCTCG
>Ga0070665_100009076_pt1 | contig 10072 bp, 5 predicted proteins | sample KBSS13metaG_FD_65862 | JGI IMG/M metagenome (GOLD analysis project Ga0070665, IMG submission 65862) | Switchgrass rhizosphere microbial communities from Kellogg Biological Station, Michigan, USA - KBS S1-3 metaG | ecosystem: Host-associated > Plants > Roots > Rhizosphere > Soil ...
CGCTGCACAACGAGGACGAAATCCGCCGCAAGGACATCCGCGTCGGCGACACGGTGGTGATCCAGCGCGCCGGCGACGTGATCCCCCAGGTGGTCAGCGTCGTGCTGGAGAAGCGGCCGATGGATTCGGTCGAATATGTGTTCCCCGAGGTCTGCCCGATCTGCGGCAGCAATGCCGTGCGTGAGGAAGGCGAGGCGGTGCGCCGCTGCACCGGCGGGCTGATCTGCGCCGCGCAGGTGACCGAGCGACTCCGCCATTTCGTCTCGCGCAACGCCTTCGATATCGAGGGGATGGGCGACGAGAACATCAAGCTGTTCCATGAGGGCGGGCTGGTGAAATCCCCTGCCGACATCTTCCGCCTCAAGGAGCATGAGGAGGAGGTCAAGCGGCTGGTGCTGCAACGCCGCGAGCTTCAATCCGCGGCGCGCCAGGCGCTGAAAGCTGAGGAAGGGAAGACGGTTAAGGCGGCCAAGAAGGGCGCGCCCGAGTTCAAGGATGTCGCCAATTTGCTCGGCGCCATCGATGCCCGCCGCAATGTCGGACTCGACCGTTTCATCTTCGCGCTGGGCATCCGCCATATCGGCGAAACGACGGGGCGGCTGCTGGCCCGCACCTATGGCACGCTGGACCATTTCGTCGAGGAGATGGAGGCCGCGGCGGGCGAGGAAGTCGAGGATGGGGCGAAACGCACCTCATCTGCCTGGACCGAGCTGCTGTCGATCGACGGCATCGGCGAGGTGGTGGCCGAGGCGATCGTCGATTTCTTCGCCGAGGAGCATAACCAGCAGGTGGTCGCCGACCTGCAAGCCGCCGGCGTCGACCCGCAGCCGCTGGAAAAGCAGGAAACCGCCTCCCCCGTTGCCGGCAAGACCGTCGTCTTTACCGGCAGCCTGGAGACGATGACCCGCCAGGAGGCCAAGGCGAAGGCCGAATCGCTGGGCGCCAAGGTGGCGGGGTCGGTCTCGAAAAAGACCGACTATGTCGTCGCCGGCGCCGATGCGGGATCGAAACTGAAGGCCGCCCGTGAACTCGATATCGCCATCCTGACCGAGCAGGAATGGCGGGAGCTGATCGGCGGCTAACCGCCTTCATTAAAAATTCCTAATCATTTTCAAGTAGATATCGCCCAGCCATTCGGATAGGCACCATCCTCGTCATATTCATGAAAATATAACGAGGATGAGATGGCCGAGACGTGCCGCGCCGTGATTTTGGGATTGGCTCTGATAACGGTGCCGATGGCCGCCAAGGCGGATGACTCGCCGATCGTCGACTATTTCGACCATTGGTATGACCGCGTCGACGCCGCCCAGGCGGCGCAGCCGCACTGGATCACGCCGCTCGTCACCACGACGCCCCGGCTGGAGCAGGAGTTCCGCTACGACCAGAATTTCGAAACGGTGCCGAACGGCGGCGGCAACATCTACAGCTACGGTGCCGGCAAGGGGCTGGAGGTGATCCCGACCGAGCGGACCGAGGTCATCATCGGCGTGCCGCCCTATATGGAGAAATACAGCAAGACCTATCATGACGGCCTGGGCGACATGCCGCTGCTGCTGAAATACCGGATCGCGGCAGAGAACGAATCAGCCGGCAACTATATCGTCACCGCCTTCCTAGGCGCCGGCGTGCCGATGGGCGACCGGATGTTCAGTTCGCACCACTACTCGATCACCCCCACCATCGCGGTCGGCAAGGGCTGGGGCGATTTCGATATCCAGGCGACGCTGGGCGACAGCATCCCGACTGGCCAGGCCGACGAGATCGGCCATCCACTCGCGCTCAATGTCACCTTCCAGTATCACGCCTGGGATGTGCTGTGGCCCGAGTTCGAGGTCAACGACACCTATTGGCCGGATGGCAAGAAGGAGGGCAAAAGCCAAGTGTACCTGACTCCCGGCATCGTCTTCGGCCGTTTCCCGATCGTCGACCGGCTGAAGCTGATCGTCGGCGTCGGCTACCAGTTCGCGGTTTCGCCGGAGATACCGGCCTTCCAACATAATTGGATATTGTCGGTGCGGACGGCGTTCTAGCTATTCGACTTCGGCCGCTCCGGCAGCGTATCCACCATCTCCGTCGTCGGCAGGTCGGTGGTGCTCCAGCCGCCGCCCACCGCGCGGATCAGCTTGATATCGGCTTGTAACCTGCGAGTGTTCAAATCCAGCAACGTGCGTTCGGCCCCGAGCGCGTCGGTCTGCGAGACCACGACGTCGAGATAGCTGGCGGCGCCGTCGTGATAGAGGGTCAGCGACAGGTCGGCGGTATGCTCAGCCGCGGTGACCGCCTGGGTCTCGTCCACGGTTTCCTGGCCGAGGTGATGCAGCAGGGCGAGATTGTCCTCGACCTCCTGGAAGGCACCGAGGACGGTCGAGCGGTAATTGGCCGCCGCCTCGTCGCGGGCGGCATAGGCCCCGGCCTCGACCGCATGGCGCATTCCGCCCTCGAACAGCGGCAGGGCCAGGCTCGGCCCGACCGACCAGAAGCTATAGGGTGCGGACAGCAGGCCGAGGCCACCACCGGTGCTCTGGAAACCGCCCATCAAGTTCAGCAAGATGTTGGGATAGAAGGCCGCCTTGGCGACGCCAATATTGGCGTTGGCCGCCGCCACCTTGCGTTCGTCCGACGCAATGTCGGGCCGGCGCTGAAGCAGGCTGGAGGGCAGGCCGGTCGGCTCGGCCGGGACCGGCAGCTTCAGCACCGCCGGGACGATGGAGAATTCCGATGCCGGCTTGCCGACCAGACTGGCGATCGCATGCTCGAAGATGGCGCGCTGGGCCCGTACGTCGGATTCGAGCGCGCGGGCGGATTCGAGCTGGCTTTCCGAACGCGACACATCGATGCCGGAGGCGACCTTGGCCTCATAGCGGGCCGTGGTCAGGGCCTGGGCGTGGAGATAAGCCTGCTCGGTATCGGTCAGCAGCTTCAGCTCGGCATCGAAGCCGCGTAATGCGACATAGTCGCTGGCGAGCTCGGCATGGAGGCCTAAGCGGACCGTCTCCATATCGGCGGCGCTTGCTTGAGCCGTCGCCTCCCCTGCCGCCACGGTGTTGCGGATCTGGCCCCAGAAATCGATCTCATAGCTGGCCTGGAGGCCGATCGTGTTGGCGGCGTACTGGTTAGGCTGGTTGGCCGAACGCAGCGGACGCTTGGCCGACTGACGGTTGTCGGTCGCCGAGGCGTTGAGGCCGACAGTCGGGAACATCGAAGCATCGACCTGTGACACATAGGCCCGCGCCTGGTCATAACGGGCGACGCTGGCGGCAAGATCGGGATTCTGGCTGTCGATCTGGGCCTCCAGATCGTCCAGCGTCGAATCGCCGAAATCCTTCCACCAGTCGCGACGCGGCTTTTCGTCGGCCGGCTGCGCGACCGCCCATGGTCCAGCCTCCTTATAGGCAGCCGGCGTCAGAACCTCCGGCGGCTTATAGTCCGGCGCGAGCGAGCAACCTGCCAGCGCACCCAGCGCCGGCAGCAGGACATGGAACGGCCTGATCAATGTGATTTTGTTAATTTTGGGCCTCCGCGACCTTTTCGTCCTGGGCCGGGCGGACGATGTCGCCCTGGGCGATCGAATCGGACGGGCTGTTGACCACCCGGTCGCCTGGGGCAAGGCCGGTGGCGATCTCGACCTCGGTGCCGAGGTCGCGGCCGAGCGTGATCGGCTTCAGTGTGATCTTGTTATCCGGCCCAATCGTCGCGACCTTGAGCCCGTCTTCGCGGAACAGCAGCGCGCTGGTCGGCAGGCGCAACGTGTCCGGGCTATCGGGCAGCTTGAAATGCACCTCGGCATAGGTGCCGGGCTGGAGGTCGCCTTTCGGATTGTCGGCCTGCAATTCGACCAGCAAGGTGCGCGACGTCTGGTTGATCGCATGCGCGCTGGTTTCGACCGTCGCCTGGATCGGATGGTTGGGATGCTGCGGCAGGTTGACACCAGCGGTCTGGCCGGGCTCGATGTCGCCCGACAGGGCCTGCGGCACGCGGACATAGATCCGCATCTTGTGGACGTCGGCGACCTTGAACAGCTCAGGCCCCTGGCCGGAGCCGGCATTGATCAACGCGCCGACATCGGTCTCGCGCGCAGTGACGATGCCGTCGAACGGTGCGCAGATGCGCTTGAAATCCTCCAGCGCCACCAGCCGCTGGACATTGGCCTCCGCCGCCAGCACCGCCGCGTGCTTGGATTGTGCATCGCTCGCCTTCTCGTCGGCGTCCTGCTGTGAGACTGCGTCCTTCTTGATCAGCGACTGCCAACGCTTGCTGGTGACGACGGCCAGGCTTTCGGCCGATTGGGCCTCCGACAGATCAGCCTTGGCCTGGTTCAGCTGCTGGTCCAGGTCCGGCGTATCGATCTCGGCCAGCAGCTGCCCGGCCTTCACATGGGCGCCGATATCCTCCTTCCAATCCTTGAGATAACCGCTGACCCGGGCATAGATCGGCGCCTCGTAGAAGGCCTGGATGTCGCCCGGCAGGGTGAGCAGCTGGTCCTTCGTGCCGCGTTTCGGCATGACGATGGCGACGGTCGGCGTCGCTTCGGCCTTGGTCGTGCTCGCCAGGCTGGACTCATCCATCATCCGCATTCCGATGCCGAGCGTGGCCACCGCGACCGCGACGATGCCGGCCAAGAGTCCGATCCGCTTCAGGCGGCGTAGCGAAAGCTGCTTTCCAGCACGAGACATGGTTTCTCCGGCGGTTAATGGGCAGGCGGTCAGTGGACGGGGACTGCGGATGCGGGGAACGGCGCGGCCTTCTTCGCCCGCTTCCGGGAATGAACGAGGCAGAAGACGGTGGGAACGAACAGCAGGGTAGCGGTGGTGGCGAAGAGCAGGCCGCCGATCACGGCGCGGCCCAGCGGCGCGTTCTGCTCCCCGCCCTCACCCATGCCCAGCGCCATCGGCGCCATGCCGATGATCATCGCCAGCGCCGTCATCAGCACTGGGCGGAAGCGCATGAAGCCGGCCTCCAGCGCTGCCGAAAAGGCGTCGAGCCCCGCCGCCATCCGCTCCCGCGCGAAGCTGACGACCAGGATCGAATTCGCAGTGGCGACGCCCATGCACATGATCGCGCCGGTTAGCGCCGGCACGGAAAGCGTCGTGCCGGTGATGAACAGCATCCAAACGATCCCAGCCAAAGCCGCCGGCAGGGCAGTGATGATGACGAAGGGGTCAAGCCAGGACTGGAAGTTGACGACGATGACCAGGTAGATCAGCAACACCGCCCCGGCCAAGCCGAAGAACAGCTGCCCATAGGCGCTGGTCATCGTCTGAGCCTGGCCGCGCAGTGTGACGGTTGAACCCTTGGGCACGTCCTTCGCCGTGTCGCGCAGCACTGTCTGGATATCGCCGGCGACCGCGCCCAGGTCACGGCCCTGGACCGAACCGTAGAGATCGATCACCGGCTGCACGTTATAGTGCGAGACGACACCGTCACTGGGGCCGCGCGAAATGTGGGCCAGCGCCCCCAGCAGTTGCGACGAGCCGTCGGCGGTGACCGGCAGGTTGTTGAGGTCCGAGAAACTGTCGATCCGGTATTGCGGCGTCTGGGTGACGATCGGGTAGGAGACGCCATTCTTGGGGTTCAGCCAGAAAGTCGGCGCGACCTGGTTGCTGCCGGCAAGCGTCACCAGCAGGCTGTTCGCGACATCGCGTTCGGTCAGGCCGACCTCGCTCGCCAGGGAGCGGTCGACATCGACGCGCAGCTCAGGATGGTCGAACTCCTGCTGGATGCGCAGGTCGGCGATGCCGGGCACAGCACGGATCCGCTTCAGCAGCGCCTGGGCATAGGTGTTGTTGGCCGCCTGGTTGGGCCCCACGATTTGCAGGTCGATCGGCGCCGGCAGGCCGAAATTGAGTATCTGGGTGATGATGTCGGCCGGCAGGAAGGCAAATTTCACACCGGGGAATTTCCGCGGCAGTTCCTCGCGCAGTTTCTCGACATACCCGTCGGTCGGGTGATGGTCCGCCTTCAGCGAGATCAGTATGTCGGCGTCTTCCGGCCCGATGGTGCCGGAATTGCCGTAGGCCATGTTGATGCCGCTGATCGGCAGGCCGATATTGTCGACGATATTGTCGAGCTCGCCGGTCGGAATGACCCCCTTCACCGCGCCCTCGACCTGATCGCAGAGCCGCGCCGTCTCCTCGATCCGAGTGCCGGTCTGGGCGCGGACATGGAGCTTGATCTGGCCGCCATCGACCGAGGGGAAGAAATTCTGGCCCAGGAACGGCGCCAGGCTGAACGATGCCACCACCACCGCCATGAACCCGATCAGGAAGATCTTGCGATTGCCAAGCGCCAGCCTCAGCAGGAAGCGGTAGTGCTTGCGCACGCGCTCGAACCGATGCTCGAAGCCGCGCTGGAACCGCTTCAGCGGTTCGACCGACAGCCAGCGGCGGATCGGCCTGTTGCGCGCCTGGTAGCCGTATAGTTCCGACCGCGGCCCCTCATGCTCCAGCGCCGTCGAGTGGTCCAGCACCGCGTGCTGCTTCAGCAGATAGTTCGCGAGCGTCGGCACCAGGGTGCGCGACAGGATGAAGGAGCCGATCATGGCAAAGACGACAGCCTCGGCCATCGGCACGAACAGATATCCGGCGACGCCGCCGAGCTGGAACATCGGCACGAAGACGATGCAGATGCAGAGCAGCGAGACGAAGGCCGGGATCACGATCTGGCGCGCGCCGTCCATGATCGCCGGCTCGATCGGCTTGCCCAGCTCCAGATGGTAGTTGATGTTCTCGATCGTCACGGTCGCGTCGTCGACCAGGATGCCGACCGCCAGCGCCAGCCCGCCCAGGGTCATGACATTGATCGTCTCGCCCAGCGCCGACAGGCAGATGATCGAGAACAGCACCGCAAGCGGAATCGAGATCGTGATGATCAGGGTCGAGCGCCAGGAGCCCAGGAACAGCAGGATCATGAGGCCGGTCAGCGCCGCGGCGATCGCGCCCTCGCGGATCACGCCCGAGACCGCCGCCTTGACGAAGATCGACTGATCGCCGACCGCCTTGAGGTCAAGGCCTGCAGGCAGGGTCTCGCCGACCTTGGGCAGCAGGCGCTTGATCCCGTCGATGATGTCGAGCGTCGAGGCCGAGCCCGATTTCAGGATGGTCATCAGCACGGCATGCGCGCCGTTCACCCGCACCACGTTGGTCTGCGGCGGGTTGCCGTCATGCACATAGGCGACGTCGCGCACATAGATGATCGTGCCGTTCACCTTCTTGACCGGCAGATCGTTCAGCTGATCGATGAATTTCGGGCTGGCGTTGAGCTCGACATTGTATTCGAACTTGCCGATCTTCTGCGTGCCGGCCGGCAGGATCAGGTTCTGGGCGGAGATCGCGGAGACCACGTCCTCGGCCGATAGGTTCGCCGCCTGAAGCGCGTGCTGGTTGAGGTCGACCTGCACCTGCCGCACCTTGCCGCCGTAGGGCGAGGGGATCGCCGCGCCGGCGACGGTCGCGAGCTGGGGCCGGATGAAATTCTGGCCGGCATCGAACAGCTGCTGTTCCGGGATTGTCTTCGACGACAGCGCGAGCTGGAGGATCGGCACGCTGGATGCGTTGTAGCTCAACACATAGGGCGGGGTGATACCGGGCGGCAGAAACTTCAGCACGGTCTGTGACGTCGCCGTTACCTGAGCCAGCGCCGCGCTGATGTTCACGCCCTTCTGGAAGAAGATCTTGACCACGCCGTAGCCGGGCAGCGACTGGGACTCGATATGCTGGATGTCGTTGACCTGGGCGGAGAGCGTCCGCTCGTAATAATAGACGATCCGGCCCGACATATCGTCCGGCTCCAGGCCGGTATAGGTCCACACCACGCTGATGACCGGGATGTTGATGTTCGGGAAAATATCGGTTGGCGTCCGCACGGCCGACAGCACGCCGAAGATCGCGATCAGCAGAGCCAAAACGATAAAGGTGTACGGCCGCTTGAGCGCGACCTGCACGATCCAGATCATCGATTAACCTCTTTTTAGGCGGTCGACGCCGCCACCGCGGCCTGGGAGGCCTGGGGCAGGTTCACCTTGAAAATGCTGCCGGCGCCGGGCGTGCTTTCGACCTCGACCGAGCCGCCATGGGCGACGCAGATCGACTTGACGATGGCGAGCCCTAAGCCCGCGCCAATCTCGCCGCGGTCGGTCGTCACCCGGTAGAAGCGGTCGAAGACCAGCGGCAGGCTGTCGGCATCGATGCCGACGCCGGTATCCTTGACCGACAGCACCGCGCGGTCGCCCGACTGCGCGACATCGACCATGATCCGGCCACCCGCCGGCGTGTATTTGATCGCGTTGTCCAGCAGATTGACGAGAACCTGCTTCAGCCGGTCGCGGTCGCCCGCGGCCACCGCATGGCCGCCGGTCGGCGCCGCGATGGTGATGTCCTTGTCCACGGCCAGCAGCCGCATCTGATCGATGGTCTCCGCCGCCAGGGCGTTGAGATCGACCGCCAGATGCGCGCGCTTCCCGGCGGTTGAATCCATCTGCGCCATTGCGATCAGGCTTTCGACGATCTGGCTGAGCCGCTCCGCCTCGCCCAGGATATTGCCGATCGCTCCCTGCATTTCCTGCGGCAGATCCTCGGTCGCGAGCAGCTCCAACTCGCCACGCATGATCGCGAGCGGCGTCCTGAGCTCGTGCGCCGCATCGGCTGAGAAGCGGCTGGCATGCTGATAGGAGGCGTCGAGCCGCTCCAGCATGCGGTTCAAGGTGCGCCCCAGCGCGTCGATCCGATCCTCGGTCCCGGCGAGCGGCAGGCGCTTGCGCGGCGCGTTGAACGTGAAGGCCTCAGCCGCCTCGATCATGTCCTCGACCGGCGACAGCGCCCGCTGGACCAGCACATAGCCGCCGATCGCGGCGATGATCAGCAGGACCGGCAGGCCGAAGAACACCGAGGCCGCCAGCCGATGCTCGACCACACCCATCAGGTCACCCGACTGGCCGGCTTCGACAGTCACCGTCCGGCCATCAGCGGCCTTGTAATCCTGCCGATAGAGGAAGAAATCGCCAGCCCGGGTGAAATGCTTTTTCACGCCTGGTGCCGGCGGGTCGACCTTGGCGGGGTCGAACTCGCCGTCGCTGGGCAAGCCGGATGTGTAGAAGACCTCCCCGCCGCTGCTGATCCGGATCATGCGGTTCAGCGCCTCGGGCGCGAAGCGCTGCTCGATAAGCGCGGCCAGCCCCTGGCGATCGTTCAGCATGTCCGCCGCCATGCCCCAGGCGGCGTCCGCCCGGCCCGCAAGGGTCGACCGGATCGTCTGGGTGATATAGCGGTCGAAGCTGAAATAGGAGAAGGCGGCAAAGGCCGCGCCCACCGCGAACAGCAGACCGCAATACCAGGAGACCAGCCTGAAGGTCAGTGACCGCCGGCTCATTCTATACCGTCCACGGGTCTATCCCCCGGTATGTTCCGGATCGATCGAGTAGCCCAGGCCGCGGACGGTGCGAATCAGCTTCGGGTCGAACCCTTCGTCGATCTTGCGGCGCAGCTGCCGGACATAGACGTCGACGATATTGGTGAACCCTTCGAAGGATTGATCCCAGACCCGGTCGATAATCATCGACCGCGACAGGACGCGCCCGGCATTCAGCATGAGATACTCGAGCAGCGAATATTCCTTGGGGCTGAGCTCGACGCGGCGGCCGGCCCGGCGCACCTGGCGCGACAGGCGGTCGACCTCGAGATCGGCCAGCTTCAGCATCGTGTCCTTGATCGCCGGACCGCGCCTCATCAGTGCCCGCACCCGCACCATAAGTTCGGGCAGGGCAAAGGGCTTGGTCAGGTAATCGTCGGCCCCGGCCTCGAAATTCTCGACCTTGCTGTCCAGGTCGCCGCGTGCGGTCAGCACCAGCACCGGCACCTTGTTCTGCTGCTGGCGCAGATGACGCAGCACCGCGGTGCCCGAGCCGTCCGGCAGCAGCAGGTCGAGGATCACCAGGTCGTAATGATCCGACGACGCCAGCTGGTATCCTTCGTCGGCCGTCGGCGCGGCATCGACGATGAAGCCTTCGCCGCGCAGGCTGCGCACCAGGATTTCGGCGAGCTTCTGCTCGTCCTCGATGATGAGTACCCGCATGCCG
>Ga0070665_100009078_pt1 | contig 10071 bp, 13 predicted proteins | sample KBSS13metaG_FD_65862 | JGI IMG/M metagenome (GOLD analysis project Ga0070665, IMG submission 65862) | Switchgrass rhizosphere microbial communities from Kellogg Biological Station, Michigan, USA - KBS S1-3 metaG | ecosystem: Host-associated > Plants > Roots > Rhizosphere > Soil ...
CGCACGCTTTGGGTGCTGCGCTTCGCGACCGCCCTGCACAAGCGCCGGCCCAGCCTGAGCGCGGCCGACACGATGTCGATCGCGATGGAGGAATTCCAGTGCCAGCGCGGTCGCCCGCCTGAAAGCGCGGCCGACCACTGCGCGCAGCACCGATTCGACTGATCGAAACGGACCGTGGCGCTCCTTGGCGCGCCCCCACGGACTTGGGATATGCGCGGCCGAGCCCAACCGAGGACAATCTGACCCCACGCAGGCTTAGATCAGTGGAAGATCAACGGCTTCCAGCCGGAGACGAAGGTTCGATCCCTTCGGCCTGCTCCATCCAACGAGACGATCGCTGACCACCCGCTGCTTCGACGCGCGGGGCGGCGGCTCCCCGGAACACGGGATTCGAAGCCTCTGCGCGACTTGCTATGTTCCGGCGGACGCCTTCGGCGTCCTCTTGGAGGAAAGTCATGGTCCAGATTTCCGCGGCGTCGACAACCCCGCACGCGCCCACGCAGGATGCGGCGGCGGCGCCTGCGATGCCGCGCCCGGCGCCGTATCGCGTGGTGCCCGACGACGGCGTGTCCTACTCGCCGAACCGCGTCTCCACGTTGCACCACAATTTCCACGAGCATCCGATGCTGCAGCTGCCGCAGCTCGCCGAGCTGGCGCAGGAGTTGATGCTCGATTCGAAATGCCGCTTCCTCGCCCCTGGCGCGACGGTGGCTTCCGAGTTCACGCACAGCCCGCGCAGCCCGTTGAAGCGTGATCTGGACGAGGTCTTCCGGCGCATCGAGGAGCCGGGGTCGTGGATCGCCCTGTACAACATCGAGACCGTGCCGAGGTATCTCGCGCTGCTCGAAGAGATCATCGGCACCGTGCGGCCCTACATCGAACGCGAGCAGCGCAACATTGTCAAGATGACGGGCTTCATCTTCATCTCCGCGCCGCCCTCGGTCACGCCGTTCCACATCGATCGCGAGAACAACTTCTGGCTGCAGTTGAAGGGCCACAAGAGGATCACGACCTGGGATCGCAACGACCGGCAGACGGTGGCCGCGGCCGACGTCGAAGACTTCATCGTCTGGCGCTCGCTCGACAAGGTGCGGCTGAAGGACGACGCACTGGCGCGCGGTCGCGAACTGGACCGCGGTCCGGGTGAGGGCCTGTACTTTCCGTCGACCACGCCGCACATGACAGTATCGGGCACCGACTGGGTTCGACCCGGCGACGGGGTTGCGATCTCGATCGGCGTCAACTTCTACACCAACGTCACGCGGCGGCACGCCTTGGTGCATCAGGTCAACTGGGTCATGCGGCGCTTCGGACTCGAGCCCACGCCACCGGGCCGATACGCCTGGCTCGACATGCTGAAGGCGCCGCTCGGGCGGCTCGTCATCGCGGCACGCAAGCGGCGCAAGGGCGGCTACGTCACTCCGCCGGGCATCGACTGAACGACGACAGCTCTCCGGGGCGGCGGGTCATGCGCGCTCCCACACTCCTCTTCTTTTTCCGTCGTCGTTGATCACCTCGCCATCCTCCTTGGTGAAGGGGGAGAGGGTCTGGCTGGGCAGCAGCTCCAGGACTGCCTCCGAGGGGCGGCACAACTTCGTTCCGAGAGGAGTGACGACCACGGGCCTGTTCATCAGGATCGGGTGTGCCACGATGAAATTCAGCAGCTGCTCGTCCGTCCACTGCGGTTGGCCGAGGCCGAGTTCGGCGAACGGCGTGCCCTTTTCGCGAAGCAGGTCGCGCACCGACCTGCCGGTCGCTGCGACGAGGGTACGCAAGGTCGACTTCGACGGTGGCGTCTTCAGGTACTCGATGACGATCGGCTCGATTCCCGCGTGACGGATGAGCGCGAGCGTGTTGCGCGAGGTGCCGCAGTCGGGGTTGTGAAAGATGGTGACATCAGACATGGTCGTCCCGCAGCGGTAGAGTCTGCGCATTCACGCGGTGAGCTGGTGCCGCTCCATCCAGCACGCGGCAAAGCCCGAGCGCAAGCGCAGCGCCCGCCAACTCGGCAGCGACGAATCCCGGAACGCTGGAGGGCGCAATGCCGGCGAAGGTGTCGCTGAACATGCGTCCCCACGCCGCGGCCGGGTTGGCGAAGCTCGTCGAGGCGGTGAACCAGTAGGCGGCGCCGATGAACGAGGCGACCATGGCCGCCACTCGTGCAGGAGGGGCCCTCAAGACGACCAGCAGCAGCCCGAAGGTCGCCACGCACTCGGCAAGCCACTGCCCGGCGCCGCTGCGTACCTTGGTCGAGACCTGGAGCAGGTTCACATCGAACATCGCGTGAGCCAGCCATGCGCCCAGCAGTGCTCCGACGAGCTGCGCTGCGATGTACGGCCCCAGGGCGCCTTTCGGAAGCTGCCCGCGCAGCGCCAACGCAAGCGACACGACGGGATTGAAATGCGCGCCGCTGATGGGGCCGAAGACTTCGATCAGAGCGTACAGCCCGCCGATCGTCGCCAGCGTATTGGCGAGCAGCGCGACGGCCACGTTCCCGGCCGACAAGCGCTCGCCCATGATGCCGGAGCCGATCACCACGGCCAGCAGCAATGCGGTGCCGAGTGCCTCCGCGATGAGCTTGCGAGGGTCGGCCTGCATGGGTGTTCGTGGCAGGAATCGGGCGAATCAGCAGCAGGATGCCGCCTTGACCGGGCTGAGCGCGGCCGCGGCACCTTCACTGAAGACGCGGATGTTGCCGAGCGTGTGAAACTGCTCCCACGCGATGCCCTGCGGGTCGGTCAGCCAGTACTTGTCGCTACGGGCGTAGCAGCAACTGGTCTCACCCACATCGAGCAGCGTCATGTCGGCGGCCTCGGCCTGTTCCTTCAGCGCCACCAGCTCTTCTTCGGTGTCGGTCTGGATGCCGAGATGATCGACCCCGAGCTTGCCCCCGCGGGTGCTGATGGCGAAATTGATGCGCGGATCCTCCAGCATCCACTTGGCGTAGTCGCTCTCGACGCGAGCCGGCTCCGCAGCGAACATCTTCGAATAGAACGCGATGGATGCCTGGAGGTCTTCGACGTGGGCATGTACGTGGAACCGCTTCATTTTCGGTGCTCCGTGGTAGTGGAAGGGTCAGCAGCTGCATGCCGCCTTGGCCGGATCGACCGCGCACGCAGCGCCTGCACAGCAGTTCTCGGTCAGGTAGCCGAGCAACGCGTTCATGCGATCGTAGGCGGCGCGATAGACGATGTTGCGACTTGCCCGCTCCTGTGTGACAAGGCCGGCGTGCGCCAGCTCCTTGAGATGAAACGACAGGGTGTTTTGCGGAATGCCGAGCGCCTCCGACATCGTCCCCGGCGTCAGCCCTTGCTGGCCGGTGACGATCAGGGCACGGAAGACTTGCAGGCGCACCGGCTGTGCGAGCGCGGCGAGAGCCTTGATCACCTGCTGTTCATCCATGATTCGAGAATAATCGAACTATTGTGGAAATGCAACCTGCCGACGGCGAGCGCGGGCTACCACTCCAGCGCCGGCAGGTCGTGGAAGACCCGTCGCGTGCCGGCGAGCCACTGCTGCTTCAGCAACTCGAAGTAGGCGTCGCCTGCGTCGAACCGCCGCTTCATCGTGACGCCCAGGCGATCGCGCTTGTAGCAGAGCAGGTCGATCGGCATGCCCACCGACAGGTTGCTCAGCATCGTCGAATCGAACGACACCAGCACGCACTTGGTCACGTCCTCCAGCGTCGCGCTCGGCGTCACGGCGAGATCGAGGATGGGCTTGCCGTATTTGGCCTCGCCGGTCTGCAGGAAGGTGGTGTCGCGCCCGGCCTCGATGAAGTTGCCTTCGGCGTAGATGCGAAAGAGGCGCATGTCTTCGCCCGCAAGCTGGCCGCCTACGATGAACGACGCGTTGAACTTGAGGCCGCCGCTCTCCAGGAACGGCGTGTCGCGGCGCTCGATGTCGCGCATCGCGTCGGCCACGAGATTGGCCACGTCGAACATCGAGCTCACCGACCAGATGTGCGGCGGTTCGGCCGCGGCGCGCTTGCGCAGCAGGCTGATCACCGCCTGCGTCGCGGCGAGGTCGCCTGAACTGAGTAGCACCAGCACGCGGTCGCCGGCCCGTTCGAACACCGTCATCTTGCAGAACTTGGCGTAGTTGTCGACGCCGGCGTGGGTGCGCGAATCGCTCGCGAAGACGAGACCCTCGTCCAGCTTGACGCCGACGCAGTAGGTCATTCAGACCTCGACGACGTCGGTCCAGACCTTGAAGCCGTCGAGCTTGTTCGGACCGAAGGTGCTCGACAGTGCGACGTCGCAGGCATCCCGGCCCCGCGCGATCAGCACGCGCCCGACGCGCGGCGTGTTGTTGCGCGCATCGAAGGTGTGCCACTTGTCCCCGAGGTAGGCTTCGAACCAGCCGGCGAAGTCCATCGTTCCGTAGGGCGGCTCGGTCGCGTAGTCGCCGAGGTAGCCGGTGCAGTAGCGGGCCGGAATGTTCATGCATCGGCACAGCGCGATCGCGAGGTGCGCGTAATCGCGGCACACGCCGCGGCCTTCGCGGTAGGCCTGCAGCGCCGTGCGCGTGTTGCTCGCGTACTGGTAGCCGAACTCGATGTGGTGGTGCACGAAGTCGCAGATCGCCTGCACGCGTGCCCAGCCCTGCGGGCCATCGCCGAAGCGTTTCCACGCAAGGTCGGAGAGCTCGTCGGTGTCGCAGTAGCGGCTGCCGAGCAGGTAGACCAGCGTCGATTCGGGCAGATGTTCGACCGGCACCTGACGCGCCTCGGGCACCAGCACGTCGGGCATCCCGTGGTCGTTGACGAGCGCATCCGTACTGATGACCATGCGCCCCTTGGGCGCGACCAGCCGGCTGCACCAGTTGCCGAAACCGTCGCGATAGGCCGTGAGTTCCACCGGCGGGTTCATGACGAGCAGATCGGGCCGAACGAGATCGGACGCGCGCGAATAGTGGATGTTCAACGCGATGATCATCGGCGTCGGCTGCGGGCACAGGTAGGCGATTTCGAAACCGACGCGGATCTTCATGGGGCAATGGTCTCGAAAGTGGGTGGCATTCCTTCTACTTTCGCTCCTTGGGTCGGCGGCGTCGGTGCGGTAGCGCACGTTGGAGCGACGGCAGGTCGCGTGAACGGGGCCTTGCCGCGATTTGTGCGCTAGCGCACACGCGACAGGGCAGACATGCCTACACTAGCGCTGTCTGCGCGAATACGGCCGTCGTCAACGCCCGCTCCCGCCTTCGGAGACTGTGCGATGCCCGTGACTCAGGACCCAAGACAGAATCACCTGCTGGCCGCGCTGCCGCCGGTCGAGTGGGCACGCTGGTCGCCCGGCCTCGAACTCGTCGAGATGCCGCTGGGCCAGGTGCTCTACGAGTCGGGGCGGACCCTGGCGCACGTCTATTTTCCGATCAGCGCGATCGTCTCGTTGCTGTACGTGATGGAAAACGGCGCGTCGGCCGAGATCGCCGTGGTCGGCAACGAAGGCGTCGTCGGCATCTCGCTGTTCATGGGCGGCGGCTCGACCCCGAGCCGGGCCGTCGTCCAGAGTGCCGGGCAGGGCTATCGGCTCAGCGCCCACAACGTCCAGGACGAGTTCGGCCGCTCCGGCCCCGTGATGCACCTGCTGCTGCGCTATACCCAGGCGCTGATCACGCAGATGGCGCAAACCGCGGTATGCAACCGCCACCACTCGCTCGACCAGCAACTGTGCCGCTGGCTGCTGCTGAGCCTGGATCGGCTGATCGGCAGCCAACTCGTGATGACGCAGGAGCTGATCGCCAACATGCTCGGCGTGCGCCGTGAAGGCGTGACCGAAGCGGCGTTGAAGCTGCAGAAGGCCGGCCTCATCAAGTACGCACGCGGTCGCATCTCGGTGCTCGACCGTCCGGGACTCGAAGCCCGCACCTGCGAGTGCTATGGCGTGGTCAAGAAGGAATACGACCGGCTGCTTCCGTCACGATTGGCGACCTAGGCGCCGGCGCTTCTCCCAATGTGCGCTGGCAGACGGTCGGCCGACAGTCGGCGGCCCACACTCGGCGCACCGATCGCACCGGAGGGATCCCGTGGCCAGCGTCGAAAACCATTTGATCGAGCGGCTTCCGAACCGGGATCGTCGCTTGCTGCTCGACGTCTGCGAGCCGTTCGCGTTGCTGGCCTCGGCGGTACTGTCCGAGCCCGGCAAGCCGACCCGGCACCTGTACTTTCCCATCACCGGCTTCTTGTCGCTGGTTGCGCCGATCGAAGGCCATGCCGGCCTGGAGGTCGGCATGGTCGGCCGCGAAGGCATGCTCGGCGCGCACCTGGCGCTCGACGTCCCAACGGCGCCGTGGCGCGCGCAGGTGCAAGGCCCCGGGAGCGCCTGGCGCCTCAGCGCGGCCGACTTCCGAAAGCTCCAGCCTCGCAGCCCCGCGTTGCGCAGCGCGCTGAACCGCTACCTCTACATGCGCATGGCGCAGTTGGCCGCTTCGGCGGCGTGCCTGCACTTTCACCTGATCCTGCCGCGCCTCGCACGCTGGCTGCTGGCCACGCAGGATTGCGCGCAGGCGGGCACGTTCAAGGTAACCCACGAGTTCCTGGCCTACATGCTGGGGGTGCGCCGCGTCGGCATCACCGTGGCCGCCGGGGCGCTGCAGCGTGCGGGGCTGATCGAATACCACCGCGGCGTGCTGACGGTGCTCGATCGCGAGGGGCTCGAGGCGGCCGCTTGCGGCTGCTATGCGACCGATCGACGCGCGTACCTCGCACTCCTGCCTTGAGCTCAGGCAGGCGGGGACAAGTCGACCTCGCGCAGCATGACGGGCTTCAGCGAGCCCTTGGACACGCGGCGCCGCACCGCAGCTTCGATCTCGCCTGCATGAGCGGTGTAGGTCGCGAGCGGATCGTCGCCCTGCGCGGCGCGGCTGTAGCGATAGTGCAGCGTCTGCTTGGTGATGCTCGCTCCGACCGACTCGCCGTCGATCTCGACATAGAAGCGAACTTCGCCCGAGCTCAGATCAAAGAATGGCTGGATGGTCATACGGTCAGCGTGCGCGCCCCGCTGTCGATCGTCTGTTCGCTGGCCCACAGACGCCCTGTGGCCAACTTCTATCGCGCGCGAGATGCCGATGGGCATCCGCCGGATAGCTATTCACCGGCCACCTTCGGGGCCAGAATCTGCTTCTCTGCGATCGTCGGAGTGATCATGAAACTGGCGCAACTGCATCGCGTCGGACACTGATGTACGAGCTGCGGACGGCCATCGACGGCGACGTCTTGCGCGCCGAGGTGGAGGGTCAACGCTCCTCGAATCCGGCGGAGATGGCTGCCGCCAGCCAATCGTTCTGGTACGACATCGTCTGGGAGTGCCGCAGGCTCGGACTGTCGCGTGTCCTGGTGGTCGCTCGGTTGTCCGGATGGGTTTCAACGGCTGCCGTGCTGTCGACGCACGAGTATCTCCAGAAGATCGTGCCGGCATCGATCAGGCGGATCGCCTACGTCGATCTGAATCCGGAGACGGTGCCGTACAACAGGTTTGCGCAACAGCTCTCGCACTGCGGAGCGTTCGAGGTGGGCATCTTCGATACTGAAGCGGCGGCGCGGTCGTGGCTCGAGATGGGCTGAGCCCAGGCGTTGCCTGACGGCGCGGTCATGAACGAATCGATGACGGCGCGGCACGACTGGCGCGGTGACTCGGCTTACTCGAGCAACTGTCCGAACGCCATCCGCGGAAGCCCGAGCGGGTGTGGCGCATGGGAGCAGCGTTCATGCCGCTTTCCGAACGAGTCGACTCACGTTGCTCGCATCGCCGTCGCATGCGGATGCAGCGGATGTTCGATCGTCTCGGCGATGAGCTGCAGCGCCCGCTCGCAATCGTCCAGGCTGATCGGCCCGCCCAGGCACACGCGCACCGCATCGGGCGGGTTGCCGTCGGTGCTGAACGCCGCGCTCGCGACCACGCCGACGCCTTGCAGGCGCAGGTACGACGCGAACTCGACCGTGCTCCATGCCGCCGTCAGCGGCAGCCAGAGGTGAAAGCCTTCGGGCTGCGCGGCGATGCCGTAGCGTCCCAGGTGCTTCTGCGCCAGCTCGTGGCGGGCGATCGACTCGTCGCGCACGGCCACCAGCACGGCCTCGGCCGTGCCGTCCTGCACCCAGCGCGTGACCAGAGCGTTGGTCACCGGTGAGGCCATCACGGTCGTGGCGCGCAGGGCGCCAGCGAGGCGCTGCGACATCCGCTCGTTCGGCGCGCAGACATACGCGCTGCGCAGCCCGGCACCCAGGCACTTCGAGAAGCCGGTGATGTAGTACGTGAGCTCGGGCGCGAAGGTCGCGACCGGCGGCAGCTTGCGCCGCGGCAGCATCGCGTAGGCATCGTCCTCGATGATCGGCACGTTGAAGCGCAGCGCCACGTCGGCCAGCGCCTCGCGGCGTGCCAGCGACATCGTCGCGGTCGTCGGGTTCAGCAAGGTCGGGTTGCAGTACACGGCCTTCGGCTTCAGCGTCCTGCAGGCGTGTTCGAAGGCGCCGACGTCGGGGCCGTTCTCGTCGAGCCCGATCGCATGCAGCTGCACGCCGAGCTGCGCCGCGATGGCCTTCAGGCCCGGATAGGCGAGCGAGTCGACGCAGATCAGCTCGCCGGGTCGCGCGAGCTGCGAGATCAGCGCCGTCAGCACGCTGTGGATCCCGGGGCACACCAGCACGCGCGACGTGCCGATGCCCGAGATGCGGCGGCGCAGCCAGTGCACGGCCGCCTCGCGATCCTCGGGCGTGCCGCCGAAATCCTGATAGCGCAGCAAGCCGTACAGATCGGCACCGGCCATCACCTCGGCCGCGCTGTCGCGCAGCCTCGCCACCAGCGCCGCATCGGCGGGTTCGGGCGGCAGGTTCATCGTCATCTCGGCGCCGGTGCCGTTGCGCAGCGGCAGTGTGCGGCCCTGACCGCGCACGAAGCTGCCGGTGCCGGCGCGCGAATCGATCAGCCCACGGCGGCGCGCCTCGGCGTACGCGCGCGCCACGGTCGTGTAGTTGAGATCCAGTGCATGGGCGAGCTCGCGCAAGGTCGGCAGGCGCTCGCGCGCGCTGAGGTGGCCGTCGCGCAGGTCTTCGGCGATGAGATCGGGGATCAGCAGATAGGCGGGACGGTCGACCGATTCGATGCGGCGGCGCCAGCGCGCGGCGAGATGGGGCATGACGAACTCACGGTGGTTGATCGCATGAAAGGGCAGGCACTGATCGCATCGATCGTGCCAGCCGTTCACCGCCGGATGCGCGTGTCCGCGTCCGCTGATGGTGCGCGCCGGACCGTTGATCGGGTGCATTGATCGCATGCCGCGTGCCCAGGCGTGGTGCCGCTGGCCGCATGACGGCGTTGCGCAGCGGCGCTGCTCGGCCGCGACCGCACCGACCCCGGCTGCGCCACTCTTGATTGATCGGCCATTGATCGCATCGGCTGCGGTCGCTGCGGCACGCCGCATGCGAAAGACCGGACGCCACACGTTCCCTCAACCCACGGAGCCACACACCATGCCCAAGGTCACCCACCCCGCGCACAAGAAGGGCGATGCCCTCGTCGACTACGAAGAGAAGGTCTTCGAGGACGTGAAAGCCGCGCCCGGCGAGAAGGCGCTCGTCACCTTCCACACCGTCGCATTCGAAGGCTCGATCGGCTTCGTCAACCTGCTGCAGGCGACCAGGCTCAAGCGCAAGGGCTTCGACACCTCGATCCTGCTGTACGGCCCCGGCGTCACGCTCGGCGTGCAGCGCGGCTTCCCGACGCTCGGGGACGAAGCCTTTCCCGGTCATCAGAACTTCAACAACCAGATCGGCAAGTTCGTCGCCGAGGGCGGCAAGGTCTACGCATGCCGCTTCGCGCTGCAGGCGCTGTACGGGCACGGCGAGGGCGCATTGATCGAGGGCATCAAGCCGATCAATCCGCTGGATGTGCTCGACCTGATCCTGCTGCATCGCAAGGAGAACGCGTTCATCCTCGACACCTGGACCCTGTGAGATGACTCGTCCAGCCATCGTCCGCGCGGCTGCGGTGCAGATTGCGCCCGACTTCGAGCGGCCGGACGGGACGCTGGACCGCGTCTGCACGGCGATCGACGAAGCCGCCGACCGCGGCGCGC
>Ga0070665_100009080_pt1 | contig 10070 bp, 6 predicted proteins | sample KBSS13metaG_FD_65862 | JGI IMG/M metagenome (GOLD analysis project Ga0070665, IMG submission 65862) | Switchgrass rhizosphere microbial communities from Kellogg Biological Station, Michigan, USA - KBS S1-3 metaG | ecosystem: Host-associated > Plants > Roots > Rhizosphere > Soil ...
TCAAACCCGGCATCGTCTGCTGCCGTGCGGCCATAGACCTGCGGCCCATTCATATAGACAACCCGCACCCGTTCCCGGGGGATGTTGAGGAATTGCGCCACGCCGTTGCGCAGGCCGTAGGATTTCATGTCATTGGAGTAGATCGTCATCTGGCCGTTGGACGGATCGGCCAAAGCGTGGGCGGGGCCGATGGCGGTGTGTCCCTGGAACGGAACCTCATACTCGGCCTCGAGGACCAGTTTGGCGCCCGCAAATGCTGCGTCCGGGTTGCCCTGGACTTCCGGCTCGCTCCTGGACGTGGGCGCCGCGCCGCGCATGTATCCGAACAACTCGTCGGACGCCGGGAACGGCGCGGTCGCCGGCGGTTGCCAATTGGCTTTCAGCTGCCGGGCGGCGCGGATGGCCTGTTCCTCGCGTTCGCAAACCACGGCCAGGTAATTGCCCTGCCTGACGACCCGGATGAAACCTGGCATCCCGGCTACCGACGACTCGTCAACGCTGCGCAACATGGCACCCGCAACCGGCGGCCTGACATTGCGCGCATGGACCATGCCGGGCACCTTCATGTCCACGGCCCAGGTCAGCGACCCGTCCACTTTGGCGGGTATGTCATAGCGATGCGGCGATTGGCCGACGACACGCAGTTCGTTGACCGGTTTGACGTCAGCCAACCCACGCGTGGCGTCAATATTGTTTCCGGTCAGCGCAATGTTGAAGCGCTTGCCGCCGACAAGCTCAGCATAGGTGACGGACTTTGCCGGATCGGACTTGAGGGCAATCGTCGCATCTTTCACCGCAAGTTCTGAAACTGGCGCGTTGAAGCGCTTGCCGGCAAGGTCCAGCAAGGCCCGCCTGGCTTCGGCGGCAACCCGGCGCATCGGCCATCCATCGGTTTCGATGGCGTCCGAGCCTCCGGACCCGCCCTGGTCTGGCGTTATATCCGTGCTTCCCATGATCAGGCTGGTCTTGTCATATGCGATGTCCAGCTCGTCGCACATCATCTGCCGGAATGCGGTACCCGTGCCCTGACCGCCATCCGTCTTGCCCACATAGAAAGTCGCGGTGTTGTCGGGATGGATCACGATCCAGGTGTCGAGCTGGCGGAAGTCGGGATCGGCATACGGGCCCGCCGATTGTGCGCCATCCCCACCGGCTGCGGCCGCGAACGCGTCGGTGTTGACGCCAAAACTCACCACGAGAGCGCCCGAGGCCCTGAGAAAATCGCGGCGCGAAGTCGCAATGCTGCCTCTGTGCAGGGCATCTTGGATTGTTTGCGGGAGGTGCAGACCGGGGCTCATTCGGCTTTCTCCCGGCCAGGCGCCTTGGCGCCTCGCGCGACGCGCTTGATCGCCGCCTGAACCCGATAATAGGTCATGCAGCGGCATAGCGCGCCTTCCATCGCGCTGCGGATCTCGGCATCTGTCGGATTCGGATTGCGGTTGAGGAGCGCTCTGGCGTTTATGATCTGGCCATTATGGCAATAGCCGCATTGCGGCACCTGTTCGTCGATCCAGGCCTGCTGCAAAGGGTCGAGGGCGCCGTTCCTGGAGAGGCCTTCGAGCGTGGTGATCTGGCCGCGCACTTGCGACACTTGTGTCGTGCAGGAGCGCACCGCGACACCGTCGATGATAACACTGCATGCGCCGCATTGGCCCAGGCCGCAGCCGAAGCGGGGGCCTCGCAGTCCAAGGTCATTCCGCAGAACGTAGAGAAGAGGCGTGGAAGGATCGACATCCACCTCGTGCGCTGCACCATTGACCTGCAATTTGACGATGGCCATTGCTTGCTCTCCGAATGCACGAGGTCAGGCGTACGCCGATATTGTCACAGAGGCGGCGACCTTTCGACGGTCGTGACCGGAAAAGCGCCATCTCCCGATGGACCGATGGGCCGCATGAGAATCTCTCCGGCGCTGTTGACCACCATGTTCTTTTCGGCGATCTCCTTCCACTGCTTGTTGGCCAGGCACACTTTGGGGCCGAACCGTATGTGGGTCGCCGTAAGCGGCACCTTTTTGCGGCAGGTCACAGCGTCGGGATTGCCTTCGCCGGTCGGTTGGTCGACGGCGGGTCGCTCGAAGACGCTCTTGCCATCGGCGCTGAGGTCCTTGCCGGTCAGGCTCAGACGAACCCAGATCTCGTTTTGCATGCAGATCTTCGGGCCCATTTCGCCGGATGGGAGCCGCTGAGGCGCGCGGCAGACAACGGCGCTGGGCTCGCCCATGCCGCTCGGCGTGTCAGGCATGACGGGGTACGACGGGTCTTCGGGAACGGCGAGGGCCGGTGTTGCGAATAACGCAAGAACAGTGATGGCTAGCAATCGCATGACGCAACTCCTCCAGACAGTGACAGGAATTTTGCGACTACACGCGGCAGGTTATCATAAGGTCGGTTGGAAGAGTATATCCGCCAGCTGTCGTTTCGCAGGCGCACATGGCCTTGGGTCACTGTTCGGACCGAGGCTAAAAGCCGGTGAAATCCCGGGTTGCCCTGCCCAATTCAGGGGAATGCCACGCGTCTGGTGGAACAAAGGGGGCGGTATCGGCCGGGCTGCTGGCCCCAAACGGCTCGCGTGGTACGGTCGGCAAACAGTCAGAGGAACGCATGCGCAATTGGGGCGTCGCCAGCCTTATATCCGTTTCCATGATCCTGGGTGCCGGCGCGCTGCAATCAGCCGAACGTCCAATCACGGTTTCGACACTCCCGGATTTCACGTCCTTTATGATGGCACGCGTTGACGGCACTGGCTCGACCGCAGTGACGATGGATCAGGCCGCCAATGCCCTCAAGGATTATGATGTTGTCTTCGTGGGGGAGTTTCACGATCACATCGCCAACCATCTCGCTGAACTGGCGCTGCTGCGCACCATCCATGCGCGTGCGCCCAAACTCGCGCTGTCGATGGAACAGTTCGAACGCGACCGGCAGGAGAAGGTCGATGACTATCTGGCCGGCAAGATAGGCGAGGAAACGCTGACCAGTGGTTTGGGCTGGAAAAACTACGCCGAAGCCTATCGGCCGCTTGTCGAGTACGCCAAGGACAATCACTTGCCCGTCATTGCGGCCAACGCGCCCCAGAGTATCGTCCGCTGTATCGCCAAAGAAGGGGCGGTTTTTCTATCGACGCTGTCTGCCGACAAGCGGGATTTGATCGCTGCGGAACTCCATGCCGGGGATGGCCCTTATAAGCAAAAGTTCTTGCACTTTGCCGGTGACGATACCGCTCATGGCGGGTCCAGCAACGGAAAGGCCGATGAGAAAGCCAGACGGCGGATCGAAAACAATTTCGCAGCGCAAATTGCCCGGGACGACACAATGGCAGAGTCCATCGCCAGCTTCCTGCGGGCCAATCCGGGATACCGGGTCCTGCATGTGACAGGAGCGTTTCATGTCGAGGAGAAACTTGGCACGATCGAACGGCTGAGGATGCGGGCGCCGCAGCTGAAGGTCGCCTTGGTCATGCCGGTGCAGCTTGCGCGCGACACCGCAGCGATGAAGCCGGAGGACGCCGGGCAGGCCGATTTTGCCATCCTTCTGCGGCGAGAGCCGGAGCCCTATGTAACCGACACCGAGCGCAAGGCGGTTGAGGCCAGGGAAGGGGAAGGATTCCGCGAAGCTGCCGATAGCGGGTGTAAGGGCTAACCTCTTGGTTATTGGTGCGCGCCGAAATTCCCAAAGGCTGCCTTGCCGCCACCGCCGGACTCCGACAAGAACCATGTGGCGCCGACTTCCTGGGCCGTGGGACCGTAAAATGCGCCATGAAAAGCTCCGGTGGCGGCGCTGGAAAAACCAGCAGGCCCCGTATTGCCGGGGGTCGTCACCGAACCATCGAGCGTCACGGAATTTGCTCCCCTGGCCAGAGTACCGCTCAAGGAAACGTCATTCCACGGCGTGGTGGTGCTGCTGCCGGCCGCTTTTGCCGTCATGTTGGAGAAGCCGCCGGTCAGCGTATTGCCAGCGAAATTGACATTGAGGCTGACGTTGCCGTTTACCGTGCCCAACTGGATGGTGCCGGTGCCGGAGGGCACGGCATAGGCCCCGTTCACCCTGCCGCCTCCCGTATAGGTCGCGGTACCGGTGGCCGGAACACTGCCCGGGGCAGTGCCGTACCCCGTCACCACATGGCTGAGATAGGACGTGCTGCCGCTGGCGGGCGTGTAATTCCAGACGCCCAGCAGCGTGTAATCCATGCTGCCAATGTTGGCGACAAGCGTTCCCCCGCCTGCGGGGGTGACAGGCGTGACGTCGCCACGAACATTGGCGGCCGTCAACGACAGGGAGGGGATACTCAGATCGAGCACGGGAAAGGTCAGGCCGCCGCTCACAACGGTGCCGCGCCAGGTCGCAGTGATCGTACCCGGCGCAGCGTTGGCAACCGAAGTGGGGGTGATGGCAACCGTCGTGCTTCCGACCGGAAACGACGCACCGATGGTTGGCGGATTGCTTGTAAAGCTGGTGCCGAGTGAGGCTCCCGAGAAAGTCGCAATACCAAGCCCGGGTGCGGCTATGGATACCGGCGGCGGTGGCGGGGCGCAGTTGGTGCAGGCTGCGGCGAAATCGCCATAGGCGGTTTTGCCGCCACCCGCCGCATTTGGTTCGACCAAAGTCCAGGTCCCTCCGACCTCATTCACATTTGGGCCAAAAAAACCGCCCACGACAGCCCCGGTCGCGGCGCTGGAAAAGCCGGCCGTGCCGGCGCCCGCAGGCGCCCCACTTGTGCTGGTGGAACCAGTGAAGGCGGCGTCGGTCGCCGAGCGCGAGATACTGGCCGACAGTGTGACGCTATTCCATGGGGTAGCCGCGCCACCGGTAGCCGGATGCGCCATCATGTTGCTCAGCGTGCCGGTCACGCCACCGGTGGTGAAATTGGCCGTCATGGCGATGTCACCCACCAGCGCGCCCGACGAAATACCACCGCTGCCATCCGGTACATAATATAATCCGACAGTTCCGCCATTGGCGCCGGTGCCTGTGTAGGTGGCAGAACCGGATGTCGGCACATTGGCAAGCGGTGTGCCTGATCCGGTGGCGGCCACGCCTTCATAGCGGCTCGTGCCGCCGGCCGGCGTATAGGTCCAGGTTGCCCCCGCTGTGTAGTTCAAGGTGCCGACGGAGAGCGAGACCTTGCTGCCATCCGGCAATGTCATGCTGTTGCCATCTGCGCGGACGCTGGTGGCATTCAACCCTATGGCGGGAATTTTGATGTCAAACGTCAGGTAAGAGTTGCCGCCCGAAGTCACCATGCCGCGATAGATGACGGTTGCACTGGTTCCTTTGTTCGCGGCCTCCACCGTAGTGGAAGTTATTTTCACTGCCGGCCCTGTCAGGCCCATGACGGTCCCGACAGGCGGAGTGTTGTTGGTGAAATTGAAAACCGGTGTTCCCTGGATTGCCACATTGGCATTGTCCGGCGCGCCGATGGAGACAGTCGGCGTGGCTGGCGCGGCGGGTGCGGCCGGCGGCGGCGTGGTGGTCGTGGTGCTTGGGGGCGTATTGTTGGACCCGCTACTTGGTGCCGCGCCGCCGCCACCGCCACCCGAGCAGGCGGCCAGGAAAGAAACAAGCAGGCATGAGGCGGCCTGCGCCCCAAGCGATCTGTTGTGAAACACGGTGGCTCCCCAGCCATTGTTGTGACGCGACGCTAACGGATGCGCGTCCTAAAGCAAGCACGGCCGTTGCAGGTGAACTCCCCGTTGCGATAAACGTCTTCGCTTGCAGCAGACGCACCTCAGCATGCAATCTGACAAGATGTCAGCTCGATGTCAGGATTTTTGCACCAACGCATTTCGGACATACGGCGACGACAACATTTTCCCGTTTTGTTCTGGTCGTGCTATCTGGCCTTTAGGGCCTGTTACACGCGCCGCACATGTGACGCAGCGAGGTAATCGGCGTGAGTTGACCTTCTTCGAGCACGGTGATCAGGAGAGAAATATGGCGCCTGTACAGCTGTTCCTGTTTTCCAGAATCCTTCGGAATCTATCTCTGCGCCTTCGCCTATCAATAGATTTTGTGTCTGTATTGTTTGCCGAACGCGTTCAGAAATCCGGCTGACGCCGGGCCCGTGCACGCGATCCTGCTGCCAGGCACCACGCGCCTTCCTTCTCATTCTGTGAGAAACGGCAGGGTTTCAGCACCCGCAACGCCACCATGCTGCGCTGCAACGACCCAATGCGACCTGTTGGTCGCCGCCATTCGCGTTATACTCGGCGTGAAATCCAAGATACCGGTGAGCGAGGAATCCCATGGCTGACGCTCTGAATCGCAGGAATCTGTGCATCACCCTGGGTGCGCTGGCCATGTCTGGCAGCGCCAGGGCGCAAGGCCTGCAAACCGTGTCTACGGTCACGTTCGACATCACCAAGCCGACTGAAGGGGTGAAGATTCCGGAAGAGAAAGTGGCGGAGATGAACGCCGCGCCGGTCATCTCAAAGAAGCTGAACAAGCTTTTCAACAACAGCCCCACTATCAAAGAACCCAACGCAATGCAGTTCACCCCGGCCGGGACACTGCTGATCCTCGACCAGGTGGACCCCAACAAGGTTTTCGAGCTCTCACTGGATGGCAAAATCCTGCGCACCGTGCAGACGGAAGCGATGCATGGCAGCGGCATCACCATCGGCAATGGCGGCGCCTGGTGGATCACGTCCACCAAGGGCATCAATGGCAGCCCGCCCGTGACCCTGAAAATCGATCCCGCCACGGGCAAGACGCTGAAGCGGTGGGTCACCCCTGGTTGGGGCTATTATGGTGGCGTCACCCGCGAGCGCGGTTCGCCGTCGGGCGGTCATGACGTGAAATGGGCCGGCAATGGCCGCTATTGGCTGGCGGTGCCGGCTTCGGGTCGCATCTTCCTGATGGAAGGCGAGACCGGCCAGATTGTGCGAAGCTTTCCGGCTCCGGTGCTGCGCACCCATGGCCTTGCGATCGATGGCGACTATCTCTGGTCGGTGGGCAGCGACTTCGCCCAAATCCACAAGCTGGATAGCCGCGATGGCAAGATCGTCGCCAAAATACAGCTCGATAAGAAAGCCGATCCGGCGGTCCATGGCCTCGAAATCCGCAACGGCACGCTTTGGTATTGCGATGCCCAGAGCGGCTGGGTTTGCAGCCTGACTTGAGTTTTTCCGCTTGCGGCGCGCAAGGCTTAGGCCGCCGCTGCGTTCATCAGCAATGATCAGGCCCGCCGGGATTGCGGATCCCGCCGGCCGAAAAGCAACGTCACATTGATACGCCGGTTCTCATAGCCCGTCTTGAAACGGAAGGTATCTGTTTCATGAAAGAGGTCGGAATCGAAAATCACGGCGCGATTGCAGCGATAAGGAATGGTGATCGGCTTGGCATTCCGGCTCTCCAGAAAGGCCTCCATGTCTTTTTCCGCCGCATTGTAGCGCGCAAAATCCCAATCCAGCGGTGCGGCCGCATCCCAAACCACCAGCCCGCCATGCGCGGGATCCAGATTGGCATCGTCTGGTGTGATCCAGAAGTTCACATTCACGGCCGCGAAATCGGCATGCTTCCTGATGCCTTGCAGCTCGCTATCGTACTTGAAGGCCCAGAAATGCAGCAGGGGGTGATCCGCGATGATCGACGGATAGGCCTCACGCATTTCTTCGGCAATCTGTGCCAGCAGCGGCGGCGCAAAGCCGTGTTCCGGAAATGCGCCGAGATAGCCGCCCTCATAGGTCTTTTGCCATATGGTGGATTCCAGGCAGAAGCGCCGCAATCTCTCCAGTGCCTGCGGCGTCAGAAAATCGTCAACCACTACAAGCTGTGGGTGGCTTGTGCGCCAGATATCAGCGACCTTGGTTCGCGGGACGTTGACGGCGGGCCCCTCCACGCGGCCGCGGTCGGCGATGAGGAATGGTGCGGCCCTGGGCCCCAGCCACGCCTGCTGCGCCGCATCGTGCTCGCGCTTGTGTGCGGTCTGCACGGCATCAAGCTTCGAGTTGGTGCCGTAAACCAGGCGCGCATGGTCGGTGAAGAGCCCAAACGCCTCCTCCAGCCGACCCTGTTCGGCAACCAGCATCGCCAATAACCGGTGCCCGTCCGCAAAATCAGGTTTTATCCGCAGAGCTTCGCGATATGCGGTTTCCGCCTGGTCCAGTTTTCCCTGGGCTCGGAGGCTGTTGCCGAGCACGGCCAGGGCCTCCACATGGTTGGGTCCGAGCCGCAGCGCCGCGCGAGCGGCCTCTTCGGCTTGGGGTGCCAAACCCCTGTCATGAAGGCATGCGGAGAGGTTGAGGAATGCGTTGACAAAGTTCGGCGCCAGCCGTGTCGCGGTTCGAAATGCCGCTTCGGCGTCTGGCGCCATGCCCAGCTTCTGCAACGCTATTCCCAGATTGTTCTGCGCTTCCGCGTAGTTTGGCGCGAGCGCCAGCGCCCTGCCAAAGGCGGCGCGCGCTTCTTCCAGGCGCCCGGTGCGCAACCGGATCAGACCGAGATTGTTGTGGGTTCGCGCCAGGTTGGGATTGAGGGCCAAAGCCTGGTCGTAAGCCTCTTCCGCTTCCCCAAGGCGTCCCAGCAGCAGCAACGCGTTGCCCAGATTGTTATGGGCGGCGGCATGATTGGGTTGAAGCGACAGTGCACGTCTATAGGAAGCCACTGCGGCCTCCAGCTGGCCCTGCATGCTGAGCGAGTCGGCAAGATAATAATGCGCAGCCGGCTCATTGGGCCGGTTTTTGATGGCCGCACGCAGCAGCGCTTCAGCATCGGCCTGCTTGCCCAGGCCAAGCTGGGCAACCGCACACTGAATTTGCACCTCGGCAAAGTCCGGCCTTGCCGCCAGGATCCGCTTATAGAGTGTCTCGGCTTCTGCCAGGCGCCGCGCACTGTGCAAGCTCGCTGCTTGTCGCAACTGCGCCTGAATAACGTCTGACGGAGACAAGTTCGAATCCTGCATTGACGCATGTCCTATCGCCGCCGGTTATTCTGCAGTGCTCGGTGCGGGCAAGGGAAGTCTAAACAGTCTTGCCGTCGGCTGCGGTGCAGCATCGCCATACCGCACTGCCACAGCGCATCACGTGCTGTCATCTCTCATCTAATGAAATCTCGCTCTCATTAGATGAGAGATCTCTGACAGTGACGCCGCAGCAACACACATTCGCGACAGCTTGAGATTACAGAAAGACAAACAAGCATAACAACAAGGGGGAAGGGATGATCAGTCTTACACGACGCCTGAAACTCGGCAGTTCGACTCTGGCAACTCTAACCATTGCCGCGCTGGCGCAGGCCGCCGCGCAGCCCCCCGCCGAACCCGTTGAATCGGTCACTGTTACCGGAACCAGCATTCGGGGCGTCGGGACGGTGGGCTCCAACGTGATCAATGTCGGGCAGCAGGACATCAAGGCGACAGGCGCACAGACCGTCGCCGACGTGCTGGTCAATGTGCCCTCCATCACCGGCATGGGCTCGGCGGGCCAGGGCGAAAACCACACGTCCTATTATCAGCCCACCATTCACCAGCTTGGCTCTAGCCTGTCGAACTCGACGCTGGTCTTGATCGACAGCCACCGCGCGCCCGCGGGCGATACCAACCATCCGGTGGTGGATCCCAACATTGTACCCACCATCATGCTGGAGCGGGTCGAAGTCCTTGCCGACGGCTCATCGGCGGTTTATGGGTCCGAAGCCATTGCCGGCGTGATCAATTTCATCACCCGCAAGAAGTTCGACGGCATCCTGTTCAATGCCCAGGCGGGCTTCATGGATGGCCAGCGGTCGAACCAGGCAAGCTTCCTGGTGGGAACGACGGGCGAAAAAAGCGCCGTGCTCTTTTCCTATCAATACAGCAACAAGGGCCAGCTGCTTTCCAGCCATCGCCCCTTCACCTTTCCGGACCAGCGCGACCGCGCGGTCGCCAATGGCCTGCCGTCCAGCGCCGCAAGCAACTTCAACACGTTCACCTGCGATCCTGCCACGATCAGGCCGAATGCAACCGGTACGACCTATTATATCAATGCGCAGGGCACAGCGACGGTCAGCAGCAACCAAGCCAACGCCTTCTGCAACAACTGGAACACTGACGTCCTGATCGAAAAGGAAGTGCGTCATGCCCTGATGTCCAAG
>Ga0070665_100009081_pt1 | contig 10070 bp, 7 predicted proteins | sample KBSS13metaG_FD_65862 | JGI IMG/M metagenome (GOLD analysis project Ga0070665, IMG submission 65862) | Switchgrass rhizosphere microbial communities from Kellogg Biological Station, Michigan, USA - KBS S1-3 metaG | ecosystem: Host-associated > Plants > Roots > Rhizosphere > Soil ...
CGGGCCCGGTACCGCGGTCCATTCTCCTCCTCGGGCCGATCAGGCCTGGGCCGCCGCGGGACCGTTCGGACACATTTCAGACGCCCCAGCGCGAGCCTGCCGGATGGCCTCGTCGGCCGGGAAGGCGCGGCGCACCGGCCAGCTCGCGGATGACGTGTCCGTAGGTCTCGGTCGTGAGCTGCGCGCCATGGCCCCATCTTCTCGGCCACGTAGATGACGCTGCGGCCCTCGTGCAGCAGCAGCGAGCAGAACGAATGGCGCGGCGCGTAGGGCGTGGCGCCGCCAGGTGGCCGCGCCGCTCGGCCGAAGCTCGGGGACACCACTCCCCGCGCGCCTTCGGATGCGGACCCTACCCCGGTGGTCGGGGCCGCTCGACGCACGACACCCGGTCGGGGGCCCGCCCCCTCGTCCGTCGTCGCGCGATCTGGAGACCAGCGGAGAAGGGCTGCCCCACCTCTTGTGGTGCATCGGCTTGGGGTGTCGGGCGGGCCACACCAAGGGGTCCTAGGCCGACGCGGGTGCGTGGGACACAGTGGCTGGACACACATCCCGCAGAGGAGAAATCTGATGGGCATCAACCCGAGGACCCGCATCCTCGCCGGACTGCTGGCTGCCGCACTCTCAACCGCAGCCGCGACCGGCGTGGCGAGCGCCAGCACCGCCCTGCCCACGGCAGGCACGACCATGACGAGCACGGCTCCCGGCCCGACGATCAGCGCCAAGCCGTCCGCCTTCCCCGCCACCGGCAAGGGCCACGGCAGCAAGGCTACGTGCGAAATGTACAGCGTCTTGCTGGCCAGCGACCAAGACGATCTCGACGGCGCCACGGGCTTCAGCGCCCAGCTCGCCGCTGACCTGCAGCTGGCTGCGCAAAAGGACGCGGCCACCGACGCTGGATGCGTCGTGATCGACTAGGAACCCTCCCGCCCGGCGCGCAGCTTGACGCATGTGGGCCAAGCTGAGCGACCCCGCCCTCGGCGCCCGCCAGTCCTGGTCAGATGACTAGAGCTGGCGGCCCGAGGTTCAGCGTTCGTGCCCTGACCGTCCGCTTCTTGACCATTTCGGGGGGGGGGAAGGGCAGCGGGAGGGAGCCTCAAGGCTGCCCCCCGGCGGCTGGGAAGAGGTCGAAGGCATCATGCCGTGCCCCGTCGCCGGGGCGCGCCGAGGTCAGCTTCGACTGAGGCGTGGCGTAGTTGCGTGTCGTCATCCACAGACTCACGCGATGCTCGCCGCCGCGGTAGACCAGGCGGATCTGCGTGTCGCTCTGCCGGTAGCTGGACAGTCGCCAGGTCCGCGCGCCAGCGCTCACCTGGCGTGGGACGTCGACTGAGGCGATCGATTGCCCGCGGACCGCCGGGCCCGGACGTCACGCCCTCCTTGCGCTACGCACGACCTTTCATCGCTGCGGGGCCTGGCCCGAGCAGGTCCCGGTCGGTGAGCGCTGCCGCGCCTCGGATGGCGTGACACCGAACTGCTCGCGGTGGAGCCGCGCAAAGCGCCCGGGGTGGGCGAAGCCCCAGCGGTACGCGATGTCGGTCACGGAGTCCGAGGTGTGGAGGAGGTCTCGTCGTGCGCGATCGAGCCGCGTTCTTCTGAGGTACTGCATCGGTGACATGCCGACGTGCTCGCGGAAGCCCTGCTGGAGGCGGCGGGCCCCGACACCTGCGTGGTTCGCGAGGTCGGTCAGCGTCAGCGGCTCGTCTGCGCGCTCGTGGATGAGCCTCACGACCCTCTCGACCGTGCGCGGCCGGACGGCGGATGCGGGACGCGCGAGCTCGGCTGTGTGCGTGTTGGGTTGCGCCAGGAGGAGACCGCTGATCAGCAGCCGTTCGAGATGTTCGGTGTGGGTCACCGACCTCTCGATCAAGCCGTTTGGCCGATCCAGCTCGGTCAGGAGCAGGCGCAGGCCGGCCAGCCAGCTCTGTCCTGCCGCGGTGGTCAGGTCGAAGCCGATGTGGAAGTCCACCCACGAGCGGACGGAACGGCCGAGGAGCGCGGTCAGCTCGGCTTCGAGGCTGCTTCGACGGATCTTGATGCACAGCTGCGTGGCGTCCGCGCTCCATCGGGGCAGCTTCGTATGACGCTCGGGCGTGAAGACCGCCGCACAGGTGGTCGACGTGCTGACCTGGCGCACACCGCACACCGAATCGACCTGACCGGCCAAGGCGACGTTCACGTGGTAGCTGCCCAGCGGCCCGGGATCGACGGCCGTCTCCGTGCCGAAGCGGACGGCTCCGATCGTGAGGTGCGTCAGCCGCACTGCCGAGAGCCACGATCCTTCGAGCCGGGACTCGCGTCGCAGCGTGTCGACCCGCGCCGGGTAGAACGTCGTGCAGAGCCGCTCGCGGAAGACGTCGAGATCCGAGGTCCGGCAGAGCGCGTGCCTCGAGAGGGGCGATCGTGATTGCCCCGACGAGCTCGCAGGCTCCACCGCCGGCATGCTCATCGCGCCTGAATGTCGCTCCACCATGGCGAACGTGTCCCCGCCCGGAGCATGGAGCCCGTGCGACCGGGCGTCAACGTCGGCGGTGCGCTTCGCGAATTGACCGGGTGAGTTCGCGCAGCGCATTTCCCGCCGGAAGGACCGTGCCTAGGGTCGACGAGGGGAGTCCCGACCCGAGCGGAGGAGGAGACCATGAGCACCGAGTCCATGACTCACGAGGATGTCGCCTCGCGTGTCGGGCGGATCGTTCCCACACTGCGGGCCAACGCCCTGCAGGCGGAGCACGACGGACGCGTTCCGGACGAGAACATGGAGGCGTTGAAGGACGCCGGCTTCCTGCGGCTCATGGCCCCGAAGCGCTTTGGCGGACTCGAGGCGGACTGGCGGTCGAACATCGAATCGATCGCCGAGGTCGGACGCGGGTGCTCCTCCACGTCGTGGATCGCCGCGACCGGGCTCGCCGGGCAGTGGGTGATGGGCTGCCTGCCCGACGACGGGCAGGACGAGATCTTCGCTGACGGGCCCGACGTGCTCTCGACGTGCGTGCTGCAGTTCTGGGCTTCCAGCGCCCGGCAGGACGGCGACGACTGGATCGTCAGTGGCCGGTGGCCCTTCTCGACCGGTTGCCTGAACCACGCGTGGGTGGGGGGCGGCGCCACCATCGGCGAGGACGACGACGGAAACCCCCTTGTCGGCTACTTCGTCTTCCCGGCGTCGCAGGCAAGGATCGAGCCGACGTGGGAGGTCACGGGCATGGCCGGCACCGGCAGCAACACCGTCGTGGCGGAAGACGTGCGTGTCCCGTCGACACGCATGATCCGCTACGACCACCTCCTGTCGAATCGGTACCGCTCCGAGCGCAACGCGGGCCACCGTCTGTGGAACACGCCCGCGAGCGGCGTGATCTTCGCCGGCAGTCTCGGCACGCCGATGGGCATCGCACGCAACGCGATGGAGTCGTTCCTCGAGCGCCTTCCGGGTCGAGCCATCACCTACTCGCAGTACACCGATCAGTCAGCCGCTCCGATCACGCACATCGAGCTCGCCCGCGCCTCCTGCTTGCAGTACACGTGCGAGGTGCTCTGCGCGGCGGTGGCCGACACCGTCGACCGCAAGAACGCCGACGGGTCGGAATGGAGCTTGATCGAGCGGTCGAAGATGCGCGCCGACGGCGCCATGGCTGTGCAGCTCGCACGCGAGGCGACGCAGGTGCTCTTCGAGAACAGCGGCGCGACCGGCATCAAGGAGGACGTCGTCGTCCAGCGATGCCTGCGCGACATCAACGCGCTCTCGGTCCACGCCCTGTTGCACAAGAACAACAACTTCGAGATCTACGGCCGCGTCCTCACCGGGGGCGACCCACTCACACCCCTCCTCTGAGTCTCGGCGTAGCGCGCGCCTGACAGACCGATCGCGGCGCCCACCGCGGCCAGGAGCAGGGCGGCCATGCACACCGCGAGCCCCCAGCGGGCCGCCACGTCGAAGGCAGCGAGCGCGTCGTGGAGGAGCTCGACACGCGCCGCGCCGTGCAGGCCGCTCGCGACGTTGGTCGCACCCTCGATCGACTCCTTCGCCGCCGCGGGCACGCCGCCTCCCTTCGTGATCTGGGCCGCGTAGATGGCGGCGAACACGCTCCCGACGATCGCCACACCGAGGGCGCCGCCGACCTGCCTGGCCAGCTGGTTGACCGCCGCACCGTCGCCGGCCTTCTCGAGGCCGAGGTCGTTCATGACCACCGTCGTGGCCGACGGGCCGACGAGGCCGATGCCGCCGCCGACGATCGCCGTGCCGAGCAGCACGAGCGCGGGCGAGCTGTCACCGGACAGCAACAGCAGCGGCACGAAGCCGCAGGCCGCGGTGAGCAGGCCCGTGAGGAGCACGAAGCGCGGCCCGTGGCGGGTGACCAGCCGCCCGCTCAGCGCCGCGGTCACGCCGAGCGCCAGACCGAACGGCGCGATCACGGCGCCCGACGCGAGCGCAGATCCGTCCTGGACGTACTGCACCCGCTGGGGAAGCAGGAACAGCATCCCGAGCGTCGCGACGTAGCAGTTGAAGATCGCCAGCGAGCCCGATGCGACGCGCGCGCGTGCGAGCACGCGCACGTCGAACAGCGGATCGGCTCGGCGCAGCTCGACCGCGAAGAACGCGACGACGGCGGTCACGCCCACCACCGCGGCCACGAGCACGGCCGGGCTCGTCCATCCGGCGTCGACCCCCTCGATGAGGGCGAACACGATCCCCGTCAGCCCCACGCTGGAGAGTGCCGCGCCGGGAAGGTCGAGCGGCGGCGCGCCCGGCCGGCGCGACTCCGGCAGCCAGAGCAGTCCGAGCGGAGCCGCGACCAGCACGAACGGGACGTTGACGAGGAACACCCAGCGCCAGCCCGCCACGTCGACGAGCACGCCGCCCACGACGGGTCCCAGCGCGAGCGCGACCCCGGCGACCGCCGCCCAGATCCCCAGTGCCTTGGCCCGCAGCTCCGGCGGGAACAGCACCGCGAGCAGCGACAGCGAGGGCGGCAGCACGCAGGCCGCCGCCGCGCCCATCAGCGCCCGCGAGGCGATCACCTCGTCGACGGTCTGCGACGCGGCGGTCAGCACGGACGTGACGGCGAAGCCGACGAGGCCCATCACGAAGACCCGCCGCCGCCCGAACCGATCGGCCAGGCCGCTGCCGAGAAGCAGGAGGCCCGCCAGCGAGACGAGGAACGCGTCGAGCACCCACTGCAGCTCGCCGATGCCGGCGTCGAGCTCATGCGACATGTCCGGCAGCGCGACGTTGACGATCGTCATGTCGATCGCGCTGATGAACATCGCGCAGCAGATGACCCCGAGCCCGAGCCATCGCCTGTCGTCCCCGATGGTCTCGTGCTCTGCGGGCGCCGGCGCGAAGTGGATGAAGTGCGGGACCTCGATGGCGGCCTGCTCGATCAGCGCGCGGTTTGCTAAGGATCCGGTCGGCCCCGAGGGCTCAGGTGCAGCATCGCACCGCTCACGGCCGAGGAGGACGTCACGTTGAGCGCAACCGCCCGCCACCCAGCTCGGTCGGAGCACGTCGGCAGTCTTCTGCGCTCGCCGGATCTGGCGCGCGAGCTGGACGCCGTGTACGAGGACAGGCACACGGCGCTGCTCGACGAGGAGCGAGCCCAGGATCTCGGCGCCCTGCACGCCGCGGAGGATGCATGCGTCGAGGCGGTCGTCCGTCGGCAGGAGGAGATCGGGCTCGACGTGATCGCCGACGGGGAGGTCCGCCGGCGCATGTACACGAGCTCCTTCTACGACGCCGTGGAGGGGCTGGCGCCGAGCCCGATGACGCTCGAGTTCCGCGACGGAGCAGGCGATGTCGTCGAGTTCCCCGGCCCTCCCGTCGTCGTGGAACGACTGCGAAGGGTCGCCAATCCGGCCGCCGAGGAGGCTCGGCGCATGGCCTCCCTGACGTCGCGCCCCTTCAAGGTGACCTTCCCGGCCGTGTCCTGGCTGGCCGCGACCGGCGCCTTCGCGCCCGCCGTCGGCAACGGCTCGTACGAGTCGCTCGATGACCTGGTCGGGCACGTGGCCGAGCTGCAGACGGACATCTCACGTGAGACCGTCGACGCCGGGGCGCAGTACCTGCAGTTCGACACCGGCGTCTACAGCTTCCTCATCGACGAGCACTTCAAGCACACGCTGACCGAGTTCGGCGTCAGCCCGGAGCACGCGCTGGAGTTGGGGATGCGCGCCGACACCAGCGTGCTCGAGGCGCTGCCCGACGAGGTCACGACGGGCTTTCACTTCTGCCGGGGGAACTTCCGGTCGCGCTGGCTGCTGGACGGCAGCATCGAGCCCGTAGCCGAGGCGATGTTCTCGGTGCCCTTCGACCGCTTTCTCATCGAGTGGGAGGACGAGGCGCGCCAGGGGGACTTCTCCGCGCTGCGTCACGTGCCGCGCGGCGGGCCGATCGTGACCCTCGGGATCATCAGCTCCAAGCTCTCGGGGCTCGAGAAGGAGGACGACATCGTCCGGCGGATCGAGTCCGCCGCCCGCTACGTGCCGATCGAGCAGCTCGCGGTCTCGCCCCAGTGCGGCTTCGCGTCGACGTCGGAGGGCAACGAGATCAGCGCCGACGACCAGTGGCGCAAGCTCGAGCTCGTCGAGCGCGTGGCGGAGCGCGTCTGGGGATCGTGACAGGCAGACGCTGAGAGCCTGAGGCCCGGCTGACCCGGCGGCCAGCATCCGGGTCGGGGGTGGGGTGGCCCCCATTGCGGCCGCGGGGCGGCGGATGGATGCTCGCCCGGTGAACGCGATCGGCCACCGAGACGGAGTGCCCGTACCCCGGATCGCCCTCCCGGGTGGCCGACGGGTGCGTTCCCTTGCAGCCCCGGTCGCGTCCGTGCTCGTCGCCCTGACAGCGATCGGCGCAGGGCCGCGGGTCTTCGCGCTCGTCGCCCTCCCGGCCCTCGCGGCCGGCGCCCTCGAGCACCGCCTGCCCCGCGCCGTCGCGGCCGGCGTCGGCGTCCTGCTCGGGGTACTCGCGCTCGGCGCGGGAACGATCGCGGATCGCCCCGCACTCGTGGTGGCGGGCGTGCTCTGGCTGCTCGCCGGCATCGGTCGGGCCTGGGGCATCAACCGGGGGCGGTCCAGGCGTCGCGCCTGGACCAACCGCGGCCTGACCGCTCTCGGGGCGGTCGCCATCGCCTTCCTCGTCGTGTACCCGACGCTCCTCACCGTCGGATACCTCACGAAGCCGCGCCGGCAGATCGACGAGGCGGCGCTGGGCCTGCCGCATGCGCGGGTCGCGTTCTCTGCGAGCGACGGCGTCCGTCTCTCGGGATGGCTCGTCCCGTCGCGCAACGGAGCCGCGATCGTGCTCGTGCACGGCGGCGGCGGCGACCGGCAGGGCACGATCCGGCACGCGCGGATGCTCGCCGCCGCCGGCTACGGGGTGCTGCTCTACGACGCGCGGGGACGGGGCGCGAGCGCCGGTCAGGAGAACGCGTTCGGTTGGCAGTGGCACCGCGACGTCCGCGGGGCGGTCTCCTTCCTCGCGGGTCACGGCGTCCGTCGCATCGGCCTGCTCGGCCTGTCCACCGGCGCGGAGGCCGTCGTCACGGAGGCGGCGCACGACCCCCGGGTGGGCGCGGTCGTCGCCGACGGACTGCAGGGCCGCACCGCCGCCGACGCCGCCCACCTCCCGGCCGGCGACCGCATCTCGGTGCAGCCCGCGTTCGTCGTCGCGGGCGCCGAGATCCGGCTCGCCACAGGGCAGCACAGACCGCCGCCGCTGAAGGGCCTCGTGCACGAGCTCGCGCGGACCAGGCCGCTGCTGCTCATCGGGACGGTCGCCTTCGAGCGCGCGTTCGACCGGGCGTACACGACCGGCACGGCGGCGCGGCTCTGGGAGCTCCCGGACACCGAGCACACCGGCGGTCTCGCGGATCGTCCCGGCGCGTACCGCGCGCGGGTGCTCTCCATCTTCGACGGGGCGCTGCTGTCAGGGGCGTAGATCGGCCGGCGCGCTCGTCTTCCAGACGTCCGCAATCGCCGAGGCCGCCACGATCACAGGGACCCCGCCGCAGAGCCGTTCGCCGTCAGCCCGGCGTCGTAGCCCGAGAAGTTCTCGCGGAGCTGCCAGATCCGCGAGGCGAGGATGTCGTGGGGATCGGGGGTTCGCCCCCTCAGCCCGTCACCAGAGCCGATCCGACGCGATCCGAGCTCCTTCCACGAGCGACGCGAGCTTCAGCCACGCCGCCGCCGGGTTGCAGGAGTTGAAGCCGACGAACGTCGCGAAGCCGCAGTCGGTGCCGGCGATGACGCGCTCACGGCCGACGACCTCGGCGAAGCGCTCGATGCGCTGGGCGACGAGCTCGGGATGCTCGACGTGGTTGGTCTTCACGTCGATGACGCCGACGATGAGCGCCTTGTCGTCGGGGAGGACGACGTCCTTCCACACCGCCCACTCGTGCTCGTGCTGCGGGTTGGCCGCCTCCACGTAGATGAACTTCGCCCGGGTCCGCAGGACGATGTCCACGATCTCGTGGAGCCCGTGGTCCTTGTGGTGCGGCCCGCGGTAGTTGCCCCAGCAGACGTGGTAGCGCAGCTTCTCGGGCGGCACGTCGGACAGGGCGTCGTTGAGGACCTCGATCCCGGCCGCGAGATGCGCCGCGGGATCGACGAGGTCGCTGCCCTCGACGGAGCAGTGCCACGCCATCGCGGCGTCGGGCGAGTCGAGCTGGAGGTCGAACCCCGCATCGACGATCGCGTGGTACTCGGGCGAGAGCGCCGCCGCGGCGGCCTCGATGTACTCCTGGTGTGTCCCGTAGTGGTGGTTGGGGAAGTTGAACGCGACGTGCCCCGGCGTCACGGCCGGCACGAAGGCACCGGCGCGGTCGCCTCCCAGCGCCGCCGAGAAGTCATCGATCTCGCGGACGACCGCGTCGGTGTCGCGCGCCTCGATCGGACCGTCGAGGATCGGCAGGCGCACCGGCTGCCCGCTGCCCATCGCCTCGGCGATGATCTCCGGGGTGTCGGCGAGGTCGGCGGCCATGAACTGCGCGTGGCCCGCGAAGCCGGACATCCGCTGCAGCACGTAGTTGGAGAAGCCCACCTTCCCGAGCTCTCCGTCGCTGATCTCGTCGATGCCGACCTCGCGCTGGCGCGCGACGACGTCCGCGACGGCCTCGTGCACGCGCGCGCGGAACGCCTCCTCGTCGATCGGCTTCTCCTCGAGGACGTCGAAGAGCATCTGCGCGAGGTCGTCGGGCCGCGGCAGACTCCCGGCGTGGGTCGTGAGGATGCGATCGGTGCTCAGGTTCATGCGTGTTCCCTCCTCAGCGGACGGCGATCGGGTTCGCGGGCGCGCCGACGCCGCCCTTCACGGCCAGGGGCGCCGCCACGAGCAGGAAGTCGTAGTTGCCGTCGGCGGCGCACCGCTCGGCCAGCCCGTCCAGGTCGAACATCTCGCCCACGTACAGGCCCAGGTGGGGGATGACCACCTGGTGCCACGGCTGGAACGCGTCGGCGAACTCGTTGGGACGGACCTCGGCGCCCCACGTGTCGGTCGCGATCGCGGCGATCTCGTGGTCGTGGATCCAGTCGATCGTGCCGAACGAGACGCCCGGCGCGGACCCGCCCGCGTACATGCCCCATCCGTCCCGGCGGCAGCGCGCGAGCTGACCCGTGCGCAGGAGCAGGATGTCCCCGCGCCCCACGGCCGAGGACTCGCCCTGCGCGGCGATCGTCGCCTCCAGGTGCTCGACGGTGACCGCGAAGCCGTCCTCGAGCTCGCCGTCGCCGACGGCACGGCCGACGTCGAGCAGCACGCCGCGCGACGCGAACGCATGCGTCACGCGCTCGATGCCGGTGACCGTGTCGCCGGATGCATCGACGACGTCGCTGGCCTCGCGGCCGTTCCACGCCGTGCCGTTGTCGAAGATGTGGCCGAGCCCGTCCCAGTGCGTCGCGCACTGCATCGGCATCATGATCACGTCGTCCGCCGCGCCGATCCCGTGCGGGAACCGCCCGCGGGTCGTGTCGTCGGTGAGCGTCATCGTGTGGACGGGGTTGAACCGCCCGAGGTCCCCGGTCTGCGGGCCCGACAGCCCGTACTCGATCGAGAGCGAGATCGACTCGCCCGTCCGGATCGAGGCCGC
>Ga0070665_100009087_pt1 | contig 10068 bp, 8 predicted proteins | sample KBSS13metaG_FD_65862 | JGI IMG/M metagenome (GOLD analysis project Ga0070665, IMG submission 65862) | Switchgrass rhizosphere microbial communities from Kellogg Biological Station, Michigan, USA - KBS S1-3 metaG | ecosystem: Host-associated > Plants > Roots > Rhizosphere > Soil ...
GGGATAGGAAGCCGGGATCGGCATGAAAATCTGCGGTGTCCACATCTCAGCGGATTGTGCAGCTGAAAATAGCCGCCCGCCACTGTATTCTCCAAGCGCCAGTTGAGTGCCGACCCATTTGAGGAGATCGTGCACCGAAGACAAGATGGATCCCGCCGGTGCCGCCGGACCCAGTTCGGCCGGCGGAACGACCTCCAGCTTGCCGCTGTTTGCGGAGTGGGCCGCCGCCACCTCATCACCCGGTTGAACGGCCTCGGATTGAATACGGCTTTGGGTCATGCCAAGCGGTTTGAAAATCCGCTCCTGAACAAAGGAACCCCAGGATTGCCCGGAAGCCCGCGCCACAACGGCGCCCGCCACCGCGTAGAGCACGTTGTCATAGGCATAATGGCTGCGGAAGCTGGTGGCTAAGGGCACGTGACGCAGGTGCTCTAAAAATTGCTCCAGATTCAGCTTCGAATCCGGGAAAAGCATGAGATCGCCGGCACCGAGGCCCAGGCCGCTACGGTGACAGAGCAGATCTCGAATGCGCATTTCGCGCGATACATAGGGATCGGAAAGCTGGAACTCGGGCAGTACGTCGATCACGCGGTCATCCCAGCTGATCTTCTTTTCGTCCACCAGTATTGCCAGCGCCGCGCTCGTAAAGGCTTTCGAATTCGAAGCGATCTGAAAAAGAGTGTTCTCCGATACGGGCGCGGATTCGCCGGTCTTACGAACGCCGAATCCCTTGGCCGCGACCACATGGCCGTCCTGGATAATGCCCACCGCGATACCCGGAACATTGAATTCTTTCAACGTACGGGCCACCAGATCGTCTAGACTTCCGGCGTCGGCCGATGTCTGAGCCGCCAGCAGGACGGCTGAGGCGAGCCAAGCCGTCATATAGCGCAACGCGATCGATGTTTTGCGAGTCAAGGAAACTCAATGATATACGATCTTTCTGCGTAGGGCTCTTACAATCAGAAGATGCCTGCTACTGCGGTCAGCGAAGAGATTCTGACTAAGTATGAACCCGTCATCGGGTTGGAAGTGCATGCGCAGCTCGGCACGAAGACAAAGATCTTCTGTAGTTGCCCGGTAGAGTTTGGCGCGGCTCCCAACACGCATGTCTGTCCCGTTTGCCTCGGCCTGCCCGGCGCGCTACCCGTGCTGACGCGGCAGGCGGTCGAATTGGCCATCAGTGCCGGTCTCGCTCTGCATTGCACAATCAACTCGTTCTCACGCTTCGCCCGCAAGAATTATTTCTATCCGGATCTGCCAAAGGGCTATCAGATCTCGCAATACGACCAGCCGCTTGCCGAGCACGGCTATCTCGACATTTTGTTGAGTTCGGGAAAAAAGCGCATCGGCGTGACCCGGGTTCACATGGAGGACGACGCCGGTAAGAGTCTGCACGACGGGTTTAAGGACTCCGACCGGTATACCTACGTCGACCTGAATCGTTCCGGTACGCCGCTGATCGAGATCGTCAGCGAGCCGGACATGCGTTCGCCCGACGAAGCCTATAGCTACCTCACCGAAATCAAGCAGGTGCTGCAATATATCGGCGTCTCGGATTGCGACATGGAGAAAGGCCAATTGCGGTGCGACGCCAACGTGTCGGTACGTCTGCGCGGGGCTGAGAAATTCGGGACGAAGGCGGAGGTGAAAAATCTCAATTCCTTCCGTTATCTCAAGCTTGCCTTGGAATATGAGATCGAGCGCCAGGTGGAGCTGATCGAAAACGGCGGCAAGGTCATTCAGGAGACTCGGCTCTACAACGTCGATCTTGGTAAGACGATCGGTATGCGCAGCAAGGAGCATGCCCACGATTACCGGTATTTCCCGGAGCCGGACCTGGTGCCGCTGCGAATCAGTGAACACTGGCTGAATGAAGTGAAGCAGCGGCTGCCGGAGCTGCCGGCGGCGCGGCGGGATCGCTTCGTCAGCGAATATGGCGTGCGTGAGTACGATGCGCAAGTCCTGACACTTGCCCGCGAGACAGGCGATTACTTTGAAGCGGCGGCGCGCGTGGGCGGTGATGGCCGCAGCACGGCCAATTGGGTGGTAGGCGATTTAATGGGCCTGTTGAATGCGGCGGGCAAGACGATAGCCGAATCCCCTGTATCGGCGCAGCACCTGGGAGAGCTCGTCGCCCTGATTCGCAAGGGCGAGTTGTCCGGCAAGCTGGCAAAGGAAATCTTGCCCAAGATGTTCGAGAGCGGTGAAGGACCGGCAGAGATCGCCAAGCGCGAAGGCTTGCAACAGATTTCCGATAGCGGCGCGCTCGAAAAGATCATTGATGAGGTGCTCGCTGGCAACACCAAGCAGGTCGAACAGTACCGGGCGGGGAAGACGGCGGTAATCGGTTTCTTGGTCGGACAGGTGATGAAGGCCAGCCGCGGGCAAGCCAACCCGGCTGCCGTGAACGAGGCGCTAAAGGCTAAGCTCGGCTAAAAACGCCCAGCGCTTACTGCGTTACGGCCGAGCGTTCCTCGTTATGGTGGCGCACGTCGATGCCTTTTACCAGGAAGAGGACGTCTTCTGCCACGTTGGTGGCGTGATCGGCAATGCGCTCCAGATTGCGAATGACCGAGAGCAGGTAGAGAGATTGCGGGATCTGCTGCGGGTTCTTCTCCATGAAGCTCATCAACTCGTGATAACTTGCCGTGCGCATGTTATCCACGGCGTCGTCGGAAGCAAGCACGCTGCGCGCCAGCTCGGCATCCCGGTTTACGAACGCATCTAGCGCTTTACGCACCATGCCCTGGGCAAGGCCGGCGATGTGCGGGATATCGATCAGCGGCCGGATAAGCGGTTCCCGGATCAGAGCCAGCGCACTTTGCGCAATGCTCACCGAGAGATCGCCCATACGTTCCAGGTCGTTGTTGATCTTGATGGCGGCCGTAATCAATCGTAAATCGGCCGCAAGCGGAGCCTGCAAGGCAAGCAGGCTGATCGCCATGTCGTCAATCTCGATTTCCAGCTGATTGATGCGGCCCTCATTACGCAGGACCTGCTGCGCCAGCTCTTCGTTTTTTTCAACGACGCCTTGCACGCTCCGATATACCGCGCTTTCAACCAGCGCGCTCATCTCAAGCAACTTGGCCTTGAGTTTCTCTAGTTCTTGTTCGAAATGACGCACAGATACCTCGGATCAAAACACTCGAGCTTCGTCATCCAAACCTGCCGGTGACGTAATCTTCTGTTTCTTTCTTCTTTGGATTCTGAAAGATTTTGCGCGTACCGTCGATCTCAATCAACTTGCCCAGTAAGAAGAAGCCGGTCAAGTCGGCCAGGCGCGCCGCCTGCTGCATGTTGTGTGTGACGATGACAATCGTGGTCATTTCCTTGAGTTGAAAGAGAAGCTCTTCAATCTTCAAGGTCGCAATGGGGTCGAGCGCCGAACAAGGCTCGTCGAGAAGCAATACCTCCGGCTCCACCGCCAACGCGCGCGCGATGCACAGCCGCTGCTGCTGTCCGCCCGAGAGCGCGGATGCCGGTTTGTTCAGCTTGTCCTTCACCTCGGTCCAAAGAGCTGCGTGCGTCAGACTCCGCTCCACTGCTTCTTCGATCACCGACTTCTTGCGGATGCCGTTCACCCGCAAACCGTAGGCGACATTGTCAAAAATACTCTTTGCAAACGGATTGGACTTCTGAAACACCATGCCGACGCGCCGCCGCACGTCGGTCACATCCATCTCGAGGAGCGCGCGCGAATCCAACAGCAGCTCTCCTTCCACGCGCGTGTTGCGCAGCGCCTCGTTCATGCGGTTCATGGTGCGGAGAAATGTCGATTTGCCGCAGCCGGAAGGCCCAATGAAGGCAGTTACTTTGTTAGCCGGAATATCCAGGCTGATATCATGCAGCGCTTGAAACGAGCCGTAAAAGAAATTGATGTTGCGGGCGCTTAATTTGTTGGAAGTTTGCACGGCTGGCTGCATTGTTTCTGCCGGCAGCGCAGCGGTCGGATTGAGTGCCTGCTGTCCTGGATATGACGCCACGGCTTATCTCCTGGAGGACGCTGGTCCTCGGGCAATGATCATTCTAGCGGTAATGTTCACGAGCAAAATTAGGGATAGAAGCACAAAGCCGGCGGCCCATGCCTGCTGATGCAGATCTTCGTCGGGCGCGATGGCATAGTTGTAAATCATCACAGGCAGAGTGGCGATCGGCGCCAGCCAGCCTTTCGCCCAGAACATGTTACCCAGAGCGGTAAATAACAGTGGTGCCGTTTCGCCCGCTACACGCGCCAGATTCAGCATCATGCCCGATGTCAGGCCTGAAACAGCTGCCGGCACGACTACGGTGAAAACGGTCTGCGCTTTGGTTGCCCCGAGCGCCATGGCGCCTTCCCGCATGGCATTCGGCACGGCGCGCAGAAACTCTTCGGTGGTGCGGACCGCTATGGGGATCATCATGATTCCGAGCGCGACACCACCGGCTAGCGCGGAGAAGTGCTTCATCGGCCGGACGACCACCGCATATGCGACAATCCCGATCACAATCGAAGGAACGCCATTCAAGAGGTCAACTGTGTAGCGCAGGATAAAGGCGAAGGTGCGCCCGCTGTATTCGGCCAGATAGACGCCCGCCAAAAATCCGAGAGGCACCCCGATGGACATGGCGATCAGCAGAACCTTGGCGCTCCCCACGATCGCGTTTGCCATACCGCCCCCTGTCTCGCCCGCAGGTTTCGGCAGTTTCGTAAAGAAGTCCCAGTTCAGCGAGCGCGCGCCATGGATCAGCAGGTATCCCAGAATGAAGAAGAGCACACCCACCACGAGCACCGTGCAGATGCCCGAAAGCGAGAGCATCACAACATTGATGGCGCGGCGTTTCTTTGAAATCTCCATCATCATGGCTAGGCTCCTCTCCGCGAGGTCGTCGCTAAGACCAGCAGGCGCGCTCCGCCGTTGATGACGATGGTGAGGCCAAAGAGCACGAGGCCCAAAAAGATCAGCGACGAGATATAGAGATCGCCGCTCGCCTCCGCAAATTCATTAGCGATGACGGCCGCAATCGAGTAGCCAGGCGAAAAGAGGGAAGCCGCAATCTTCGGCGTGTTGCCGATGACCATCGTGACGGCCATCGTTTCGCCCAGCGCTCGGGCCAGCGCCAGAAACACCGAGCCGATGATGCCGGTAGCGGCGGTGGGTAGCACGATCTGCCAGGTAGTTTCCCACTTGGTTGCGCCGAGCGCCAAGGCCGCTTCACGTTGTTCCACGGGAACGGCCAGCAGAACTTCCCGTGAGACCGAAATGATAAACGGCACCACCATCACCGATAGCACGAGACCCGCCGAGAGGAAGCTCAAGCCGTAGAAATCTCCTTGGAAGAACGGAAGAAAACCCAGCGTGTGGCTCAGCATAGGCGCGACGACGGCCCGCACGAACGGCACCAGGATAAAGATGCCGATCAAGCCATAGATCACGCTCGGCACAGCGGCCAGCAGTTCGATCAGGAACGTCAGGATATTCGAGAGCTTCGGCGGGGCCATCTCCGCCAGGAAGATGGATGCCGCGACGCCCAGCGGGACCGCGATCAGCAGGGCCAGGAACGAGGTCACGCAGGTGCCGAAAATAAACGGCAACGCACCGAATTTTCCGGCATTCGGATCCCATTCGGTACCTGTCAAAAAGTGCCAGCCTATGGTTTTGATGGTAGGCTGCGAGCGGAGCCAGAGCTCGCCCACAATGAGCGCCACTATCAGCAGAATGGCGGCGGCCGCCACCAGCGTAATGAAGTAGGCAATCTCGTCACCACCGCGGAGACGATCCAGGAAATTATGCCGCGATCGCGTGTGGATCTTCTCAGCGATGGTGGTAGAACTTGCCATGAGCAACTATTCAGAAGCGTCAATGCGCCGCTATTTGATCAATGCGATTTGTTTCTGTTCGCTGGCTACAACTGCTTTGGGCAGCTTGGCATACTGCAGCGCTTCAACCGAACCTTGTCCTGTCGTCACGGCCCATTTCAGAAACCCGGCCAAGGCTTTTGCCTTGTTCGCGTCGGATGTCTTGGCAGGCACCAGCAGCCAGGTATACGTTGAGATCGGATATACGCCCTTGCCCGCCTGGTCGGTGATCGAAATACGGAAATCGCTGGGCATATCCTTCACAGCGGCAGCCGCAGCAGTCACCGATGCCAGGCTGGCCTTCACGAATTCACCCGACTTGTTCTGCACTTGACCATAGGACAGATGATTCTTGACCGCATAAATCAATTCTACGTATCCAATGGAACCTTCCTGCTGCTTCAGGATTCCCGCCACGCCATCATTGCCCTTTGCCCCGAGACCCGTTGGCCAGCTCACCGAGGAATTCCTTCCGACCTTGGAACTCCATTCCGGGCTCACCTTCGACAAATAGTCAGTCCAGCAGAAGGTGGTGCCGCTGCCATCCGAACGATGCACAACTACAATCTTGCCAGATGGCAACTTCACGCCTGGGTTCGCTTTGGCGATCTGTGGATCGTTCCAGGTGGTGATCTTTCCAAGGAAAATACCGGCCAGGGCCTGCGGAGTGAACTTTAAATCCTGGGTGACTCCAGGCACGTGGTAGGTCGGCACAGCGGCGCCAAGGACCGTGGGAAAGAGTAAAATGCCGTAGCCGTTCTTCTCTTTGAAGGCCTTCAGTTGCTCGTCCGTCATCGGCATGTCGCTTGCACCGAAGTCAACGGTTCCTTCGGTCACTGACTTGATGCCGCCGCCCGAACCGTTCGGCTGATAGTTGATTTCCACGTTACCCACGGACTGGTACTCGCTGAACCACTTCTGATAAATGGGAGCCGGAAACGTCGCCCCCGCACCTGTCAAGTTGGTCTGAGCGGCAAGCGAACATGCGCTAACCAGCGAGAGGGAAGCAAGACCGAAAGTTCGGCTGAGCAGCTTAAAGGAATAAGAGGCCATAAAAGATCCTGGTGAGTGAAATCGGAGCTCGGTTGGCAATCAGCCGGAGGAGCGCCGCACAATGCTCTTCCAGAGTGAACCGTCGTCATCAACCTCGCGTGACAGATGTGTTACAAATCGATGACAGCCTAACCTGGAAAGTTTATTCCTTAGCCGTACTCCTGTCGTTCCGGTAAACCGTACCGTCCTTCATCACGAACAGAACGCTTTGTGTGACTTTGATGTCGTCGAGCGGGTTGCCCGGAGTCGCAACAATGTCAGCGATCTTGCCAGGCTCGAGCGTGCCGATTTTCGCCTGCAGCCCCAGCAGATCCGCCGCTGCCGAAGTGCCGGCGCGCAATGCTTGCGCCGGAGGCATGCCATCTTTTGCCATGAGCACGAATTCTATAGCGTTGTCGCCGTGAGGATACACGGCCGCGTCTGTGCCCAGGGCAATCTTGACGCCCATCTCGAGAGCCCGCCGCACCATGCTGTCTTGCGACTTCAATGCCAGATCTGCCTTCTGCTGAATCAGCGGCGGAAACTTCGATTCCAGTAGTCCGGTGCGCGTAGCCAGCGTGGGAACCAGGTAGGTGCCTCGTTCGCGCATCAGACGCAGCCCTTCATCATCCAGAAATGTCCCGTGCTCGATGGAATCGATGCCGGCTCGAATGGCGCGTTTTGCGCCTTCGGCCCCGTGAGCATGCGCGGCCGTCTTGCGGCGCAACTCGTGAGCGGCGGTGACGAGCGCATCGAGTTCGGCCTGCGTGAGTTGCGGTGTATCCACGTCGTCGGTGGGAGAAAGCACCCCTCCCGTGGCGCACGTCTTGATCACGTCGGCGCCGTACTTGATGTTGAAGCGCACGGCGTAGCGCGCCTGATCGGGTGAATTGATCACACCGTCTTCAGGACCCGTCTCATGGTTGAACAGGCCAAAACGGAAGCCGGCCCCGTCATCGCAGTGGCCGCCGGTTGAACCAAGCGCATGTACCGCAACCAGCATGCGCGGGCCAGGGACAACGCCGGCATTGATCGAGTTGCGCAAACCGACATCCAGGAAATCCGAAGAACCGACGTCCCGCACCGTCGTAAAGCCGGCCAGCAAGGTCTTTCGGGCATTCACCGTGGCGCGTATCGCCTGCTCGCCCACTGTCCGGCTCATGCGGCGCCGTTCCGCGCCTTCGAAGTCGGAATCGAAATCCTGCGTCAAGTGGGTGTGCGTATCGATGAAGCCCGGCAGCAGGGTGGCATCGCCAAGGTCGATGACCGGAGCGCCGGCCGGCGCTGTACCGCCGATGGACTGGATCTTGCCGCCCGACACGACGATCAGCGCAGGCTGCGTGATGCGATCGCTCTTGCCATCGAACAAACGCGCAGCTTTAATGACGTAGCTATTGTTCTGCGCCCATGCGCAGGAGGCGAGCAGCAACCATAAGAACGATATCCGCATGAATGCTAGAGCATAGCGTATGTTCCGCCACTCTAGAGTTCGGCTTCCGCTTCTATTTCGATCAACATCTGAGGATCGATCAGCGCCCGCACCTCCACCATGGTGGCGCAGGGCCGGATCGCATCGAAGAATTCGCTGTGCGCGCGCGCAATCTCAGGCCAGCGCGTGATATCCGTCACAAACATTCGCGTGCGCACAACGTTCCGTAGCGAAGCGCCCGCCTGCGCTAATCCGCGCTCGATATTGCGTATCGTTTGCACCGCCTGTTGGTAGGCATCACCGATGCCTACAACGTCGCCCCGCTCGTCGGTTGCCGTCGTGCCCGAAAGGTAAATGCGATCGCCCACGCGCACCGCGCGGCTATAACCCACTACGTCTTCAAACTTACTCGGTGAATCGAAGTTCTTTCGAAGCTGCGGCATTCCTCCAGCCTATGCTGCTTTCAGAAGAATAGTGAAGGTGGAGCCTTTTCCCAGTTGGCTTTCAACAGCCACCGTGCCGCCCATGCCCTCCACCACTTCTTTTACGATCGGGAGCCCGAGCCCCGTTCCGCCCGCCGGGCGTGCACGCGCTTTATCGACACGATAAAAGCGCTCGAAAACGCGCCGCAAATCTTCGCTCGGAATGCCGATCCCCGTATCCGCCACTGTGATGCGGACCATGTGATCGTTGGCCGGCGCGCACTGGATCGTCACGCTTCCTTGTGGCCGGTTGAACTTCACCGCATTGTCCAGCAGATTGGTAAAAGCTTGTTCAAGGCGAAAGCGGTATCCGATGATCGCGCAGTCCTCGCAGCCGGTCGTATCGATCCGCACGTCACGCAGCGCGGCGTTCCCCGCCACGGTGTGCACGGCAGATTCGATAATCGCCAGCAGCGAGAGCCGCTCGGCAGGCACGGGAGGGGGCTGATTCGCATCAAGTTCGGAAATTACCAGTAGATCGGAGGCAATGTTGTTCAGACGAATCGCGTGCGACTGGATGATCTCCACGAACTTGCGATTGTTCGCCTCATCCTCGAGTGCGCCATCGAGCAGCGTTTCGGCATAGCCGCGAATCGCCGCCAGCGGTGTACGCAATTCATGCGATACATCCGCCACAAAATCTTTGCGTACTTGTTCCTGGCGCTCGATATCGGTTACATCGTGCAACACGATGACGGCGCCGCGCTGCGGCCACTCGCTGAAGGGTAAGGCGCGCGCTTCAAACCAGCGTCCGGCAGCGCTCGGGAGCCGGAAGCGGTCTCTATCCGGCTCGCCGCTCTTGACCACCCGTTCGAGAATATCTCGAATGATTGGCTCGCGCACCACTTCGTACAGAATCCTGCCTTCCGCTACCGGCATGCGCGTGCCGAACGCCGTGGCAAAGGCCTCATTGCAGAAAATCACGCGCAGATTGTTGTCTACCGCCAGGACGCCTTCCGCCATGCAGGCTAGAATTGCCTCGCGCCGCGCCAGTTCAAGGTTGGCGCGCTCCATGACCTGGCGCACGCGCCGCGCCATCTGCTTCAGCGCGCGGCTTAGATTTTGTAGTTCGCTCGATTCCGGTTCGGGAAACGCAATCTCCGTTACAGGTAACGCCGATACGAAATTCTCCAGACGTTCCGCGGCGAGACGCGTATGGCGCGCCATGCGCCAGGCGACAAACAGCCAGATGAAAGCGACTACGGCGATGGAGGCGAGCAGCTTCAGGAAGATGATGCCGAATTGGCCGGGCTCCAGATGCGGCTGCAGCCACAGAAAGAGTGCCG
>Ga0070665_100009090_pt1 | contig 10067 bp, 8 predicted proteins | sample KBSS13metaG_FD_65862 | JGI IMG/M metagenome (GOLD analysis project Ga0070665, IMG submission 65862) | Switchgrass rhizosphere microbial communities from Kellogg Biological Station, Michigan, USA - KBS S1-3 metaG | ecosystem: Host-associated > Plants > Roots > Rhizosphere > Soil ...
CACTGCTTTTTTTATTCTCAATTGTTTCCTGCACTAAAAGCTCTAAAGATCAGTATGCTTTACCCAATAGCTATAGCAACCAATCAGTAGGAGCTTCAGCAAATGATATACTTAGCGCCGCTAAATATGCTTCAATAAACATAGAAGTGCAGTACATGCCTGGTTATGCGCCGGACCCTACTGTTATGAATGACGTGATTACTTACTTAAATACTCTTTGCTATAAATCTTCTATTACATATACTGCTACACAATTAACTGCCAATGGAAAAGTGCTTACCCAAAATGATGTAATGGACATTGAAAAGCAAAACAGAGCAACCTATACATTGGCCAGTACCTTGTCATTGTACGTTCTGATCACAGATAATAATTTCCTTACAAAGAATGTCTTAGGGATGGCCTATCGCAATACTTCTATCTGCTTATTCGGGAAGACGATTTATGATAATTCAGGCGGCTTAGGGCAGCCCAACAGAATTTTCATGGAGGAGAATGTATTGGAACATGAGCTGGGGCATTTAATGGGCCTGGTAAATTTAGGTTCGCCAATGCAAACTGCACACGAAGATGTAGCCCATGCAAGCCATTGTACTAATAAAAATTGCCTGATGTATTACCAGGCAGAAACTACAGATATTGTAAGTACTCTTTTGTCAAGCGGACCACCACAACTGGATGCAAATTGCATGGCTGACTTGCATGCTAACGGAGGAAGATAAATCGCTACCTTTTATTACGCTTCCCTTCAGGGAGATAAGAGGCCTCTTCTGTTTTACTTGAATTTTCTACCAGCTTTTGTATGGTATTTATTTCTTCGGCACTTAGATATCGCCATTTGCCCGCCTGCAGATTGCCAAGAGATACATTCATTATTCTTATCCTGGTAAGTGTCCGCACTTCATAGCCAAGATACTCGCACATCCGCCTTATTTGCCTATTAAGCCCTTGCGTGAGTGTAATTCGAAAACGCTTATTACCTTCCTGTCTAACAAAACATTTTTTTGTAACAGTATCCAGTATAGGCACGCCATTAGCCATCTTCTTAATAAAATCAGGCGTTATAGCCTTATCTACCGTTACTATGTATTCTTTCTCATGATTGTTTGCTGCGCGCAATATTTTATTGACTATATCGCCATCATTGGTAAGAAATATTAGTCCGTCAGATTCCTTATCCAGCCTGCCTATGGGAAATATTCTTTTAGGGAAATTAATAAAGGAGATAATGTTTGTCTTGTCTTTTATATCCGTAGTGGAAGTAATACCAACTGGTTTGTTGAAAGCAATATAGATGGGTTTCTTTTTCGCTTTAATTGGTTCACCGTCTATTTCCACGCTATCGCCGGGCGCTACTTTAGCAGTAGATAAACAAAGGTCGCCATTTATCGTAACACGTGCCTGCTCTATAAGTTTATCTGCTTCACGCCGGGAACAAAAACCGGAATTGCTGATATACTTATTGACACTTACCAGGTCGTTTTTATCCAATGGCATGGCCTAAATATTAGTATGGCTGTTGATTGCGGAAATCACCTCTTTTCCAGGCCTCAAAAAAGTCTGCCCATGCCAGCGGATTAAAAATATTCATTGGCTTCATTTGCCCATAGTAGGCGGCATCTCTTGCGGCCTGAGCCTGGTACATAGCTTGGCTTTCACTGCCATTTCTTGGTAATGTATAAGCCAGCGCACGCAATGTATACCTATCAGTATTTCTTCGGGCTATTTCATACTGGTCGTTAGGTATGGACCAATGTGTGAAAGCATAATCGAATTCTTTCTTTGTAGGCAAGGGTCTTACAATGGTTTCGGGAAGGTAAAAAGTGTCCTGCACCATTGGTTCTATAAGAGAATAATATTCACCTTTTATATCCTTTGGTACAACAACTTCCCGCGGACGAAAACCAATCTCAGAAAATTGAAGTGTATCGCCCTTGAAACAAACAATAGTAAAAACACCTAAGTGACTGGATATTACACCCCTGTTCTGGCTTTTCACCAATACCGTAACATTAGGTATCACACGTTGGCTATCAGGGGTCATTATTATACCGTTTACCTGCACCACATTAGGAATTGTATCCTGCCCAAAAGCTTTAATACCTGCAACGCTGAAAAAGAGTACAAAACAGTATGATAACCAACGAAACCTCATGACTTGCAATTTACACCCTTTTATGTTTTTTTGGGGTATTAAAGATTAATCAAAAAAACCAATCCAACAATCGATTTTATTGGCAATCATTTGGCAACAAAGAACGACACTTTAGTGTATTTTTGCAGCAGATTTTCAGCACTTTAACAAAGGTTTACATGATTACGAAAGAAGCGGTAATGGCTGCATTGAGCAATGTGCAGGAGCCAGATTTGGGCAAAGACCTGGTGACCCTGAACATGGTACAGGATGTGGCAATAGACGGTAAAAATGTGTCATTTACTGTAGTGTTAACTACACCGGCATGCCCGCTAAAAGAAATGATAGAAAAGGCTTGTGTAAATGCGATACATATACTGGTAGATAAAGAAGCGATAGTAAAAGTAAACCTGACAGCCAACGTAAACAGCAACCGAAAGGATAGCAAAACGGTGCTGCCGGGGGTGAAGAACATAATAATGGTAGCTTCAGGCAAAGGCGGCGTAGGTAAATCTACTGTTGCGGTGAACCTTGCGCTGGGCCTGGCGCAGGAAGGCGCACGGGTAGGATTGCTTGATGCAGATATATATGGACCATCTGTACCTATAATGCTGGGCTTACGTGATGAACGCCCCAAAATGATGAATATAGACGGCAAAGGCATGATAGTGCCGCTGGAGCGCTACGGAATAAAAGCGATGTCCATAGGTATGCTGATAGATGAGAAGCAAGCCGTGATATGGAGAGGCCCAATGGCCAGCTCTGCGCTGAAACAGTTCATATCTGATGTGTATTGGGAAGAGCTGGATTACTTGATAATTGACTTACCACCGGGTACTGGCGATGTGCACCTTACATTGGTGCAGGCAGTACCTGTCACAGGAGCCGTAATTGTATCAACGCCACAGGCCGTTGCAGCAGCAGATGCTAAGAAAGCCATCATGATGTTTAGGCAGCCACAGATAAACATACCGATACTGGGTATAGTAGAGAATATGGCTTATTTCACTCCGGCAGAGCTGCCTGAAAATAAGTATTACATATTTGGTAAAGGCGGAGCAAGGCAAATGGCAGAACAATTTGAATTACCTTTCCTGGGGGAGATACCTATAGTGCAAAGCATAAGAGAAGGTGGTGATAAGGGAATACCTGCAGTAATAGATGATGAGCCGGTGTCAAGAAAAGCATTTACAGAACTGGCGCAGCATGTGGCGCAAAATATAGCTATACGCAATGCTAACCTCGAGCCTACAAAAGTGGTGCAGATGGTAGAATAAAAATAATTAATTGACTGTGGCAATGTCCGTTCCTTTTGCAGGACGGACATTGTTGTTTTTACCCAGCAGGCTAATGAAGACAACTAACAACGCGCCTATAACATTGAGCCAAAGGAATGAAACAATATTCAGATTGTAAATAATAATGACACATATTTCTGTAATGACAGCAGCAGTAAAAACAATATTGCCCCCTGCACGCTTAACATAAAATGCAACGAGAAATATGCCGAGGATGGTGCCGTAGAAAAGAGAGCCCAAAACATTTACAGCTTCTATTAAAGAGCCCATGCGTGTAGCAAACATTGCAACCATAATACAAAAGATGCCCCATGCCAGTGTGTGCATGCGGCCCAGGAACACTTGCTTTTTTTCTGATGGTACTTGCGTTTGATCAAGCAGGTGTATATCAATAAGCGAAGAGGATGCGAGAGAATTTAATGCTGCGGAAATAGAACCCCATGATGCAAGAAAAATAATGGCAAAGAGCAGGCCTATAAGACCATGTGGCAATGTATGCGTAACAAAATACAGGAAGACATAATTGGTATCGCCGGAATCCGAGCTATAATGATTGCGGGTAATTTCATTTTTTACGCTATCATGTAATACCTGTATTTGTGTTTGTGTCTGTTTAAACTCATTGAGCAAAGGTGTAGCATCGGCAGTATTATTTTTTAATGATGCAATGGCTTTTGCCTGCTGCTCATACTTGCCGTGCAGCTGTAGATAGTTATGCTCAATTAAGTTGGCTTTTGCAGGTTCATTTTGTTTTAGTTGCTGGTAGGCTGCTTCATTGAAATAAACAGGCGCTGGCTGAAAACTGTAGAAAGCAAAAAGCAAAGCGCCGATAAGCAGGATGGCAAACTGCATAGGTATCTTCACAAGGCCATTCATGAGTAGTCCTAAGCGGCTTTCGTGTGTGTCTTTACCTGAAAGATAGCGCCCAACCTGGCTTTGATCTGTACCAAAATAGGATAGGGCAAGAAAGAAACCTCCAATTATACCACTCCATATATTGTACTTGTCATGCCAGTTGAACTTTGTAGTTATTACGTTCAACTTTCCTGATTTGCCTGCTACATATAGCGCGTCATGCATGCTCATGCCTGCAGGTAAATCTTTTATTACAAGATAGCCTGCTATACCCATTGCCCCCAGTATAATAAGAAACTGCACCTTCTGTGTATGCGCCACTGCTTTTGCACCTCCGCAGTAAGTATATACAATCAGCAAGCCGCCCATTACCACATTAGTGAGATAAATATTCCAGCCCATTATGGAGGATAGTATAATAGAAGGTGCATAAATACTAATACCTGTAGAAAGACCGCGCGACAAAAGGAAAAGGATAGATGTAAGTAGTCTTGTTTTTCTGTCAAATCGCTGCTCCAGGTATTCGTATGCTGTATATACATTCAGCTTCCTGAAGATGGGAATGAAAGTGATACAGATAACTATCATGGCTATTGGCAAGCCAAAGTAATATTGCACAAAGCGCATACCGTCGGTATAGGCTTGGCCGGGTGCGGACAGAAAAGTAATGGCGCTTGCCTGCGTGGCCATAATGCCCGGTAGTATTACATACCATGGCATCTTTTTATCAGCCATCAGGTAAGTACCCGCACCATGCTGTCCACGGCTCTTGTATATGCCGTATAAAATAATTACCGATAGTGTTGTAAGTAAGATAACCCAGTCGAGGCTGCTCATTGCCAGTATTGTGTGAACCAGTAATAGAATATAATCTGCAACATCAGTACTATTACTATGGCTGCATACCAGGCATTCCAGTTATATTTCTTACCGTCCATTATTAAGGAGTATGATAGCTTAATGTTTCAAAGCCTCCCATATTAGGCCTGTTCACCGTAAAATAAAATGAGTCAGCTACGTAATGGTAAGACAGGTTAAGGAAAAAAGAACTTGAATCAGTTACATTCCCCATACTGAAATCGATAGTCCTGCTGTTATGTGTAAATCCTGAGGGTACATAATATTTTAAAGTATTGCCCCAGGTGCTGATGCTCGTGTCGCTCACCAGGCTTATTGCAAAGGAAGTATCGTTCATATCATAGCTGGTATCAGGTAATATGTGAGAAGTGGACCTGTATTCATAGTGTGCCTTCCAGGTCCATGTGTTTGCAATATTCAGCATATTGGTGCCGCCAATGCTTATGTAAATAGTCTTTGTATAGTTATCCAATGTGTCACTGCTTCCATTTATTTGCAGTGTAACAATATAAGTGCCCTTCTGATTATAAGTATAGGTAGGGTTTGCAGCAGTAGATTGGTCGCCATTCCCAAATTTCCATAAGTAAGTGCTGCCCGAAGGCGCATTGCTTTGAAAGGTGAAAGGGTCGCCAATGGATGATGAACCGGATGCGGTAAAGGTTAATTTTGTTTTGCTTTTGGTGCTGCCATCTTTCTTGCAACTATATATAACTATAGATGTAAATAGCAGAAATAATACCGCGCTAAATTTTAGTCCCTTGTTCATATTGCCTGTGCATATTTGTTATTAAAATTAAGATAATATTATTTGCCAACAGACAGCATATTCATTAGCAGTCTTATAGCGCCTTTATTACCTGAAGGCACCTGCCTGTTTAAGGACAAAGCTGTGTATATATAGTTTCCCTTACCATAGTGTGTATAAAGTGTAGAGCCATCCATAGGTTGTTCTCCTGTATCGTTCATTTCAAACAGTGGGGTATAATTGTTGTCCCATTTTGAAGCAAAGTATAAGCCGCGTTCCTGTACCCAACCACTGAAATCTTCATCCGTTATTTTATTAGGGTAGTTAAGTATGCGGTTGTCAGGATGCAGGAATTTTACTTTCGCATCTTCTTCAGTCACACGTTGGGTAGATAATGTGATAGGATATGGGCCTACCTTGGTAGTAGCAAGGTCCTGCAGTGTATTGTACTGCATCACCAGGGTGCCGCCATTCTTCACATACTGCATTAATACAGGCATCCAGAAACTCATGCGCTTTTCCACGTTTACTGCACGAATACCGGTAATGATAGCATCATATTTTTTCAATCGTGCAGGGTCGGTAAAATCGCTTTCTTTCAGCACGTCTACCTGCAGTCCCGCCAGGCGCAGGAAGCTAACAGTATAGTCGCCTGGGCCTTCTATTACGCCCACCCTGTTCACTGTGCATTTCCAGTTTTTGCGCAGTACCCTTGTATATGTGTTGGTAAAGTATTGCAGGGTAGGAATATGATTGTACTGGATAAGGTGCTGCGATTTGTCAAACGTCTTACCACCTGCCTGTACCGAGGCGGTAAGATAATAGTCTCCTTTACCCATATCCATACTTTCCTTTGGTGTAAAATTGAGCGGGATAATAGTATCTGTCTGTTCCTTTAAGTTGAGATGGGAGATGGTTTTTGTGTATGTTTTTTCGCCGTTTATGGTCAAGGTAGCATCATTAATATTTTTAAATGAATGTACATGTATAGCTGTCTGTACCGAACCATCTGCATTGGTTATCAGGAGAGAGGTAGTAAAGTCTATTATTACATCCGGCACTATGCGCAGTGCTTCCACCACATCGCCTTTTACGGGGTCAAGCCTTTTTGAAGAAAGCGGCACTTTTACATCAAAGTATTCATCGCCTATTTTCAGCTTTATTATTGCATTCAGGTTGTTAGGGGCCTCCGGCATTCCTATCAGGCTGTCATTGGGAATAGTATAATAGGCTGGAGAAGTGCTGGGTTGAGATAGCCAATATGGCTCTGTAACAGGTGTTGAAGGTGGGATGGTAATGTTATGCTCGAATGTAAATAGTGAGTCTTCATTTATTTTTAGGTTCATGCTTGAATCGCTGCCCGGCCATTGTATAGCCTTCACTCGAACAGGTGTATGCGAACGTGCTATAACATTTAATGTAAATGGCAGCGTAGTGCCGGCAACTGTCTGCTGCTGCTTTGTATATAGTTCAGCCAATAAACCACTGCAGTGTAATATTATACGGTCAAGTTCCTGCAGTTTTTCATCGCGCCAGTATTCATCTTTTACAGTAGCGATTTTCTTACGGATAGCAAGCAATGCAGGAAGACTCTCGTCCGGATGGTTGTAATTGAACTGTTCCAATACCTCCTGTATGTCCTGGCCTATATCTTCTCTGCCCACCCTGTTCCAGGTAATGTCTATGCCATCAAATAAAGACTCAGACAAAGTATCACCATCTATTACTTTAAAATATTCTTGCTGTATGCCTGGTACACTTGGTGTGCCAGCTCCCTGGCTTTTATGTACGCTTCTGCTTATACCTGCCAGCTCGCCTACACCCATGCCAAGGCCGGGTACATATTCGCCCACCTTTATTTTAAACATATCTTCTGATACGGTGCTGAAGCTGCCAAAACGATATGCATTAAACAGCAATCGTTTAGGCTGCCATACTGCATAAGTATGCAACTGCTCGGTATATTGTAGTTTGTCACCACTGGTCTTGAATGCTTTAGCCGCAATGATAGCGGAGGCAGCATGTTGCCCATGTCCTGCCTGTGAGTTAGGCGGAAATCGGCAGATAACTATATCGGGCCTGAACTTACGCATCACCCATGTAGCATCATAGGTTAGCAGGTATTGGGGCCAGTGTTTAAAAGTTTCTTCATAACTTTTAGAAAAGCCAAAATCTACAGCGCGGGTAAAATACTGTTCCGCACCATCCAGGTTGCGCGCTTCAAGCAGCTCGTGTGTGCGTATAAGGCCCAGCGCTTCTCCCGTTTCACTGCCCAGTATGTTTTGCCCGCCGTCGCCACGGGTAAGGGACAGGTAGCCGGTGCGGTAGTTCTTATAGTTTACCAGCCATGCGAGCAGGCGCGTATTCTCATCATCAGGATGCGCGGCCATATAGAGCACATTGGTAAGGTGCTTTAATTGCGATATTTCATGGTATACCTGGTAAGAGGTGGCAGGACGCACTTGCTGTGCAGATGCCATAGATGCAGTAAACAGGCCTGCAAGACAGAAAAATATTTTTCTCATGGAATGGTATAAAAAATAAACCCACAGTACTAAACTGTACTGTGGGGTAAAAATAAGTGCTTTAAAATTAATTATTCACCTTTCACTTCAGCTATTAGCTTTTCGTTGTTATGTATATAATCCTGTTCGAAGGCTGTGCCTTTTGCAGTTTCTATTGATTTGTTAGCTGCATTAATAGCTTCTTTTTTATGACCCAGTTTCTTTTCTATGCGGGCCTTAAGATACCACATGTAGAAGGCTTTAGGGTTTTGTTCCAATGCTTTGTCAGTGTACATATTTGCTTTGTCCAGGTTCTGGTTTGTTTCAAAGTAATAGTTAGCTGCCTGGAAGTAAGGGATATTAGGATTATTTATAGCCTTATCGATAGAAGCATTTAAGCGTTCTTCGTTATGAGCTACTACAGGAATGATAACCTTTGTTTTTTCCCACATCAGTTCCAGTTTGCAGGAGTTGAAGGTGATGTTTGCGATATCTATAGTAAATGTCTGCACATTCTTTTCCATCATGCGGGCCGGTACTTTAAAACGGGCTACATCATCGCTTGTATTATAGCCTGCGTTACCCCAGTTGCCTACACCTTTGTTCAGTATTATTTCCCATTGTTCTTTACCGGGAATGGTATATAATGCATATTCGCCTGCCTTTACATTCTGGCCGCCTATTTCCAGGTCTTCACCTATTTTTATCTTAGTAGCTGCATTTGCGCCCGTGCGCCATACATCACCATATCTTACCACATCGCCAAATACCTTGCGTCCACGCATAGACGGGCGGCTGTAGCTTATTTCAATGTTGGAAGTAGAGAATTCCTGTGTGATTTTTGCAGTAGGGCTAAGTGCTGGCAGTTTTAAGCCGTCTTGCGCCCATGTGTTTGATAATGCTGTAATAAACAGTGCCGAGAGAAGCAGTTTTTTCATGTTTGTGTGGTTTTGATAATGCTGCAATATTACAGGTATCGGGTGTATTTATAAAAACTTATTAGCTATTGCTGTATAAGTACGTGATAAACAGGAAAAAACAATGTATGATGAGTTTTTTCGGTAAGCCGTGCTATAATATTAATATTGTGACCTAAACAATAAAAATGGAACATACGGTAAATCTTGCCATACAGGTATTACCTCTTCACTTAGGACAGGAAAAAGCCTATAGCATAGTAGATGTAGCTATAGAACAAATAAAACAGTCCGGCTTGCATTACGTAGTTTGCCCCTTTGAGACTGTAATAGAAGGGCCGTATGATAAGGTTATGGAGCTGGTAAATGATATACAGGATGCCTGCAACAAAGCAGGTGCCGATGCGCTATTGATAAATATGAAGCTGCAAAGAAATTTCAGCAAAGACATAGCTATCGACGATAAGATAGGCAAATACAAATAATAGCTATTAATTTTGACGCATAATAATATTGCATGAATCGTTCTCAATTGGTCAGTATCATCCGCGAAAAGAAATCTGTGCTATGCGTAGGGCTTGATACGGATATGAATAAAATTCCGAAGTACTTATTGGGAGAAGAAGACCCGATGTTTGCCTTCAATAAAGCCATAATAGACGCTACAAAAGACTATACTGTAGCTTATAAAATAAATACCGCATTCTACGAAGCCTACGGGGTAAAGGGTTGGGAATGTATGGGCAAAACCCTTGA
>Ga0070665_100009091_pt1 | contig 10067 bp, 11 predicted proteins | sample KBSS13metaG_FD_65862 | JGI IMG/M metagenome (GOLD analysis project Ga0070665, IMG submission 65862) | Switchgrass rhizosphere microbial communities from Kellogg Biological Station, Michigan, USA - KBS S1-3 metaG | ecosystem: Host-associated > Plants > Roots > Rhizosphere > Soil ...
CGCGGGTACCGACAACCGGGCCGGTGCGCCGGTCACCTCGATCCGGAGCGTGCCCTGACCGTCCACCCAGCCGGCGTGCGTGAACACGTCCTGGATGCCGGGCCGGGACACCAGAGACACGCTGCGGAAGATGCCCGAGAGCCACCACATGTCCTGGTCCTCGAGGTAGCTCGCGGCCGACCACTGGTGCACCCGGACCGCCAGCGTGTTGGCGCCGGGTGCGAGCAGGTCGGTGGTGTCGAACTCGGCGGGCAGCCGGCTGCCGGTCGCGGTGCCGATCGGGGTGCCGTTGAGCCAGACCGCGTAGCAGGAGTCGACGCCCTCGAACCGGAGCACGGTCCGGCCGGGCCGGGCCGGCCAGCCGTCCGGCAGATCGAAGACCAGGCGGTAGTCGCCGGTCGGGTTCTCGTCGGGCACGAACGGCGGGTCGACGGGGAACGGATAGACCCGGTTGGTGTACGCCGGGCGGCCGTGCCCCTGCAACTGCCAGTGGCCGGGGACGTCGATGCCCTCCCAGTCCCCGTCGTCGTAGTCGGAGCCGGTGAATCCGTCGTCGTCGGCGTCGGCGCGCGGGTGCAGCCGGAATCGCCAACGGCCGTCCAGCGACAGGCGGGGGGCGTCGGTGTCGAGGGTGGCGCGCGCCGGAAGGTACCCGCTGCCGGGTGCCGGGTCGCTGAGGTAGCGGAGGTCCACCGGACGAGTCTGGCACACGAGTCAACAGATTCCGACACCTTCGAACAGTCGGCTCCGCGACCAGCGCGGCCCGGTTCTCAGTGCGTGCTCAGCCGGACGGGGGACCGCGCGCGAACTCCTCCGGTGCCAGACTGGCGCGAGTGCGTCCCGTGCCCGGCCGGCACGGGCGGGCGAGGGGGAGCGGATGGCCGACTACGTGCACGGATACTCCGGGACCGAGGGTGGGCGCCTGGCCGACCAGGCCGCGGTCCTGACCGAACTGCTGCACCACGGCGTGCGATACCCGGCCGGTAGCCGGGTCCTGGAGGCCGGTTGCGGCGTCGGCGCGCAGACCGTGATCCTCGCCGGTAACAGCCCGGAGGCGGCGTTCACCTCGGTGGACGTGTCGCCGGACTCGCTGTCGGAAGCGACCCGTCGGGTGTACGCCGCCGGTCACACCAACGTCACCTTCGCCCGTGCTGACATCCACGCCCTGCCGTTCCCGGAGGGCTACTTCCACCACGTCTTCGTCTGCTTCGTCCTGGAGCACCTGCCCGATCCCGGGCGGGCGTTGCGAGGCCTTGCCCGGGTGCTGGCGCCGGGCGGCACGCTGACCGTGATCGAGGGCGATCACGGCTCGGCGTACTTCCATCCGGACGGCGCGGCGGCCCGCCGCGCCATCGGCTGCCTGGTCGAGCTGCAGCGCCGGGCCGGCGGCGACGCCGAACTCGGCCGTGCGCTGTATCCGTTGCTGGCCGGTGCCGGCTACCGGGACGTCGTGGTGTCCCCGTGCCCGGTCTACGTGGACGGCAGCCGGCCCGACCTGATCGACGGCTTCACCCGGCGTACCTTCATCGCGATGGTCGAGGGCATCGGTGACCGCGCCGTGGCCGACGGCCTGATCGACGCGGACACCTTCGCCGCCGGGCTGCGCGACTTGGAACGCACCGCCACCGCCGACGGCAGCTTCAGCTACATGTTCTTCAAGGCCGTCGCGGTCCGGTAGCCGCGCAGGCTGGTCGCCCAGACGCCGAGGCCGAGCACCGGCAGCGCGGCGGCGAACGCGGCCGCTCCGGCGAAGCCGTAGGCAGTGTCCAGCGCACCGGCGCAAGCCGAGGCGATGGCGCCGCCGACGAAGGTGGTACCCATGTAGACGGTGTTGATCCGGGCCCGGGCGTCGTCGCGCAGCGCGTAGATCTCGTGCTGACTCATCGAGCCGTGGCACTGCACCGCGAGGTCGAGCAGCACCGCACCGGCGGCGAGCAGGATCAGGTTGCGGTGGCCCAGCGCGGCCAGCAGCATCGACGCCGCGGCCAGCGCGAGCGCGACGCCGCTGCCGGCCCGGCCCAGGCCGCGGTCGCCGAGCCGGCCGCCGATCGGCGCCGCCGCCGCTCCGGCCGCGCCGACCAGGGCGAAGATGCCGATCCCGGTCTGGCTGAGGTGGTGGTCGTCGATCAGCTCGTAGGTGATGACCGTCCAGAACGCGCTGAACGCGCCGAACATGCTGGCCTGGCACAGCGCCCGGCGACGCAGCGCCGGCTCCTCCCGGGCCAGGTGGGCGATCGAGCCGAGCAGTTGCCGGTACGTGCCGCCGGCCCGGGCGTGGTACTGCGGCAGGGTCCGGTGCAGCACGACCGCCAGGACCAGCATCAAAACCGCCGAGATCGCGTAGATGGTGCGCCAACCCCAGGCCGCCGCGATCAGGCTGGCCGCGGTCCGGGCCAGCAGGATGCCGGTGATCAGGCCGCTCATCACCTTGCCGACGATGCGCCCGCGCTGATCCGGCGGGGCCAGATGCGCCGCCAGCGGTACCAGGATCTGGGCGATCACCGAGGTGATGCCGACCAGGACCGAGGCGGCCAGGAACACGCCGAAGACCGGGCTGCCGGCGGCGAGGCCGAGCGCGACCGCGGTACCGATCAGCATCCGGGTGGTCATCCGGCGGATCTCGAACAGGTCGCCGAGCGGGAGCACGAAGATCAGTCCGAGCGCGTACCCGATCTGGGTCAGCGTGACCACGGTGGTGGCCACGCCCTGGGACACGTGCAGCGATCCGGAGATCAGATCGAGCAGCGGCTGGGCGTAGTAGAGGTTGGCCACGGTCAGCCCGCATGCCACGGCGAGCACGGTGGTGACCAGGCCGAGCCGGGACGAGGCCGGCGAGGTGGTGGGGGCGGGGGGCGTCAACGTCTGCACAGTTTCTGTACGGTACGCCTAGAAATTGCCCGAGGCGCCTTCCCGGACGCCGAAGTGACGCATTACACCTGCTCCGGCCGTACCGACGCCATCGCGGCCGCCACCAGCGGGGAGGCCAGGTCGTCGGACATCGGAGCGCGGGTGACCAGCAGGCGGTAGTAGATCGTTGCGAAGATCATGTCGAGGGTGAGCTCCATGTCGATGTCGGCGCGGACCTCACCCCGGTCGATCCCTCGGGACAGGATCTCCGTCACCGCCGCCCGGCGCGGTACCAGCCACTGCCTCCGGAAGGCGTCCTCCAGCACCGGGTCGTGATCGATCCGGGCCGCGACCGCCCGCAGGATCGGCCCGCACGGGGTGTCCCGCATGAGTCGGATGAGCTTGACCGCGATCAACTCCAACGCCTCCGCCACCGGTGCCTCCGGTGGCGTGACCATGGACTCCTTGACCTGGTCCAGCAGCCCCTCCAGGGCCACCTCGGCGGGCGAGGACCACCATTTGTAGACAGTCGCCTTGCTCACCCCGGCGCGGGCCGCGATCGCCTGGATCGTGGCGGCCGTGAGACCTCCTTCGAGCATCAGCTCACCGGCCGCGGTCACGATCGCGGTGCGTGCCTGCATGCTCCGAGGCCGGCCGGGCCGCCTCGGCATCGCCGCTTCCACTTCCCACCTCCTGCGCGCCACCTACACTACGACGCATCGGCCGAATACCGGCCGCCGGTCATCGTGGAGGTCGATCGTGTCCGGATCCGCCGTACCTCTGGTCCATCTGAACTCGGGGCACGACATGCCCCTCGTCGGCCTCGGTACCTCGCCGATGGGCGATGACGACGCCGCCACCGCGGTCGCCTCCGCGATCGAGGTCGGCTACCGGCTGTTCGACACCGCCGCGCGGTACGGCAACGAGAAGGGCGTCGGGCAGGGCCTGCGCGCCGCCGGGGTACCGCGCGAGGAGCTGTTCGTCACCAGCAAGCTCCGCGGCGCCCAGCAGGGCTACGCGAGCACCCGGACCGCCGTCGAGGAGAGCCTGGACCGGCTCGGGCTCGACTACCTGGACCTGTACCTGATCCACTGGCCGCTGCCGCTGCGCGACCTCTACGTCGAGTCCTACCGGGCGATGCTGGAACTGGCGGCCGAGGGCCTGATCCGCTCGGTCGGCGTGTCCAACTTCCTGCCCGCCCACATCGAGCGGCTGGACCGGGAGACGCGCACGCTGCCGGCGGTGAACCAGATCCAGCTCTCGCCCGCGCTGTGCCGGATCGACTCGCGCGACTATCACGACGCCAACGGCATCATCACCCAGGGCTGGAGCCCGCTCGGCCAGGACGAGAAGGTCCCCGAGGCGCCGATCGTGACGACTCTCGCGGACAAGCACGGCGTCACGCCGGCGCAGATCATCCTGCGCTGGGCGGTGCAGCAGGGCATCTCGGTGGTACCGAAGTCGGCCCAGCGCGAGCGCCAGGCCACCAACCTCGACCTGTTCTCCTTCGAACTGAACGCGGCCGAGATCGCCGCGCTCACCGCGCTCGACCTCGGGGACGAGGCCGCAGTGGATCCGGAGCTGCACGAGGAGTTCTGACCTGCGCCGATGGCGAGCTTGACCCTGACACCGTGTGAGGGCCCAGCGTGGGAGGGGTCATGTTCACCATCGGAGACTTCGCCAGGCTCGGCCGAGTGTCGGTCCGGATGCTGCGTCACTACGACGCCATCGGGCTGCTCCCGCCGGCCGCCGTGGACCCGTTCAGCGGGTACCGCTCCTACACCGCTGGACAGCTGTACCGGCTGAACCGGATCCTGGTGCTCAAGGAGCTCGGCTTCACGCTGGACCAGGTGGGCTCGATCCTCGACGAGGATCTCGGCCCGGCCGAACTGTCCGGCATGCTGCGGCTGCGGCGTGCCCGGATCGAGGCCCAGCGGCGCGCCGACGAGCTGCGGCTGGCCGGGATCGAGGCGAGGCTCCGGATGATCGAGAAGGAGGGGCTCATGCCCACCGCCGACATCGTCCTCAAGCAGATCCCGCCGGTACGCCTGGCCGAACTCACCGCGGTCGCGGGCGGGTACGGGCCGGAGCACATCGGTCCGGCCATCACCCCGCTGTACGCACGCCTGGGCGAGCTGATCGGCGCGGCCTCGGTCACGCCGACCGGCCCGGCGACCGCCTACTACGACGCCTCGCCGGACGCGGACGACGACGCCGTGACCGTACACGCCGGCATGCCGGTACCGGTCGGGCCGTCCCCGGCGTACGGCTTCGCCGTGGTCGACCTGCCCGGCATCGAGGCCGCGACGATCGTTCACCGAGGCCCGATGGACGACGTGATGCCGTCACTGCAGGCAATCGCCGAATGGATCGAGACCCACGGGTACCGCCCGGTAGGCAAGCATCGCGAGGTGTACCTCGACTACTGTGCCGACGATCCGGCCGAGGGCGTGACCGAGCTGCAGGTACCGGTCGTACCCGCCTGAGCCACCTGCTGCCCGGAAGCGCCCGGAAGCGTCCGGATCCGGCGGTACGGCGGTTTCGTGTCGCCGGATCCGGTGGCGCTCGTGGTGCCGTTCGCTACGCTGTCTCCGGCCGACGGACGCCATGTCATGATCGAATGTGTGGTCCCGTTTCGACCGTCCACGTTTGGACTTCGGTGACGTGGGGAAGGCATGACTTCGGTTTGTCGATGCCGAGAGGGCGATACGCACATGGTTCTGCAAGTGCAGCGGTCGGACGAGGACGGGGTGGCGTTGTTCTCGCTGGCCGGGGAGTTCGCGTTCGAGGAATCTCCCGGCGTCCGGTCCGCGGTGTTCGACGCGCTGACGGATTCGGAAGTGCGGGAGGTCGTGGTGGACCTGGCCGACGTCTCCTTCATCGATTCGACCGGTATCGGCACGCTCGCCGTCGCGCACCGGGTCGGCGGCGACTCCTGCCCGGTCCGGGTGGTCAACCCGACCCCGGCGGTCCGCCGCATCCTGGACGTCACCGGCGTCCTCGGCATCCTGACCGGGAAGTGATGTGATGACCCGCGTCATCGCCCGCCGTGCCGCCGAACCGTCCCGGTCCACCCGGATCGAGGTATCGACGTGAAGGTGCCGTTCGCGATCGAGATCGTCCAGGACGGTGACGTCTCGGTGGTCGGTCTGAGCGGTGAGCTGGACATCTCCACCACCGACCAGTTCTTCGACGCGACCGTCGACCTGGTCGACGCCGGCCGGCGGCACGTGGTGGCGGACCTGACCCGGCTGACTTTCTGCGACTCCAGTGGTCTGGGGACGATCGTCAAGCTGCGGAAGATCGTCGACGACGCCGGTGGCGAGCTGTTGCTGGCCCGCCCGAGCGTGATGGTCGCCGGGCTGCTCGAACTGACTGGGCTGGACCGGGTCGTGCGGGTCTTCCCGACCCCCGAGGCCGCGGTCGGCGCCGTCACGCACGCGCGCTGAGCGCTGCTGCCCGACCCCGAGCGGCCCGAGACCGCACAGCCGGTGCGGGGTCCGGGGCACGTCACGCGTCCGGACCCCCGCGTCGCCGGCGCAAATCAGATCTGCAGGTCCTCCTCGATCCGGCGAAGGTGCAGCCGGGCCATCGCCAGGTTCGCCCGGGTCTTGCCGAGCGCCAGGTAGATGAACAGGCCCTGCCCGCCGCGGGCGGTCAACGGCCGGATCAGGTGGTACTGGCTGGCCAGCGTGATCAGGATGTCCTCGATGGAATCCTTGATCTTCAGCATCTCCAGCGTGCGCATCTTGGCCCGGACCACCTCGGTGTTGCCCGCCGAGGCGATGGCGAGGTCGAGGTCCTTGCTGTTCCCGATCGTGCCGAGGGCCATGCCACTGGTGTAGTCCACGATGGCGGCGCCGATCGCGCCGTCGATCTGCATCAGTTCCTTGAGTGCGGTGTCCATGTCCGCCATGGCGGTTCTCCGTTTTCTCGTGAGGGTCGCAGCGCGTCGCACGCCTGTCGTGCGCAGCGGTTGAGGACGTTCGGAAATTCAGGCACCTCCCTGTCTCGAGGGTGAGGCCACGTCCGGTGGCGCCAGCAGCGCGCCGATCCGTGCGGCGACCGGTCGTGCCTCGTGGTAGAGACGGCCGAGATTGAGGTGGGTGGTGGCGAGGACGGTCAGGAGCGCCTCTCGGCCGGCGGCGAAGACCGCGATGTATCCGGAGTCGGAACGGGTCACCGACTCCTCGAAGTACCCCTGACCGGTGGTGATCGCGAACTGTCGGCCGAGACCGAGCTGGGCCGCGGACATCGCCGCCAGCGTCTCGGCCTGCAGACCCGCGGTGTCGTGCACGATGAGCAGGCCGTCGACGGTGGCGACCAGCGCCCCGGTCATGTCGGGCAGCCGTTCCCGCAGCCGCGACAGCTCGCCCCGGAGATCGTCCTCGGCGCCCACGCTCACGTCCGGTCCCTTCCTGGAGTAGATGATGGAGCGCAGCTTCTTCCGCGCGGCGATCTTCATGTCAGTGCTCGCAGGCCGTTGCGGATGCGCTCGAGGTCGCTGTTCGTGGAGCCCTCGAACGTGTCGGCCGGTGCCGCGGGAACGCTCTCGGCCCGCGGTACCCGTCGCGGCAGCGCGGGCGGCGCCGCAGCCGCTCCGGCCCGTTCCCGGCCGGCCTCGGCGGCACGAGCGTCCCGGGCCGTGTCGCCGGTTCGGGGCGTCTGGCCGGTTCGGGCGGCCTGGCCGGTCGGCACGTCCTCGCCGCGGCGGACGGCAGGCACGGGTGTGACCGTCCGCCGTTCCGGGGCGACCATGGTCGAGGCGGGCTCCGCCGCGAGGGGCTCCGGCGTGGTGGGTGCGGCCGTGGCGGATGCGGCTGTGGTCGGCTCCGCCGGGCCGGGCGCCGGCGGTATGCGGTGACCGCTCCCGGTGACCGCGGAGCTTCTTCCGATGGCCGGGGGCGGGGCATCGAGCGACCCGGTCCCGGGCGTCTCGGGCACCACGGTGCCGAGATTCTCCGGTACCGGCGCCGCGACCAGGCCGGCGCGCACCAGGCGGCGCACGTGGAGACGGGTGGCGTAGGTGTCCCGGCCGAGCAGCCGGGCCAGGTCGGCCGGGGTGCGACGCCGTCCGGAGTTGACCACGATCTCCCACTGCAGGGCGGTCAGCGCGACTTGGTGTCCGTCGATCCGGCGGACCGGCGTGACGATCGCCGTGTCCACCGCCGGATCCGGCCACGCCTCGTCGAGCGCGTTTCGGCGCCGGTCCAGTTCCGTCCGAGCGGCCGCGAGGTCCACCGAGACCACCACGCCCCACTCGTGTCTCGCGCCGAGGTCGAAACGCGTCGGCACGCGTCGGGTGGCGAGCGCGAGCAGGGCGGCGTACAGCGCGCCGAGACACAGCGCCTCCACCTCGACCGCGCTGATCCGGCCGGTCCGGGCCAGCGCCGCGGGGATCCCGGCCGGGTCGGCGGAGGTGGCCAGCGCGCCGCGCAGCGTCTCCGCGGTCATCCGTCCGGAGGCGGTCAGCAGGCGGTTCATGCCGCAGACGTCACCGGCCTCGGCATAGGTGAGCCGGCCACGGTCCAGGTAGACCGCGCCGCCGGAGCCGTCGGCGAGCATGAGCGCGCCGGTGGTGCCGGTCATGCTCCACGGGTCCAGGCCGTCCAGCACGGTCGGCACGGGGGAGGGCGCTTTCATCAGACCGGAACGGGCCCGTCGACGAGGGAATGGATCCGGCGCTGCGCCATGGCCAGGTTGCCCAGCAGGCGGTCCAGCCAGACGTAGAGGACCAGCAGCGTGTCCGCGCGCCGACCGACGAAGTGGACCAGGTGGTATCCGTTGCCGGCGGTCAGCACGATCTCGTCGAAGTGCTCGGTGGTGCCGGGGGCCGCGAAGGCCGCCCCGCTCAGCGCCGCCTGCACCACGCCGGCCACGCCGGCCGCGGTCACCTGGCCGCCGCCGTCGGGCTCGCGGCCGGCCGAACCGATCGTGGTGCCGCTCTGGTAGTCGACCAGGCTCGCGCCCAGTACGCCGTGGATCGTCATGATCTGCCGGAGACAATTCTCGCTGTCGAGCTCCATGGCGCTCCCGGATCGCATCGCTGCCGTCGGAGTCACGCCGGCCGCCTCACCGCGTCGTCCGGGGCGGCCGCCACCGCCACGTTCGTGCGCCGTCTGGACGGCCGTCGTCACGCATCGCTGTCAGGGTCTCCTCGGGCGCTCCGGCCGGCACCGTCGGGGCTTACGGCACCATCATGTGTCCCGCGCCTACGTGCTGCGTGGGACGGTGGCAGTGGCGGGGTGTGATGACTCCTCACCTTCCGCCATAGCGACACTACCGTGAGCAATCAGATATGGAAGCGCCACCGACGGTCTACAAAAGACGGTCTGTTCGGCGGTTGTTGGCCCAAGAGCGTATCGGGTAGGGAAGTATGCGAAGGCTTCTGTCCAGAGTGGATGCCTGCCGTACCTGGCCCGATGCCCTCTCGAGGGCCCCACAAGACGTGAAAGACGCTCATGCGTGGCCGCGTGACGACGCGACAGCCGCTCGCCCGTTCGTGTGACAGGTTGCCCGGATTCGCAGAACGTGAAAACTGCACGTGCACGAACGAAGTACACGAGGACCGCTCCACGGTGGGTGCGTTCGATCGTGGGTTCGGCCGACGGGCTCGCGGGTTCAACGACGCACGCCGGGCGGCGTGACGCCTCAGGCCGGACCCGATTCGCTGACGTCCAGCCAGAAGTCCACCTCGGCCGGCCCGTGGTGCCGGATCGCCCAGTCCACCATCCGCAGACTCATGTGCGCCCAGTAGCGGCGGAGCAGGTCCACGGGGACTCGGTCGGCGAGCACGCGGTCGAACCATCCGGCCAGGCCGGGTGCGCGCAGGGCGAGGTCGAAGCGCAACGTGACCAGGTCCAGCCGGCGGTCACCACGGCCGGCACCGTCCCAGTCGACCACGCCGGTCAGCGTCCCGTCCCGCTCCAGCGTGTTGGCCGGATGAAAGTCCATGTGCACCAGGTCGTCGCCGGGGGCGGTCGAGCCGTGCCGGCCGATCTCGCGCACCCGGTCCAGCAGCCGCGCCGTCCGGGGGCCTCGTCGCGCCAGCGACTCGTGCAGGCAGAATCCGGGTCCGGGCCGGTCCAGGAAGAGTTCCCGTGCGGGCAGGTCACTCCGGTCCGCGAGCAGCCCGGCGCAGCGGTCGTTGACCTCCAGCATTCGCGTGACCAGCGGCCGGTCCACGCGCGTCGGGGGGCCGCCGGGGAGCCGCGTCTGCA
>Ga0070665_100009093_pt1 | contig 10066 bp, 9 predicted proteins | sample KBSS13metaG_FD_65862 | JGI IMG/M metagenome (GOLD analysis project Ga0070665, IMG submission 65862) | Switchgrass rhizosphere microbial communities from Kellogg Biological Station, Michigan, USA - KBS S1-3 metaG | ecosystem: Host-associated > Plants > Roots > Rhizosphere > Soil ...
CGCATCCGCATCCGACACCGGCAACGCGGATGCGCCTTCGCCCCTGGCCGCCTGGTGCACTAAAACGTCCGCTGGCTCGACTGGCTGAGCTCAGGTCGGCCCCCGGCCGCGATCATGGTCATATGGACCAACGCGGCCAACGAGTCGGCGCTCATCTTCTCCATGACCCGGGCGCGATGGATTTCGACCGTGCGCTGACTGATGCCGAGCCTATGGGCGATGACCTTGTTGGGAGCCCCGGTGGCGACCAGTTCGAGGACGTCATGCTCGCGGCCGGTGAGCGAGTCGAGGCGCTGGCGAATGCACTCATGCCCGCGCTGCTCCTCGCGAATGGAGCGGTCCTTGGCGAGCGCCCGCTGCACGCGATCCAACAGGTCCTGGTCACGGAAGGGCTTCTGCAGAAAGTCGAATGCCCCGTGCTGCATGGCCTCCACCGCCATCGGTACATCTGCGTGGCCGGTGATGAATACGATCGGCGAGATGAGGCCGCGCTGATTGAGGATCTGCTGCAGCTCGAGGCCACTCATCCCGGGCATGCGGATGTCCAGCAACAGGCAGCCGGGCTGCGCTGGGTCGAAAGCGGCCAGAAACGCGGCAGCGGAATCATAGGCCGTCGGCGCAAGCCCCAGAGACTTCAGCAGCAGGCGCAGTGAGCTGCGCGCGGCCGCGTCATCGTCCACTACGGAAATCACGGGGGCTCGTTCCTTCATGGCGCTCTCCAGCAGGTGTGCGGGCGTGTTGACGATGGAGCGGATTTTCGCTGCAACGCCGTATCGCGCCAATACGGATGTGTTCGCAGGGAGATAGGTATTTACCGAAATATGGGGTTCACCGGGCTGCTGGCCCGGTGGCCTGTCACTCCAGCTTCGAGTCCCTCCCTTTCCACCCTAGATTTCCTTTCTAAATCCGCGACTTACGCGTCTTCCAACTGTTGCCAGGCGCCTGTCACTGAACCCCCGCGAGCTCGATTCCGGATGCGGTTACATTAGTCAGTCTTTAGCAGCATGACGCGCATCGCTCGATTGGCGATGATCCATCTCACGGTGTTGGTCGTTCCGTCGGTCCCTCGGCAAACACGGATTGCAAGGGTTAGATAGCCCAGCCGTCACGATTGAGCCCGGGTGACAGCCACCGGTCGAGCCACTGCCTGAGGCTGCTTGCTACGGCACGAAGCAGACATTTCGGCCGGCTGCGCAACGCATCGATTTGGCGGCTGCGGCTTTCTCCTTGCACACACCAATGACAGAAGTGCTCGCAATTGTTCGACACGAGCTGGTAGCAGTTCTCTCCGAGACGTGAGCAGGCTCGCGCCACAACCTCGTTGCAGTCGAAATGAGGGTTCAAGTGCGGCCTGACCCAGATCGATTCTCCCTGCGCAAAGGCTGCAATTGAGACCTCTTCGACCGGTCCGGCCTTCCATCCACGGGAAAGACCGGAATAGTGCACCACCCGCCCGTTGCCGACGTATATGCCATGATGGCTGTACCCACATCGTGTTGTAACCAGGTGCGCCGCGACAGGGGGAGTCTCGTTCTCGGGAAGCTGCCAGTCTCGCTCGTCAAACGAGATAGTTATAGCGTTCGTCCATCCCTGTGTGTTCATGGCGGAAGCAAGCCTCGGTTGAGCGGATGCGAATTCTTCGTATTCACACTAGCCGCGACACCAGGCTTCGGCCAGACGCAGTTGCGGCAAAGACATACGCGAAAGTCCGTATGGCAGATTCCGGAGCTCGCCGTGCTCGTTCTCCATCCGGACGTATTCTTCAGGATTCACAAACTTGAGCTGCGCGATGTCGAATATCTCCCGCCAACGTGCATGCAACGGTTGTTGGGCCCGGAGCCGAGAAGTGCAAGCCAGCGTGGCTAATACGTAGAGTCCCCTTCATTCAAAGGGCAGTACGATCGGTGCTATAGCGCGATCGCGCTTCGCGCCTTTACGATATACAGCACCAGCGGTTAGACGACGGAGAATTCAAAATGAAAGCACACTCGCGGCACCTCATGTTGGCGCTGATCGTGGCCCTCATCCTGCTGGCCATCGCGACCGTCGTGGCCAGGAGCATCGCTTAATCGAGTTCCTACCCGTGCGTCGCAACGACTGGATGCCGGAGCGGCCTTCGTCACGGGTCTCTCCGCAGCTTGTCATCAGATCGGCCCGGGCGCTGCCCAGGACGATATGGGTGCTGGGTTTCGGGTCGCTGCTGATGGATACCTCGTCCGAGCTGATTCACAGCCTGCTGCCCGTGTTCATGGCGAGCGTGCTCGGCACTTCGATGGTGACCATTGGCGTGGTCGAAGGCACGGCCGAAGCGGCGACTTCGGTCATGAAGGTGTTCTCCGGTGCTCTCAGCGACCGCTTGAGGAGACGCAAGGCGCTCGTCGTGTTGGGCTACCTGCTCGCTGCGATCACGAAGCCCGCGTTTCCGCTGGCGAGCTCGATCGGATGGGTGTTTGCCGCACGTTTCGTGGACCGCATCGGGAAGGGGGTTCGGGAAGCACCGCGCGATGCCTTGATGGCGGACGTCGTCTCGCCGAACTTGCGTGGCGCGGCATACGGGCTCCGTCAGGCGCTCGACTCCGTGGGGGCATTCTGTGGGCCACTGCTTGCCGTGTTGCTCATGGGATTGCTTCTCAATGATATCCGCGCCGTGATGTGGGCGGCCGTCGTTCCGGCCTTCGCGGCTGTGTTGGTCCTGGCCGCCTATGTGCGCGAACCCGATGGTCAGACGGCCGCGGCGGTCGCGCCGTTTACGCTGGCGGCGATCCATAGGAAGCTCGTCGCCGATGCGGCGCCACCGGAGTTGCGAGGTACGGCGTTTGGCGTGTTCAACCTGTGCTCAGGCGCTGCATTACTCGTCGCGAGCCCCGTCGCGGGAATTCTGTGGAGTCAAATGGGTCCCTCCATAACCTTTCTGGTGGGCGCCGGCTTCGCGGCCCTGTCTGCGTGCGGACTCCTGAGTGTCTGCCCCGTGCTTGGCACTGCGACACCTGCGTCCCGAATACCGCATCCTCCAGTGGAGACTGGCACAGGTCTGCGTGTCGGGCCGGGGTGTCAGCTCGCGTCCGTTACCGGCCAGCGCTCGAGAAGTGGCGCGAGGGGCTTGCCGGATAGGATCCGCTGGAGGGCCGTGCCGAACAGAGGGGCGATGGAGAGTACGGTCAGCCTTTGAGTGGCCTCCGGCAGTAGGGGGCTGAGTGGATAACCAATGCTATCGGTGGTGACGACGCCCGCGATCGCTTTGTTGGCCAGGACCGCCGCGAGGCCGGGCGTGTGGGGTGCATGGGTGACGGCGGCAAAGACCGCTGCGGCGCCTGCGCGCATACAGCCCTCCGCGGCGCGTAGCAAGGTGCCGCCCGTTGCGCAAAGGTCGTCGATGATGATCACGGTACGACCCTTAGTGTTGCCCACCAGAGCCTGACCGGACACGACACCCTGCGCACGACGCTTCTCGAAGAACGCGAGCTCCACTTCGCGCTCCAGACGTGACTCGAGAGACTCCCGGAATATCTGCGCCCGTTTCACGCCGCCGATATCAGGGGAGGCCACCGTAAGCGGGGTGTCAGGGAGCTGCGTGACGAAGTGGTTCACCATCATCGGCAGCGCGGACAGATGGTCGACCGGGACGCGGAACGAATTGTCCAGCGCCGCCGGATTGTGGACGTCCAGCGTGATCACGCGATCAACACCGGCCGATTCGAGCAATTGCGCCACGTAGCGGGTGTTGACCGGGTCGCGAACCTGCGTCCTTCGGTCCTTGCGCGCGAATGTCATGTAGGGGAGGAGGACGGTACGGCGCGTGGCACCAGCATCCCGCAGGCCGTGCAAGAGAAACAGCACCTTCAACAAGCGCTCGCTCAAGGGGGCCTCTGGGGTTCCCGCCAGGCATTGAAACACAAAGGTCGGACGGTCCCGCACGGATTGGAGCGGTCGCAGTTTAAATTCGCCACCTTCGAAATGACGCTCCTCCAGGGCGGACAGCGACAAGCCGGCGTACTGGCTGACGGAGGAGGCGAGCTCCTGGCTCTCACGCAAGGCGAAGAAGGGCGTAGTGTCGTTCACAGGTCTCATTGTGCGCTATTCATGGGGTGAGCCGATAGCGTTCGAGCGACGCAACGATATAAGGGCAAACCCGTATGCGTGACGGGGAGTGTGCGGATATGGTTGCTGGTGAGCCCGTGGGAAGCTGCACTCATGGAAGCAGAAGCAGCTACGACGAACCCCCTGGTCTTGATTACCGGCGGTGCCGGGTTTCTAGGTATCAATTTGTGCCGGTATTTGTTGTCGCGCGGTTACCGGGTGCGCACTCTCGACATCGCGTCCTTCGACTATCCGGAGCGGCCTGTCGTCGATGTCGTGACAGGCGATGTCCGCGACCCTGTTGCAGTGGCACGCGCGATGGAAGGTGTGGCGTTCGTAGTGCATGCGGCGGCAGCGCTGCCCCTGTCGACCCCGGAGGAGATCGAGTCCACCGACGTCCACGGTACCGCCGTCGTGCTCGAAGCAGCGTTAGCCGCCAAAGTGACTCGCGTCGTCTTCACGTCATCCACGTCCGTTTACGGCATACCCGACCATCACCCGCTCTATGAAAGCGACCCTGTCAGGGGCGTTGGCCCGTACGGTGAGGCGAAGATCCAGGCCGAGCGACTGTGCCAACAGTACCGCGAGCGGGGACTGTGTGTTGCCGTCCTGCGCCCGAAGAGTTTCGTGGGGCCCGAGCGGCTGGGCGTCTTCGAGATGCTCTATGACTTCGCCTACCAGGGACGCAACTTTCCGGTGCTGGGCTCGGGCGACAACCTGTATCAACTCCTGGACGTGGAGGACGTCTGCCAGGCGATCCTGCTATGCCTGTCAAAACCCCGTGAACTGGTGGACGACACGTTCAATGTCGGGGCAAGGTCTTTCGGCACGTTGCGAGAGAGCTTCCAGGCCGTCCTCGACCGGGCCGGACACGGCAAACGCGTTGTTGGCATTCCCGCGGGGCCGGCCATTGCGCTGTTGAGACTGCTCGAGCGTTTGCATCTCTCCCCCATCTACCAGTGGATCTATGACACCTGCGGCCGCGACAGTTATGTCTCCATCGAGCGGATCGAGACTGAGCTGGGCTTTGCGCCGCGTTACTCCAACCAGGAGGCGTTGGTGCGCAACTACGAGTGGTACGTGCAGCACCGGGACGAGATTCGTCGCAAGGGCGCGACCGGCGTCACCCATCGTGTGCCCTGGAAACGCGGTGCGTTGGCATTGGCCGAGCATTTCTTCTGAGGGATCCGATGGGCTCGCAGACACAGGTTGCCCCTTCCGATGTGCCGGCCGACCGTCCGCGCGCCGTCGCACCCGACACCTCCTCGACACCCGCTCCCCCGAAAACCAACCGTGTTCGAGGGGCATTGCTCAGTTACCTGGCAGCGGCTCGCCCGCAACACTGGCTGAAAAACGTACTGGTCTTTCTGCCGCTCGTTGCCGCCCACAAGTTCTACACCCCGCACCTGTTGCTGAAAGGACTCGCGGCCTTCGTAGCATTCTGCCTGTGTGCTTCCAGCATCTATCTTTTCAATGACCTGCGTGACGTAGCCGCCGATCGCGCTCATCCCCAGAAGCGCTCACGTCCCTTGGCGTCCGGCCGTATCAGTGAACACGGCACGTTAGCGGTTGCAGCGGCGCTGATCCTTACGGCATTGGCGCTCGGATACCCGTTCGGCGTTCCGTTTCTGGCCGTGATCGTTTTCTACTACGTGACCATGGTGGCCTACTCACTCGGGGCCAAGTCGATCCCGATCCTGGACGTGTTGATACTCGCCTGCGGCTACGCTCTGCGGGTCGTAGCCGGAGCGGTGGCGACCGGCATGCCCTGGTCGCCGTGGCTGACCGCGTTTTGCGTGTTTCTGTTCTTCAGCCTCGCCCTGATCAAGCGCTATGCCGAGCTCGCCAGCGCGCCTCCCGGCGCAGGCGGGGCAGAGCCGCACGTTCGCGGCTATCTGCAACAGGACGGCGTGCTGCTCGTCGCACAAGGCATTGCCGCCGGGTATCTGTCGGTGTTGGTGTTGGCGCTGTATACGAACTCGCGGATGGTGCAGGCGCCTTCTGGCCAGTATGAGCTTTTCTGGGTGATCTGCCTGATCCTGCTGTACTGGATCAATCACATGTGGCTCATGGCCCACCGCGGCCGTATCCAACAGGATCCGGTGGCCTACGCGCTCAAAGACCCGGTGAGCCGCGTGCTCGTCGCCATAGCGTTGGTGGTCACACTGATGGCGATATGAAGCGCGCCATGAGCCCTTTGATCCGCAATGTATTGCTGCCGTCATACCTGCTCGCGGCCGCTGCGCTCGCCTGTGACGAGCAGGCGGCACCAGTGCAGATGGGGCAACACGAGGCGAACGTTCCGAAGGCCATTCTCGAGCTGCAGCCGTTTCGCCGCAGCACCTCGGAGCCCGTGACTGATGCGGCCGGCCGGCGCGGGACGGTCACGCTCGTCGAGCTCAATCCCAACAGCAACGCCTGGTTCCTCCTGCAGTTGCTTTGGGAGGACCCTGCCGAACTGCGCACCTATCACCTGGAAAATCCCGATCCGCACAACAGTCACGTTGCGCTCGACGCGGTCGGCCATGGGTTGCGCATCACCTCGTCCTCGAAGGGGGTTACCTGTACTCTGTGGCCGTACCGAATTGCTGCCCCACTCGAGGATGCACGTCGGTCAGGCCTCCCCTACGCGCCCCTGTGCGAAGGCCGTCTCTACCTGCGCAACTCCGTTGCCGGAACCTATACCCGACTGGAAGCGGTGACGAATTTTCTACGCGATCACGTCTGGGGCGGCGACCGGATTGTCAACTTCGTCAAGGAGGAGTTCTTCCGCGATCATTTCGCGGAAAAAGGAGCGCCAGCCTCTACGGCGGAGAACGAGGCGACCGCGCGCTCATCGCGCGAGCCGCTTCCGGCGCAGGTTGAGGCCGCTGCAGCCGGCGATGCGATCGTGCCTGAGCACCTGGGCCTGGATGTCGTGTCCAGGGAGAGCCGGGGCGGGCAAGGTCACGAGCAAAGTCTGACTCTCGGCGCCTGGTACGCCATCAACCATGCCGATGGCATTTATGTCAGTGCAATACGCCCGCAGGCTGTCGCAGACCCCATCCTGCGCGGATTCCGCACGCGCGTGTCGAGTCTCGACACCGTCGAGGCCGACGCAGTCGACTATCTCGTGGCTTTCGACCTGGCGCAGTTTGACCTCGGTTTCGTACTCGGCACCGACCATCCGCGCGTCGACTGGTCCGGGCGCGAGCGCCCCGAAATGCACGACCCGCGTCTTCCCGGCCCGGACGGTATCGGAGGCTCAGCGCCTCTGGTTCGAACTGGAATGGTGAGTCCGGCAATCGCCGCGCGCATAGCGGTCACCTTTGCCGGGGGCTTCAAGCGGGAGCATGGAGCATTCCGTTATGGCGACCTGGCGCTGCAGAACCACGGCAGTCACTACGGTTTCATCGAGCAAGGCGCCGTCTTCAGCAAGCTCCAACCCGGCCTCGCTACCGTGTATGTGCTTGACGATGGCACTGTCGGTATGAAGACCTGGACCCGGGAAGCTGACTCTCTACTACCGCGACTCCGATATGCCCGCCAGAACGGGGTTCCGTTGCTCGAGCAGAACAGCCGCTCGCTGGTGGCGCCCGGGGCAGGGCAGGCGGGGGCAGCGTCGGGTCCGGCATCGGAGGTGGTGTCTGGATCCGCGTGGAGGTCGGGCGAGGATATTGGCGTACCAGGCCCACTGGTCTCACAGTGGGGCGCGGGAAACTGGTCGGGCTCGGCGAATGAGAAGCTGCGGACCTTGCGCTCCGGACTGTGCGTCCAGTCGACCGCCACGCGTAGGTTCCTGATCTACGGTTACTTCTCGACCGCGACGCCGTCGGCGATGACACGGGTCTTCCAGGCCTACGGCTGCCAATACGCCATGCACCTCGACATGAATGCGCTCGAGCACACCTACCTGGCGCTATACACGCGCGAGGCGGGCAAGCTACTCGTGCAACATCTCATTGAAGGCATGAGTGAGGTCGATCGGAAGGGCGGCGGTGCCCAACTGGCCCCGCGTTTCCTGGGTTTCCCCGATGACCGGGATTTCTTTTATCTCGTGCGTCGCTCGGCCGTCGCCCCGCGCTGAGCTCAGCACTCGCGACTGCAGGGTCCGCAACAATTCGCCGGCATTCCGGATCACGCCTTCGTCACTCACGACTCGCGCGAGGCGGGGATCCTGTAGTAGTTGCAGCAGCGATCGGGCCACACCGTTGACATAGGCCACGGCGCTAACCAGCCGAACACCGTGGCTGTAGTCAGCATAGCGCGCGCCGTGCACGGTACTGAGCGGTTGAATCGGCGCACCGCTGTGTAGATGCCAGCCATAGATCGCCACGCGCTCGAGATAGCTCCAGGAGCGATTCGTCAGCACCAGGTCCTTTTTATCTCCCGCCGTCAGCGCACCCGGCGGCGCGTCGAAAGAGGCCCGCTGCTCCCGCACCAACTCGCTGTGATGCCAGTAGTACCCTGTCGTCCGCATGGTATCGCCCGCCGGCAGCGGCTGCGGCGCCAGGTGCACCTGCGCCTGCGCATAAATGGCATCGACCATCCGTCGGGTCGGTAACAGCGAATCATAGTGATTCGCAACCGTAATGGCCGTCTTCAGCCGCATCGGCACATACAGGTAATCGGTGTCAGACCCGATTGCCAGGTAGTCCGGCGCCACGCACAGGGTGATCGTGACCGCCGTCCCGTCCGCCGCGCGGCCCCTCAACCTCACCGGCTCCGCGCGACTGAGGAATGTTGGGAAGTTACCTCGCAGGGCTTGGTCGAGGATGGCGGACTCGCGCTCGTCATCGCTCAGTCCCGCAATTTGCCTTACAAATTCGCTTCCCGTTGGCTCGTTTGCTTCGTGCGCGGCCTGTTGCGCGCGCGCCATTCCGCCACACGCCGTCGCCGTGCTCTCCGCGCCAACGGCGCCGCTCGACCAAGCTGCCACGCATACGAGCAGTGGCATAGCGCCGGCACTGATCCGGGTATAGCTCATTATCGTTCGGAGTCTATCAGTGCTGGCCATACGGGCGAATACGGATTTGGGCAAAGCGAGGTTTGCGCACACTTGGACGATGAATGTGTCGGGGCAAGAAAATCCGGATCTCGGGCTCACCGAAGCCGAAGCGCAGCGCAGGTTGACGGCGGAGGGACCAAACGAGCTCGCTTCGAGCCAGCAGCGCGGACTGCTGTCGATCGGCCTGCAAGTGGTTCGGGAACCGATGTTCCTGCTCCTGATTGCCGCAGCGAGTCTCTACTTTGCCATGGGCAAGCTCGCGGACGCCCTGATGCTCGTCGCTTCTGTCCTCGTCGTGTTGGTCATTACCGTGATCCAGGAGCGGCGCACCGAGAGGGCTTTGGAGGCTTTGCGGGATCTGTCGAGCCCACGTGCCCTGGTGGTGCGCTCGGGTCAACGGCAGCGCATCGCCGGACGAGACGTCGTGCGAGGGGACGTTCTATTGATCGCGGAAGGCGATCGAATTCCGGCCGATGCGCTGCTGAGGCGCTCCCTGAATGTGAGTGTGGACGAATCACTGCTGACGGGTGAGTCGGTTCCGGTCAGGAAAGCGCCGTCGGTGAACGCTCAGCGCCTGGAGCACCCGGGCGGGGACGATCTACCTTCCTTGTTCGCGGGCACGCTGGTGACCTCGGGGCAGGGGGTTGCCGAGGTCCTTGCAACGGGGCCTCGCACGGAGCTCGGACGAATCGGTAAAGCCTTACAGACGATCGAGCCCGAAGAGACCTCGTTGCAGCGGGAAACAGGCCGAGTGGTCCGCGTGGTTGCAACGATCGCCCTGGTCACGTGTGCCCTCATGGTGTTGGTTTTTGGATTGTCGCGAGGCGGTACCTGGCCGGCCTGGCGGGACGGTTTGCTCGTCGGCATCACTCTGGCTATGTCTGTTCTGCCGGAGGAATTCCCGGTTGTGTTGACGGTCTTCCTCGCCCTCGGAGCCTGGCGGATCTCGCGCAGCCGCGTTCTCACGCGCCGCATGGCGGCAATCGAGACACTCGGGGCCGC
>Ga0070665_100009095_pt1 | contig 10065 bp, 7 predicted proteins | sample KBSS13metaG_FD_65862 | JGI IMG/M metagenome (GOLD analysis project Ga0070665, IMG submission 65862) | Switchgrass rhizosphere microbial communities from Kellogg Biological Station, Michigan, USA - KBS S1-3 metaG | ecosystem: Host-associated > Plants > Roots > Rhizosphere > Soil ...
CCGACGATCTACCCGCTGGTCGCTGGCCCGGTGTTCGAGAAGCTCGGTCGCCAGCTTGGTACGGCTTGGTTCGAGCCGCATTCGGCGCAAGTGTGGAAGCCGATGGACCTTGCCGCCAACGCCGAACGGGTCACGGCGCCGATCCTGATCCAGTCGGACGACAGCGAATACACCAACGCGCTCGATGTCGTCGCGCAGTTCCGCCTCCTCGGCAAGCCGATCGAGATGTGGGTCATGCCCGGCGAACCGCATTTCAAGTGGCAGCCGGCGCATCGTCTGGCGACGTACGAACGCACGATGGACTGGTTCAGCTTCTGGTTGCAGCACCAGCGCGATTGCGAGCCAGGCAAGGCCGCGCAGTACCACCGCTGGCTGGCGATGCGCGGCGCGCCAAGCAACGACGAAGTGACCTGCCTCCCCTCACGACCATGATCGAGCCCAGGCTTCGGCTTCGACCAGATCGAGCAGGCGATAAATCCGGTCGTCGTCCGCCTGGGCATCAAGCGCCAGTGCCGCATCAATCGCGGCAAGGTCGAGCAGCCCCTGTTCGGCCAGCAGACCATCGTGCAGCATGGCCCGCAGCCGCTTCCGGTCCCGCGCAAAGACGACGCGCATGACCATGTCCGGTCCGGCCTTGGCGACCCGCCCGGTAATCGCAGCCGGCAGTTCAGCGGCGAACGCCGCACGCGCCGGCGCGCGGTTTATACCGCCATGGCACCAGACCCAGCTCGGAATGGCCAGGCAGGTTTCGACCATTGGCTGGCTGAACAGAGGCGAGAAGCGCAAGGGATCGTCCAGACCATGGACGTGATGCTGGGCAGCCTGGATCAAGCGCAGGTGTGCCCGTGCGCCTGTCGCCCCCGTCGGCACCTGCGCTTCCCAGTCCGTCAGCGGCAGTGCGGGGGCAGCGTCGCCCGCGCCAGCCAGAAGAGCGAGGTTCGGCGCGCGTCCGGCCGGGCGCTGGCGTCGCCACCATTGCCGCAGTATGGCACGAACCAGGGTTGGGGCGTCGGCGCCGGTCAGTCGGCACAGGTCGACAAACACCCCGGCCAGCTGGCGCGACGGCCCCAGCAGGCGCCACGCGTCAAGAAACGGCATCGCCGAGTGGAGGAAACAGAACACATTGTCACCGCCATTGCCGTCGAACGCGCGCGCCGCGCCGACCGCGGCACAGGCTTCACCGAGCTGACGCCGCAACTCGCCGACGAACATCTTGCCCACGGGCCGCGCGCTTCGCGCAAAGCTCGCCGCGCCAGGATCGATCGCAGTGAGTTCGTAGTGCGCCGCACGCCAAGGAACGTCCAGGCGTGCAGCAAGACAGGCGACATAGGCGGCTTCGTCGCCGCTGGGATCGCGGGTGGAGACGGTGGCGCAGGAGAACGGTCGCTGTTCGACGGCCAGGGCTGCGCAGACCAGCGACGAATCGACGCCGCCGGAGGCTGCGACAACCACCTGCCCGAAATGTCCCGACCAGGCGCGCATGACCATGCGCGCACAATCGCGCACACGCTGCGCTGCGACCGCCAGCGTGATGTCGCCCGATGCCGGCACATGGAGCGCAGGTTGCCAGATTGCCAGCTGATGCGCTCCCTGCTCGAGGGGGTGGAGCACGCCGGGCGCCAGCTCGTCCACACCAGCCAAGCATGTTGCGCGCTGGCGGCGCTCGGGATCCTGCAGGAACTGCCGCACGTGGGGCCAGGAGACACTCATCGCCATGCCCGCCTGCGCGAACAATGCCGGGGCCGTCGCCAGCAGCCAGCGACCTGCGTCGATGCGCCGATAAAGCGGAAGCAGGCCGGAAGGATCGCGCAGGATCGCCGCCGCGCCATTACGCGGATCGACCAGGACAGCGAACCAGGCGCCCCAGGTGTGGCGCACCAGCCAGTGCGCCACGGCCGATCGGTCAGCCAGGGCCGGAGCGCCGGCCAGTGGATCCGCCGCGACGTTGCCGTCCCGATCGAAACTGCAACCCACCAACCAGCCCCAGGCCCCCAGCGAACGGACCGGCCAGCCCTCCCCCAGCCATAGGCCGCTGCGTGCCGCGCGCAGGTCGCGCAACTGGCGCAGCGGGACAAGCCCCTCGCCAAGCCCGCCGTGCAGCGGCAAGGCCAGTGCTGCTGCGAGAGGCTTCACAGCGCCAGGATCGGGGTGAAGCATGCCACGGCCTCGGGCGTGTCGTTGAGCACCATGCCTCCGGCCTGAACCCAGCAATGGGCGGCAAAAGGGCCCTGCCGGACACCCAGCACGGCATGGGCGCGCCAGCCGCGCCGGGCGAGCAGGTCGACCAGCGCGAGGGAACGCGGCAGGCAGCGATCGGCCGCCGTCCGCAAAAAACAGGCAAACTGAAATGCGCGGACCAGCCGCCCGGCAGCATCATCGATGCCGATGGGCCGCGACATAGCCTTGGCCGTCAAGACCGCGAGTTCCTCGCAGAGCGGAGCGAGACCGCGGCGCGCCAGAGCCCGCTCGTAGCTCCGTTGCTGGCGCAACGCCCTTGCGGTCTCTGCCAACGGCAACCCGCCGTGGTTCAAGGCGTCACAGGCCTGGTCGGGCAAGGCCCAGCGGCAGGGTTCCAACGCCAGCGGCTTATCGGCGCCGCCCGCCAGATCGCCAAGGCCAGCGGCCTGCAACGCGATGCGATCGACCATTCCTGACGCGACAAGCGCGCAGAATGCCCGGGCCTGGTGGTCGGGAAGGCGAAAATAGCGTCCGCTGACCAGATCGAGAAATATGGGGTCATCGCCAACAAGGCAGAAGTGCAGGCCCGGCCGCAAGGGCGATGGTGCCATTGCACGATCCTCCAGGCGCGAGGGCGCGAGCCGGTTGGGTTCCGGCCCGCGCCCAAAGTGGGACGATCAGTCTTCGACGATGCCGAGCGCGAAGCTCTGCTGGCCGATGCTGGCATCCTGCCGAGCCACCGCTTGGCCGCGGGTCACGGTGGCGACATCGCCGAGGTCGATCAGGGCGGTGTCGGTCTGGTCACGGTCTTTCATGGTTCAGTCCTTTCCGGTTGGTGCGACTCCTTGTGTCGCCCGGCGAGGATGCGAGCGCCAACTCCGCATAACCACTTAATAATTCGGTTATTTTCAGTCAGCCGGTCGCCGGCAGCCCATGCCAGTCAACGAGCTTGGATGGCTCAAGTGATAGACTGGCCGCTCCCGGCGCGACCAGGCGCGCCGGGAAATGCTTCACCTCAGCGCGGGCACTTGATGAATTTGCCCTTGGCGTCCTTGCATGGCTTCTTGGGTGCCGGTTTGGCCGCCGGACACCTGATGGAGCGGCCTTTAGCATCCTTGCAGGGTGCAGCGTCGACGACGATCGGCGTCGCAGCCATGACGATGGCTGCGCTACACAAGCGATTGCACCGATGCGGAATGGGCTCTCATCGCCCCGCTGCTGGAGTAAACGACGAAGATGGGCCGTCCGCGCCGTCACCGGGTAGGGGAACTGTGGAATGCGATCCAGTACCTCGTGGCGACGGGGTGCCAGTGGGCGCAACTGCCGAAGGATTTCCCGCCGTTCCAGACCGTGCAGTACCATTGCTAACGGATGCGCGACAGCGGTCTGCTCGACGCGATCAGCGCGGTGCTGGTGGCCGAGATATGGGTCGCGCAAGGCCGCGATGCCGATCCGGCCGCGGGCATCATTGACAGCCAGTCGATCAAGACCACCGAGGCGGGCGGGACGCGCGGCTATGATGCAGGGAAGAAGCTCAAGGGCCGCAAGTGTGACATCGCGACCGACACGGCCGGCAACCTGCTCGACGTACTGGTCCTCCCGGCCGATATCCAGGACCGCGACGGCGCACCGGATCTCATCTAGCGCTCTCGTAGCGCCTACCCCTCGCTGGCCCGCTTCTTCACCGATGGCGGTTGTGCCGGTCGGAAACTGTCAACCGCCATCGCGCATATCGACCACCTCTCGCCATCAAGATCGTCAGGCGTTGCGACGCCCACCGCTTCGTCGTCCTGCCGCGACACTAGGTTGTCGAACCAACCATTGCATGGCTCAACCGATGCCGGCGTCTCGCCAAGGATTGGGAAGTCTCCATCGCCTCCGCAGAAGCATGGCTCGTCATTGCTTCCATCAGGCGATCAACCCGCAGCATCGCAAAGCTCGAATTATGAGTCGAGCTCTTACGCGAACAACAGTCGGTCGCGGATTTTATGCGGCTGGTTCCAGTCTTCGGCGAACCATGCCTCCCCGCCTGCCTGCGGCGGCCGCTTCAACGCCAAAGTCTTTTTGGCCTGTTTGGATACTTTCTGCGCCACCCGGAACTGATAGTGGTCGATCATCGCCACCGCTTCGATCACATAGGAAGTTGCCACTCGCCGGTCGTGGATCGCCAGCAGGTTCTCGCCGTTCGAGCCATCGGCCGCCTTCGACATATTGTAGGAGCCGGTATAGACGCAGGCATCGTCCGTGTTGAAATCGACGACGATGAATTTGTGATGCATCCGCGTGCCCGCGCCCCTGGCCGACAAGCCGCTGATTTCTTCAGAGAAGGGTGCCGGAGCATCCGCACCCAATGCCTCCACATAGGTTGGCGGCAGGTTGGAGGATGTCGCAACGACCTCGATGCCCGTCTTCTTGTCGGAAATGCCAGCGACGAACACATCCGCCTCCGCGGTCTTGCTCTCAAGCGCATCGACGATCGCGCCAGGCGTTTGATAGAGGAATGCTAGCGAATAGAAGATCGATGACTGCGCCGCGGCAATGTCAGCGCCAATCCCAGCAAGCTGCGAATTGGCGGCGGAATGAGGCGAGAAGCTGATCTTCGCATTTATTCCGGCAAGCCCGAGATCGATCCATCCAGCAGAAGCGCTTTTGGAGAAGGTGCCCGGCGCAGCCCAATATTGCTCGAACGCCGTCCTGAATATGGCGACAGGTGCATCCCCGTGGAGCGCCACCAGATTGTTCGATTGCACGAAGAGACCGCGCCAGCTCATATTGGTCGAACCGCAGATCGCGCGCTGGACCGTTGGCCCGCTGACCCAGATGATCTTGTTGTGCTGCAGGCCTTTCATATGCTGCCGTTTGACGGCATAGCCCAAGCTGGTCAGAACCTGCTCGGCCGCATCCTCGGCCGCGCCATCGCCGCTATGGTCTTTGCTATCGTCGATGATGATCCGCACCTTATCGGTGGGCAGACGCTTCACCCGGTCGACAATCGCGGGCAAATTGAAGTCAAAGGCGATAATGCCGACATCCGGCGCCTGCCCGGCCGCGATCGCGGCATCGAGGATATCGAGCATTTCGGCATAGGCCTCGAAACCCATCCACTTATAGGCAGCCTCGCTGTCCGGATGAGTCGGCACAAAGTCGAGCCCGCTTTTCGCATCGGGCGGCAGCAGCGTGTCTATATCGTCGTCTTTGGCATAGCGGTCCAGAAACGCCTGCGACGCGATAAACCCGCGCGTGTAAGCGATATTGAGATGGCCGGGATAGGTTTCGCGTGCCAACGGCAATGAGGCCAATTGCGCGGTGCCGTAGTATAATTCCCCATTCGCCGTCATAAACACTGGCGTGACGCGATAAGTGTAGGCACCCTCAAGTTCGGAGTTGGAGGGGAAATGGACCCAGCGAAACTTCTGGATGGGCGCCACGAGCGTCGAATAGCTCGGCGGCCGGCGCTGGGCCGACATTCCCCCTGCCTCTCCTTCGAAATTCAGCCGGTTCTTGAGCGCGAAGAACTTTGAGCCACCCGGCTCCTGATACTCGATGGCAAAGCCGACGAAGTCGTGGGGCGGCGGACCTTCGCGCCAGTTCATCGCGAGCAGGCACATGCCGTCGCCCCGATGAATTTTGAGAGTGAACGGCGCGTCAGCAACAGTCCCTTCGCTGAAGCAGGCGTTGGTCATATCCTGTCTCCTCCTCAGCACGGACAACCCGTCGCGCGCCATTTCGCTTTAGAACGTCAGCGTGCGTCCCGGCTGTGCCGCCTGCTCACGGGTATAGGACACGCCGTGGACCTTCAGGCCCTGGGCATTGATCAGGCTGATGATGCCGCCCTTGTTGGTCAGAGACATGGGCGGAGTGATCGCCACTTTCAGGGTTTCGCCAGGAGCGATCTCCCCGTGGAGGGCCGTCGCTTGCTTTTGCTTGTCCTTGAGCTGCCAGCCCGTCAGATCGACCGCCTGATGCGTCGTGTTCAGGAGCGTGACAGTTTCCTGCTCGGGTGTGCGCACATCATTGATCAGCGCCGCCACGATCCTCACCTGCCCGTCCGGTTGATCGACGGTGGGCTGATGGTTTTGGCCGATCACGCCGGGATCGCCCGCATCGAGGTCGGCCGGAGCGCCGCCGTCACCACCCGGCAGGACATTACCGGTCCGATCGTCCGTGTGCCACGATTGCGTCTTGAATTTCATGAAAATGGCGACCCACTGATCCTGAGCGGGGAAATGGAAGATCAATCCGCCATCCTGCAAAGGGCCGTTGTCGCCTTCATATTTTCCAGGCGGATTGCCCTGGTTCATGTGGATGTCGTGAATGCCACGACCAGGCAGAAAGTGAAAATAGCGATCCTGCTTGTTCGGCTCCGGCCCCCAGGCCTGGCCCAGAGCGAAGACTTCGGCGGCTTCGTCGGACATGGCGCGCTGCGCATACCGGCCGATTTTCTCGTTCAGATCGTTGTCGGGACCGTTTGCCGAGATCGGCAATTGCACCATTTCCTGCGGCTGGAACAAATTTCCGCGGATGAAATCCAGCGCCACATCACCTGGTATGGACGCAACCGGTGTCAGCCCCTTGGGCTTCGTCAGGAGAGCGTCGAGAATCGGATGTCGGAAGTAAGGCTTTTCAACGAAGAACACCTCACTGCCATCCTGCGACTGGACATTGATGGCGATCCGATATTTGTCCTGATCGTCGATCACCAGCATCTGGTAGTGCGGCTGGCTGCCCGACCCCGGGCGGACATCCGCGACTTGGCCACGAAGGACGGAATACCCGGCGAGAGGCATGACAGCTTCCTTTCTGATCCACCCGTGAGCAACCTCAAAGGTGTCGTTGATCTGAAACCTATCCATCAATTACGACACAGAAATTACAACACTCACGGCCACACAGGATAACGCAACAATCTACTGCGATTACGCCAGCATATGGAGAACGGGACTGAATATTGAGAGCTAACGGCTTTCCGAAGCCAGCCATTGATCTTCAAAGAGCAACAAATCCGAGTCTCATCGATCACTTAGAGCCCGATTGGAAATTAGGTTGAGCGATTTCCGGCAGTTGCGATTGACCGGAGTTTGCGAGACCACGGAGATGAAATCGGCGGGACTGAAACCGCTCGTCGCGAGTATGACAGAAGAGGGCTGCGCTGCACAAGCGATTGCACCGATGCGGAATGGGCGCTCATCGCCCCGCTGCTGGAACGAACGACGAAGATGGGCCGTCCGCGCCGTCACCGGGTACGGGATCTGTGGAATGCGATCCAGTGCCTCCAAGCCGGGCGGTGGAAGAGCGTGCTTGGGACGCCTTGTCGGCACCTTTAGCATCACGCCTGGACATGCGCGCCGACCACCCGGCCGGTCATCGATTATACCGCAAGCCGACGCGCCCAGGCGATACCCATGCCCAGCGGTTTTGCCGTGCAAATCGAACGGCTTGTCTTTTCGCCAAGCTGCAACATCGGTTGGGCTTGCCCTGTCTATACCAAGCATAGGGAAGCCCCCCTCCTCGCCCGGGGAATAGCACCCATCGGTGGCCACGCCGATGCTGGCGCCTCCAAGACGAGGAGCGCCACGATGGTCGTGTCCGAACCAGCCCGAGACTTTGCCGGCTATGCCCAGGAATTCCTGCGCCGGAACGAAGCTTATCGCGCGGCCTGGCGCGGCATGCAGCGCCAGACTCTCGCGCGCAGAAAGGAGCAGGCCCGGGCATGGGGCCTGGCGTTTTCCGGTCGATCCCGAGGCTGCCGTTCCGACCATGCCTGCCCTCTGGCTGCCGGCATGCCATCCCGCCACGCTGGTCCTGGTCGCGGCACCGGCCGGCTTGCCCAGCCTGTCGCGTGCAGCGCTCGGCGCCAGCCTTGACGCAGCATCGCCAGCACCGACCGGTTCGGGCCAGCATGTGGCCGTGCGCGCCGGCAATGCCTGGTTGCGCTTGCTCCTGCCGGAAAGCCATGACGCGGCGCAACTGGCCTGCATTGCCACGCCCGATCGCCATTGGCGGCTACGGCGTTGCGCACTGGAACGCCTGCATGGCCTGCTCAACGCCACCCGCCTTGCGCCGCGCGCGGCAATCGACCAGCCCAGCTCCTACCAGCGCTATCGCCTCGACCTGTTGCTGCGCCTGCTCGACGCGCGGCGGGCCAATCCCGCTGCCAGCACGCGCGATCTCGCCGCCACCGTGGTCTTCGCCGGCCGACGCTTTGCCCGTGCGATTGCCTGGACATCGAGCCCGGAGCGTCGTCAGGTCCATCGCCTGCTGCGCGCCGCCGAGGCGCTGGTCGCCGGTGGCTATCGCCAGTTGTTGCATGCCACCTCCAGCAAGGCCTGACGGTGCACCAGCACCGCCGGCCAGGCCAACAAACGCGATTCGCAGGCAAAGTCCAAAGGCCCGCCTTGACCATCACGCGTGCCGCTTGTTTGGAAGCGGCGTGAAGCGCCCGCACCCAGTGCCGTGGCAGCGCCATGCCCAACCGCGGCGGGGCGGGCTGCGCAATAGCGGTCAGGCGCAAGGCGCGTCAGGGCCTGTTTCCGCTGGCCTCGAACACGAGATCACGCGTCACCAGGACGCGCACCGGATAGCCGGGGCGGATCGTCAAGGTGGGTGGCACGTCGAGCGCGCGCGCCACGATCTGCGTGCCGGCGCGGTTGACGCTGTCCTGTCCGCCTTGGCGCAGAGCGCGGATCAGCGCATCGTCGCTATCGCTGCCCCATTCCGCCCCGACCGCAAGCAGCGTCGAGACCGCGGCCGCGCGCATGATGCCGCCCCAGTGAAAATCCGTGCGATCCTCAAGCCCGGCCTGCCCGGCCGGATCCGTGCCTGGCAACCGGGCAAGATCGAGCGAGCGACCATCGGGCAGGATCAGGCGCGTCCAGACCAGCAAGGCGCGGCGCTGTCCGGCCGCAATGGCGGCGTCGTATTCGCCGATCAGACGCGCGCCTTGCGGGACGAGCAGGTGTGCGCCAGACAGGCTGTCATAAACGTTCTGGGTCACTTGCGCGGTGATCTGGCCGGGCAGGTCGGAGCGCAGCCCGGTGATCAGCGCAGCCGGAATGACACTACCGGCCTGCAGCACCGCCTGGCCACCCGGCGGCACGAGCCGCGCTGCCGAGATGGTCGACGCTGTGCCCGGGCGATCCAGGAAGGCCTGGCGCGCGTCCGTCAGGGAGAGCGGCACGGAACCCGGCTGTGCGGTAGGGAGCATTGCATCGGCACCTGGTTGCGCGTTTGCGCCGCCAGTCTCTGCAGAGATGTCGGCACGGGTCACTGTTTCGCCGGCAAACAGGCGGCTTTGGCGCGCCGCATCGCGCTCGGCCTGGCGGCGCTGCCGTGCTGCGGCAACGCTATCGCCGCTCTGTCCGGTCGGCAGTGCGGCTGGCCGACTTTCCTGCGCCTCGGCCATGGGCTGCTCATCGGGCCTGGTTGGACTGCCGGGCTGGTTCGGCTGGACACCAGCCTGCCCCCCATCGCCGGGCAGGACGGAAGCAAGCCGGGGAACCTGCGTGTAATCGCGCGGTGCCTTGGCCAAAACGTTGCCAGGCTGGGCTGACGCGACCGGTTGCGCGTCGGCCCCTGAGGATGCGCGCCCACCCTGCAGCCCAAAGGCAAAAGCCAGGGCAACAAGAGCGGCGCTCGTCGCCGTCAAAGCGAGGACCGCCTTGCGGGACAGGCGCTCGACGCCAGGCCAATCGGGACGCAGGCGGACCACGGATTCGACCGCTGCTCGCGCCCGACCGCGCTTATCATATGGCTCGGCCGCTTCCGGCGCGGGCTCGTTCTCGATGGCGGAGAACTCGCCATCGGGCTCGCCGTCGCGCGCGTCGGCGACCTGTGCCGCAGCAGCGCGCTGCGATCGCTCCCGAGCGGTCATGACCGTGCTTTCCTGGC
>Ga0070665_100009096_pt1 | contig 10064 bp, 7 predicted proteins | sample KBSS13metaG_FD_65862 | JGI IMG/M metagenome (GOLD analysis project Ga0070665, IMG submission 65862) | Switchgrass rhizosphere microbial communities from Kellogg Biological Station, Michigan, USA - KBS S1-3 metaG | ecosystem: Host-associated > Plants > Roots > Rhizosphere > Soil ...
ATCGGACTGCGAATCTTCCTCTTCCGCCTCAATCAGATCCTCGGCTGAAACACCAACCTCCCGAGCACGACCCTTTCCAGCTTCGCTGGCAAGAATCTCCTCCGGTGTCTTTTCCATAGAACTCTCCTCTCCGGCCGCTGAGATCTCCGCTGTCGCTGGACGCTCTTCACCTTCTTCGTACTGTCCGAAGTAGTGACGAACCGCGACGGAGATCTTCTCGACCGTCTTCTCTCCGATGCCTGGAACCTCTTCGAGTTGCTCCGGAGTCATATCCGCAAGTGCCTCGACCGTCGTAATTCCGGCGGCGATCAGCTTCTCGAGGATGGTCTCTCCGAGCTCTGTTACCTGCTCGATCGGCGTAGTCGGTCCACCGCCCATGGCCTGCATCTGCTGCTCGACCTCCTGGCGCTTTTCCTCTTCGCTCTTGATATCGATCTTCCACTGCAGCAGCTTGGCAGCGAGACGAACATTCTGTCCCTTCTTGCCGATCGCCAGCGACAGCTGCGTGTCGTCGACGATCACCTCGATCTGCTTCTCTCCCAGATCGGTGATGGAGACGCGGCTGACCTTCGCCGGCTGCAATGCCTTTTCCGCAAAGGTCGTAATCTCGTCGGAGAACTCGATGATGTCGATCTTTTCGCCCCGCAGCTCGCGGATGATCGACTGCACGCGCATTCCCTTCATGCCGACGCAGGCGCCGACCGGATCGACGTCCTTATCCCGGCTCTGCACGGCAATCTTGGTGCGCTCGCCAGCCTCGCGGGCAATCGCCTTGATGCTGACAGTGCCGTCGTAGATCTCCGGAACCTCGCTCTGGAACAGGTTCTGCACCAGAACCGGTGAGGCGCGAGACACGATTACCTGCGGTCCCTTCGCGGCTCGATCCACGCGCAGCAGCACTACGCGAACGCGCTCGCCAACGGCGAACTGCTCCAGGCGGCTCTGCTCGCGCTTGGGCATTCGCGCCTCGGCCTTACCGAGGTCAAAGATCACGTCCATCGGCTCCTGACGCTTGACGGTCGCGGTCAGGACCTCGCCGGCACGGTGGTTGTACTCGTTGAAGACGGTATCGCGCTCAGCCTCGCGGACCTTCTGAAAGATCACCTGCTTGGCCATCTGGGCGGCGATGCGGCCCAGCGGAGTCGTGTCCTTGTAGAACCTCAGTTCTGCACCGACTTCGACCTCCGGGGCCAGGGCACGTGCCTGATCCAGCGTCATCTGATTGATCTCGTCCTCAAGCTGCTCCGGACCTTCGACGACTGTCTTGAACACATACGCGCGAATCTCTCCCGAGTCGCGGTCCATCTCGGCGCGCATATTCTCCTGCGTCTTGTAGTACTTCCGTGTCGCCAGCGCGATCGCGTCCTCGACGGCGGTTACAACCACGCCCGCATCAATGCCCTTGTCGCGGCTCAACAGCTCAATCGATTGGTACAAAGCACTTGCCATCTGTTTTCGTCCTTCATGCCCGGAAATTTCTTCCAGCGGCGTTAATCTTTCTTTTTTCTTCTGATGCAGCAGCGGGCCTAAAACTCAGCCGCCAGCTGCGCCTTCTCCACGTTTGCAAGTGGAATCTCGATCACTGCGGTCGTCGCGGCCTTCTTCGCTTTGCCCTTCTGCTTGACGGCCGAAAGGTCCAGCGTAAGTGTGTTGCCGGCGAATTCCGTTAACCTGCCGTACCACTGGCGGTTATTGTTTACCGGCGTGAAGGTCTGAACCTTCACCAGGCTCCCGGTAAACCGCGCATAGTCCTCCGGGCGAGACAGCTTTCGATCCAGACCCGGGCTCGAGACCTCCAACGTATATTCAGCGCCTGGAATCAGCTCTTCCACATCCAGCACCGTACCGAAGTCCTGCGCAAAGGTCGCGCAATCCTCATGCGTTACGCCCGAAAGCGTCTCCACCGGAACACCCTTAGGCAACTTCGGTGCACCTTCAGCGTCCTCTTCCGCGGCCTGTGCCGCCAGCTTCGCGCGCTCTTCGGCGTTCTTTTCTAAAAATACCCGGAGGGTCCGGAACTTCGCTCCGCCCTGGAACTCCAGGTCCACCACATCGAGGTGGTGCGACGCCGCCACGCGTTCCGCCGTTGCCCGTATTGTGTCCAGATTCAGCGCCATACGTGTTCTTGTTGCTGCCTGTCCCGCATCCCTTGCCGGATTCCGCGAAGGGCATATTTAAGAGCAAATAAAAAGTGGGCTCAAGCCCACTCATCTCTTCCGTCCTTGCCGGTGCGTTCACGGCCTTCTGCGGACAACGGAAAAAACGCTGCAATCCATATGATACATCCCCTTCTCAGGGATTTCAAACGCAACTCAAGGCGTCATTGCTGCACCGCGAGGGGAGTTCGTCCTTGCGGGTGTACTCCTCTGTTCGAGGATTGCGCCTAACCGAAGCAGAGACTCCGGTTGGAGATCGAACCTGCGGCAAAGTAAGCAGAGCGGCATCGCGTCGCCACCAGTCGACGAAGCTGACATCGTCCAAAACTGAACAGCGAGTCTCAATTCCGAACGCCTGTTCTCGTGCAATCGCTCATAGATTGAGCAGAATGCGGTGGCACTTCAGTTGCTTCTCCCTCACAATGAAGCAGTCCGTTGAGGAGAAGGATCCATGGACATTCCGTTGCCTCGTCGCGAATCGACATGGCGGGATTCGCCCTGGTGGCGAGCGACCGAGCAATCCGTGGTGTCGAGTGTCCTGATTATGGTTTTGGCGCTTCCTCTTCTCGCCTTCTTCACGAAACAACTTACGCTGCTCTCGCAGGTGCAATTCGATCTATTGGGAATCCTGCAAGATCTTGCAGAGGGCGGTCTCCTGATGCTGCCTTATCTCTGGTTTTACTTCTTCGCACTGGAACGCATCGCTCGCCGGGGACCGGCGGAGTATGCATCCTCTCCGCACCGGCGATAGCCAGCAAATCGGACCTGGTTCAGGCCACATTCATTACAGCCCCGTAAATGAAGTTCTGCTGGAAGATCCGGCAGAAGCGTGATACTGTACAGCTTCGGCCCCCACCACATAAAAAAATCTGACTCTCAGGGTACTGCCATGCGAGATCGGTTGACCTGTTTTTCAAAACAAAGGCCCCTTGCGCTCTTTGCTTTGGTGTTTTTGGTGAGCGCCTGCGCCAAAATCCTTCTGCTCGGGTCGAGGGAGTTGTGGCTGGATGAGACCTACTCCGCCTTCACCGCCCACCTGCACTTCCGTCAGCTTCTTCACTTTGTCTTCGGCGACGTCCATCCGCCGATCTTCCCCATCCTGCTGTGGATCTGGGTCCGTCTCGTTGGCGACGCACAGATTATGCTGCGCCTGTTCAGTGTGCTGTTCAACATCGCAAGCATGATTCTGATGTTTATCCTCGGCAGAAGAATCCTGGGACTTCGCTATGGATCTCTCGCCGCCATCCTCTTTGCCTTCTCGCCGATGCTCTTTGTCTACTCGCTCGAAGTGCGCAACTACATGCTGTTCCTCTTCGTGCTGATCTGCCTTCTCTCGGTTCACTGGAGAGTTGCGGTTGAGCAGAGTCGCTCTCAGAGCCTGCCTCTTATCTACAGCCTCCTTGCAGCAACTCTCTTCTATATTCACTACGTCGGTGTCTTCGTTCTGCTTGGGCTCTTTGCTCACTGGACGCTCTGTTCCGTCTTTGTGCGCCAGCGCCTGGCACGAGTCTCTATCGCCGCAATTCTCACCTTGGTTTTCGTGGCTCCCGGCATTCCTGTCGCGCTTACGCAATACCATCTGAAGACCCATATGGATCGCGAGCTCAAACTGAGCAACGTCGATCCCAGCGCGCTCTCGTATGGCCATGAAGTTCCCTCCAAGGGATTCTTGGGCTCTCTGGTTAGAAGCTCTGCAACTGTCGCTGGCTTTTATCCGGCCAAATCTCCTGCAGTACTCCTGTTCTTCGCGCTTCCACTCATCTGCGTTTTCGCGGGCATAGCTTATCTCGCTCTGTTCAAGGGGGACGAAGTCTGTCGTCTTCTGGGGATGGTTGTTATGGGGATGAGTGTGGGAGTCGTGTTTCTCCACCTGGGTAATACCCGCTACATCCTTCCGCTGGTTCCTCTGCTGGTCCTGGCCATCGCTCGTGTACTCCAGTACTGGTCTGCCTTCGTGCGATGGCAACCGGTGGCGCTTGCAGCAGCCGCGCTTCTGGTCTGTGTCTATGGAGCAGGCTTCTATCGTCAGGCATTCCGGCATCACGGTCACCCCTGGCAGAACGTTGTGAGCACGGTTCAGCACGAGTACCACGAAGGCGACCAGGTGGTCTTCGATGCTCTTTATGCGCAGGTTCCCTTCGACTACTTCGCCCAGCATCAGGCTTTTCGGCCAAAGGAGACTGGATTTCCCATCTCGATCTACGACTGGTGGGCGCGCCAGAACTTCGAAGGCTGGAGTGGTCCGGTCGTTAAACTCGCCGATCTGAATCGCTTTGTCGACACTGCGCCGCGGCCGAAGACTCTTTGGCTGGTTCTGTACGAAACCTACTACTACGATCCCCACGAACAGCTGCTGCAGCGGCTTCGTGAGAACGCTGAGGTCTCCGAGGTCTCCCTTCTCACGGACCCGGACGCGGAGATCTCTGAGGAAGATTCCGGACTACGGCTGATCCGCGTAGCTTTTCCGCAAGCACCTTCCACTCCGGCCGCTCCACAGAACGAAGTCATCCTGGCTCACGATTCCAATAACGCAAATTCTTCACCTCGCCAGGTTGCAGACAAGCTGATCGCTGCAAAGTGAAACACTAACTGCCCTCTGATGCGAAGGCCATGACCCGCTCTGTGCCCGCGCCTGAATCTCTTTTGGTGTCTTCCATCGCAGCAGGTTTGAGCGAGGCCAGCGCGTCCTCTGCGGTCCAGCCGATCACCGTGGCGCTAAATCGTTTGTCTCGAGCAGTCTGATTGCGGGCTGAGCGCAGGTCAGAAGGGAACCCACTCGAGATTCGACCGCCCTCGACGTGAGCACCTTCCAGCAGCTTGATGCAAGCCTCAAGGCGGTCGATCTCACGCCGGAGCAGATCGTATCGTTCAACGAAGGATCTGAACCGGTCTTGCGCTTTCCCTATCCATCCCCTTCGTGCACGCACGCTGGAGCGACGTTCAATCTCGTTCCAAGTCATCTCATTTCCCATGGGTCCCAAGGACGATGCCGTTACGACATCAGTTCGAAGGTGTAGCGTTGATAAGCTTGCCGATCGTGACCACCGAAGACGGCGTCTTCCCAGTTGGTGTCGGCGGGCCTGCGGAGGTAATCTCTCCCGTCTTCGGATCGATCGCGAATACGGATACGTTGTCGGACTGTGAGTTGGCTGCCAACAGGTACTTGCCTGAAGGATCCACGTTGAGGGAGACCGGCGCGTCCCCTGTTGGAACGCGTGTACCGATTGGAGACAACGCGCCCGTAGTCGAATTGACGGCGAACGCACAAATGTCTCCCGTGTTTACGTTTGCAACGTAGAGGAACTTCCCGCTCGGATCTCCCGCGATGGCGATAGGGAAGGTCCCGCTGGTGGGGACGGGATCTCCTGCCGTTGCAAGCGTCCCGCTGCCTGGATCGATCGCGAGCACGGAGACAGTCTGGGACACAGTGTTGGCAACGTACGCGAACTTGCCTGAAGCATGTACTGTCACAAAGGTCGGGTTTTCGCCAACGGTGACAGGGTTTCCCAGGATCGCGAGAGCGCCTGTAGCTGGGACAATCGCGAACATCGAGATTGTGTTGACGTCTGAATTCGCTACGTAGGCGTACGTCCCTTTGGGATCCAGTGCTATAGATAAAGGTGTGTGTTGTGTAGGTACCGGCGAGCCAACGGCGCTCAACGCCCCGGTGCCGGGATCGATGGAGTAGGTGGAGACGTTGTTCGAAGCCGCGTTGACGATATAGACGAATTTTCCGTTGGGATGCACAGCTACAAAGCGGACGCCATCGCCACCAACAGCCGGTGAGCCTACCGGTGTCAAGGTTCCTGTATCGGCATCGATGGAGAATGCGGATACCCCGCCACCCATGAAGTTCGCAACGTAAGCGAAGTGTCCCGTGGGGTCCACCGCAACCGAGACTGGTGTAGAGCCTCCACTCCCAACACTGCTGGTGATGTGAAGCTCGCCCGTAGCCGGGTCGATCGCGTAGGTCGCAATAGTATTGTCCTGGCTCACGACGATCGCGAAGTGAGGAACCACGGTCGTCGGCGGCGCTGGTTGTGGTGTTGGATCAGGGGTAGGCTGCGGAGCCGGATCAGGAGTCGGCTGGGGTGTCGGTTGCGGCTGCGGAGCGGGATCCGGCGCTGGTTGCGGAGTCGGCGTCGGCGTTGGCGTCGGCTGTGGCATCGGATCTGCAGGTTGCGGAGTTGGCGCGGGTGTCGGCTGCGCCGGCTGAGTGGGTTGCGGCATGGGCTGTAAAACCGCCATGCCACCGCTGCTGCTGCAACCTGCCAGCAGCAGTGACCAGATTGAAAGGCAGAACAATGCGACAAGCGCGAGTAACCAGGACTTCCTCATTCCTCTATATCTCCCGTCTATTTCGGTGAAGAAGCGCCTGGTGACAGCGCGCTCGAGAGATATAACTGAGTTCTTCGATTTTTATTCCACGCCCTCTATGGAGATGTATGGAGCACCGCTGGGCCGAATCGTCGCCTGCCTGCGGAACAAAAGCGCGAGCAAAGCCGCCCTGGTCTGGTTGAGAGCTGTGTGAATCACAGAAACACACATCACTTTTGTGATGAAGGCATTTCCGGACCGGAGCCTGCCCCGCACGACAGTCGGATTTGCCTGTATCAAACGAACCAAGTATCAGAATTGAGCATCAAAAACAGAAAGGTGTGGTGTTTCTCATGGCGATTGAAAAGATATTTGCTCACGTGTCTTGCATAAATCTCGAACGAAGCAAGCAGTGGTATGCACAGCTCTTTGGTCGCGATCCCGACGCGGAGCCGATGCAGCACCTTGCTGAATGGCATCACGGGAGTGATGCCGGGATGCAGTTGTTCGAGGATGAGAATTGGGCTGGCAAAAGCACCCTGACCCTGACCGTCAACGGACTCCGTGAGGAGTACCAACGTCTGACGTCGCTCGGCCTGGACGCCGGAGATGTTGAGAGCGGAGACAAGGTCAGTATCCTCAGGATGAACGATCCCGATGGAAACCTGGTTGTATTGGCTGAACCGGGCCGAGTTTAGTGCCCGGCCCGGCCTCGTGCGACCAGGTCGTTAACTGATGGCCAGTGCCTTACGCCTGCGGAACATCGCCATGCCGAACGCAGCAAGTCCTGATCCCACCTCCATCAGGGTCGTGGGCTCAGGAACCGGTGACACATTGATCTTGCCCAACAGGCCATGCTCTTCACCGCCGATCCCTGCCGTGAAATACACCGCGTTCAGGTCGCTGTTTGCTCCACCCGTTCGTGTCGCGAGCGCCCAGAGTCCGGAGTTCGTGATCGGGTTCCCATTCTCGTCGTTCAACGTTCCCAGGTACAACCCCGTCAACGGATCGTAGACAAGAATCTGACCATCGCCGAAGTTTCCGATTAGAAGGTCATTGCTGTACACGCCGAAGTTCGCTGGAGCGATCACCACTCCCCAGGGAGCATACAAGTCTCCTCCGGTCGTCGCTCTGCGAATGAAGTTCCCGTTCGCGTCGAAGACGTCCACATAACCGCCCGGCATCGCCGCTCCACCCGGCCCTAGCTGAGCATACGTCACATACAGGTTCGATCCGATCGCCTGAATATTGAACGGAACGAAGCCCGCCACCGCATTCGGATCGTGAAAGGTCCCCGACACATTCGTCGGGGCGAAGCTCGAATCGAACACCCGGATATCACCCAGGGAGTTTGCTGCGTAAAGCTGGCTGCCGACAATAGCGAGACCGGTGAACACCGCACCCGGTGAGGTCTGCATAATCGTCGCCGTCGTGCCTCCGTTCCACGCATCGATTGTTCCGGCCAACGTGGAGAAGACGAAGTTCACAGGATTGCCGTTCAACCGCAGGTCCGTGCCTCCCGCAAACACCTGTCCGGTTGGACCGACTGGGCCACCCGAAGTTGGAGGAACCGTAACCACCAGCGGATTGATGTTCCCCGCGCCGTCGTACAGCGTGCTTGTCGTCGTGCCCTGGTTCGAAACCCAGATCGGCGATGTCGGCGAAAACGACACACCCCACGGATTGATCAGGTTCGGATCGGTATGTGCCGCCACTCCCGGCATGTCCGAAACGAGGTTGGTTTGCGTGAAGGAGTCCGCATGGACCTGCGAAGCGCTCAACGCAAAAACGGCCGCACACGCGGCCACAAAGATCTTTTTGTCTGTTTTGGACATGGGAAAGCCTCTTTTGGAAAAGGAATGCCGGGGGCCCGAACCACACCAGAAGACTAGCGAATGCAGAAAATCAGATTGTCATGCTCTCGTAAAAGTTAGCCCTTGTTTCAACTATCTGCAATCCCGCAAGGACACCGAATTTCTGAGGAAGCAGCCTTCCCTCAATCCGCATTCATTGGGAGGCGAAGTCGCGGTTGAAGAACCAGGACTCACACTGATTCCTCCGCCTGCATCAGTCCATCTCGCCGGAACTGCACGCATAATAAATCCAGATCTGCATCACAAATAGACATATATGCGTTCGTGGAGGCTTTTGCATGACCTTCTTTGAAAGCCTGCTGATCCTGATGCTCGCGGCCATCGTGCTTCTCCAGATCTCGAGGCGACTTTCCCTGCCGTATCCGGCGCTCCTCGCCGCCGCCGGTGTCGTCGTCGCTTTGATACCAGGATCACCCTCGATTGAGATCGAGCCGCAAACCTATCTTGCCCTGTTCATCGCGCCGGTCCTCGTGGATGCGGCTTATGATTTCCCTCCAGGCGCTATGCGGCGCTACTTCGGCTCGCTCGTGGTCTACGCCATCGTGGCAGTTGTTCTCACCGCTGGCGTGGTGGCCTACCTGGCTCACGCTACCCTCGGAATGCCGATCGCGGCGGGCATCGCGCTCGGTGCAGTGGTCGCACCGCCGGATGCAGCCGCGGCCACCGCCATCCTCCGGCGGTTCTCCCTTCCGTTGTCCACCACTGCGATTCTTCAGGGGGAGAGCCTCTTCAACGATTCGACCGCGTTGCTGCTCTTTGGCGGTGCGCTTACGGTGTTGTCCCAACACACACTGTCACTCGGAGGAATCTTACGTGTGGGAGCCGAGATTCCCGGAGGTCTGATCTTCGGTGTGGTCTGCGCCTATTTTGGAGCCCACGCGAACCGCTATCTCTCAGGAACACTCGGCGGAAATGTTCTGCAGTTTGTTCTCTCGTACCTTGTCTGGATCTCTGCAGTTCATCTTGGACTTTCTGCGGTTCTCGCGACCGTGGCATTTGCAATGACCATGTCGCGGTTGCCCATAAGCGGAACGCTTGACGCGCGGATGAGAGTTCAGTCCTACGCCGTCTGGAGCATCGTTGTCTTCACCCTGAATGTTCTCGCCTTCCTGCTCATGGGGATGCAGGCAAGGAGAATCTGGGAGCGCCTGAACAGCAACGAGCTCGCTCACGCCTGCAGGTTTGCGGTTTTGGTCGTGATTGCCATTACCGTCATCCGGATGCTCGTCGTCCTGTTGTTCGAAAGACTTCGTCTCTCCTTCAGCAAAACCCAGGAACAGGATCGCCTGTTCGCGAAAAAGCAGAGCCTGTTCATCGGATGGTGCGGCATGCGCGGCTTTGTCACCATGTCGACTGCGCTTGCGCTTCCTGCCTCGTTCCCTCAGCGCGATACGGCCACCCTGACCGCTTTCGCTGTCGTAGTCGCGACGCTTGTATTCCAAGGGCTCACCCTCGCACCGCTGATTCGTCTCCTCGGCCTCGATCGATCCAAAGTGGCGGATCGTGAGACCGCGCAGGTACGTGCGAAGCTGGCGACTGCCGCTCTATCGAGCATTCAGCATGAGTCGGGACCTGAGGCGGACAATCTGCGTTTTCGATTCAAGCTTCTGCAATCTGCCTGCTCAGGATCGTCTTCTCCTGCAGCGTTTCGTCGTCTGCGTCTGATGGGTCTGCGCGCCGTGCAGGAGGAGCGAAAGACACTCGAGGAGATCAGGGG
>Ga0070665_100009099_pt1 | contig 10061 bp, 6 predicted proteins | sample KBSS13metaG_FD_65862 | JGI IMG/M metagenome (GOLD analysis project Ga0070665, IMG submission 65862) | Switchgrass rhizosphere microbial communities from Kellogg Biological Station, Michigan, USA - KBS S1-3 metaG | ecosystem: Host-associated > Plants > Roots > Rhizosphere > Soil ...
GGCCCACGAGGCCGTGGACGCGAGTGTCGTGGCCATCGGCGCACCTCAGGGCCCGTCGCACGCCGACCTCCCGCGGTTGCTCAGGGAGCAGTGCCTGTGCCCGGTCGCAGTCGTCGGTGTCGACGGCGGTGTCGAGTTCCCCGACACCCTCAGCCACCACACGGCAGGAGCCGGTCATGCTCGTACGTGACGTCATGTCATCGCCCGCGATCACCATCAGGCCCCATGACGAGATCGCCGAAGCGGCCCGGGTGCTGGATCGGCTCAACCTGACGTCGTTGCCCGTGGTCGACCAGCACCTCCATCTCCTCGGCATCATCACCGAGGCCGACGTGATCGGACAGCTGCCCGCCTCCGACCAGCACCCGCGGGGCGCGCATCAGCGCACCGACGAGCCACGGGTGCGGGACGTGATGACGGCCCGCGTCCTCACCGTCTCGGCCGACGACGACATCGCCGGGGTCGTCGCGCTGATGAGCGGCACGACCTTGAAGAGCCTGCCGGTCCTGTTGCACGACCGCGTGATCGGTGTCATGAGTCGCCGCGACGTGGTCAGGGCCATGGCTCGGGGAGACCTCGATGCGCGTTCGACAGCAGACCCGTCCCCCGTCTGAGCGTCCCGATGGCGGGGGCTCCGCCCCGGTCTCCGGTCAGAGGCAGGAGGAGCACCACAACACCGCTGCTTCCCCCCTCGACCCGATCCCTGACCTCCTGGCCCTGCTGCGCTGCGGGACCGACGGACTGACCTCGGAGGAGGCGACCAGCCGTCTCACCGTGGCCGGCCCGAACACCCTTCACGGCGAGGATCGAGAGGGCCCTCTCGGACCGGTCCTCCGACAGCTCACGCATCCCCTGGCGATCCTGCTGTGGCTCGCCGCCTCCCTGGCCTTCGCCACGCAGGGGGTCACCCTGGGTGTCGCGATCGTCGGAGTCATCGCGTTGAACGCGTGCTTCGCACTGATCCAGGAGCGCCATGCGCAGAACGCCGTTGCCGCGCTGAGCCGATACCTCCCCCAGCATGCGGTCGTCATCCGCAACGGGCGCACCACGGTGGTCGACGCCGTGTCCGTGGTTCCCGGGGACGTGCTGGTGGTGCGCGAGGGTGATGCGATCTGTGCGGATTCGACGCTGCTGTGCGGTGCGGTCGAGGTGGACATGTCGGCGATCAACGGCGAGTCCGTTCCGGTCGCTCGCATGCCGGAGGGGGACCGCGACCCACCCGAGGCCACGGTGGCACGCGTCGTCGAGGCCGACGACGTCCTGCTTTCCGGGACGACGTGCACCGCCGGCGAGGCCCAGGCTCTCGTCGTGCTGACCGGCATGTCCACCGAGCTCGGCCGCATCGCCACCCTGTCCCGCCGGTCGCGCCAGGAGCCGAGTCCGCTCGAGCGGCAGGTACGGCGAGTCGCCTGGCTGATCGCGGCCGTGGCCGTCCTCGTCGGAGTGGCCTTCCTGCCCCTGGGAATGCTGGCCGGCCTGAGCTTCTCCCAAGCGGCGGTCTTCGCCATCGGGTTGCTGGTCGCCAACGTGCCCGAGGGCCTCCTTCCGACGATCACGCTCGCGCTGGCCGTCGGTGTGGGAGAGATGGCCCGGCGAGGTGGGTTGGTGAAGCGGCTCAGCGCGATCGAGACCCTGGGCTCGACCGACGTCATCTGCACGGACAAGACCGGCACCCTCACCCAGAACCGGATGACGGTGCACAGCGTCTGGGGGCCGACGGCCACCGCGACACCGGCGAGCCAGGGCGTCCACCGGCACCTGTCCCGCGCACTACGCACCTCCACGGACGCCGACCCGGACACGATGACCGGCGACCCGACGGACCTGGCGCTGCTCGTGGCGGCCGCCCGCACGGACGCCCACGCGACCTCGCTGCCGCGAACGGCCACCTATCGCTTCGATCCTCGGATACGCCTGATGTCCGTGGCGGCCGACACCCCGGCGGGCACGCTCATCTGTACCAAGGGCGCCCCCGAGGCGGTCCTCGCGCGATGCCGCACGATGCTCGGCGAAGGTGGCGCCGTCTCGGACATCACCCTGGCCCGGCGTACGCAGATCCAACAACGGCTCGAGGAGCTCGCGTCCGAAGGGCTGCGCCTCATCGGCTGCGCCGAGCGGACCATGACCAGCGCGCCCGCTGACCGGGGCGAGGCCGAGCAGGAGCTCACCCTGTTGGGCTTCGTGGCGCTCATCGACCCGCTGCGGGACGCCGTCCCAGCCGCCGTGGAGCAGGCGCACGAGGCGGGCATCACGGTGCACGTGATCACCGGCGACAGCGGACCGACCGCCGGCGCCATCGCCCGCGAGGCGGGAATCCGCACGGACGCCTCCAGCGTGATCGTCGGCACCGAGCTCGACGCGCTCACCGACGCCGAGCTCGACGCCGTGCTCGCCCGACCCGGACGCGAGGTCGTCTTCGCACGGAGCTCCCCGGAGGACAAGCTCCGGATCGCCCAGCGCCTGAAGTCCCGCGGTCACGTGGTCGCCATGACCGGTGACGGTGTCAACGACGCGCCCGCCCTCAAGACGGCGGACATCGGCGTGGCCATGGGCAGGTCGGGGACCGACGTCGCCCGCGAGGCCGCGACGATGGTGCTCACCGACGACGACTTCGCCACGATCATCCGAGCGGTCGAGTCAGGTCGCCGCGTCTACGACAACGTGCGCAAGTTCATCCTCTACATCTTCGCCCACGCGGTACCGGAGGTCGTGCCGTTCCTCCTGTTCGCACTGTCCGGCGGGCAGATCCCCTTGGGCCTCACCGTGGCTCAGATCCTGATGATCGACCTGGGCACCGAGACGCTGCCGGCGTTGGCATTGGGGCGTGAGGCGTCAGAGCCCGGGATCATGCAGCGGCCCCCACGTCCTCGCCACGAGAACATCATCACCGGCCAGATGCTCCTGCGTGCCTGGGGGGTCCTGGGCATCGTCAGCGCGGTCCTGGTGACCTCGGGCTTCTTCCTCACCCTCGCGTCGGGGGGCTGGACCTTCGGCGCCGACGTCGGTGCGGGTTCGCCCCTGCACGAGACCTATCTCCGGGCGACGACCATGGTGTTCGCCGGCATCGTCCTGTGCCAGGTCGGTACGGCGATGGCTGCCCGGACCGATCGCGTCAGCCTGCTCCGCGTGGGGTTCCTCAGCAACCGGCTCCTGGTTGCCGGCATCGGCTTCGAGCTGCTGATCGCAGGTGCGGCGATCTACCTGCCGCCTGCGCAGCGACTCCTCGGCACCCGGGCGCTCACCGGATGGGAGCTGGCCCTTCTCGCCGCCTTCCCGGTGCTGGTGTGGGGAGCCGACGAGCTCTACCGGTGGTTCATCCGCACGCGCCCGGGGCCGAGGGGACCAAGGTCCTCCATCGTCGTTACCCATGGGGGTCCCGGCACCGAGAGCGCGTGACGGATGCTCGGCGTCGTGGATCCACTCGACCTGGCGCGGTGGCAGTTCGGCATCGTCACCGTCTATCACTTCCTCTTCGTCCCCGTGACCATCGGCCTGTCGGCGATCGTGGCCGGCTACGAGACAGCGTGGGTGCGCACCGGCAACCAGCACTGGCTCCGCCTGACCAAGTTCTTCGGCAAGCTCTTCCTGATCAACTTCGCGATCGGAGTCGCGACGGGCATCGTGCAGGAGTTCCAGTTCGGGATGAACTGGAGCGACTACTCGCGCTTCGTGGGCGACATCTTCGGCGCCCCGCTGGCGGTCGAGGGGCTGCTCGCCTTCTTCCTGGAGTCGACGTTCCTCGGGCTGTGGATCTTCGGCTGGGACCGGCTGTCACCGAAGCTGCACGCGGCCTGTATCTGGCTGGTGCACCTGGGGACGTTGTTCTCGGCGTACTTCATCCTGGCCGCGAACTCGTGGATGCAGCACCCCGTCGGCTACACCTACAACCCGAAGACCGGTCGCGCGGAGCTGCACGACTTCTTCGCGGTGCTGTTCAACAAGGTCCAGCTCGTCACGTTCCCGCACGTCGTCACCGCTGCGTACATGACGGCCGGAGCCTTCGTGGCCGGCATCGCCTTCTGGCGATTCGCCCGGGCCGAGGGTGAGGCCCGGGAGACGTTCCGTCGTGGGGTTCGTACCGGTGCCGCGGTGATGCTGGTCGCCGGGATCGGCGTCGCCATCAGCGGTGACACCGCGGGCAAGATCATGACCGAGGTCCAGCCGATGAAGATGGCGGCCGCGGAAGGTCTCTACGACAGCCGGACGAGCGCGCCGTTCTCGGTCCTCACGGTGGGCAGTCTGAACGGACACCACCACAAGGCGATCATCGAGATCCCAGGGCTGCTCTCGTTCCTGGGCACCGGCTCGTTCCACGGCAAGATCGAGGGGATCAACCAGCTGCGAGCCGAGTACAAGAGCACCTACGGCAAGGACCCGGGCGCGAAGTACTACTCCCCCGGCGACTACACGCCGATCATCCCGGTCACCTACTGGACGTTCCGATTCATGATCGGCGTCGGTCTCCTGGCCGCGGGGATCGGGCTGCTGCTCCTGCTGACCACACGCCGGAGTCGCGCGCCGACCAGTCCCTGGCTGGTGCGGGGGGCGATCGTGCTGCCCTTCCTGCCGATCGCCGCCAACGCGTTCGGCTGGCTGTTCACCGAGATGGGGCGTCAGCCCTGGGCGGTGTTCGGCGTCATGACCACCGCGCAGGGGGTCTCGCCGAGCGTCGGGGCCGGACTGGTCGCGACCTCGCTGATCGCCTACATCCTCATCTATGCCGTCCTGATCGTGATCGAGGTCCGTCTGATGCTCGCGTCGGTGAAGGCCGACCTCCCGCCCGACCCGGGACCACCGGGCGAGGACGTCGACGACCCCGACCGCCCGCTCGCGTTCGCTTACTAGCCCATCGAGGAGGAGAACACCCGTGGAGCTCACCACCGTCTGGTTCGCGCTCATCGCCGTCCTCTGGATCGGCTACTTCACCCTCGAGGGCTTCGACTTCGGCGTCGGCATGCTGTTGCCGATCCTGGCTCGCAACGACCGCGAGCGCAGGGTCATGATCAACACCATCGGCCCCGTCTGGGACGGCAACGAGGTCTGGCTGCTGGTCGCCGGTGGCGCGACGTTCGCGGCCTTCCCCGAGTGGTACGCCACGCTCTTCAGCGGGTTCTACCTCCCGCTGCTGCTCATCCTGCTGGCGCTCATCGTCCGCGGCGTCGCCTTCGAGTACCGCGCCAAGGGTCATCGCGACGAGTGGCGCACCCGTTGGGACGCAGCGATCGTGGTGGCCTCGTTCATCCCCTCACTGCTGTGGGGCGTCGCCTTCGCCAACATCCTGCGTGGCGTCCCGATCGACGCCCACAAGGAGTACGTCGGGGGCTTCTTCAACCTGCTCAACCCGTACGCCATCGTCGGCGGCCTGACGACCCTGCTCCTGTTCCTCACCCACGGTGCCCTCTACATCTCGCTCAAGACCGACGGCGAGATCCGCGTGCGTGCGCGCGCCCTCGCCCTGAAGGTCGGCCTCGCGGCCGCGGGCGTCGCGGTGGTCTTCCTGACGTGGACCCAGGCGATGACCGGAGATGCCGGATCGGCCGTCTTCTTCGTGCTCGCCGCGGCGGCCCTGGTCGGCGGGCTGGGCGCAGTCCTGCGGCGCCGGGAGGGCTGGGCGTTCACCGGCACGTTCGCCGCGCTCGCGCTGGCGGTCGCCGGTCTCTTCTGGGCGCTGTTCCCCGACGTGATGCCGACCTCGTTGTCGGACGGTGTCGGCCTCACCACCTCCAACGCGTCGGCCACCCACTACACGTTGACGATCATGACGGTCGTGGCGGTGATCTTCACGCCCGTGGTCCTGTGCTACCAGGCGTGGACCTACTGGGTGTTCCGCCAACGGATCGCCGTCCACCACATCCCCGCCGAACCCGCCGAGCCCGTCGAGGCGCCGACGGCATGAGACCCACCGACCCCCGGCTGCTGCGACGGCTGCGGCCGGCGAAGCTCCCCCTCGTGGCCGTGGTCGGCACCGGCATCCTGCACAGCCTGCTCGTCCTCGCCCAGGCCTGGATCATCACCGGGCTGGTGGTCGCCGTGGCGCACGGCGCCACCGTGCGTCCCTGGGCAGTGGCGGTCGTGGCGCTGTTCGGCGCCCGGGCCCTGGTGGGTCTCCTGTCCGATCTCGCGGCCGCCCGAGCCGCCGGTGCGGTGGGGACCGCCGTACGCCGTGACCTGATGCGGTCGGTCCTGTCGCCGTCCGGCGGCCTCAGGCCTCCGTCGGGCGAGACGGCCGTGCTCGTCACGCGTGGCGTCGCGGCGGCCGAGCCCTACCTGACCCGCTACCTGCCCGCCCTGGTGCTCGCGGCGGTGCTGCCGCCGCTGACGGTGATCGCGATCGCGACGCAGGACGTGCTCAGTGCGGTCATCGTCCTCGCGACACTCCCTCTCGTCCCCGTCTTCGGCGCGCTCGTGGGCCTCGCCACCCGCGACCGTGCCGAGCGCCAGTGGCGGGCCATGGCCTCCCTCTCGGGCCACTTCCTCGACGTGATGCGCGGTCTGCCGACCCTGGTCGCGTTCCGCCGGGCCGAGGCGCAGACCGCCCGGATCCGGGCGATCACGGATCGTTACCGTCGGGCGAGCCTGTCGACCCTCCGGGTCGCCTTCGCGTCCTCGGCGATCCTCGAGCTGGTCGCGACGCTGTCCGTCGCGATGGTGGCGGTCACGGTCGGCGTACGCCTGGCCGGAGGCCACCTCGGTCTCCACACCGCCCTCGTCGTTCTCCTGCTCGCGCCGGAGGCCTACTGGCCGCTGCGACGCGTCGGTGCCGAGTTCCACGCCGCCGCCGAGGGCGTCGCCACCTTCGAACGTGTCGATGCCCTGCTCTCCGCCGACCAGGACACGACCTCCGCACCGGGCGGCGCGGGATCGCTGGTCGTGCACGCCCTGACGGTCCGCTATCCGGGCCGCACCGTGCCGGCCCTGGACGCCGTGACGTTGGAGATCCCGGACGTCGGACTGACCGCGGTGACCGGGCCGTCGGGGTGTGGCAAGTCCACCCTTCTGTCCGTGCTCGCGGGTCTCCGCGTCCCCGACGAAGGCGACGTTCGCATCAGTGGCCTCTCCGTCGCCGGTGAGTCCTGGCGCTCCCAGGTGGCGCTGCTCCCCCAGCGGCCGGTCTTCGTCGCCGGCACCGTCCGCGACAACATCCGCCTCGGTTCGCCCGGCGCCGACGACGCAGCGGTTTGGCGGGTGCTGCGAAGGGTCGCTCTCGAGGAACGCGTGCGGACCCTGCCCCAGGGGCTCGACACTCCGCTCGGCGAGGACGGCGCGAACCTGTCGGCGGGGGAACGGGCCCGTCTCGCACTGGCCCGGATCGCGCTCTCCGACCGGAGCTGGGTGCTCCTGGACGAACCGACCGCCCACCTGGATCAGCTCACCGAGCACGTCCTGGCCGCCACCCTGGTCGAGCTCGCCCGCGACCGCGCGGTCGTCGTGGTCGCACATCGCGAGGCACTGGTCCGACTCGCCGACCACGTCATCGAGCTGCCCCTCGCCCACGCCGCCGCTTCCCCAGCACGGAGCAGGCAGCTGCCGCGTGCTCGGGCCACGGTGGCGGAACCGCCCGGCGACCCGACATCGCCGACGCGCGTCCGCCTCTGGCTGCCGGCTGTGCTCGGTGCCCTGGCATCGGCGTCCGGAGTCGCCCTGACGGCGACCTCGGGCTGGTTGATCGTCCAGGCGTCCACGCGGCCGGCGGTGCTCACCCTGACGGTCGCGATCGTGGGCGTGCGTACCTTCGGACTGGCGCGCCCCCTCCTGCGGTACGCCGAGCGGCTGCGGTCGCACGACACGGCTCTCCATCTGCTGGCCACGCGTCGGGCGGCGGTCTACGAGGCGCTCGTGCCGCTCACGCCGGCCCGGCTCGGTCCCCGACGTGGAGATGTCCTGGCCTCGGTCGTCGACGATGTCGACGGCGTCCTCGATCGCGAGCTCCGCGACCGACTCCCGGTGCGGGGCCTGCTCGGTGTGGGTGCACTCGCCGCGGTCGGCACGGGACTTCTCGACCTGCAGGCGGGTCTCGTCGTCGCCGCCACGACCATCCTGGGGCTCACGACCTACACCGCGGTGCGTGTCGCCACCGCCCGGACCGAGCGCGACCTGGTGGCGGCGCGCGCCGAGCTCTCGGATCGTGTGGTGGAGGCGATCCAGGTGTCGGACGAGCTCGTCATGTGGCAGGCGGGTGAGCGAGCGGAGCGCGAGGTCGGGTCGGTGGCCGCCCGCCTCGCCGCGAGGAGCATCCGGACGGCACTCGCTCTCGGCCTGGGCCGTGCGGTCTCGCTCGTCGGGTGCGGGGCGGCGGTGGCGACGACAGCACTGGTCGTCGCCCCCCGGGTGCCGACAGGCGGGCTGTCGGCGCCGGTCGCTGCCCTGCTGATCCTCGTCCCGCTGGCGCTCGCCGAGGTCGTCGTACCCGTGAACGACGCGGCCGTGGCCGCCACCCGTGCCCGTGCCGCCGAGGAGCGCCTCACAGCACTGCTCGACCTGGCGCCCGCCGTCGTGGAGTCCGCCGAACCCTGTGTCGCCGACGAGGGCGGGGGTCTCGATCTCCATCGCGCGACGGCCGACTGGGGCGGTCGTCCCGTCCTCGGTGATCTCTCCCTCCACGTGCCCCCCGGTGGCCGGATCGGGGTGGTCGGCGAGTCCGGTTCCGGGAAGAGCACGCTGGCCGCGTTGCTCGTCCGGTTCCTCGATCCGGTCCGCGGGACGGTGACCCTGGGCGGTACGAGCCTGCGTCGCCTGTCCTTCGACGACGTACGCCGCGCGGTCGGCCTCGTCGACGACGACCCACACGTCTTCGCGACGAGTGTCTGCGAGAACGTCCGGCTGGCACGCCCGACCGCCGACGACGCCGACGTGGAGGCCGCCCTGCGCCGGGCCGGCCTCGGCACCTGGCTGGACGAGCTCACCGACGGTCTCGACACCCGGATCGGCGACGGCGGTGCGGCCGTGTCGGGAGGCGAACGTGCCAGGCTCGCCGTAGCCCGCTCCCTCCTGGCCGACCAACGGGTCCTGGTCCTGGACGAACCGACCGCCCACCTGGACCACGCATCGGCGAGATTGTTGGCCGAACAGGTTCTGCGCGATGATGCCGGTCAAGCGGTCGTGTGGATCACCCACGAAGCCATCGGGCTCGACCGCGTCGACGCGGTCGTGCAGCTGGATCGACCACGAAGGGATGTCAGGTCAGCATGAACGACACACGACCCACGGTTCGGGTGTACCTCCTGGATGACCACGAGGTCGTCCGGCAAGGTCTCCGCACGCTGCTCGAGACCTCGGGAGACATCGAGGTCGTCGGTGAGTCCGCGCTGGCCTCGGAGGCGGCCGCCCGGATCCCGGCGATGCGCACCGACGTGGCGATCCTGGACGCGCGACTCCCGGACGGTTCCGGCATCGAGGTGTGCCGGATCGTCCGAGCTGTCGACCCCCACATCAAGGCGCTGATCCTGACGTCGTACGACGACGACGAGGCGCTGTTCGCCGCGATCATGGCGGGCGCCTCGGGCTACATCCTCAAGGAGGCGACGGGGCAGGACCTGATCGGTGCCGTCCACCACGTTGCTGCCGGACACTCCCTCATCGACCCGATCCTGACCGAGCGTGTGCTCGACCGGGTGCGCAACGGGCCCGAGACCGCCCCCGAGCTGGCGGGACTGACCGAGCAGGAGCTGAAGCTGCTCGAGCTCGTCGCCGAGGGCCTCACGAACCGGCAGATCGGCGAACGGATGTTCCTGGCCGAGAAGACGGTCAAGAACTACGTCTCCACGATGTTGCAGAAGCTCGGGCTCGAGCGTCGTACCCAGGCCGCGGCGCTCGCGGCGCGGCTGCTGTCGGACCGTCCCCGACACTGAGCCAGCGGGTCACCGGGTCAGCGGGACGCTCCACGTCAGGCGGGCTCCACCCAGGTGGCTGGCTTCCAGGCGCAGCTCGCCCCCGAGCGCAACGGCACGGGCGCGCACGTTCTCCAGACCGCTGGGGTGGATGTCGGAGGCGAAACCTCCTCCGTCGTCGTCCACGGACAGCCTGACCGCGCCGTCGGCCACGCTCAGGACGATTCCGACCTT
>Ga0070665_100009106_pt1 | contig 10055 bp, 5 predicted proteins | sample KBSS13metaG_FD_65862 | JGI IMG/M metagenome (GOLD analysis project Ga0070665, IMG submission 65862) | Switchgrass rhizosphere microbial communities from Kellogg Biological Station, Michigan, USA - KBS S1-3 metaG | ecosystem: Host-associated > Plants > Roots > Rhizosphere > Soil ...
AATCCGCGCCCTTTCCGATGTGGTACCGAGGTCCAGACTTGCGTCTTGGCCTCGTCAATCGGGCCTTTGTAGATGCCGTTGAGGCGAAGGACGCGGCGGACGTCATCTCGCGTTCGATCGAGCTGATCGACGCCAGCGGCAGCGATAGTGCGCGCGCTGCTGCCGAGACCGCGATCGAATCCGGCAAGTTCGTTACCCGGACTCAGCCGGCGACGATCCGTGGCGAGCGACGAATGATGCGCATCGTCAACGTCCCACTGCCGACGGGGGCGGTGGCCGGCTTCGCCATCGATATTCAGGAGCTGGAGGACGCTCGATCGGAATTATCGCGTCATGTGCAGTCGCAGCGCGACTTGGCGGATCGGATGACCGCGGGAACGGTGCAATTCGATCATGATCGCAACGTCAGCTTCTTCAATCAGCCCTTCGCGGTCATGGCACAGCTCGACCCTGAGTGGCTGGCGGAAGGGCCGGAGTTCGACCGCGTGCTCGAACGGATGCGTGAGCGGAATCGAGTTCCGGAAGTTCGCGATTTCCCGGTCTGGAAGTCGGAGAAGCGCGAGTGGTTCACCAGCGCGCAGGAGGTGGTGGAGGAGGACTGGATTCTCGCCGACGGGGATCATCTCCGATTGGTCGCTCAGCCATTGCCCGACGGTGGTCTCCGCATCTTCCTTGAGGACCGCACCGAACAAGTCCGTTTGGCTTCGGCGCGGGACACTTTGCTCCGCGTCCGTGCCGCCACCTTCGACAATCTGTTCGAGGCAATCAGCGTCTTTGCCAGCGACGGCCGATTGTACCTCTGGAACAAGCGCTTCCGCGACGTCTGGGACCTTGAGGAAGAGCGCCTGACCGAACATCCGCGCGTCGACGAGCTTGTGCCGGCAATGGCCCGCAAACTCGTCAATCCGACCGCCGCCGCTCAAATCCGCGAGATGGTTCGTCACACGACCAATGAGCGCCAGCCGGCGAGCGGCCATATTTCATTGACCGATGGACGTCATTTCGAGTTCGCGGCCGTGCCTTTGCCGGACGGCAACGCGCTTTTCACGATGGTCGACGTCACGGATTCGACGCGCATCCAGGAGGCGTTGCGCGAGCGCGCGACGGCGCTGGAGCAGGCGGACCGCATCAAGACCGATTTCGTGGCGAACGTAAGCTATGAGTTGCGGACCCCGCTTACGTCGATTGGCGGCTTCGCTGAGATGCTCGCAGGTGGATATGCCGGCAAACTCGCGCCGTCGGCAGCGGACTATGTCAGCGCCATCCTCGAAGCGGTGGATCGCCTGTCGAAGCTTATCGACGACGTATTGGCCCTCACCCAGGGCGACCCTGCCGGCATCGCGCTCGAAAAGGAGCGTATCGACTTGGCGGGCCTCTGCCGCATGGCCGCTGAGACCGTTCACTCGAGAGCGGCAGAGCGAGATCAGAAGCTGGATGTCGATCTCGATCCGTCCATCGGATTTGTCTTTGGCGACGTTAGACGCCTTCGGGAATCGATCGAACACGTCCTCAACAACGCCATTGCCTATACCGACAAGAAAGGGCGCATTCGCCTGGAAGGGTCTGGCGACGAAGAGCACGCTATCATCAGGATCACGGACAACGGGATCGGCATTTCGAAGCAGGACCTCCCACGGGTTTTCGAGCGCTTCGACCGGATCAATGAGACCGGCGTTCGAGGTGAAGCGGCGCTTGGCCTTGGTCTACCGCTGACGCGCCAGTTTCTTGAGGCGCATGGTGGCCGGGTTGAACTGGAATCGAAGAAAGGGAAGGGCACGACGGTGACCCTGACCATTCCACGCGGAACGAAATGATCCTCACCGACGAGGAGGATACGGATGCGTTCGGCGCGCGGCTTGCAGCGACAGTTTTGCCGGGTGACGTGATCGCGCTTTCGGGGCCCCTCGGCGTCGGCAAGACGGCGCTGGCCAGAGGCTTTCTGACAGCGCTTGGGCACGAAGGTGAGGTGCCGAGCCCCAGTTTCGCGATCGTCCAGCCGTACGATGAGTTGGAGCCGCCGGTTTGGCACGTAGACCTTTTTCGTATCGACAATGTCGCGGAGCTCGACGAACTCGGCCTTGAAGCCGCCGCTGCCGGCGTCCTGATCGTCGAATGGCCGGAAAAGGCCGGGGATCGAGCCTTTCCGCAAGCCCTTGAACTCACCCTGGATTTTGCGGAGGGCAACGCGAGGCGCTTGACAGCGAACGTGCCGCCTTCATGGCAGTCGCGATGGCCTCTCCGATGATTCCTCCCGCGCACGCACCCGAATTTCTCGCTTCGTGCGGCTGGGGTGGCGCCGAGATACTGCCGCTTGCCGGCGACGCTTCGTTTCGCCGTTATTTCCGTATCGTCGATGGCGATCGTTCCGCCGTCCTGATGGACGCGCCTCCGCAGCACGAGGACGTCCGTCCGTTCGTCGCCGTCGCTGAATGGCTAGCCGAAAAGGGGTTAACTGCGCCCGACATTATCGCGCGCGATATCGATCAAGGCCTGCTCCTGCTCGGTGATTTCGGCGATTCGCGCCTGCGCGAAGTTCTGGACAGCGATCCTTCGCGCGAATGTGAACTCTATGAATTAGCGACCGACGTACTGGTCCATCTTCACCAGCATGATCCGATGCCCGGTCTACCGCCGCATGGCCTCAACCAGTGGCTGGAAGAACTGAAGCTGTTCACGGACTGGTACTGTCCGGCGGTGGGCCTGAACGTCGACGCCGACAGTTATCGCGACGCGTGGACCGAGGTCCTGGCCCCGGTCGCCGGCGATGGCCTCGCGCCTGTAACCGTGCTCCGCGACTATCATGCCGAGAATGTGATGCTGGTGAAGGGCCGTACGGGCGTAGCGCATTTCGGCCTGCTCGATTTCCAGGACGCGCTCGCGGGTCATCCGGCCTACGATCTGGCGTCGGTGTTGGAAGACGCTCGCCGCGATGTTCCGGAGGCGGTCGAACGGGAAATGCTCGACCGCTACGTTTCACGAACCGGATCCCGCGACGAGTTCCGGCGCGCTTATTGGGCTCTCGCGGCACAGCGGAATACGCGGATTCTCGGCGTCTTCACCCGCCTTTGGAAACGCGACAACAAGCCGCATTACACGCACTTCCAGCCGAGAATGTGGGGCTTGCTCGAGCGCGATCTCGCCCAACCGGGCCTGGAGCCGGTGCGTGATTGGTTCGATGTCAACGTGGCTCCGGAATATCGCGTCGCGCCGTGGAAGGAAGCCGCGTGACCGCTGCCCGCCGCGCACTGCGGCTCCGCGCCGAAGTTTCGGCGGATGTGCCGAACACGGCGATGGTCATGGCCGCCGGCCTCGGCAAGAGAATGCGGCCGCTCACCGCGACCAAGCCCAAGCCGTTGATCGAAGTCGCAGGTAAGCCGCTGATCGATCATGTCCTCGATCACCTGCGCGCCGCGGGCGTGGAGAACGTCGTGGTCAACGTCCATTACTTGCCCGGTTCGATCGAGGCACACCTCGCGGCGAAAGCCAGCGACCTCAACGTCTCGATCTCCGACGAACGGAAGCAATTGCTCGAAACCGGCGGCGGCATGGTCAAGGCGGAGGCGCTGATACAGTCCGACCCGTTTCTCGTCGTGAATAGCGACAATTTCTGGGTCGATGGACCCGCGGACACGCTGAAGCTTCTGGCGTCCCACTGGGACGGCGAACGGATGGACGCTCTTCTGCTGGTCGTCCCTCACGCTCGTGCGCAGAACCATCGCGGTCACGGCGATTTCCACATGGAACGCTCGGGCAGGCTACGGCGTCGTGAGAAGGCGCGCATCGCACCGTTTGTGTTCACCGGCATTCAGATCGTCTCCAAATCGCTTCTGAAAGACGCTCCGGAAGGGCCGTTCTCGACGAACATCTTTTGGGACCGCGCGATCGAGGCTGGCCGCTGTTTCGGCGCGGTGCATCAGGGGCTCTGGTTCGACGTCGGGACGCCAAAGTCGATCGGCGAGACGGAAGCCTTCTTGCAGAATGTCTGACGGGCGCGCCGGGCACCCGGCGGTCTTTACAATACCTACTCACCGCTCGTTCGCGGATTCGCTGTCGGTCGGCCTGATCGCGAAGTTTGGCGGCGATCCGCTGGCGTTGGCGTCTGGCCGCATCTTGCTCCCGAACAATCGCGCGGTGCGGACCGTGACCGAGGCGTTCGTCCGCGCCAGCGGTTCGGGCCTGCTGCTTCCAAGGCTTATCCCGATCGGGGATCCGGAGCTGGACGAAAGGATCGGGGGAGCGTTGGACCCGGCGGTTGACGACGAGGCGATCCCGCCCGCCATCGAGCCGCTTGAGCGCATGGCTTTGTTGGCGTCACTAGTCCGGCGGCCGGAGGAGAGCGCGGCCGAGGCGCTGCGACTGGCGGCCGAGCTTGCGCGGACCATGGATGCGCTGATCATCGAGGACGTCGATCCCAGCCGGCTCGCTGATGCGGTCGCCGACGCGCCTGAGTTGGCGCGACATTGGGAGAAGGCGCTCGAACGATTCCGCGCGGTGCTCGATCGCTGGCCGGCGCTACTGGCGGAGCGGGGGCGCATCGACCTGACGGATCGGCGAAATCGACTTCTCCGCAGGACCGCGGAGCGCTGGAAAGATAAGCCGCCCGCAGGTTTCACCATCGCAGCGGGTATCACGACTGCTGCGCCGGCAATCGCAGCCGTGCTCAGCCGTGTTGCGCGAATGCCGGGCGGGATGGTCGTCCTTCCGGGTGTAAGCTTGCCCAACGCCATGTCCGACGATGAGTGGGACGCGCTCGGGCCGGACGAGCGCGGCCGCACCGAGGAAACGCATCCGCAATTTCACTTGAAGGCGCTGCTTGATAGAATCGGCGTTGCGCGAGGCGAGGTGCAGCTTTGGCCCTCGTCTGGCCGGTCCGCATCCCCTGCTGTCCGGACCCGCGCGGTCGCTAATGCAATGACCGCCGCCGACTTCAGCGACAAATGGAACGGCCTCAAGCCAGCTGAGCGGCGGCTCACCGGCATACGCGCAGCGGAATTGGCTGATCCGGCGGTCGAAGCGCAGGCGATCGCACTGGCCATTCGTGAGGCTCTGGAAACACCAGGACGGACGGTGGCACTTGTCACGCCTGACCGGTTGCTTGCTCAGCGAGTGTCGTCGCTGCTCGACCGATGGGATATTACGGCAGACGACAGCGCGGGCCGGGCATTATCGCAGCTTCCGTCCGGGACGTTGCTGCTGGCGATCGCGTCCGCCGCTGCGGAAAATCTGGCGCCGGTGCCGTTGCTTGCTTTGCTCAAGCATCCGTTGGTCGGAGGCGACGGGGAGGAGCGCCGGCGGTGGATGGATGAAGTCCGGTTGCTGGATCTCGCCTTGCGCGGGCCTCGCCCAGCTGGCGGTGTTGACGGTATCGACAAGCATCTCGAGAGCGAGGCGGGAGCTGCGCGTGCTTGGCAGCGCATTCGGCCCCGGCTCGCGAAGTTGCACAAGTTGGGAGGAGCGACCTCGCTGCCGGAGATGGCCAGCGCACTGATTGAGGCGGCTGGAGAGCTGGCGGGCGACCGGGCCTGGTCGGGGTCCGCCGGTCGGGCTGCTGCGGAACTGATTGGAAAGGTGGCGGCGCTCCGGCCGGGCCTCCCGATCACCGGCACCGACGCCGTGCCGATCCTCAACCGATTGCTCGACGGCGTTCGTATAAGGCCGCCCTATGGCGGGCATCCACGGGTCTTCATCTGGGGTCTGCTAGAGGCCCGCCTGCAGCAGGCTGACCTGACGATCCTGGGCGGATTGAACGAGGGCGTCTGGCCGGCGCTGCCCTCGCCCGACCCCTGGTTGGCTCCAAAAATTCGGGCCAACCTTGGGCTTCCCGGCCTTGAGTTTCGGATCGGCCTGTCCGCACACGATTTCGCAAGTGCGCTTGGAGCGCCTCAGGTGCTCATCACTCGTGCCCGGCGCGACAGTCGGTCGCCGACCATCGCTTCGCGGCTGTGGCTGCGGCTTCAGGCAATGACCGGTGGGCTGGCGCACGATACGCGGTTGGGACGCCTCGCTCTCGCGCTCGACGATCCGGGCCGGCCAGAGCCTGCCGATCGGCCCAAGCCGGCGCCACCGCAAGAATTGCGGCCTACCAAGATCTCGGTCACTTCCGTCGACCGGCTCAAGGCCGATCCGTTCGCATTCTATGCTCAGGCTATTCTTGGATTGCGCCGCCTCGATGCGGTCGATGCCGACCATAGCGCTGCCTGGAAGGGAACGGCGGTCCATGCAGTCTTCGAGGCCTGGCTCAAGCATGACGATTGCGATCCGGATAAATTGATCGCGCGCGCTCGCGACTTGCTGACGAGCGAGACGATCCATCCGATGCTCCGCGCCTTGTGGCAGCCGCGCCTGATGGAGGCGATCCGCTGGATCCAGGAACAGGAAATCGAGAATCAGGCGCGGGGCCGACGGCCGTTGGCTGCCGAGCAAAGGGGCGAGGCGACGATCGACGGTGTGCTCCTCCACGGCAAGGCGGATCGCATCGATCGGTTTGCGGACGGGAACATTGCGATCGTCGACTACAAGACGGGCAAGGCACCATCGCAGAAGGCGGTCGACGAGGGCTTTTCACTTCAGCTCGGCCTCCTGGGGCTGATCGCCGAAGAAGGCGGATTCGAGGGCATTTCCGGCAAGTCGCGAGCCCACGAATATTGGTCCCTGAGCAAATACCGCGACAAGTTCGGCAAATGCGTCTGCCCCGACAAGAAAATGGGTCCGGACGAATTCCTAGATCATGCCCGGCGCAACTTCATCGCCGTCGCTCGAGATTATCTAACCGGAAATCGTCCCTTCGAAGCCAAGCTCCATCCTGCGTATGCCCCCTACCGCGATTTCGATCAGCTGATGCGGCTTGAAGAATGGTACGGCCGGCGATGAGACTAGCGCCGCGGCTTTTTCTTGACCTTGGACGCGTAGAGGAGCGCGGCGACAATCGCTGCCGACCCGATGCCGACCGCGACGCCCGCCTTGACGAGCTTCGACCTGCGCTGCTCGCTGGCGTCGTCCGTGTCGCTGCTGTCGGTCATCGTGAACTCCTGACTACCTCTCGCTGCACCTCTATGGGCCGCGGACGCAATAGGGAAGGCGCACGCCGATGAGCCGCCGGTTCAAACCGCTGCCGGCGCTGGAGGGCGCGCAGGCCGCCGCGGTCGATCCGAAGGTTCATGCGGCAGTCTCTGCTTCGGCAGGGTCGGGCAAGACGCAGGTCCTCACCGGGCGAGTGTTGAGCCTGCTCCTGAACGGCGCCGATCCGGAATCGATCCTGTGCCTGACTTTTACCAAGGCGGGCGCTGCCGAAATGGCCAACCGCATCGGTGCTCGGCTCGCGGCGTGGGTTCGCATGAAGGACGCCGAGTTGGGTCACGATTTGATGGCCCTGCGTGCCGATCCGGGACCCGCCAGCCGGGAACGTGCCCGTCGCTTGTTCGCAAAGGTCCTGGAAGCCCCCGGCGGTCTTCGCATCCAGACGATCCACAGTTTCGCGCAGACTTTGCTCTCAGCGTTCCCGGCGGAGGCGGGGATCACTCCGGGCTTCGCACCGATCGAGGGTCGTGCGGAGCAGGAGTTGGCGCGAACGACCCTGGCGAACCTCCTCACGGATGCGGAAACTCGGGGTAACGAGCAGCTCATTTCAGACGTGCAGTGCCTCAGTCTGCGGCTGGGTGAGGAAGGAGCGGTCAACTATCTGATGCTCTGTGCTCGCTCGGCAGATGCGATGTCGGCGCTGGGAGCACCGGAAACAATCCAGCCCAAGATTCAGGAGCTGATGAATCTGCCTGAGGACTCTGTCGAAGACGTTCTTGCCCACCGCTTGCATGATGATCGTCTGGACCGAGACCTGCTCGAGGCGATTGCCGACGCCAATCGCCGGTGGGGAGCGCAGACCGGCCTTGGGCACGCCGACGTCATTGAGGAATGGCTGTCGCGCACACCAATTGAACGCGCGCTTACTCTATCGGATATTCGAAAGGTGGTACTCACCGACAAGGGTGCGCCTCGGCTTTTCGCTGGACAGACCAAAGCCGAACCGAACTACGAAGATCACGCCGGGCGGCTGGCGAACCTCGTCAGCGAATTACTGGCCGTGCAAAACGGCGCTCGGTTGGCCGCGGACATGGCGGCGGGTCTGCGCGCCGGTCAAGCGTTTGCGACCATCTATTCGGCCGCGAAGCGCAGTGCCGGCGTTGCCGACTTCAACGATCTGATTGCTTGGACGCGCGAACTGTTGGCGGCGCCCGGGATGGGCGACTGGGTGCGCTACAAGCTCGACCGGCGAACCGATCACATCCTGGTCGACGAAAGCCAGGATACCAATCGGGAGCAGTGGGAGATCATCAAGGCGCTCGCGAACGAGTTCTTCGCCGGTTCCGGCGCGCGCGAAAACGTCAATCGCACCATTTTCACGGTTGGCGATTTCAAGCAGGCGATATTCGGATTTCAGGGCACCGACCCGAACGAATTCAAGATTGCGAGGGATTGGGTACGCCAGCAGTCGGCGTGGTCGCGCTCGTCCGGACTGCTGTTCGCCGATAACGACGACGATCTTTCAGTCGGGCTCGAATTTCGCGATCTGTCGATCGAAGCGAGTTACCGCTCCGCGCCCGCTGTTCTTGACCTTGTCGACGCCGTTATTGCCGACGTCGGCTACGACCAAATGGGCCTGCCGGAACGTCCCAATCCACATCGTGCGCATCACGAGAAGCGCCCGGGAATCGTCGAACTATGGTCCCCCTTCGCCGTCGAGGACGGGGAGGAGGTCGACGAAAGCGAGGAGGGCTGGCTCGGAGAGGACGCGCGGCACTACGCCAGTGCGCTCGCCAAGCAAGTACGGACCTGGATCGACGAGGCGCCGATCATGGCCTCGACTAAGCGGCCGATGAGCGCGGGCGACGTGTTGATCCTCGTCCGCAGCCGCGGGGAGCTCGCTTCGCTGATTGTCGCGCGCTTGTTCGAGGAAGGGGTGCCGGTCGCTGGTATCGACCGCCTGCACCTGCAGGAGCCGCTGGCGGTGAAGGATTTGCTCGCCGCTATCTCCTTCGCGGCGCAACCACTCGACGATCTCAATCTCGCCAACCTGCTCGTCTCGCCCCTGTTGGGCTGGAGTCAGGAACTGTTGCTTGAGCTGGCGCATGGGCGAGGCGAGACACCCTTATGGCAACGGTTAGGCGAGCGGGCAGACACGAAGCCCGAGTACCGCGTCGCGCGCGACCAGCTCGGTGAATTGCTGTCGATGGCGGATTTCACAACGCCGCACCGGTTCCTGGAGACCATCCTCTCCGGCCCGCTCGATGGCCGCCGGAAACTCTACTCCCGCCTCGGCCTGTCGGCGCGCGATCCGATTGATGAACTCTTGTCCAGCGCGATCGAGTTTGAGCATCAGGAGATCGCATCGCTAGATCGGTTCGTTGCCTGGTTCTCGCGCGGTGACGTCGAGATCAAGCGCGACCCCTCGGCCCCGACCAACGCGGTGCGCGTGATGACTGTCCACGGGTCGAAGGGTTTGGAAGCGCCGGTCGTGATTCTCGCGGACGCTTCTGCCGATCCGTCCAGATTGGGCGGCGTTCAGCGCACACTCGATTTTCCCGTCCCGGGCGCTGGCGAAGTGCCGCTCATCCGCCCGCGCAAGGCAGAGCGCGTCTCGCCCTTCACGGAACTGATTGCCGACGACGATGCGAGCGACCTCGAGGAGCATTGGCGCTTGCTCTACGTCGGCCTAACCCGTGCCGAAGAACGTCTTGTCATTGCCGGCCTGCAGCCCAAAACGAAGGAAGGCGCGAGACCGGAAAATTGCTGGCACATCAGCGTCGAACGGGCTCTCGTGTCACTCGGCGCGCAATGGGAGCCGAGCGCCGAATGGGGCCGAATTCTGCGCTATCGTGGCTCGGTCGCTGCCGCTTCGGTCAGGCCCAAGCCCGCGTCGCTTGCGCTCGCTCCGCTGCCGGTTCCCGACTGGGCGCGATTGGCCGCGCCGCCGGAGTCGCGGCCACCGCAGCCGCTTGCTCCTTCAGCAATCGCGGAAGACACCGAATCCTCGCCTCCGCCTAGTGATGCCATGCGCGCCG
>Ga0070665_100009108_pt1 | contig 10055 bp, 10 predicted proteins | sample KBSS13metaG_FD_65862 | JGI IMG/M metagenome (GOLD analysis project Ga0070665, IMG submission 65862) | Switchgrass rhizosphere microbial communities from Kellogg Biological Station, Michigan, USA - KBS S1-3 metaG | ecosystem: Host-associated > Plants > Roots > Rhizosphere > Soil ...
CCCGCGAGCGTGCCAACCAGCTCGGCACAGTGCTGAAGGACTGGACGCCGACCGAGATGAACAAGTTCGCGATGAGCGAAGTCGTCACCTGGGGCCAGGTGATCCGCGACAACAACATCACGATGGACTAAAGAGCGCTCACCCTGGGGAAACGCGTTACGCCGACCCGAAGTGCGGCCACGCAATACGTTGGTATCCCACCCTTCGAAATGCGGTCCTTCAGCCCGCTCCCAGCATCAAGAGCGCTTTCATCGTAGCATCGCGCGTCTCGGTGTCGTCGGAGAATCACGTGCGGTGGCGGCTCAGGCCCGTTCCTGAGCCAAGCAAGCTGTTGAGGCTCGGGACATGGCATAGGGGATCATCGTCACCACCGGGGCATGCCGGAATCGCTTACCGCTGAACCATCATTTGTTGCGGAACTTCGGCACTTGGTTGTAAAGTGCTGCAACTGTCGGGGGATGGTTGCATGCTTGGAAAAGTTGCCGATCGCCTGCTGGGCTGGTTCGCCCGCAGCGCGAGCCGCATCGCACCATGGCATCGGTGGCCGTTCCTGATCGCCATGCCCATTATCGTTGGGCATCGCGTCGTGATGCGTCGCGAGAATCTGACGGACATGCAGACGGTTCCACCGAAGGTGCCGCCCGCCGACGGCCTCGATGTCCGGGGCATGCGGACCGCCGATGGTTCCTACAACGACCTGGCGCAGCCGTGGATGGGTATGGCCGGCGCGCGATTCGGCCGTAACATGCCGATCGCGGACGTCTTTGGCGAAACCGCGCCCGCGCTTCTTGACCCGAATCCGCGGCTGATCAGCAATCTGCTGCTCGCGCGGAGTGAATTCGTACCAGTCCCGCACCTCAACCTGCTGGCCGCCGCGTGGATCCAGTTCATGGTCCACGACTGGCTCAGCCATGGACCCAATGACAAGGCGGCCCCCCGGCACACGATACCGTTGCCTCCCGGTGATCCATGGCCGGAGGGCCGGATGACGGTGCTGGCGACCGTCATCGATCCGCCCACCGCCGAAGACAAGGGCCGCCCTGCAGCCTACACCAACGTGGAAACCAGCTGGTGGGACGGATCCCAGGTGTATGGTTCGTCGCTGGAACGCCAGCGCCTGGTGCGGCGCGACCCGCAGACCGGCGCGGTGCGCACCGACGGCAAGCTGCACCTGGAAGACAACGGACTGCTGCCGATCGAGGGAAAGACGGTACGCGGCAAGCCAAGCCCCAATCTGGAGCTGGCCGGGGTCAACGGCAATTGGTGGATCGGGCTATCGGTTCTTCACACGGTCTTCGCCCGCGAACACAACGCGATCGTCGATCGCCTGCGCATCGACCATCCCGATGCGGACGGGGAGTGGCTCTTCCAGAAGGCAAGACTGGTCAACGCCGCCTTGATGGCGAAAATCCACACGGTCGAGTGGACACCCGCGTTGATGAACTCGCCCGAAGGTCGCATGGCGATGCGCGGCAATTTCTGGGGCCTGCTGGGCGAGCAGTACAACCGAGCCCATGGTCGTGTCGGCGAGGGTGAGATTCTCTCGGGCATCCCGGGTTCGCCGGCAGCGCATCACGCCGCTCCCTACGCCATGACCGAGGAGTTTGCCGCCGCCTACCGTCTGCATTCCTTGATGCCCGACAGCTTCTCGTTCCGCCGTCATGCCGACGACGTGGAGATTCTCGTCCGCGATCTCGCCAAGGTCGCGGGCGGCGAGGCCCGCGAGATCTACGACCATCTTTCGTTCGACGACGTCATGTATTCGCTGGCGACCAGCAATCCGGGTGCGCTTGTGCTGCATAATTTTCCCAACGGGCTGCGTCGCCTCGATCGATTGGATTCGGATGGCCTGCATCTCGATATGGCGACGGTCGATATCCTTCGCGACCGGGAACGCGGCGTGCCGCGCTACTGTGCCTTTCGGCGCCGCATTGACGCGCATGTCCCGAAGAGCTTCGAGGAACTGACGGACAACAAGCAGTGGCAGGAAGAACTGCGCAATGTTTATGGCACGGTGGAAAAGGTCGACCTCCAGATCGGCGTGCTGGCGGAAAGCCAGAATCGCCGCTTCGGCACCCCGCCGGGCTTCGGCTTCTCCGATACAGTGTTCCGCATATTCATCCTGATGGCTTCGCGGCGATTGAAGAGCGACCGCTTCTTCACCGATGACTTCCGCCCGGAGGTCTACACGTCCGCGGGATTCGACTGGGTACAGAGTAACTCCCTGCGCACCGTGCTGGAGCGCCACTGTGGATCTCTTCGCCTGCATTTCGCGGATACGCGAAATGTCTTCTTTCCCTGGGCCAAGGGCGGGACCTGACGCCATGGCTCGGGTGCTTCGCATTCCCGGGTTCGTCGACCTGATTCGCTGCGACGAGCCTGCGGAAATCCAGGCCGTCGTGGCGGAGCCGCGGTTCGACAGGCAGTTTGCGCTGGCGGGCCCGCTCCTGAACCGCATCATTGCTGGCCGAATTCGCCGGATCCTGGTGCTGGACGGCAAGCCTCTGCCGGCCGTCGCCCCGCGGCTGGACGACGAGCGGGTGGCGTCGCAAGCCAGCCTCTCGTCAGCGCTCGCCGCCCGCGGGGGCGAATCTCCCTGCGACCTGCAGACGCTGGACCGGTTGGCCGAGACCTTGAACGGCGAGGCCGACCATACCGAGCTCGGCTGCGTGGCGCAGACAGCTGTGGGCAGGTTGTTCGTCCCCGGGTTCAGCGGCACGCGAGAGACGTGGCGAGCCGCGCTGGTGCTCGATGCCGCCGTGCGGAGCTTCAACCCGTTGCGGCGCGTCCGCTGGATGCTGACGGGCGAGGTGAAGGCAGCGCGCACCTTGCTCGCAACCGCGATGTTGTCCAATGCCACCGGACTGCACGCGATCGGTATCGCCGTGCACAATCTGGTGGAATCCTTCGCTCGCATGGCAATCCTCGCCCGGTCGCGGGACGCTCTTGCGCTTGTTCCGGCCGATATCGCCGCCTCGCGCTGCCTCGCGGCACCCTCGCCCGTGATACGCCAGGCCAGCAGCGCCGGCATGACGGCGCAGGGCGACTTCCGGCCAGGCACGCTGGTGCTGCTCGACCTCGAAGCCGCCCGCGCGCGTACCCTGCGCAGCGATATGGCATTCCTGACTGCCGGTTGGAGCGCGTGCCCGGCGCACGCCTGGGTGCCCGCTCTCCTCGCCGCGGTTTGGCGACACGCGGCGAACCGGTCCGCGCCAGGGGCCGGCGGATGAGTACGACACCGGCGCCTTCCTTCGATCCGGCGGAAGATCCGATCTTCACGCCGTTGCGCTTCCGCAATCTCACGGTCAAGAATCGGGTCTTCCGCTCGAACATATCCGGCCGCTTCGACAACGATGACGGTTCGCTGACCCAGACGCGCATCAACTGGGAGAGTCGCTTCGCCAATGGCGGCGTGGGCGCGGTGATCTCGTCCTACGTACCGGTCGCGATGCATGGCCGCATCATCGCGGGATACGCCACCATCCATCGCGACGACTTCATCCCGTTGTGGGACAAGCTCGGCCAGGCCGTGCACAGCTTCGACTGCCGCTACATCGTGCAGCTCAGCCACTCCGGTCGGCAGATGGATCTGCCCGGAGTGCACAACCAGCACAGGCCATCGCCGAGCTCCACCAGCCGCAAGGAATCACTGCACGGCTTCCTCTGCCGCGCCATGGGCCGCGGCGAGATCGAACGCCTTGTCGCCGACTTCGCCCGTGCAGCGTGGCGGGCGCGCGAAGCTGGCCTCGACGGTGTCGAGCTGCACGCCGCTAATGGATACCTCTTTACGCAGTTCCTCAGCTCGGCGATCAACGACCGCACCGACCTGTATGGCGGGACGCTTGCCAATCGCGCGCGTTTCCTTCTCGACGTGATTGGCGCGATCCGCGCGCAAGTCGGCCGCGACTTCCACGTGCAGGTGAAGCTCAGTGCCGTGGACCACAACAACGTCGTTCCGTGGGAGGGCAAAGGGAACACGCTGGCAGACACCATCGCCGTTGCGCGATGGTGTGAGGCGGTCGGCGCGGATGCGATCCATGTCTCGACGGGCTCGCTGTTTCCGCATCCGCTCAACCCGCCCGGCGACCTGCCGCTCGAGGTCCTCGCGGTAACCTATGACGCAATGATTTCGTCGGGCGTCGACAGCTTCCGCAACTTCCTGTTCTTTCGCTATCCGCTGTTGCGGCCGTTGTTTCGCTGGCTATGGTACCGGATCAAGGGTGACCGCGGGAACGAGGCCATCAGCATCGACGAGGCGCGCGCCATCCGGGCCGCCGTGTCCATACCGGTCATCAGCACCGGCGGCTACCAGACCGCCTCGGTGGTTCGCGAAGGCCTGAGCACCGGAGCCTTCGACGGCGTGTCGATCGCCCGCTCGCTGGTCGCCAACCCCGACCTCGTACGGCAGTGGCGCGCCGGGCACGACCAACCCGCCAAGCCCTGCACCTACTGCAACAAATGCCTGTTCAACGCCCCCAAGAATCCGATGGGTTGCTACGAAGAGGCGCGATTTCCAAGCCGCGAAGCGATGATCGCCGAGATCGAAAAGATCTATCACGCTCGGCCGCACTTGCGCGTGCCGAGTTCTGCGGAGCTCTAGGCCATGGCGAGACCCGTTCCTGTAACGGCGGTGGAGGGTGCGCTTGAGCGTCGGCGCTGGTTGACCATACCCCTCGTGCTGCTGGCGGGCGTGGCGATGGTGATAGGACTGGTCGTGATCCTCTGGGGCGCGGCGTTGGCGGCAGTCTATTTCGGCGGCGAGCGCACGCCGTATTTCGCCAGCGATTCGGAGCACTTCAAATATGGGTCTATCGGCGCCGAGCGCGACAGCGGCATCCCGCACCTGGCATGGCAGGCATTGCCGCGCCTGTTTCCCGAGACGTTCGGCACCGCCGAGCAGCAGGCGGCGGCGCGGCTGCGTGGCCAGGGAGCCTACAACGCGTTCGGCTTCCTCTATGAGCCTGCGTCCACCGGCAAGCCCGAGCCGCGCGACCTGCCGATCGGCATTTCCAGGCGCACGGTCCGCGGCGTGGAAATGGTGTGGTTCAATTGCGCAGTCTGCCACACCGGCACCGCGCGGGAGGCGGATGGCACGAAGCCGCTTGTCGTCGCCGGCATGCCGTCGAACAACCTGGATTTCCACCGCTTCATCTCGTTCGTCACGTCGATCGCCGATGACCCGCGACTGGAGGCAGATCGGTTGATCGACGCGATCGAGACGGGCGGCGAACGTCTGGGCGTCACCGATCGGCTTCTCTGGAGGCATGTCATCGGCCCGAGGCTGCGGGAAGGCTTGCTGGCCCGCCGCGCACAGCTCGGACCGCTGATCGGCATGCAACCGGCCTGGGGACCTGGCCGCGTGGACACCTTCAATCCTTACAAGGTAGTGCAGCTCGCACAGCGCGCCGGCGACCCTCCCCCCGAGCAGTGGATCGGCGCATCGGATTTTCCCAGCGTGTTCCACCAGCGCCCGCGCGACGGGATGCAGCTGCATTGGGACGGCAACAACGCGTCGCTCGAGGAGCGCAATCTTTCCGCGGCCGTCGGCGCGGGTCTGGTGCTCGAGCACGCGTCCACGGCCGACCGTGACGCGATACGTCGTTCGTCGAATTGGTTGCTCGACCTCGCCCCGCCACCCAGCCCGATGCGCGCAGGCATCGACGGCTCGGCTGTGGAGCGCGGCCGCGCCCTCTACATGACGCAGTGTGCCGGTTGTCATGGCTACCAGGGCACCTCCGGCTACGTCTTCGATGGCGCGGAGCTTGGCCGTGTGGTGCCTCTCGGGCGGATCGGCACGGATCGCTCGCGCCTCGATTCATACACCGACGCTTTCCGGCGGATGCAGCGAGAGGTCCTCGGCTTCTCACACTTCATCAAGACGGATGGCTATGCGAACCAGCCGCTCGACGCGCTCTGGCTACGCGGCCCTTACCTTCACAACGGATCGGTGCCGACACTGGCGGCCTTGCTGCGTCCGGTGCACGAACGGCCGCGATACTTCCTGCGTGGTAGCGACATCATCGACCGCGAACGTGGCGGCTTTCGCTCCGAGACGTTCGACACGGCCGAAGCGTGCGAGGCGGCCGCCCGGCGCACGCGCGGACATTTCTGCTTCGATACCCGGCAGGCCGGAAACGGCAATGGCGGCCACGAATTCGGCACCAGCCTGGATGAAGCCCGGCGCGACGAGCTGCTCACCTATCTCCGGACTTTCTGACGCGTGACACGGGACAAGAGGCCACCGCATGGACCAGACACTCGCCATTGGATGGACGCGCAACGAGGCCGCTGCCCGCCTCGCCGACTTTCGACGGATCCTCGGCGCGAACCTCGCATTGCAGGTGGTCATCGGCGTGACCGCAATCGCCGCGCCGCACTGGCTCGCGACGCAGCTAGGGCTGGACGAACCCGCACAGCCGGGTTGGGTGTGCGCCTGGGGCGGGATGCTGCTGCTCGTGACCGTGCTCTATGTGCCGGGCTGGCTTCAGCCCGTTCGCGAGCGCGTGTCGAATGTTGCCGGCATTCTCGGCCGGATCGGACTTGCCGTGCTCTATCTGATCATGGGACTGGCGCTAGCCAAAGGCTTCCTTTGGCTCGCCGGCTTCGACTTCGTCTTCGCCGTTGTGCTGGCGGCGCTGTTCCTGAGGCTCGGACGCGCTGAGCTGATGGCACGGCCATGAGACCGAAAGGCAAGCAGATGAAAAAGCCCCGCCAGAGCAAGACGACTCCCGCTGCCGCACCCTCGCGCACCGAAGCCTGAGCGACGACGATCGCCGTGCCTTCCAACCATGCGGAGGCGGGAACCATGGGCAAGAAGAGCCTCGACTCGTTGATGCGCGACCTCGCCGACCCCGATGTGCCAGTCGCTCGTCCCTCGATTCACATTCTTGATCCGCTCCAGAAAATGCCGGGCTTGAACGTCTGAACATTTAGAACACCGCCCGGACGCCGACGATCTCGCCGAGGCAGCGGCCGACATGCTCGGCGGTCTCGGTCGCCAGTCCCTCGACCTCGATCTCGACGCTCAGCGCGTCGTCGGCGGTTTGGGCGAACACCCGGTTGGGCACGAGGCCGCGCTTGGCGAGCAGCTCGAGTGCGCGCGGCAGCACGCCGGGTTCGGGGTCGGCTTCGAAACAGTAACGGACGGTGGTGGAATTACGCTTGAGCGCGAGGACGGACGACATGGAACGACTCCTTGCTTGACGGACGAACAGCAACGGGCCGGTTTGCGGTGCAAACCGGGGTGCTAATTCGCCGGGCAAGGACATTCCTGCGGGCCATGACGCCACTATAGCGCAGGCCCGGCAGCGCGGGCTACCCTCCGCGCCGCAAACCCGCCGGGAAGGAAACAAAGATGCGTTCGACACCAGTGTATGAGGTGCATGCCGTCAAATACGCCCATCTGCCGCGCAAGGCTTGGGAAGTGCAGATCACGCCCGACCCGCACGACGCGGACTTCCCGATGGACTATTTCGTCTGGGTGGCGATCCCGCTCGACGAGAGCGGCAACCGCATGCTGGGCGGCAAGCCGATCGTGATCGACACCGGCTTCAACGCCCAGGTCGGCGGCAAGCGCGGCCGCGAGGTGAAGACCAATCCGGCCGACCTGCTGTCCCATCTCGGGATCGACGCCAGGGAGATCGAGGACGTCATCATCACCCACCTGCACTACGACCATGTCGGCAACTGGGATCGCTTCCCCAAGGCGCGCTTCCACCTGCAGGACAAGGAGATGCAGTTCGCGACCGGCCGGCACATCTGCCAGCCGACCTTCCGGCACGCTTACGAGATCGAGGACATCGTCGGCATGGTGCGCGCGCTCTACGGCAAGCGCGTGGTGTTCCATGACGGCGACGAGGAGCTGCAGCCCGGAATCTCGGTCCACCTGATCGGCGGCCATACGATGGGCATGCAGTCGGTGCGGGTGATGACGCGCAACGGCTGGCTGGTGCTGGCATCGGACGCCTCGCATTACTACTGGGGCATCGAGCAGAAGAAGCTGTTCGCGATCGTCTACTCGGTCGCCGACATGCTGGCCGGATATGACAAATTGAAGAAGCTGGCCGACGACCGGATCGAGATGGTGGTCCCCGGCCACGACGCCGACGTGATGAAGCGCTATCCGGCGTCGAAGCCGGGGCTCGAGGGAATCTGCGTCCGGTTGGATTGACCGCGCTCGCTGCACGACGCGCGATGCAAATGCACTTCGTGGATGGTGCCATGACGGCAACGAATGAGCTATTGAGCGATCGCGACCTACATCACGCATCTCGTTCCCATCGGAGATGCATCAATGACGGTCGGTTCTTTCTTCAAGGCTCAATCGCTCGCGGGCATGGCTCTCGTCGGACTCGCCTGCGCCAGTCCCGTGCTGGCGCAGGCGCCAGCGAGCGACATGGCGCGCTGCAGCCAACTCTACGGCACTTATAATCACTACAGCGGAAATGCGAGCTACTCGCGCTCTGCAGAGATCGAGACGGCGATGGCGGAGTGCCAGAAGGGCAACTACGCCGCCGGTATCGCCGACCTGACGGCGGCAATGAATCGCGCAGCGATTCCTCTTCCGCCCGCGGAGACCGCGACCGCGAAGTAGCGTCGCCGTAACAGAGCGGCAACAAAGATTGCCGTCACGCCCAAGCTGATGGCCGGCCCGACCCTGAATACTGCAGACAAGGCGCCAGCCATCACGCTTGGCTTTCCGGATCATCAAGATCATCGCCACGACGCCGGGCAAACGTGGCGCGCTGGTCTTCGCAGCAGGACTCGCCCTCGTTACCGGCCTTTACCGGGGCATCGAGAAGAACTCGGTCGCCGACATGCTGGCCGGCCACGACAGGCTGAAGAAGCTGGTCGACTCGCCGAGGATGAAACTGGGCTTGTCATCGTCTTCCGGACCGCGAGCGTCTCGCTCGCTCATGAGCATGAGCGAGCGAGACGCTCGCGGTCCGGAAGAGCATGAACGATGGGTTCGAGCTGTGGCGCGCAATCGTGGAACGCTACGGCACCTGGTGACCGCCCCGGTCATGAAGTGTGCTGCGGTCGAGGCAAAGAGTTGATCGCCGACAGATTTCCCTTGCCCGCCCCTCGAACCCCGCCACATCCTCCTGACCGTCCGCCGAATCGCTCCAGGAGTTCGCCCGCAGCATGTCCCCATGGCGTATCGGCGTTGATTCAGGTGGAACATTCACCGACGTCTGCCTGTTCGACGAGCAGGACGGCCGGGTCGAGGTCTGGAAGGTGCCCTCAACGCCCGACGATCCGTCGCGCGGCATCGCAGGCGGCGTCGAGGAAGGTCTCTCCCGCGTGGCGCCCGGCGCGGTCGGGCCACCGGCGGCGTCGGTCAGCTATTTCGGCCACGGCACGACCGTGGCAACCAATGCCCTGATCCAGCATCGCGGCGTCCGGACCGGGTTGGTCACCACCGACGGCTTCCGCGACCTGCTGGAGATCGGCCGTCAGAAGCGGCCCGACCTCTACGACATTCAGGCCGACAAGCCGCCCGTCCTCGTGCCGCGCGACCTGCGGCTGGAGGTGCCCGAGAGGGTGGATCACAACGGCGAGATCCTGACGCCGCTCGACGAGGGCAGGATGCGCGCCGCAGCGCGGGCCCTCGCCGCGGCCGGCGTCAGGGCGATCGCGGTCTCCTTCCTCTACGGCTTCATCCGGCCCGAGCACGAGCAGCGCGCCGTGGCGATCCTGCGCGAGGAGAATCCCGGCGTCTTCATCTCGGCCGGCCATGAGATCGCGCCCGAGTTCCGCGAGTACGAGCGGCTGTCGACCGTGGTGCTGAACGCCTATCTCGGGCCGGTGATGCGCGACTACCTCGAGAAGCTCGGCCCACGGCTCGCCGCGCTCGGCCTCGCCGCGACGCCACATCTGACGCAATCCAACGGCGGCGTGATCGGTTTCGCCACGGCCGCTGCGATGTCGGTGCGGACCATCCTGTCGGGGCCCGCGACCGGCGTGGTCGGCGCGCAGGCGATCGGCGCGCTGTCGAGCTTCAGCGACCTCATCACCTTCGACATGGGCGGCACCTCGACCGACGTGGCCCTCCT
>Ga0070665_100009110_pt1 | contig 10054 bp, 6 predicted proteins | sample KBSS13metaG_FD_65862 | JGI IMG/M metagenome (GOLD analysis project Ga0070665, IMG submission 65862) | Switchgrass rhizosphere microbial communities from Kellogg Biological Station, Michigan, USA - KBS S1-3 metaG | ecosystem: Host-associated > Plants > Roots > Rhizosphere > Soil ...
GAAACAGCTCGGCGGCCATCCACATAAGCGCGGCGGTGAAGATGCTGTCCTCGATGGCCGTCGATGGGTGGAAATGCCAATCAAAAACCTAAGTCCCGTTGCCCCCACGGATCGATCGCGGAGACCTTGTTGAAGAAATCGACGGCTCGTTCATGGCGTCCCGCTAGGATCAGCCTGTAAAGACCGACGCCCGTGCTGTTCTTCATGACACGCCGGGAATGCCCGATGTAGTTGTACCCAACATCCTTCAATTTGCTCGCGTAGAAGTCCAGCAATCGCGTCGTCGTCTCATCCGCTGTGAGGTTTTCGCGCTCTGCCTTCACGGCTACGTCGTTCCATCCGACTCCAAAAAACGCATCGAATCGGTCCGGCTGATCACGCCCCGCCAAGACGTCGCGGATGTTTCGTTTGATGTCTCCGATCTGGAAGACGATAAACAGATCGAGCAAGCGGCCTTCAGTTAGCGCAGCGATCGTCGCGAGCGGCACGTCGAGACCGAGATTGTCAACGAAAGCGAGTCCGAGGATACCGTAGCCAAGCGCGGCACGTAGCTGCTCGATGACCCTTGGGTCGTTGCAGTCATCACGGATGACCTGGGCTTTGTCTGTCGTCCGCTGTTCGAGAGCGTCGGCCAGGCCGGGATCCGATTCGACGCATATAACTCGTGTGAATGGTTCCTCGCATTGAACGGCACGAAGTGGCGAGCCTTCGAACTCCTCACCGGTGTCCTCATCAATGCACCTGCCACAGCCGGCGAGCAGGTCGAGGAAGACCCTGTTCTGCCACCGATTCTTCATCCCGACGCTGAAGAGGTGCATGTACTTGTCTAAGTATTTCAGTTTCTCTTTCGCCCACTGTCCAGAGACTCTGGCTGGTAAACCATCGATCGCAGAGGGCCGGTAACGACTACCCGTCACGTTCACCTCTTCGCCTTGAACCTCGCCGCTCCCGGGACCGAGCATATCGCTACCCCGGTACTGTGTTCTGCGCGACACGGATTCCACGCGTCCTGTTGGGAGACGATCGCGGTGGGTTTAAAAGTGGCTCAGGCTCAGCCTAGCACGCCGGCTTCTGGAAATGACTCAGAACGTTGTCGATATCGTGCAATCGTCGACCAAGCGTGCAACGCTGCTTGGCCTTGCCGGCCGCTGGAACTGCTGACGGCCGTTAGCTTCACTGGTCGCTACGCACTCGATGAGGACCACATGACAAGCGACGCCGGGTCTTCGGGATAGCCCGAACCGAATGGTACGTGGAAACCAACGAAGGCTGCCTGCTGCAGTCGTTCGAGCAGGCACGAACGCTGCTGGAGAAAGAAACGTTCAACAATTCGGAGCCAGGACCGTACCGGATTTTCGGGGTGCACTCCGTTGCCTGGTCCGGCGACCTGTGAAGCAGATTCCACGGGACTGGAACGCGCAAGGCCGCGCGACGCTACCCGGCGAGTTCGCGGCGCAGCCAGGCCCGCGCCAGGCGGAGATCGTGACGCACCGTGTGGACCGATCGACCAACCACCACGGCCATCTCCTCGGCGGTCATGCCGCCGAAGTAGTGCATCTCGACGACTTCGGCAAGAGATCGGCTCTCACGCCCGAGCGCATCCAGAGCGTCCTGCAATTCCAGCACGTTCAACGGCCGGCCGCCGCGCGCGGCCGCGACCTCGATGTTCGTGTCCCATTCGACCCGGCGCTCGGATCCGCCTCGCTTGACCGCGCCGACCGCTCGCGCATGGTCGACCAGCACCTGCCGCATCACCCGGGCCATCAGCGCGAGAAAGTGCGCGCGATCGACGAACACCGGTCGCGCATCCTCGAACAATTTGATGAACGCTTCGTTGATCAGGGCCGTCGGCTGAAGCGTGTGCTCCGGCCGTTGGCGCCGCATGAATGACTGGGCGATGCGGCGCAGCTCGTCATAGACCTGCGGCATCAACTCATCGAGAGCCTTACCATCCCCTTCGCGCACCTGCTGGAACAAGGCAAGGATCTGTGATGACATGACCGCCTGGCGGGTGCTGACATTATAGTCAGCCCTGCAGAGAGGCTTGCGCATCGAGAGGGGAGACATCATGGATCCCGACACGATGGCGCTGTTTCGCGAGCTTGCCGATCGAACGGCTTCCGAGCGCGAAGTCTACTACCGGAAGAGGCAGGTCCCAGCTGCGCTTCGCGCGAATGTGGAATCGCTGCTCGCATTCGACCGGTCGTCCAGCGACTCGTTGAGACAACACATCGCCGCCGCGGCCGAAGACGCGCTGCTGACACGCAATGAGCTCGCCGTGGACGACGGTCAGAGCGCGATGCCATCGGACAGCCCGATCGTCTTTCGTGGCACGGCCCGCTTCGCTGTGCAGCGACAGTTGGGAACAGGCGCCTTCGGAACTGTCTACCAGGTCTGGGATCGGGAGCAGCAGGTCGCAGTCGCGATCAAGGTGCTGCACCGGTGGAAGCCTGATCTGCTGTTTCGCTTCAAGCGCGAATTCCGGGCCCTGAACGATGTCCGGCATCGCAACCTCGTGCGGCTGTACGAACTGTTTTCGGAAGCCGATCAATGGTTCTTCAGCATGGAGCTCGTGGATGGCCAGAGCTTCCTCGAGTACGTGCGCCCCGCGGGCGCCTGCGACGTGCAACGGTTGAAAGCGGCGCTTGGTCAACTGGTGGAGGGCATTCAGGCATTGCACGCGGCCCGGCGACTGCATCGCGATCTGAAACCCGCCAATGCATTGGTGACGCCGGAAGGACGCGTGGTCGTTCTCGATTTCAGCCTGGTCCACGAAGTGGATGCGTTGACACCGCATGCCAGTCGGACGCTGGCGGCCGGGACACCCGCGTACATGGCTCCAGAACAAGTCCTCGGTGGCCATGTGAACGAAGCCGCGGACTGGTACGCAGTCGGGGTGATGGTGTTTCAGGCGCTGACGGGGGCGTTGCCCTACGCGGGATCGCTGCAGCGGCTGTGGACTCCTGAATCCCAGGAGTCGTCGGCCGATCCACGCACCATCGACGCGCACATACCGAACGACCTCGGCGAGCTCTGTCGACAGCTGCTGCACAGGCGCCCTGAAGCACGTCCTGATGCGGCAACCATCCTGTCGACGATCGGGAGCGCGGCAACGGCGGCCGCTCGCAAACACGTGACGGAGCCGCACAGCGATCTCGAGCCGTTCGTGGGGCGTTCCGCGCTGCTGCGCGAGCTGCACCAGGCATATGGGGACACGCAGGAGGGCCGGTTGAACGTGGTCCTTGTGCAGGGGCCTTCCGGCATCGGGAAGACCGCGCTGATCGGACGATTCCTCGCCGATCTGACACGACGGGCGCACCTGGTCGTGCTCAAGGGCCGCTGCCATGAGTTCGAATCGGTTCCTTACAAGGGGCTGGATGCGCTGGTGGACGAGTGCAGCCGGTATTTGCAGCGGCTGCCGCCGGCGCGTGTCGAGGCGTTGTTGCCGCGAGACGCGTTTCTCCTGCCGAAGCTATTCCCGGTGCTGTCGCAAGTCTCCGCGATTGCGACGGCCCCTGCACGCTCGGACGTCGTGCTGGATGTCCAGGAGCTGCGCCTGCGGACGTTTCAGGCCCTGCGGGAGCTGCTCGCGCGCATGAGCGATCGTCAGCCCCTTGTGATCTGGATCGACGATTTGCAGTGGGGAGATCGCGACAGCACCACATTCCTCGGTGAGCTGTGCGCGCCGCCGCGGCAACCGGCGCTGCTCCTCCTGTTGACGTATCGCAGTGAGGAGTCGGGTTCCAACACCACGCTGAAGTACCTGCACCAGGTGCTTGCCGATCAGCGTGTTCTCGGAACGTGGCACGAGTTGAGCGTGGATCACCTCAGCGACGACGAGAGCCGGGGTCTGCTGCGCGAACTTCTTCGAAAGGATCACGCCGTCGCCGAAGAGGCGTACGCAACGCTGGTGCAGGAGGCCGGGGGGCATCCTCTGTTCCTCCAGCAACTGGCACGTTTTGCGGGTTCGAACTGGCTCGCCGCCGACAGAACCAGCGGCGAACGATTCACCCTGCACCACGTTCTACAGAATCGAGTGCGAGACCTCCCCGCGTTTGCGCGCGAAGTACTGGAACTTGCCTGTGTGGCCGCGCAGCCGCTCGCGCCGGCGATCCTGTTTTCAGCCGCCGAGGCCGGCGACACCGCGGACCGCGCCGAAGCGCTCGTATTGCTGATCCGCGAGAAACTCGCGCGCAGTGCGAGCGCCGGCGCCGACGGCGGACGACGGGTCGAACCGTTTCACGATCAGGTCCGCACGGCCGTCGTCGATCTGCTGACGAAAGAGGTGCGGCGGGAACGACACGCGAGATTGGCGCATGTCCTCGCGCAGCAGCACGACATCGAACCGCAAGTGCTGGTGACGCACTATCAGGAGGCCGGCGACCGGCGGTCGGCCTTCGAGGCGGCGGTCAGGGCGGCGGCTCTCGCGGATACTCAACTGGCGTTCGATCGGGCCGCATCGCTGTACCAGACGGCGCTCGATACCGGCGACCTCACGCCAGAGGCACATTCGGAGCTGTATCGGAAACTTGGTGATGCGCTTGGGCACGCCGGCCGTGGGCTCGATTCGGCGCAGGCGTATCTGAAAGCCGCTGAATGCGCAGGCACCGCTCATCCACTCACGCCCACCGAACTAACGCGACGTGCGGCCGAGCAATTGCTGATTAGCGGCAATACCGAGTCGGGGCTTGCGGCGATCCGCGCAGTCCTGCGTGCCGTGAAGATCCGTTTTCCGGAATCATCATTCCAATCGCTGTTCTCGCTCGCGTTCCGCCGTGTCCTGGTGACCCTGAGGGGCGTGCATTTCGAGGAGCGGCCGGAGTCGCAGCTTTCCGAATCCGCACGAATTCTCATCGACACGTGCTGGTCGGTCGCAGTCGGCCTGAGCATGGTCGACACGATTCGAGGCACCGATTTCCAGGCCAGGCACCTCTTACTGGCCCTGGACGCCGGCGAGCCATTCCGTGTGGCCCGCGCGCTGGCGATGGAGGTTGCCCATCGAGCGGTGCCGGGCCGTCGAGTCGAACCGCAGGTGAAGAAGCTGCTCCAGGTCGCCCGCTCGGTGACGGAGAAACTTGGGGATCCCTATTCATCGGCGTTGCTGGCCGGCGGCGCCGCCGCTTTCGCCTGGTCGAACGGCCGTTGGAAGCTTTCTCTCGAGCGCGCCGACGACGCTCAGCGCATCTACACCGAACGATGCGCGAGTCCCTCGTGGGAAACGGTGACGGCGCAGATCTTTTCGATGGGCGCGCTCGTCCGGATGGGTGAATTGAACGAGCATCGGCGTCGAATGCCGCTGCTCATGCGAACGGCCCACGAGCGCGGTAATCGATATGCGCAGGTCAGTCTGCCGCTGCTCAGTTACGCGCACTTGACCGCGCTGGCAGACGATGAACCCCGGCAGGCGGCTGAAACCGTGCGCCAATTGATCGACGCATGGACCACGTCGCGCTATGACCTGCAACGATTCTGGGCGACCTATGCCCGTGCGGAGATTCACCTCTATACAGGCGCCCGGAACAGCGCACGGCGCGAGATCGAGACGAACGCACGAAACGTTCGAGACTCGATGCTGCTCAGAGTGCAGACCATTCGAATCTGCTGGCTCGATCTGTCGGCGCGCAGCGCGTTGGCGGCTGCTGCAGAAGGCCGGACCGAGTTGTTCCGCGAGGCGCGCCGGCTGGCGGCCCGTTTGAATCGCGAGGACGTTCAGTGGGCACGGGGCCTCGCGGGTCTCGTTCGTGCAGCGGTACTTGCCCAGGCCGGCCAGACGACTCAGGCCGCCGCGCTTCTTGCGCGTGCTGACGGCGACTTCATCGAGGCGGACATGAAGCTGCATGCGGCAGCGGCGCGCTGGGCCAGGAACCGTCTGCTTGGCGTCTCCGCGCAGACCGGGTCCACGCCCGATGACACTTTCTCCGGCGAGGGTGTCCGCTGTCCTTCGAGGATCGTCTCGACGCTCGCCCCCGGTCCCTGGAATTCGTAAAGCCCGCATATCGATCCAACCGTTCAGGCAGAAGCTCCTTCGCTAAAAGCGCTTCGGAAATCCGTTCTAAGGATTGAAGGCAATTCCAGGAGGAGTCATGCCCAACCGACGCTTCGCAAGACTGGCCGCCATCCTGTGCCCGGCCGTGGCAGTGGCGATCCTTTCAGCGGCCGGACGCTCAACTAAGGCCGCCGCCGCTGACGCGGAGATGATTGATTCTCAGGACCCAAGCGGCCAACTCCGGACCTTGAGTCCCGGAGGTCCGCTCGACCTCGACAACCCATTCTTCCAGGACCTCGGGACGAACGGCCGCCGTTGCGTCACCTGTCATCAGCCGGATGTCGGGTGGACCATCACGCCGGCCAACGTCCAGGAACGCTTCCGGGAGTCGCGCGGCGCCGATCCGATCTTCACCAACAACGACGGTTCGACCTGCGAAGGCGCAGTGGCGCGCTCGCTCGCTGACAAACGAGCGGCTTACGGACTCCTGCTGACGCGTGGTCTCTTTCGGATCGGCCTCGATGTTCCACCCGGAGCGGAATTCGTCATCGAGAGCGTCAGCGATCCCAACCGGTGCGGCCCCGCAACGAACGACGCCTCACTGTACAGACGGCCGCTGCCGTCGACGAACCTGGGGTTCCTCACCGCCGTGATGTGGGACGGCCGTGAATCGACAGCGAGCACGACGATCCTCCAGGATCTTGCGCACCAGGCGAACGATGCGACGCTTGGGCATGCTCAGGCGACGCACGATCTCACGGATCAGCAGGTCCGGCAGATCGTCGCCTTCGAAACCGGTCTCTTTACCGCGCAGGTTCGCGACGATCGGGCGGGCAATCTCCGATCGGATGGCGCCCGTGGCGGCCCTCGAGCGCTGTCCACTCAAGGGTTCTTTATCGGGATCAACGATCCCGTTGGCTTGAACCCCAGCGGCGCCGCGTTCGATCCCAATGTGTTCACCCTGTTTGACGCGTGGGCCAGCCTCGGCGGATCGGGTCACGATCGCGAGATGAATGCGCAAAAGGCGATCGCGCGCGGGCAGGCTCTCTTCAACAGCAAGACAATCACCATCAGCGGCGTGGCGGGCCTCAACGGCGTGACATTTCCAAGCGGTCAGACAGTGCCCGAATCGTTCGCCGGCTCGTGCACGATCTGCCACGATTCGCCAAATGTCGGCAACCACTCGGTGAAGGCGCCGCTCGACATCGGCCTCACCGCTCCGGCACAGGCGCCTTATCTGCCGGTCTATACGCTGCGGAACCTTTCGACGCAGGAAACCCTGCGAACCACCGATCCAGGCCGCGCGATGATCACGGGCAAGTGGGCGGACGTCAACAAGTTCAAGGGCCCGATTCTGCGCGCGCTGGCCGCACGCGCCCCGTACTTCCACAACGGCTCTGCGGCGACGCTCGAAGAGGTCGTGCAGTTCTACGACACGCGCTTCAACATCGGCTTCACCGCGCGAGAAAAGGCCGATCTGGTGGCGTTCCTTCGCGCTCTCTAAGAGTCCTTCAGCTACAAGGGAGACATCATGAAACTCGCTGTGGTCATCGGCACGACGGTTGTTGCAACACCTCTTCTGATCAGCGCGGCCGGAGCGCGCGTCGCAGCCCACGAGAAAGAACAGCAATTCCGTATGGTGCGCGCGGCCAAGCCGGTCGCGTCCGGCTGCCTGCCCGGCGCCGCTGCGAGCGTGACCATCCAGCCCCGCGGACCCGTTGAAGTCATGGACGTCGACGTGGAGGGCCTTCCGCCACGGACCGAATTCGATCTCTTCGTCATCCAGAAGCCAGGCGCGCCGTTTGGATTGGCCTGGTACCAGGGTGATATCGAGACCAATGACCACGGCGAGGGTCATCGGCGTTTCATCGGCCGCTTCAACGAAGAAACCTTCATCGTCGCCCAGGGCAGCGTGCCGGCGCCCGTTGTGCACAACTTCGCGTTTCCCGATGCGAGCGCGAATCCAGTGATGAATCCGGTCCACACGTTTCACCTGGGCCTCTGGTTCAACTCGCCGGTCGACGCCGGCAATGCCGGATGCCCCGCCGACACGACGCCGTTCAACGGCGAGCACAACGCCGGCATTCAGGTCCTGAACACGAGCAATTTCCCCGACTTGCAGGGTCCGCTGTTTTTCGTCAAACCGTAAGCCTCCGAGCGGAATTGGCGCCGTGGCCGTCACCTCACGATGGAATGTCGCTGAACGTGGCGCGCCCGATCGAGTCCGCTCGGAGTAGACTCCGCACGTGATTCTGAAGAGCACCGTTCGGGACGTCGAGATCCCGCAGGCCACCGTTCCGGAATTCGTTCTCCGCCACGCCGAGCGCCTTGCCGACAAGCCCGCGATCATCGACGGCCCGACCGGCCGGACGCTGACGTACCGCGCGCTCGCCGATAGCGTTCGGCGCGTCGCCACGGCGCTGCACCGGCGCGGATTCCGGAAGGGCGATGTCTTCGCCATCTACAGCCACAACGTGCCGGAGTACGCGTCCGTCTTCAACGGCGTCGCCCTCGTCGGCGGCATTGTCACCACGGCGAATCCGCTCTGCACGGCCGGCGAGCTCACAAAGCAATTGAAAGACTGCCACGCACGGTTCCTGATCACGGCGCCGCCGTTTCTCGACAAGGCGAAGGAAGCGGCCGCCGCGGCCGGCGTCGAAGACATCTACGTCTTCGGTGAAGCCGCCGGCGTGCGCCCGTTCGCCGAGCTGATGTCGGCACCACCGGATCCGCCGAACGTCGCGATCGATCCGGCGAACGACCTCGTCGTCCTCCCGTACTCGAGCGGGACGACCGGCTTGCCGAAGGGCGTCATGCTCACGCACCGGAACCTGGTTGCCAACATATGTCAGATGAACGGCGCCGAAGGCTTCGACGCCTTTCAGGAGCACGACCGCGTCCTGTGCGTGCTGCCGCTCTTTCACATCTACGGAATGGTCGTCGTCATGGAGCTCGGCCTCTCGAACGGGGCGACGATCGTCACCGTGCCGCGCTTCGACTTCGAAGAGTTCCTCGCACTCACGCAGAAGTACAAGCTGACGATGCTGCCGCTCGTGCCGCCGATCGTGCTGGCGATGGTGAAGAGTCCCGTGGTGAACCAGTACGACTTGTCGAGCGTGCGCATCGTGTTTTCGGGCGCCGCGCCGCTCGGAGAAGCGCAGGCGCAACAGCTGACGGACCGCCTCGGCTGCCAGGTGCGCCAGGGGTACGGCATGACCGAGGCGAGCCCGGTCACGCACACGAGCCCCACGCGCGACGGCGTGTTCGTCAAGTGCGGATCGGCCGGCCGGATCGTGCCGAACACGGAAGTCGCCATCGTGGACCCGGTGACCGGCGATCCGGTCGCGGGTCAGCGGTGCGAAGGCGAACTGCTGATTCGAGGTCCGCAGATCATGAAGGGATATCTCAATCAGCCTGCCGAGACGGCAGCATCGATCGACGCTGACGGCTGGTACCACACCGGCGACGTGGGCTACGTCGACGAAGACGGCTGGTTCTTCATCGTCGATCGCACGAAGGAGCTGATCAAGTACAAAGGCATGCAGGTCGCGCCCGCCGAGCTCGAGGCGCTGCTGCTGACGCACCCTGCCGTGCTCGATGTCGCCGTCGTCCGGCGTCCAGACGAGGATGCGGGCGAAGTTCCGAAGGCGTTCGTCGCGCTCAAGGGCGACCCCGAATCGAAGGCGACCACTGGAAAAGCCATCATGGCGTGGGTCGCCGAGCGCGTCGCTCCGCACAAGAAGATCCGGCGGCTCGAATTCGTCGAGCAGATTCCCAAGTCTCCTTCCGGCAAGATTCTCCGCAGGCTTCTCGTGGATGGAACGGCAGAAGAGCAGCTGAGAAGCGCCTGATGGATGCGGATCTCAACCGGCGCCGTTTCATCGAATGCTTCTCCGCTTTCGGCGCCGGAGCGGCGCTGCTGCCCGGCGCACTTGCGGCGATCGCCCAGGATGCGGCGACGATCACTCCCGACATGTTGCGCGACGCGATGCGCATCGCGGGCGTCTCGTTCACGCCCGACGAACAGCGGCGACTGCTCGAGAAACTGAACGGAGCGCGCGGTTACCA
>Ga0070665_100009112_pt1 | contig 10054 bp, 5 predicted proteins | sample KBSS13metaG_FD_65862 | JGI IMG/M metagenome (GOLD analysis project Ga0070665, IMG submission 65862) | Switchgrass rhizosphere microbial communities from Kellogg Biological Station, Michigan, USA - KBS S1-3 metaG | ecosystem: Host-associated > Plants > Roots > Rhizosphere > Soil ...
GCGGGAGCGGCGCTGGTAATCCTCGAGCTGCTCACTGTGATCGCGTTCTCATACGTGCGCAATCGCAGCAAAGCTCTACTGCTCGGATCGGGGATGGCCATCGTCCTGAGCGTTCTGTTTATCTATGCCGCCGGCTTCGAAACTTTGATTTCCAAGCTGCAACAGAATGATCAACTTGCCGTACGGCGAAATATCGATCGTTCTTCTCTGGCCATGATCCAGCAGCGGCCATTCACGGGCTGGGGTTTGGAGACTTATGTTCCGGTCTACCGGATGTTTGCGCGCTATGACGACGGTACGTACGTGAACCGGGCACACAACGACTGGCTGGAGTGGGCTGCGGGCGGCGGGATCTTTTTCAGCGGAGCGATGCTGGTGATATTTGGTTGGAGTATTCGGCCGGCTATTCGCTCCGGATGGGGCATTGGACTCATTGCGGTGTGTCTGCACGCGCTGGTGGATTATCCCTTTGCACGTTTCGGTGTGTGTGGATGGTACTTCTGGCTACTCGGCATGCTAAGCGTTCGCCCGGCGGCAGAGCGCTCCTGAAGGCATCGCATTCAGGTCTCCTCGGCTCAAAGAGCGAGGAAGGGAACGGGAGTGAGCGTGCCGCATCGATTAGCGGATGCCAAAAACGTTGAAGAGGATGAACAGAGCAAACGAGAAGATCGATGCTCCAAGCAGAACGCATACCGGCAAGGTTAGTACCCACGCCAGTATGATGTTGCGCATGGTCTCAGCCTGCAGTCCTGACCGGTTGGCTGCCATGGTTCCGGCAATACCAGAAGACAGAACGTGCGTGGTACTCACGGGGAGACCGAACCAATCAGCGAGGCCGATGGTGCCCATAGCCACCAACTCGGCGGAAGCACCCTGGCCATAGGTAAGGTGCTCTTTGCCGATCTTTTCGCCGACGGTCACAACAATCCGCTTCCAACCGATCATGGTGCCGAAACCGAGGAAGCAGGCTACCGCCACTTTCACCCAAGCCGGGATGTATTTCGTTTCCTTGTCCAGACTCTTAGCGAACTCCGAGAGCTGTTTCACCGCGGCTGGATCGGTGATTTTCTTGGTCTTGATCATCTTCGCGATCGAAGAACTCAAGAGATAGATCTTGCTGCGGAACGAGCGACGCTGCTCTGTAGACATTTCGCTGTAACCGGAGCGGCCTTCGAGCTCGGAATGGATTTCGTGGTTGAGACCGGCCAGGGCCGCCAAGGTTTCCGCGCGCGAGACGCCCTTCACCTTCAGATAGTCGGAGAGCTCGTCCGTTGCCTGCTTGCCGGTCGTCTGGCTTCCGGCTATCGAATCGAGTAGAGCTGCGGAGCGACGAGAGTTCTGCTGGATCACTTGAATGTCCTTTGCGGTGGTCGCGGGATTGAGGGCGTATTGCGCCGGTAGGATGCCCACCAAGATCAGGACGACAAGCCCCATCCCCTTCTGGCCATCATTCGAACCGTGAAAGAAACTGACACCGGTACAGGTAAGTGTCAGGAGCGCGCGAATCCAAAGCGGCGGCGGGGCATTTCCTTCCGGAGGACGATAGAGTTCCTTGCGATGCACGAAGGCCTTGAGGAGGATCAGCAACAGGCCGGCTCCGAGAAACCCGATGACCGGCGAAACGAGCAACGACGAAAACACCTCTTGGGCTTTGCCCCAGTTAACGCCCTCGCCGAAGACATGCCCGGGAGTCATGAGGGAGTTCGCCAGGCCCACTCCCATGATGGCGCCGATCAAGGTATGTGAGCTGGAGGCCGGGAGACCCAGATACCAGGTGCCAAGATTCCAAATCATGGCCGAAATCAGGAGAGAAAAGACCATGGCAAACCCGGCGCCCGAGCCCACGTTCAACACAAGCTCTACGGGCAACAATGCCACGACACTGAAAGCGACGGCGCCAGAGGATGTGAGTACACCGATCAGATTCCAAATGCCCGACCAAACCACGGCTACGGTCGGTTTTAGCGTATGCGTGTAGATGACGGTCGCCACAGCGTTGGCCGTATCGTGAAAGCCGTTGACCATCTCGAATCCGAAGGCCAGAGCCAGCGCCAGTAATAGGAAAATAGCCGTGGAAAGCGATAAGGTCTCGCCGAATATGTGCAAGGGAAGCTCCTCTTATGCTGGGCGCGCCTGGAAGCGTGCTCAAGTCCGCTAGGATAGGAGACCGACATTACAGCACGATGAACGGTTTGCCGAGAAAGTTTGGCTGGCTGACAGATAATTGCGGTATGCCCGCAGCCAAACTCTTGATGTTGGTCGGTGATTACGTAGAGGACTACGAAGTGATGGTGCCTTTTCAGGCGCTGCAGATGGTGGGACATGCGGTGGATGCGGTCTGTCCCGGCAAGAAGTCCGGGGAGTTCGTGCGTACGGCCATCCACGATTTCGAGGGCGATCAGACTTATTCAGAAAAACGCGGGCATAATTTCGTTCTCAATGCCACGTTCGATGACGTTCAGCCAGCAGGTTACGACGGCCTGGTCTTGCCGGGTGGACGGGCTCCTGAATACCTGCGCTTGAATCCGAAAGTGCTTGAACTGATTCGGGTTTTCGAATCGGCAAAGAAGCCGATCGCGGCACTTTGCCACGGTGCGCAGCTTCTAGCAGCAGCACGCGTCATTGAGGGCAAACGGGTGAGCGCGTATCCAGCCTGCGCTCCGGAGGTGCAGTTGGCAGGCGGCATATTCGCCGAGATCCCGATCAACGGCGCTGTTACCGACGGGAATCTGGTCAGCGGCCCAGCCTGGCCGGCTCATCCTGCTTTCCTCGCGCAGTTTCTGGACGTCCTGGACGAGTTCATGAAAAATCGAAAGACGCCCGATCCCGCTGCTTAGTGTTCCGGCGCTATGGCCATCCACAGATAAGATCCTGCTAGCGAGGGATTCTTGCGCAGGGAGCAGAGACGATCCCCGCCGATCGTTGACAATATGAGTTAGTTCTCTAAAACAGATGTCCCGTAAAATGATTCAATCGCGATTCCGCCCGCTGGGTTTCCTCCTCGTACTTTTCACGATCAGTTTTGCCGCCTGGGCGTTTTCGACACCTGCTGACGATTGGAAGATAAGCGGCCCGTTCGGTGGAACGGCCCGCAGCATTGCCATCGATCCTCAGCGGCCCGACGTCTTACTTGCCGGCGGCATGAACTCGTTAGTCTTCCGGAGCCACGATGCGGGCGAAAACTGGGAACTGCTCAACTTCCCCAAGCGGAACTTGAGCGAAGTGACCTCTCTGCTGGTTGATCCTACGGATTCCAATCATTATTTCGCCGGAATGATCTCGGCGGAGGATGGCGGATTATTCGAGAGTCACGACGAGGGACGCAGCTGGTCATCGGTAAAGGCCATCAGCAAGTTTGGGGTGCGGGCATTGGCGTCTGCTCCGAGCTTGCCTACGCAGTTGCTCGCTGGGACGTTGCAAGGCGTGTGGATGAGTGAAAATTCGGGCAAGGATTGGAAGCGCATTTCCGAACCGGACAATCTCGAGATGCAGGGAATCACTGTCGTGACGGTTGACAGCAAGGACCCGAAGACAATCTATGCCGGCACTTCACACCTGCCATGGAAAACGACAGATGGCGGGAAGACGTGGCAGTCGATTCATACCGGCATGATCGACGATTCCGATGTGTTTTCTATTTTCGTTGATCCGGCTAATCCAAACGAGATCCTGGCCAGCGCATGCAGCGGGATCTATGCCAGCGCTACGCGCGGAGAGCAGTGGAAGAAGCTATTGGGCATTCCGAATACATCCCGCCGGACGCATGTCATTCGCGAGGATCCAAGCGGGCCTGACATTATTTATGCGGGGACGACGACTGGCCTTTTCAAATCATCGAATCGCGGCCAAACCTGGAAGACCCTCAGCGACACGCAGGCTAACCATATTGTCTTCGATCCCTCCAAGCCTGGGCGCATGTACCTGGCCATGGAGTATGAGGGCATCGGCAAGAGCGAGAACGGCGGCGAAGGCATCCAGATGATCAATCGCGGTTTCGTGGATCGTTCGATCTCGGCGGTGACACGGGCCGGAGACAAACTCGTAGCGATCGAAACGCAGGAAGGCGACACAAGCGGCATCTTTACGAGCAATGACCGCGGCGAAAACTGGGCCCGCTTAAAGGACGTCCACGGGCTGGGCGGGGTACACCTTAAGGCAATCACAGGCTTGCCTGTGAAGAGCGGGATTTTGATCGCCGCAACCCCGCACCGGATGTTCAAGTCGATGGATGGTGGAAATCTGTGGAAGCCTCTGCCGGTCCGTGTCATCGAGCCGCCTCCTCCCACGCCTGCGCGACCACCGGCTGCGACCGTGCGGCGGGGCGGGAAAGCTGTCGCGAGCAGGGCGCGTGCTAGCCGGAAGCCCGTTCCAAAGATCAGAGAAGTTTCTCTCAATGAAATCAGTGCGCTTTATTCCACGAAGAACGGTTCGCAAGAGTTGGTCTTCGTGGCGAGCGATCTGGGTCTGCTGCGTAGCACCGACGCGGGCGAACACTGGACGGTAACAAAATTGAATGCTGCGCCATCCGTTTCGGCCCTCTTCCAAGCTGCCGACGAGAGCGGATATATGGTCGCTCGCAGTTCAGTCGGCTTGTTTGTGAGTAAGGACTTTGGGGAAAACTGGAATGAATTGCGCTTTCCCCTGCCTGCCTCCGATGTGAATGAGGTCGCAATACCCAACAGCCAAAGCCAATCTTTGCTTGCGGCAACGCGGGTTGGGCTCTATTCATCCACTGATGGCGGCGCTACCTGGTACGCAAATCTGGGGGGAATTCCAGCGTCGACGGTGACCTCGGTTGTTTTCACGAGCCAGGAAGGAACTGCCTATGCGGTGGAATACGGCAGGCTTTTTCAGACTTCGAACAGCGGCGCAGGCTGGAAAGAGGTTCCGACTCAGCTGCCATCGTTACGAATTCGACGGCTTTGGTTACCCGATTTAGCTTCCGGCCGTCTATATGGAATTACGAGCGACCTCGGAATTATCTTTCGCGATGGGACTCAAATCCGCTAAGATCAATTGTTGGTGTCGCTTACAACTTTATCTGGGGGACAACGGATGAAGGCTAATGGCCCGAATCGATCCATCCCGCTCGCGCTTTTGGCGATAGGGGCCCTGTCCACCCCGCTGTTTTGCCAGGAGCCTCAGGCGAAAAGTGATGCGCAGCCTGCGGTCACTAAGACGTCTACGGCGGATGAATATCCTGGCATTATCGAGCTGGATCCATTTGGCGGGGTCAGTCTATTTGGTCAAATTAACAAGGGATTGGGCGAGAAACTCGTCTCCGGCGGAACCGCTGGCGGCCGGCTAACTTGGAATGCGACGCGACATATCGGTTTAGAGCTTTCCTATAACTTCATGGTGAACAATGTTCGCCTGGTTACGCCGATTGCGCCGGGTTTGCCTAGCTATAATTTCGGGCAACAAATCCATTACCCGGCGCTAAATGTTGTCTATAACCTCAAACCTCGCGGTTCGCGGTTCCAACCTTACTTAACCGTTGGCGGTGGAGCCGCTCAATTCACGCCGACGAGTAAAGCCGAGCAGTATGCACGCACGCCCGACGTCGACGCGATCTTTCATTCAGCCAATCTAAATGACAATCTCCAGCCGGCCTTAAATTATGGCGGCGGCGTAAAGTTCCATCTGAGCGAGCATCTCGGCCTGCGTGCGGACGTACGTGGTTTCTGGTCACGAAACCCAACCTTCGGCCTTCCGAATTATCCATCGGGCGGCATCTACATTCCCTCTAAGAACTACCTGAACGGTGTCCAGGTGACGCTCGGGCTGGTGGTTTATTTGAAGAAACCTTACGTTGCTCCCCCACCGCCTCCGCCACCTCCGCCTGCCCCGCTCAACGCAGGGGAAATCACCGGGCCCAGCGGAATTCTCTGCCAGGGCAAATCCATTACGCTGCACACGACAGCCAGCGATCCGGGCGGCCACGCACTTACGTATGTCTGGAAGTTGAACGGCGCGGCGCAATCGGGCAGTACCCCCGACTTTTCCTTTACGCCCAATAACGCGGGTGATTTCAAGGTAGAAGTGTCCGTGAGCGATGCGACGAATCCTGCCAGGACAGTAACAGCCGGTCCGACCACGCTAAGTATTCAGGAATACACTCGTCCCCAAGTTACCAGCCTGGCCGCGAGTCCGACGACGCTAAGTTGCGCCGCGGATGCAAACGGTACGCATACAGCAAGCTTGAGTTCGCAGGCAGCCGGGTCCGCTTGTGGAGGCAGCCTGACTTATAAGTGGACTGTAAGTGAAGGTAGCGTGACCAATGACACCAGTGCGAATGCCACTTTCGACGCCTCTTCTTTGAGTTTTGAAGGCGGCAGCCAAGGGCAAAGTAAGACGGTTACGGCGACCCTGACGGCGACTGACGGAACCGGGCAATCTGCCTCTCAGACTACGCAGATCACGGTGAATTGTCCACCGCAATACAAGCGACTTGCCGACATTGTTTTTTCGAAGAACAATGCGCGTGTGAATAACTGTGGCAAGCGAATCCTCATTGATCAGGCTGTGGCGCAGGCCGGAGCGACGTACGATGTGGTGCTGGTGGGACACCGGGCTGCTGATGAAGCGCCCGACGCTGATGCAAGAGGCCGCTCGGGCCGAGCCAGACGTGCGGCAGCCAAGCGGGCTCTAGACGAGCAGCGCGCGCTGAATGCCGCCGCGGTTCTGATTGGCGGGCACGGCACATGCGGTACGCTTGATCCCTCGCAGGTCAAAATTGATTGGGTTGCCACGGACTCTACATCGACACCAGATCCGGGTCTGTGCGGAACATCGAATCTGCCCGCTACCAAGGAGCGGCGCAGCTCCGTTGTTTCAGAAGCTGACAAGGATCGCCGTGTTGAGGTGTACCTGGTGCCGAAGAGTAGCCAGGCTATGCCGCCAGCGGTGAAGGACGCAAAGCCTCTACCTGAGGCGGAGGTGAAGGCTTTAGGTTGCCCTCGATAAGAAAGGGCGTGAGCTTTTTTCGTTCCGCAGTGATAGAAAGGGTTTTCTACCTTTCTTCGGTGGGATTAATTCTTATTAACCGTTGAAACAGTTCTAGGGGTTCATAGACCTAGTAAACTGGAGCTATTCTGGTGGGTTACATCTCGTTTTGGAGGAGTAGGATGAAGTCTCGGCTCAATTTTAAGCCGATAAGTTCTATAGCATTGTGTGTGCCGTTGATATTTAGTTCACTGGCTTACGCACAAGATGCAAATCAGAGCACAGCAAATTCAGGCAATTCAAGCAAGACTGCGAAATCGGCAGGTCCAAGCGGGCTAGATCAATATCCCGATTTGTTTGAAATCGATCCTTTCGGTGGCATTAGCACCTACGGTCAGATCCAGCGCGGCCTGACTACGAAACTTGTTAACGGCGGAGTAGGTGGTTTGCGTTTAACTTACAACCCCTCTGCTTATTTGGGCATTGAATTGTGGGGCGCGTTCGATCAAGCGAATGTGGAATTCCGGCAATCCAGCGGCTTGTACCCGGGAACGACGTCGCCGCTGCCTACCTACAGTTTTGGCTCCCGAAATTATTTCTTCGGCCTCAACCCGATTTTGAACCTGAAGCCTAGGGGTTCGAAGTTTCAACCCTATTTAACCGTCGGCGTGAACGGTATCTTGTTCTCGCCAACTGATGCCGCAAAGTCGATTGCACGCTCGGCGGCTGTCAATTCTCTCTATCAGTCTTCGAACCTGAATGACAACTTGCAGGTCGGCCTGAACTATGGCGGTGGTGTGAAGTGGCACTTCACCGATCACTTCGGTGTCCGTCTTGATGCCCGCGGCTTCTGGTCGCGTAATCCTACCTACGGACTGCCCAACTATCCGACCGGTGGAATCTACATCCCGGCGCATGACAAGTTGAACGGATTCATGGGTACAGTCGGTCTGGTATGGTACGCCGGAACTACCAAGTGTCCGGAAATGCCGCCCGCCCCGCCGGCGCCCGCCCCATTACCGACGCCGACCATTTCCGGCGCAGAGGGTTCTCTCTGCCCCGGCAAGCCTGTTAACCTGCATGCCACTTTGCCCGGCGCTCCGACCGATCGTAAGCTGAAGTATGCCTGGACGGTCAATGGTGAAGCGCAAGGCAGCGACAGTCCGGATTTCAGCTACACGCCGAACAATACGGGCACATTCAATGTCCAACTGACGGTAACCGATACGACTCCGCCGCCTCCTCCGCTGGAACGGCCGAAGAAGTTCCCGGTTCGATGCTGGGTACAGCCGCCCGCTCCGGCCCCGGTCGCACCTGTGACTGGAACTGCGACGATTACGGTAGCTGCTCCGCCTCCGACGATCAGCAGTGTTGCCGCCGATCCGACGACGCTTGATTGCGCTGCGAACACGAACGGCAAGCACACGGCAAATCTGACGGCCGCGGGCCAGGCTTCCGCTTGCGGCGGCAATCTGACCTACAAGTGGACTGTGAGCGAAGGCAGCGTCACGAACGACAGCAGTGCGAATGCAACGTTCGATTCTTCCAGCCTCAACTTCGAGGGCGGCGCACAAGGTCAAAGCAAGACTGTGACAGCCACAGTGACTGTCACCGACGAGCGTGGCCAGACCGCTTCACAGACCACCACCATCACGGTGAACTGCGCTCCGCAGTTCGTGCGGCTCGATGATGTGGTCTTCGCTAAGAACAACGCTCGCGTCAACAACTGCGGCAAGCGCGTACTGATCGATGACGCGGCTCCGAAGGTTGCAAGCGGCGATTACGACATCGTCCTGGTTGGTCATCGCGATACCGATGAATCGGCCAAGACCGCTGCCGTGCGCGGCCGTCGAGGTCGCAAGGCGACACCAGCAAATCCGCTGGATGAGCAGCGCGTGTTGAACGCGGCAGCTGTCCTCAGTGGCGGCACCGGAACCTGCGGCAAGGTGGATCCTTCGCGCATCAAGGTGGACTGGGTCGACACGGATCAGACTTCGGAGACGAAGCCGGGCCTGTGTGGAACCTCGAACATCAAGGAGCGCAAGGGTTCGCAGACGACTGAAGCCGACAAGAATCGTCGCGTGGAAGTCTACCTTGTGCCTCACAACAGCACAACGTTGCCTCCGGCCGTTAAGAATCCGAAGCCTCTACCGGAAGATCAGGTGAAGGCTCTCGGCTGCCCTAAATAAGGGACGGCGCATAGTTGTCACGTAAAGGCCAGGCGGGGAATCCCGCCTGGCCTTTTTTCATTAAGAGCGCTTGCAGCCGCAGCTTTCCGCTCTCCGGCCCAGCTTGCCTCGCAACAGGACCCCGCCGGAAGAGCTGGAACTGGGCTGTCTTTCTCTTGTTGCTAGCCGCGGTTTCTGCTCCAGCGCAACCGCCCAGCACTCCGTTCGACCTTCAGAAAAGCGAGGGGTTCTGCAGTGATCAAGGGCTTAATTTCGAATGGAATGGCGGCAGACCTCCGGGTATACGCGCCTGGACCTCCCTGTGCGGCCGCGGAACTCCTGTGCCGGCGCGCGCCACCAGCCAGCCTTTTCGCGCCGCCGATCATCTGCGCGTTTACCTGCTGGGCTTTGAGACCACGACCGAGTCTCAGTTAGAGCTTGAGAACGTTGCCACTCATCAAAGACTTGCTATCGAGCCGGATAGTGCTCCGTCCGTCAAATGGCAACCGATCGAGCTGCACCTTCCGCCGAGCTGGCAGGGCCAGATGGTTCGATTCGTTGCAGCCGCTCAAGGTGCAGGGACACACTCCTGGATCGGTTTTACTGAACCTCTGCCGGTCTCTTCAACGTTCGATCTGCGCGGTACCGCACTTCTTGTTCTGCGGCTGATCGAGGTGTTCGTCCTGTTGTCTCTGCCATTCCTGGCATGCTGCGTCTATGTCGGCGGTAGATGGTTTGGCGATCCGCCACTCCAGTTGTTGGCGGGCGTAGCGTTCATCGGACTGGCCGGCTATGGGTTCTTCTGGTTATGGTTTTACTCCGCAAGACTTGGCCGGCTCAGCAGTTTCTTTTTTCCGCTCGTCTGTGCAGCGTACCTGCTCCGAACGTTTCCTCAGCTATCCGCGCGTGGGCGGCGGGCACTTCGCGCCTTGTCCTATCCG
>Ga0070665_100009113_pt1 | contig 10052 bp, 9 predicted proteins | sample KBSS13metaG_FD_65862 | JGI IMG/M metagenome (GOLD analysis project Ga0070665, IMG submission 65862) | Switchgrass rhizosphere microbial communities from Kellogg Biological Station, Michigan, USA - KBS S1-3 metaG | ecosystem: Host-associated > Plants > Roots > Rhizosphere > Soil ...
ACGTCCACATCCATGGCGGGAACCCTAGACGGTTGGCCGCGGCGCGAGCTGCGCCAGCATCGTGACCGAGTCGTCGTCCTCGGCGACCCGCTGGAAGCCGTAGCGCTCGTAGAGCTCGATCGCGCCGGCATTGGCACGGTCGACGCTCAGCGAGAGCGTCGGATAGCCGTCGGCGCGCGCGCGCTCGAGCAGCGCCCTCAGCAGGGCGCTGCCGACGCCCCTGCCGCGAGCGTTCGGCACGACCGCGATCGCGAGCTCGGGCGTGCGCTCGTCGACGAACCCGAAGCCGGGCCGCTCGCGGTCGAAGAGCCGGTACCACGCCGCCCCGACCGGGAATCCCCGGTCGAGGGCGATCACGGCGGTGTCACCTTGCCGTCCCCAGGCCTTGACATAGAGGGCGACGGGCCCCGGCCCCGCGTCCGGCGCACGCTCCTTCCAGTAGTAGGCGTGGTGGAGCATGTCGCGGAGGAAGCGCACGTCCTGCGCGCCACCCCGGCGAACGACGATCTGCGACGGCTCGGCGGGTTCGTCCGCGCTCACAGCGCGAGCGCGGGCTGCTCGATCAGCGCGACGAGCGTCTGCAGGAACTGCGCCCCGTCCGCGCCGTCGATCGCGCGGTGGTCGCAGGTCAGCACCATCCGGACGATCGGGGCGATGTCGAGCTCGCCGTCCGTGACGACCGGCTCGTCCTTCACCGCGCCGACCGCGAGGATCGCGACCTGCGGCGGGTTCAGCACCGCCGTGAACTGCTCGACGCCGAACATCCCGAGGTTCGAGATCGTGAAGGTCCCGCCCTCCATGTCCTGCAGCGTGAGCTTGTTGTCGCGGGCGCGGCCGACGAGGTCGGCGCGTGCCCGGGCGATCTCCTGCACCGTCCGGCGGTCGGCGTCCCGGATCACCGGGACGACGAGGCCCTGCGGAGCGGCGACGGCGATGCCGACGTGCGCGCTCGGGTGGCGCTGGATCTCCTCGCCGGTGAAGGTCGCGTTGACCGGGATGTGCCGCATGAGCGCCGCCCCGGCGAGCTTGACGAGCACGTCGTTGACGGTCGGCTTCGCATCGCCCTCCGCGAGGCGCTCGACGAGCTGCTCCCGCAGGGCGAGCACCTCCGTCATGTCGGCGGAGACGCCCAGCTGGAAGACCGGGGCGCTCCATGCCTCGGTGAGACGCCGCGCGATCGTCTTGCGGATCGAAGTGAGCGGGACGGTCTCGACCTCGCCGGCGGGGAGCGCCGGGGATGCGGTCGACGGGATTGCGGGGGCGGCGGCGCCCGAGGCTGCTCGCTCGACGTCGTCGGCGAGGATTCGTCCCTCGGGGCCCGTTCCCTGGAGTGACGCGAGGTCGACACCGCGCTCGCGAGCCATGCGCCGCGCGAGCGGCGACGCCTTGAGACGCGCCGGAGCAGCGGCCGTTCGCCCGTCGGCGCCCGGGGGCGCGGCAGCCGGAGCCGGCTCGGGTGCGGGAGCCGGCGCTTCGGCGGCGTCGGCGGGCGAATCCTCGGCGGGTGCCTCTCTCGGAGCCTCTGCCTGCGCGTCCGCCGGCGCCGGAGAGGCGCCGTCCGACTCGATCACGGCCACCGTCGCGCCCACCTCGACGTCGCCCTCGGGCACGACGATCTTGGTCAGCACGCCGTCGAGCTCGGACTCCACCTCCTGCGTGACCTTGTCGGTGTCGAGCTCGTAGAGCGGCTCTCCCTTCGCGACGGGCTCGCCCTCGGACTTGAGCCAGCGCACGATGACGCCGGACTCCATGCCCTGGCCGAGGCGCGGAAGCTTGACGTCGGTCGCCATCAGCGGAGCCGATGTGGCTCGACGACGAGGGGCGGCGCGGCGTGCTGGTCTCCTCCGACCCGGATCACGGGGTCATTATGCTGACCGCCGTGAAGCTGGTGGATCAGTGGGCGGCGCTGGAACGGCGGCTGCCGGTCGACTGGGAGACCATCGGCCTCCGGCTCAGTACCGAGCAGCCGGACGAGGTCGGCGAGGCGGCCCGCGTGCTCGGGCCGATGAACGTCGGGCGGGTCGGCGACCAGCTCGTGGTCACCGTGCAGCGAGCCGGGGGCGCCGCGGGGCCCGAGGCAGCGCGCAGGCTCTTCGGGAGGCTCGACCAGGCGCGGATCTGGTGCCTGCTCGAGCAGGACGACATCGGCGTCCGCGAGCCCGACGCCACGGCGTCGGCGGCCGGAGCGCAGGCGGCCCCGGTCGCCGAGGCCTGGGACGCGGCCCTTGCCGAGCTTCCCTCGGGCTGGAGCGACCTCCTCTGCCGCCTCGAGCTCGCATCCAGCGACCTGCTGCCGCGCGCCGCGCTGCTCTGCGCTCCCGTCAACCCGACGCGCGACGGCGAGGCCGTGGCGTTCACGTTCCGCTGCGCGAGCCGCGAGGGCTACGGCGTCTCGCCGGCAATGGCGCGTCGTTGCTTCGAGCGCCTCGATGCCGAGGGCATCGAGGGAGAGGTCTCGGTGCTGCGGGTCGTCTCGGACACGGACAACGTCGCGACGCAAGGCCCCGTCTGGTACGTCGGTGGGAAGGTGCTCTAGCCGCGCAGCTCGGCGCCGAAGCGGTGCCGCAGGGCCTCGACGACCCGCGCACGCGCCGCGTCCGCCTCCTCGTCCGTGAGCGTCCGATCGGATGCCTGGAAGACGAGGTGCACGGCGACGGACTTCCGCCCCTCCGGGACCTGGTCGCCGTGGTAGACGTCGAAGACGTGGGCGTCCCGTAGCTCCGCGCCGCCCGCCTCGCGGGCGACGGCGACGATCGATCCGGCCTCGACGTCCTCGTCGACGACGACGGCCACGTCCTGTCGGACGGCGGGATACGTGATCACGTCCTCGTAGAGGATCCGCTCCGGACGCGGCGCCATCAGCCGCGCGACATCCAGCTCGAACACGCCCCACGCTCCTTCGAGCAACGCCGGGTGGAGCTCGCCCAGCCAGCCGGCGTCCGTCTCGGCGGCTTTCCCCGGGTGGAGCTGCGGGAGCGTCGTGCGCCGCGTCTCGAGCGGCAGGTGGAACGTCCCGTAGATCGCTTCCAGTGCGCCGCGAGCCGCGGCGAAACCGCCCTCCGCGATCCCCCCGAGGGTCCAGCGTTCGTTCGGCAGCTGCTCGTCGGACGGGAGGTAGACCCGCGCCATCTCGAAGAGCCGGATGCCCGGATTGCCGGCGTCGACGTTCACGCGCGCCGCCTCGAGGAGGCCGTGCAGCAGCGTCGTGCGCAACACCGCGTGCTCGCCGCTCATCGGGTCGGGCAGACGTAACGCCGCCGGGTCGGGATCGGCGGGAACGAGGCTCCAGGTGTACGCCTCTGAGTACCCGGCCCCGACGAGCACGTCCTCGAGCACGCGGCGGAACCGCTGCTCGGCCGAGAGGTGGCCGGCGACGGCGCGCCTGAGCGGCATCGTCTTCGGCACGCGGTCGAGCACCACTCGCGCGACCTCCTCGACGACGTCGATCTCCCGCGTCACGTCGCGCGCGCGGAAGGTCGGCACCGTCACGTGCCATCCCTCGTCGACGCCGAAGTCGAGTCGCTCGAGGATCGACCGCTGCTCGGCGTCCGGCACCTCGAGGCCGATCAGCGTCCGCGAGCGCTCGGGGCGCAGCGTCACCACCGGGTGGTCGGGCAGCCCGTCGTTCACGTCGACGGAGCCGGTCGGCTCGGCGCCGGCGAGGTCGACCAGGAGGCGGCTCGCGAGCACGGCCGCGGGCTCGGCCGCATACGGGTCGACACCCTTCTCCCACTTGTTCGAGCCCTCGGTGCGGAGCGCCAGCCGCTCGGATGTCCGGAGGACGCCGATCGGCTCGAAGTTCGCCGCCTCGAGCAGCAGGTCGGTGGTCTCGTCGGAGACCTCGGAGTCGAGCCCGCCCATGATCGCGGCCAGTGCGACCGCCTTCTCGCCGTCCGTGATGAGGAGATCCGTGGGCAGGAGCGTGCGCTCGGTGCCGTCCAGCGTCCGCAGGGTCTCGCCCTCGTACGCGCGACGGACGACGATCCGGCCGCCCGCGAGCTTCGCGCGGTCGAACGCGTGCAGCGGGCTCCCCCAGACGTGCATCACGTAGTTCGTCACGTCCACGACGTTCGAGATCGACCGCATGCCTGCAAGGTGGAGGCGCGTGCGGAGCCACTGCGGCGACGGGCCGACCCGGACGTTGCGAAAGCCGCGCCCGATGTACCGCGGGCAGCCCCCGAAGTCCTCGACGGCGACGTCGACGGGCTGCGGGCTCGTGACGGGCGGATCCTCAGGAGCGGGCAGCCGTAGGGCGCCGTCGCACAGTGCGGCGACCTCGCGTGCGAGCCCGACCAGCGAGAGGAGGTCGGGGCGGTTCATCGTCGGCGTGACGTCCAGCACGTGGTCGACGAGCGGCAGGACGTCGGCCAACGGGGTTCCCGGCTCGAGCCCGTCCGGGAGGAGCATGATCCCCGAGTGGTCCGTGCCGAGGGCGACCTCGTCCTCGGCGAGGATCATCCCGCGCGAGACCTCCCCGCGGAGCGGCCGCTCCTCGAGCGGGCCGGGAAACCCCGGCAGGAGCGCGCCGGGAAGGCCGACGGCGACCGTCGCACCCGCGCCGAAGTTCCACGCCCCGCAGACGATCTGCTGCGGCTCGGGTTTGCCGACGTCGACCTGGCAGAGCTGGAGCCGGTCGGCGTTCGGGTGCGGGTCGGCAGCGAGCACGCGACCGACGACGAAATGGTCGAGGTTGCCGTCGGAGTCGGCGACGCCGACGTCGATCACCCGGTCGACCTCGAGCGACGAGACGGTGAGGCGGCGCGCGATCTGCGCGGGCGTCGCCGCGGTCTCGACGTACTCGCGCAGCCAGGAGAGCGGAACGCGCATCAGAACTGCCTCGAGAAGCGGAGGTCGTTGCGCCAGAGCTCGCGCAGGTCGGGGAACTCGTGCCGGAGCATCGCGATCCGCTCGAGCCCCCACCCGAACGCAAAGCCGGAGTAGCGCTCGGGGTCGTAGCCGGCGAACTCGAAGAGCTTCGGGTCGACCATTCCGGCGCCGCCGACCTCGATCCAGCCCGAGTGGCGGCACACCGGGCAGCCGGCGCCGTCGCAGACGTGGCACGAGACGTACGCCTCGATCGACGGCTCGGTGAAGGGGAAGTAGTGCGTGCGGAACTCGGTCCGCCGCTCCTGGCCGAACAGCGCCTTGAACAGGAAGTCGAGCGTGCCCGTCAGGTCGGCGAGCGTGATCCCCTCGTCCACCGCGAGCCCCTCGACCTGGTGGAACACCGGCGTGTGCGTCGCATCCGGGGTGTCGCGGCGGTACACCCGGCCGAGCGAGACGATGTAGACGGGTGGCGCCTGGGCCTCCATCGTCCGCACCTGCGAGGGCGAGGTCTCCGTCCGGAGCAGCGTGTCGGCGTCGAGGAACAGGCTCGCGAGCGGTGACCGCGCAGGGTGGCCGGGAGGGAAGTTGAGGCCGTCGAAGTTGTAGTGCGTCGACTCCACCTCGCGCCCGTCGACGACGCGATAGCCCAGCCCGAGGAAGACGTCCTCGACCTCCCGCCGGATCTGCGTGATCAGGTGCAGGTGACCGCGCTCGTAGCCGCCGACGGGAAGCGTGACGTCGGCGCGCTCCTCGGCGAGGCGCCGGTCGAGCTCGGCCCGCTCGAGCTCCGCCTCGCGCGCGGCGACCGCCGCCTCGATCCGCTCGCGGGCGGCGTTCAAGGTCATTCCCGTCTCGCGGTCGCGCACCTCGCGGAGCGCGAGCTTCAGCTCGCTCTTGCGCCCCAGGTACTCGACCCGAACGGCTTCGATCGCGTCCGTCGACGACGCGGCGGCGACCGCCGCGAGGGCCGCCTGCTCGAGCGCCTCGACGTCCATGGGAGGATCGAGGCTAGCAAGTGACACTGTGTCACAAGGCTCGATCGCTGCTTGAATCGCGGCGTGGCGGACGACGGGTCGGGCCAGGCGCTGTACGACGAGATCGCGCAGATCTACGACCCGTGGTCGCGGTCGGTGGTCGAGGACGTCGACTTCTACGTCGAGCAGGCCGTCGCCTCCGGCGGGACGGTCGTCGAGCTGGCGATCGGGACCGGGCGGATCGCGATACCCGTCGCGAAGGCCGGCATCCCGGTGATCGGCGTCGACGAGTCGCCCGAGATGCTCGCCCGCGCACGGGCATACGCGGAGAGCGAGGGCGTGTCCGAGCTCCTCGACCTGCGCCACGGCGACCTCCGCGAGCCGCCGGTCACGGAGCGCGTCCCACTCGTCGTGATCCCGTTCCGCTCCCTCCTCCACATGCCGGACGAGGCGGAGAAGCGGCGCGCACTCACGGCGGCCGCCTCTCTCCTCGAGCCCGGCGGCCGGTTCGTGTTCGACGTCTTCGCGCCGAGCACCGAGGACATCGAGGAGACCGACGGTATCTGGCTCGAGCGCGAGCCGGGAATCTTCGAGCGCGCCGACTGGGACGAGCGCGCCCGCACGCTCACGCTCTCCGTCCGGGGCGCCGAGCAGGCCGCGAGCTTCACGCTCCACTGGCTGTCGGCGCCCGAGTGGAACGCCCTGATCGAGGACGCGGGCCTCGTGGCCGAGGAGCTCTACGGCTGGTTCGACCGCCGGCCCTACGAGGGCGGCGAAGACCAGATCTGGGTCTGCAAGCGTCGCGGCTGAAGCTCGTTGCTCAGAGCACCTCGACCTCGTCGCCCACGCGCACGATCCCCGGCTCTACCACCTCGGCGTACACGCCGAGGCACGACTCGCCGTCGTTCGACCCCCGCGTCTCCAGGAGCTCGCGAAGAACGTCCCGGTCGCGGCAGCCGGTGTCCGGGCTCGCCGAGGGAACGGCGCAGCGGGGCGTCGGGTCGCCGACGAGCAGCGTCGCCTCGCCCACCCGCACGCGGCGACCGCCCCACGCCTCCTCGGCCAGTGCCTCCAGCCCGTCCACCTCGAACAGCATCCGGAAGCGCCGGCCGTCGCCGTCGATCAGGCCGAGCGACGACCGGGAGATGAGCGTCGCCGGGCGCGTATCGGTGGCCCAGGCGCCGTCGTCGCGCTCGATCAGCGTCAGCGACCGGGCGACGAGGTCGGAGAGCGCGTCGGCCCACGGGCCCTCGATCGCATGCCCTCGCACGTGCCGGCCGTACACCTCGACGACGTCGGGCCGCGACCGCACGACGGTGTCCTCGACCGCCTCGCCGGAGGGGACGGTCATGGAGAGGACGCGCGAGCCGGGATCCCAACTCGCCGTCGTCCGGACGAGCGACGTGTCGCGCTTCCCGTTGTAGAGCCGGCGCCCGTCGTCGACGAGGAGGAACCGCCGGTCGTCGAGCGCGCCGTCCGGGCCGAGCTCGACGGACTCGGGATGGTGCAGACGCAGGCTCTTGACAGGTGTCATGTTGATGCGCGAGACGCGTGCGGCTGTCATCCCGGCGGGCGATGCTATCGAGGCGGGTGGACGGCTCCCTCTCCCCCTGTAGGATCGCGGGCGATGGTCTGGCTGATCGTGCTCCTCGTGATCCTCGCGCTGATCGTCATCGCGCTGATCGCGCTGTACAACCGGTTCGTCCGCTACCGGAACCGCGTCGACAACGCGTGGGCGCAGATCGAGGTGCAGCTCAAGCGCCGGTGGGATCTGATCCCGAACCTCGTCGAGACGGTGAAGGGCTACGCGGCGCACGAGCGCGGCACGTTCGAAGCCGTCACGGAGGCGCGGACGAACGCCCAGCGCGCGCAGGGCCCGGCGGACACTGCGGCGGCGGAGGGGATCCTCGGACAGGCACTCGGCCGGCTGTTCGCGGTCGCCGAGGCGTACCCCGAGCTCCAGGCCGACGAGAACTTCCGTCAGCTCCAGAGCGAGCTCGCCGAGACGGAGAACCGGATCGCCGTGTCGCGGCAGGTCTACAACGACACCGTCCTCACCTACAACAACGCGATCCAGACGTTCCCGGGTGTGGTGCTCGCCGGGCCGCTCGGCTTCGCGCAGCGCGAGTTCTTCGAGACCGACGAGACGCAGCGCGAAGCGCCCCGCGTCGACTTCTCGCCCGGTGCCGGCACCGCTGCGCCCTCCGTGCCCCCGGCCACAGCGCCGGCGGCGCCAGGCGGCGACGCACCGAGTGACCCACCTGCGTCGTAGCGCGGCGCTCCTCGCGGCGTCGATCGCCGCACTCGCCTTCGCCGGGGGCGTCCACGCGAAGTCCTTCGACTTCCCGCAGGCGAACGTCCAGGTCGTCGTGCAGGCGGACGGCAGCCTGCTCGTGACCGAGAAGCTGACCTACGCCTTCAGCGGCCCCTTCAGCGGCGCGAACCGCGACATCCCCCTGCGCTCCGGCGAGTCGATCGATCAGGTGAGCGTGCTGGAGAACGGCCGGCCGTTCGCGACGGGCGGCTGCGTCGAGATCGGATGCTCGAGCCCGGCGGGGACGTTCGGCGTCACGCAGGACGGCGACAAGGAGCGCGTCGTCTGGCACTTCAGCGCGGAGGACGAGGTGCGGACGTTCGAGATCCGCTACCGGATGCGCGGTGTCGCGGTCGCCTACGACGACGTCGTCGACGTGAACCTCCAGGTCTGGGGGTCGCAGTGGGACGCATCGCTCGCGCAACTGTCGGCGAGGACCACCGGCCCCGGAAACGTCGTCCGCGCGTGGGGACATCCCGTCTGGGTGCGCGGCGACGTCACGATCGACGGAAAGAGCGCGAACCTCCGGGCCGTGAACGTCTCCCCGCACCAGTTCGTCGAGCTGCGCACGCTCTACCCTCGGAGTGCCTTCACATCGACGGCCGGCATGCGGGTCGCGAAGGGCAACGGACTCGACACGATCGTCGCTGAGGAGCTCGACGACGCGAAGCAGTACGAGCGCGACAAGGAGCGGATCGACGACGCGGTCGCGCATCCCTGGCGGACGGCGCTCATCGTCCTGGCGCTCGGCGTCCTGCCCGCGCTCGCCATCTCGACGTTCGTCTTCTGGCGCTTCGGACGCGAGATCCGCACCGGCTACGACCGCGAGTACGAGCAGGAGCCGCCGACCGACACCCAGGCGGCGCTCGTCCCCACGCTGCTGCGGCAGGGCGGCGAGGCGGGATCCTTCGAGTTCACCGCGACGATCTTCGACCTGGTCCGGCGCGGCCACTACAAGGCGGACCAGGTCACGACAGAACGCAGCGTCTGGGGCGGCCTCCGGCACGAGAGCATCTCCGATCTCGAGCTCTCGCACGGAACGCCTGTCGAGCTCACCACGTGGGAGACGTCCGTCACGGACGTCGTCGACGACATCCTGGCCGACGGCCCGCAGCGACTGTCGAAGTTTCGCGGCGAGATCGAGGACGACCGGACGACGATGGCGCCGCGCTTCGAGGGCTTCAAGGCGGCCGTCTCCGGGGAGGTCACGAACCGCTCCTGGTTCCGGTCGATCGGCGTCGTGCCGCTCATCGCAGGGCTCGTCGTATTCGCCGCGATCGGCGCGATCCTCGCGTGGATCGCGATCGACGGCTGGCGGTCGGTCTACCCGCGGTGGAGCGACGTGGTGCTGCTCGCACTCGCCTTCGCCGCCTTCGTCAACGCCGCCGTGCTGTTCGGCGCGACAACCCGTCGCAAGCTCTGGCGCCGTCGCAGTCGCGACGCCGCGGTCGAGGCCGAGCGCTGGGACGCCTTCCGCCGCTACCTGCAGGACTTCCCGCGCCTCCAGGAGGCCCCGCCGGCGACGCTGGCGCTCTGGGAGCGGCTCCTCGTCTACGGCATCGCGTTCGGCATCGCCGAGCGGGTGCTCCAGGCGGCCCACATGGCGATGCCCGAGGCGATGGCCCAGGCGAGCAGCCTGTACTGGATCTCCGGCCAGGGAAACCTGGGGAGCGGGGCCACCGCGATGTCGATCGGCGACCTCGCCTCCGGGTTCGGCTCCGCCCTCGCACCGCCGTCCTCCGGGTCGGGCGGCTTCGGCGGCGGCTTCTCGGGCGGCGGCGGAGGTGGGGGCGGCGGGGGTGGCGGCGGGGCCTGGTAGGGCTTCAGCCCCGGTCCAGCGCCACGAGCGCGAGCGCGACCACCGCGGCCCACGAGAGGACGCCGAACCCACCCGCGAGCAGGGCCGCCTCGACCTCGTCCCGGGTCAGCGTGAGGAG
>Ga0070665_100009115_pt1 | contig 10051 bp, 10 predicted proteins | sample KBSS13metaG_FD_65862 | JGI IMG/M metagenome (GOLD analysis project Ga0070665, IMG submission 65862) | Switchgrass rhizosphere microbial communities from Kellogg Biological Station, Michigan, USA - KBS S1-3 metaG | ecosystem: Host-associated > Plants > Roots > Rhizosphere > Soil ...
TTCGAATTCGACGGCAAGACCTTCCGCAAGCCCGGCGGCATCGCGCCGCAAATGGTGTGGGACAAGGCGAGCAACCATCTCACCTTGCAGCTCTACATTGGCTCCCGCCCGGCCATGCCGGTACCGCTAAGGCCGGTGGACGACTTCCACGATAATCCGTTTGCCTCGGGGTGAGGCCCGACCCGCGCAGCGGGGCAAATCAGTCCAGTGGACTGATTTGAGGGTCGAACGCGCCGAGCACGAGCGAGGCGCCGGGTAATGCGCACCGCCCTCATCGTCATCGACATGCAGCAGGGCTTGTTCGCCACGCCCAAGCATGACCCGGCGGGCACTGTTGCACGCATCAATGGATTGGCAGACCGCGTCCGCGCCGCGGACGGTATTGTCATCTGGGTTCAGCATGAGGGACCGGAAGGCGGTGCCTTCGACCCCAATGAACCAGGATGGCGGCTTCTGCCCGACCTTCGACCGCAAGATGTCGATCAATTTGTGCGTAAAACAAGTTGTGACGCTTTTCTCGATACCGATCTGGCCAACAAGCTGGCTGCGGCAAATATCGGCAGGCTTATTATCACCGGCTGTGCCACCGACTATTGCGTCGACACCACCATCCGCAGCGCGCTGGCGCGGCGCTTTCAGACAATCGTGCCCATTGACGGCCACACAACCTCCGATCGGCCTCACCTTCCCGCCCAGAAGGTGATGGAACATCATCATGCCATTTGGTCGGATTTTCTTTCCCCCGTTGGGCCCGCGATATTGACCCGGTGCGATGACGTGAGTTTGGGCTAGTCGAGCCGAAAACTATCGGAACCATCGCAACCATCACCCGCCTACTTTGTTCGCAAAAGCAGGAGGTGTCCCATGAGAAACTTCCTGATGGTCATCGCCGCTACTTGCCTCTTCACGCCCCCGGCCTGCCTGTTCACGCCCGCGGCTACTGCCCAGACGGACCGGGAAGTAAGCAGGACGTCGCAGCCTGCTCCATCCGCAGCGGATCGCGGGAACAAGGCTCTGCCGGTCAAGGGTGGCACGCTGCTCAACACCAACCCCACACCGGAAGAAGCCAAAAAGATGGCGGAAGCCACCAACCGCCAGATCCTGGAGCGCAGGAGACACCGTTAAGCGTCTCGTGCACCGCCCGCGTCAATTTTTTGTCAGCGTCTTCAGGCGGTCTTTGTCGATAATCACTGCCACACCGGCATTGCGGTCGGCAGCTTCGGTGACCCGGATGGTTGATGCGGTTCCGATGACCAGAGAGGCCTCCGACGGATTGAGCGCATAGTCGCTGGCCAGCCATTGCTGCATGTTGGAAGCGGCGGTCCTGAGCGAGTCGTCGAGCGAGCCATCATAGCCCAGCGCCATGATCTGTTTTTCGGTCTCGATCCGCGGTTGCGGTGTGGCGCGGTTGGGAAGCACTTCGACACGGAATTCGACGTCCATCGAAGTTTCCAGCCCGTTGCCGTTGAGTTCGCCGTCCCCCATCACCGCATGGCCATCGCCGACATAGATCAGGGCGCCCGGCACGCGGGCTTGCAGATAGACGGTCGCACCTTCCGCCACATCGTTGAAGTCCATATTGCCGCCATAGAAGCCGGAGTCGCCGGTGTTGGGCGCCGCCAGGGCCGGCGGGACCGCCACCGCGACGCAGCCCAACATGGGGCGCAGCGGGACCGTATAGGTCTTCATATGCACATCCGGCTTTTCCGGTGTTGCAACGCCCTTCTCCCGGTCCAAGTGCCAGTAAATCGTCTTGCCGGTGTCTTTCATCGTCACCGCCAAGCGCGGATTGACGGCGCGAGTGACCAGAAAATCGTCACTGATCGCCCAATCGCGATTGAGCCTGAGCTTGACGATGTGGATTGCCACGGTATCGCCCGGCGCAACACCCTCGACATAGAAAGGACCGGTTTCGGGATTGCCGCCCAAGGTGTGGGCGACGCCCTTTTCATCCATGCCGGCGGCATCGACGGTTGTGGTGTGCACCGTATCGCCCGGCGCAATCGTCAGCACCGGCTTGTTGAGAGGCGAAAAGGCGCGGTGGAACATCGTGGGCGCAAATTCGTGGCGCCTTGGTGTGCCGGACGAGATCGCCTTGGCCGGGCGGGCGACAAGCCTACTGGGCAGATAGACGGTTTTATGATCGGTGTTGTCGAAAGCGGTCTCGCTGCCTGTCATCACACCGTTTTTCAGCGTCAGGTGCACTTCGTTGCGGTTGCCTTCCTTGTCGCGGGCGGTGAAATCCAACTTGTCGCCATGACGCGTGCCGGTAAGTTCGTCGCCGCGATACTTGCCGCTCAGGGCATCGCCTTTCTGTTCCAGCTCCAGCACGCCATAGAGTTGGGTGCCGCCCACCTCCAAAGTGAGGTTATAACGGCCGGTCAGAGTATCTTGTGCGAGCGCGGCCGGCGCAAAGATGCAAGCCAGAAACAGAGCTTTGCGGATCATGAAGCCTTCTTTCTTCGACGGGCAGACGCTAAACCAGTTTTTCGGCGGTGCCCAAGGCTGAAAGGCGCTATTTCATTTCCCCCATAAGCAAAAAGCCGCGTTGACATTTTGTCGGCCTGCCCCCCATTTTCCGGGTCAAAACGCGGATGGAGCCGCGACATAAATAAGCCGCTGTGGGGCGGACTATAAGTGGCCACCCGCGCTCGCGGGACAGGGCACAGGGCTGGAAGACAGGTGCGTTCATGAAAATCTCGATCTCTTTTGCCGCCATTTCCTTGGCGTCGTTCCCCCTTGCATTCATCTTTTGTGCGGGTGCGAGCTTGGCGCAGCAGCAGGCGCCTGCCGGCCTGACCGAAGGCATGGACCCCGCCATCGCGCGCCGCATGGCGATCCCGCCGGCCGATCCCGTCACCTTCAACATCGCGCCCGCCACCAACGAATGGCTGACCTGGGGCTATGACCAGGAACGCACCGGCTGGAACCGCGCCGAGACCACGCTATCGACCAAGAATGTCAAAGGCCTCAAGCAGGTCTGGTCCACCCAGCTCAACATTCCCGTCGACAAATATGTGCTTTCCAGCATGACCGCGCCGGTGCTGGTGGCGGGTGTGCAGACCGCGCAAGGACCCAAGGACCTTCTCTTCGTCCATGGCGCCAACGACGCGCTTTTCGCGGTCGATGCCAATAGCGGCCAGCAAGTCTGGAGCAAAGGCTTCACCAATCCCCACAAGTCCACCGCGCCGGTGCGCGACTGGCTGTGCCCCAAGACTCCCAACGCCACACCCACCATCGACAAGGCGCGCGGCATCGTCTTCTTCATCACCAACGACGGCATGCTGCGTGGGCTTAATCTCGCCGACGGCGCCGACCGGCTGACTCCGGTGGCGATGGTGGCGCCCTTCGCCCGCGCCTGGAGCCTGAACCTGATCGACGATGTGATCTATTCGCCCAGCGGGCGCGCCTGCGGTGAGATCACCGACAAAACTTCGCTGGAATATACCGCCGCCATCTCGGGCCTGCGCCGTGCGGGCGCAGGGCCGCTGCTGGATGCCTCCGCCGTCAATGCCGCCGATGTGCACGACCTGGCCAAGCCGGTGGTGACACACTTCTTCACCAGCGGCGCCCGTCCCGCCGCGCCCTGGGGCCGCGGCGGCGCGGTGCGTGTACCCGGCGGCGTGGCCGTCGAGACCAGCAATGGCCGCTACGATCCGGCGGCCGGCGATTTCAGCGAAAGCGTCCTCAAGCTGGCGCCGCGTGCCGCGCGCCTGATGGACAGCTTCACGCCGTCCAACTGGATGGACAATCTGATGCACGACCTGTCGGGCTCGGCCAATCCGGTGGCTTTCAACTTTGCCGGCAAGACGCTGCTCGCGGTTTCGCAGAAGGAAGCGGTGCTGCGGATTCTCGACGCCAGCAATCTGGGCGGCCAGAACCACCAGACGCCGCTGTGGCAATCGTCCAGATTGGGCAATGACCAGAAGACTGGCACCGATCCGGGGCGCGGCGTGTGGGGCGCGATCGCGACCTATGAAAATAACGGCCGGCGCTTTCTCTATCTGCCGGTGCTGGGCAATCCTTCCAAGGAGGCGCCCACCTTCCCCGTCACCAATGGTCCGATCACCAATGGCAGCATCATGGCGTTTGAAGTGAAGAATGACGGCGGCAAGATCAGCGCCGTGCCGGCCTGGACTTCCACCGACATGATCATGCCCGATCCGCCCGTGGTGGCGAATGGCGTGGTCTATGCGCTGTCGACCGGCGGACAGGCGATGCAGAACGGTATCAAACCCGGCGATCCGCGCATGCCTTACGACGTCAGCGCGGTGCTGCGCTCAACCCCGGTGAGCAACATGGTGCTTTATGCCTATGATGCCGAAACCGGCAAACAGCTCTGGTCCAGCGGCAAGACCCTGACCGACTGGGTGCATTTCAGCGAGCCAGTGGTGGCCTTGGGCAAGGTTTTTGTCGCCACCCATGACGGCCATGTCGTGGCCTTCGGGCTGAAGAAATAGCCGCACACGGAATTTCAAAGGCCACGTTCTGGGATTTTATTGGTCCTTGGTCCATGCCGGTTTCGCGCAACGGCAAAGGCGCGTCGCTGTTTTCTGTTCATGGTTTCCAACAAACTTCTCGCAACCGCTTCCCTGGCCGCCCTGCTTGTGATGGCGGCGCCGTCCGAGGGGCGCAAGGCCCAACGTGATCCCGGCGCGATTGCCCCGGATCCCCAGACCATCGCCTCCCTCACACAGGGGCCGGACATGATCACGCGCGCGGGGTCCTCGCAGAAAGCGGCGCGGGCCGAGCTGGATTCCAACCATCCGGCGCTGGCCGACACTGTTACCGCCCAGCGCTGGCACGAACTCAGAAATCATTGAGCGCCGCTCGGTGCGGCGTACACCTCGGTGAGCGGTGTTGGCGCCGTGTAAAATGTTTGTCGCCGTCCACGCGTCGCTTGAGGCTAAAAAATAATCACGCCCAGCAAATAATCAGAAAAATATAGTTCTTTCAAAGACTTGCAAGGAGCGCCGCGCGGGTCTACCTGTTCAATGCATAAGCACGACGCATGACAGGAGGACGCCATGAAACATCTCATTCTCGCAGCTGGTTTGGCTTTGATTGCCGCCCCCGCTTTCGCCGGCAGCATCCATGACCTCAAAGCCCCCAAAAGCGACAACAAGACCGCGACTTTCACCGACACACAGGTGGGCGGTTACGGCCGCAATTCCGATAGCGCCATTGAGAAGCGTAACGAAAATATGCGCCGCAATGCTGCCGAACGCAGCGATAATGCCCGTGCGGCCTGGCAGGGCTCGATACATTACTATTGATCTTTGATTTTCGCCTGAAAAACGGGCGACTGATCAATTGTCACAACGCCTTGCACCGGAAGGTGCGAGGCGTTTTTCTTTGCATTTATGCGGTGTTTGCCGCGCTTTTGTGCGGAATCGCGCACACAAAAAAGCGGACATGAAAATTTCTTTCGCTGACATGGGCAGCCAGGTCTGTGGCGACATTCCGATACAATTTGGAATAGCTCTAACCCTTCACCTGGGGCCCCGCCGGGTGGAGACTTAGAGCTGGCTCAGTGTCCATTCGGCGCTCCACCTAAGGGATACAGCCATCACGGACGGCCGGACCGGTTTAGGTGCCCCCCACGTTAAACCATCAGTCCGGCCGTCTATTTTCCTGACATTTCTTTCACCGTCCTTGTCCCGGCATCGCGTCCCCGGGCCAGCGCGACAAAGCTTTACAGCCTCGCCTCTTGCTTAGCGGCCCCTGAGCGCCATATTTGCGGGAACGGGGCCGCGAGCCGGGTATCGGGGGGCCTTGAGCTAGAACCATTTTCCGCGGCCGTGCCGCCCCATTTTGGCAAAGAGAGTTCGATGAAGTCCTTGTTTCGTGGCGCCTTTTTTCGTGGCGCGAGCGCCAGCGTGCTTGCCATCAGCCTGGCGGCCTGCACCGCCAACCCGCAGCCCCTGAACCGCCCCGGCGACGTGCCGGAGGTCTTTACGGCCCCGGTGAACAAAAGCGCTCCCATCTGGCCCCAGGCCGACTGGTGGTCGAAATTCGGCGCTGCCGAGCTGATGCCGCTGCAGGAAACCGCGCAGAAGGAAAATCTGGACATCGCCCAGGCCGCGGCCCGGGTGCTGCAAGCCGAGGCCAGCGATGGCATCGCCCTTTCCGCCCTCTTTCCCACCTTGAACGGCTCGTTCAGCGCCAACCGTTCGGGCAGCAATACCCCCACCCTCTCCGGCGGCCGCGCCCGCAATGCCTTCGCCGCCGGTTTGAGCGCCAGCTATCAGCAAGGCTTTTTCGGCACCGAGTATCTGCGACTGCAGTCGGCGCGCGAAGATTTGCGCGCGTCACGCTATGCCGCAGCGGTGGTGGGCATCTCCACCGCGTCCCAGGTGGCGGATGAATATTTCACCATCCTGCACTACCGCGAACGCATCGCCATCGCCCAGGCCAATATCGCCGCCGCCAAGCGCATCCTGGCCATCACCCAGGCCAAGGTGAACAGCGGCGTGTCGTCAAACCTGGACCTGGCGGAGCAGCAGGCCGTCGTGGCACAGCAGGAATCCATCATGCCGGGCCTCATCCAGAATGAGAGACAGGCGCGCTATTCGCTCGCCATCCTTCTGGGCCGCACACCGGAAGGTTTCGACATCAAGGCCCAAAATCTGGACGGCGTCGCAGCACCGTACCTGCAGCCGGGTCTGCCGTCGGAATTGTTGCTGCGTAATCCCTCCATCGCCCAGGCGGAAGCGCAGCTCTATTCCGCCCATGCCAATGTGGACGCGGCGCGCAGCCTGTATTTCCCGTCGCTCAGTCTCAACGGGGGCGCGGGTTATGGCCCGGTGTCCCGCCTTTCCAGCCTGTTCGGGCCGGCGGGCTTTGTCTGGAATATCGGCGCCGAAGTGCTGCAGACGATATTCGACGGCGGCCGCATCCATGCCCAGAACGATCAGGCAAAAGCGCTTCAGACCGAGCTGATCGCCAATTACCGCAAGACGGTCTTCACCGCCTTCAGTGACGTGGAAGTCGGCCTCGATCTGGTGAAGGCCAATACCGACCAGCTCGCCCTGGTTCAGATCCAGACCAAGGCTAATGCGGAAGCCTTCCGCATTGCCGAGCTGCAGTATCGCGAAGGCACCATCGACATCCTGTCGCTGCTGCAGAACCAGCAGCAGCTGTTCGTCGCGCAGCAACTGCTGGTGCAGACCAAGCTGCAGCTGCTGGAGGCCCATTTGTCATTGTACAATGCGCTGGGCGGCGGCTGGGACCAGAAGACGGATGACGCGAACTACAAGAACCAACTGGACTGGTGGCCTCTGTAACTACGGCCATCATCGCAAAAAGGAAGGGCGCCTCGCGGCGCCCTTTTTGTTTCTGAGCGAGGGATTTTCGTCGCTGGCCAGAAGCGAGGAGCGATGCGGGCAAGACGCCCGTGAGCGACGAGCGGCCCTTAGCAACAGCGTAAGGGCGCCAGAGGCGAAAAGACCCGCTTAGCGGAGATTGCCTGCCACCGCCTTCGGCTTATAAGGCTCTTCCAGATATCTTATTTCTTCGTGTGTCAGCTTGATCTCTGCTGCCGCGATGGCGTCTTCCAGATGGGTCATCTTGGAAGCGCCGATGATGGGGGCGGTCACGCCCTTGGCCAACAGCCAGGCGATGGCAATCTGGGCATTGTTCTTGCCGTGCTTCCTGGCTGTCTCTTCGACGCGAAGCAAGGTTTCCAGGTCATTGTCGTCAAACTGCATGTCCAGGATGTTGTCGCTTTTGGCGCGGGTGGAGTGTTTCTCCATCGCTTGCGCATGGCTCCTGCCCAGAAAGCCTCGCGCCAAAGGGCTCCAGGGAATCACGCCGACGCCGGAATCGCGGCACAGCGGCAGCATCTCCCGCTCTTCTTCCCGGTACACCAGATTGTAGAAATCCTGCATGGAGACGAATTTGGTCATGCCCATCTTCCCGGCGGTGGAAAGATATTTGGCGAATTGCCAGGCATGCATGGAGGAACCGCCGATATAGCGCGCCTTGCCCGCTTTCACGACATCGTGCAGCGCCTCGATGGTTTCCTCGATGGGGGTGTGATTGTCGAAACGATGAATCTGGTAGAGATCGACGTAATCCATGCCCAGCCGGCGCAGCGAGTCGTCGATGGCATGCATGATGTGCTTGCGCGACAGCCCGCCATGGCGGCCGTCGACGGGGAAAAATACCTTGGTCGCCAGCACATAATCTTCCCGCTTGGCGGCGAAATCCCTCAGTGCCCGTCCCACCACCTCTTCGGAGACGCCATTGGAATAGATGTCCGCGGTGTCGAAGAAATTGATCCCCGCTTCCAGGGCGCGCTTTATGAAGGGGCGCGAGGCTTCATCTTCCAGCACCCAGTCGCGCCATTTGGGCGAACCATAGGTCATGGTCCCCAGGCAGATGCGTGAGACTTTGAGGCCGGTCTTGCCCAGGTGGACTTGTTCCATCGCGGTCGCTTTCCGAAAATGCAGCCGGAATCTAGCGATGGCGGCTCAAAAGCCAAAGAGGGGTGCTACGATCCGCTGCAGTGGGGCTTCGAATTTCAGATGCCCCGTGGTCACCGCCAGATTGATGCAATCCTCGCCCGGATCGGCGATGGGGTTGTGGCGCATCTCGCCTTCCATCACCTGCAGGTCGCCGGGGCCATAGCTGCCGGTTACATCCGTGAACCCGCCCTTGAGCACCAGGGTATATTCCGGGCCTTGGTGATGGTGCGCGCCCGTTTGCGCGCCTGGAACACCGCGCAACAAGCGGACCGTCACGCTGCCGTGCCGAAACAGCGGAAGATAGGACAGTTTTGCGCTTACCCGCCGCCAGCGCACAGTGCCGAGATCGCCGCCGATAGTGCGGCTGAGCACGGCGGGTGTGCCGTCGCGCGAAACCGGGCGCGGACGGCGTTCGAAGGGTTTGGCGGTGTCCAGCTTTGCCAAGGCTGCATCCAGGGCGCCGCCGGACATCGGCACGGGCGCGATTTCCTGCAGCAGGCTGCCGCCGATAGTCTCCAACCGGGAGACTTCCGCCCGGCAGGTTTCGCAATAGGCCATGTGGGTGGCGAGGATCAGGCTCATCGCCTCGTCCGTGGCGCCGCCGGCATAGGCGAGCAGCAACGCTCCTTCTGGGTGATGCCGGATCATTCCGCCTCCCCCAGCGCACGTTTCAACCGCGCCATCGCAAGCCTCAGCCGCGATTTCACTGTGCCCAGGGGAATGCCCAGCTCCCCGGCGATCTGGCTGTGCGGCTTGTCGGCAAAAAAGGACAGTTCGATCACCTGGACCTGGTCCGGCGGCAGATCCTTGAGGGCCGCCCGCAGCCGGCTCTCGTCATCGGCCAGCGCAAGACTGTCGTCCGCCGCAGGTTCGGCGGCGGACATGAAATCATCCGGATCAAGCTCCGGGCGCTTCTCGCGCCGGATCGTGTCAATGCGCAGATTGCGGGCGATGGTGAAAAGCCAGGTCGCGGCCGACGCCTTGGCGGGGTCGAACAGATGTGCCTTGCGCCACAGGCTGAGCAAGGCTTCCTGTGCCAGGTCTTCGGCCAGCGCGGGCGACGCCCCCAGCCTCAAAAGATAAGCCTTCACCCGTGGGGCAAAATGGGAAAACAGGACGGCGAAGGCGGCGCGATCCCGAACCTGCGCGACCCGGACCAGGGCTGCGTTCAGTTCCGGCGCCCCCGGTGTCATCGGCAGGCACCAGCCGGTCCGGCGGGGCGCCGGGCGAAAACGCGAAAGGGAATCGCGAGCATGCGCCAACATAGCGGATTTACGAGGATTGCGGCCGGTCGGATCATCCGCTTGATCCGCCACCCGTCTGCAGGCGTAGATAGGCCATGAGCAGATCGGCGCTTTATGAAGGCACGGTGACGCACCGGCGGCTGCGGCCGCGGCAGCATCAATTCCGGTACCGGGTCTTCGCCATGCTGCTGGACCTGGACGAGCTGCCGGCGCTGGGCCTACGGCTTTTCCAATACAATCGCTGGGGCCTGTTCAGCTTCCAGGACAGGGACCATGGCGATGGACGCGATTTGCGCGCCTGGCTGGACGACCTGCTGGCGCAAAAAGGCATTGCCGCAA
>Ga0070665_100009118_pt1 | contig 10050 bp, 10 predicted proteins | sample KBSS13metaG_FD_65862 | JGI IMG/M metagenome (GOLD analysis project Ga0070665, IMG submission 65862) | Switchgrass rhizosphere microbial communities from Kellogg Biological Station, Michigan, USA - KBS S1-3 metaG | ecosystem: Host-associated > Plants > Roots > Rhizosphere > Soil ...
ATCGCCGCAAGACTTGACGATGCGTACCAGCGATTTCCGGACACCGACGCACATCCCGTCTGACCGTATGCCCGAACCGGCGTGACCGGCGACTGGATTGCGGTGCCGGATCACCACCTCGCGCTCGCCAGCGACCGATTGCCGGGCATCCGTGTGTGCCCGGCGGTCATTGATCACGGTCGAAGCGCGCTCCGATCACCATTGCGCGGTGATCGATCACCGGATTTCGGTGACGAGCGCATCCTGAGGTAGCGTCGATGACGGGATTCTGGTGATCGATCACCGTGCGGCGGTCATCGGTGAGTCCGGCGTGGTGATCGGCCACGACTTCGTGGTCGGCGGAGTCGCTGATCCGCCCTTCGACGCCTTGACCGTATCCGGATGGCTCGCGCACGATAAGTCCGTCTGGACCGACGACGACGGGATGCGGGAAATCGCGGTTCGCGCGACGGCGGCGGGCAATTCGGCTTCGATGGAGCCAACATGACATTCAGTGATCTTGAAAAATCCGCACTACAGCTGAACGCGCTCTACGAACAGCTCGAGATCAAGAGGTATGGGCGCGTCTGGACCACGGAAGAGCTCGCGCTTGGTTTCGTGGGGGACGTAGGCGACCTCGCAAAGCTGATCCAGGCAAACGCTGGCATCCGGGATATCGATGACTGCAAGGCGAAACTCGGTCACGAATTGTCGGACTGCCTATGGTCGATCATCGTGCTTGCAAACAAGTGCGGGATTGATCTGGAGGCGGAGTTTGTCAGAAACACCAGGGAACTGGCCGACCATGTATCCAGCGAGCTGGGCACATGACAATGTGTTCAAGCTGACGCCGCTTCGCGGCGCGGCTCAATATTAGAAGGTTCCCACGCATGCTCAAGACATACACAGGTAGTTGCCACTGCGGCGCCGTTCGCTTCGAAGCCGACATCGATTTGAGCGCCGGCACCGGCAAGTGCAACTGTTCGATCTGCACGAAGAGCAGGAATTGGTCGGCCATCGTCAAGCCGGACGCCTTCCGACTCCTCGCGGGCGAGGAGGTTCTCGGCGACTATCAGTTCGGCACCATGAGCGGACACCATCTGTTCTGCCGGCACTGCGGTATACGTCCCTTCGGTCGCGGCTACATCGAGCAGATCGGCGGTCACTACGTGTCCGTCCAACTCGCTTCACTCGACAACGCAATGCCTGAAGAGCTCCTTGCCGCGCCGGTCAGGTACGCGAATGGTCGCGACAACAGCTGGTGGAATGAGCCTGCCGAGACTCGCCACCTTTGAAGTCTTCTCGCACAGCACGCGAGGCCTCTCGCTGAGCTGCTTCGCGGTTCGGGCCCCGTTTCCCGGATCAATCAGTCGATGTTATTTCCGCAACATGAAGCATGACGCGTCGAGCATCGATGGCCGCCTGCGCGGCCGAGAATGCTACATGCGCGGACTGTTGGTAAATCTTTCGTTGCGCGATGCCGTCGCCCTCCAAGAGCACTTTCACCGAGATGACCCCCCCCCCAGCGAGTGCTCCAGGCGAAGTGATTCGGACGGAAACAACGTCCCACACTACAGCCCCGCCATTAACAAGATCTGCGGTGTCGCAGCCGGCGCAAATTTTATCCACGGTGCCAGCCACATCGACTCGCTTTGGAGGCTCCGCACTATGCGCTATGTGCGTGGCGCACCCAGTCAATAGAACAATAGCTAGCGAAATTGTTAACGAAAGGATGCGCTGATTCATGGGAAGTCCTTCTTCTGATCGGCAATCCTGTAGTGCTGTCTTTGGGCGTCGCTCACCGGGCGCCGATAATCCATGATCCGCCATATAGAAGTCTCCCGACTTTTGAGGATGGCCATTTCCATGGGAAGTAGTGACCCAGTTCGGGTGTCAACGATTTGTAAAAAAGGGGGTCAGGTTAACCTGGCCCCCTTTTTTTACTTTACGAAGCGACGTATCGACGCCGCTGACCAGGTGTCCACTGAATTTCTGTAACGTACTCTGCTTTCATTTGAACTTATTCGGAATGTTTCCTTCTTGATCCTCAAACCTCCAGTCCGCTACCCGCAACGATGGTTCAGACCATGCGCATCCGTTGGACAGCCATTCCGACCGAAATTTCCTCGCGCCTGCTGGTGTCGAATCCTGGTATCCGAATTCTACTCCGCAGCACGGACAATATTCGAACGTCGCAGTTCGTCCGTCCTTGCCCCATGGCGGGAGTGAATTGCGGAACCCACAGACTCGGCAGAAATAGTTGGGCAGCTCACTGCTGGGCATCGAAGTATTCCATGTTAGAAGGGTATCCATGTTTCGCCGGATCAGGTTTAAACATGGTTCTAGGCGAGCCATCTTTGTCCAGTACGCCGAACGTGTTTGTAGTCGGGTCATAGCGCACGACGTCGCCGTTCGCTCTTACCTTGGTAAGCGTCCCTGGCGGCGGTGACCTCAGGAACCTTGCGCTCTCTTCCACGTATTCTTTTGCATTGTTCAGCCACGGGAACTCGGCGCCGTGATTCTTCCAGTGCTTGAGAGCGTTGGCGGCTGAGCCAAGTTCGCGGCCAGAAGACCAGATGGAAGCTTTTGCTCCGCCCGGAATCCTCGCCGTCACCGCAGTCACAGCAATCGTTGCCAACGTTGCAGCGGTGACGCCATTTTCTTTGATGTTCTGGTAGACCTCGATAGCCGTCGATGCTCCCCCAATTAAAGGGGAAAGTTTCAGGGCTTCGTCTAGCGGTCTGCCCAATCCCTCATGGGCAAAAGTCCATTCTCGGTAGGCATTCCATTCTGCCAGGCGCTGTTCAGCGTCATCACGACAACCGGTCAGCCGAGCAAGTTTTGATTCCCCTGTGTGCCGAGCGTAGCACCGTATTGCGGGCCGGGAGTCCGTCCGAGGGCCGATCGAAACACTGAACAGGAATCGAGACCGCATCGCGAACGATCGGGCGCGCCGCGAAGTGGAAATGCCAGCCCCGCACGGCTAGTCTCGCCGCTTTGCTGCCGCCGGACCGCCCATGCCGCCGACCACCTGCCACGCCGCCCTCGCCTGGTTGCCGCAAGGCTTCGCCGCCGACGTGCGCTTCAGCCTCGATGCGACGACCGCTGCGCTGGACGCGATCGACGGTGGGGCGGCACGCGGCGATGCGCTGGCTCTCGGGCGCATCGTCGTGCCGGGCATGCCGAACCTGCATTCGCACGCGTTCCAGCGCGCGATGTCGGGCCTGGCCGAACGGCGCGGTGCGTCCGACGACACCTTCTGGAGCTGGCGCGAGGTCATGTACGCGTTCGCCGGACGCGTCGGGCCGGACGATCTGCGCGCGATCGCGGCACAGCTCTATGTCGAGATGCTCGAGGCCGGTTACACACAGGTGTGCGAGTTCCACTATCTGCACCACCAACCCGATGGTCGCCCGTATGCGGACCCGGCGGCGATGTCGCTCGCGTTGGTCGAAGCGGCGCGCGAAACCGGCATGGGTCTCACCCTGTTGCCGACGCTGTACATGACCGGCGGGTTCGACGGGCGCGCATTGTCGGAGCGGCAGCAGCGCTTCCGCCATGACATCGACGGTTTCCTGCGCCTGGTTGAACGCCTGCGCGCGCTGGAGACGCAGCGCCTCAACGTAGGCATCGCACTGCATTCGCTGCGCGCGGTCCAGCCCGATGCGATGCACGCGGTACTCGACGGGATCGCGAAGCTGCCGACGTCGCCGGCGCAACGGCTCGCGTCGGCGATGCCGGTGCACATCCACGTCGCCGAGCAGATCGGCGAGGTGCAGGATTGCCTCGCGATCCGCAATGCGCGCCCGGTCGAGTGGTTGCTCGACAACGCGCCGGTCGACCGGCGCTGGTGCCTCGTGCATGCGACCCATCTCGAAGCACACGAGAGGCGCCGGCTCGCCGCGAGCGGCGCAGTGGCCGGCCTGTGCCCGACCACCGAGGCGAACCTCGGCGACGGCCTGTTCCCGCTCAAGGCCTATCTCGACGACGGCGGCGTGCTCGGCATCGGTTCCGACAGCCACATCTCGGTGTCTCCGGTCGAGGAATTGCGCTGGCTCGAATACGGCCAGCGCCTCGTCACGCGGCATCGCAACGTCAGCGCGAGCGCGGCCACGCCGAGCACGGGCGAAACCTTGTACGCACGCGCGCTCGCCGGCGGCGCGCAGGCCGCCGGTGGCGGCATCGGCGCATTCGAGCGGGGCCGGCGCGCGGATTTCGTCGTGCTCGACGATGATGCGGCGTTGTTCGCCGGGCGCGACCCCGCGCAGTTGATCGATACCTGGCTGTTCGCCGGCAACGTGAATCTCGTGCGCGACGTCTTCGTTGGCGGCGAGCGCGTCGTCGAAGGCGGGCGGCATCGCGAGCACGTGCGCGTCGCGCAGCGTTATCGCGACGTCGTCGAACGCCTCGCACGCAACCTGTAGGAGCGCAACCGGTGCGCGACCGGTAACGACGAACGTTCCGCCTATTGGTACAGGTCGCCCACAGGGTGGGCTCCTACAGGAGGGGCAGACGTCGGATGCAGGATGTAGGAGCGCACCCTGTGCGCGACCGGTAACGACGAACGTTCCGCCTTCGCCCGTCGCCCACCGGGTGGGCTCCTACAGGAGGGGCAGACGTCGGATGCAGGGTGTAGGAGCGCACCCTGTGCGCGACCGGCAACGACGAACGCTCCGCCTTCGCCCGTCGCCCATAGGGTGGGCTCCTACGGGAGCGGACAGACGTCGGATGCAGGGTGTAGGAGCGCACCCTGTGCGCGACCGGTAACGACGAACGTTCCACCTTCGCCCGCCGCCCACAGGGTGGGCTCCTACGGGATGCGTTTCGGGTCCGGGGTACGCAGCATCGGTGCGACGACGGTGAAATCGCCGTCATTCGGTTGCGGCACGATACCGAGCACGCGCGCGAGCAACGGATACACGTCGACGTTGTCGAACTCCGGCACGATGAGGCTACGGCGGAAATCCGGTCCCCGCGCGATGAACAGCGCGCGCATCGCCGGGTCGTCGTTGTCGTAGCCGTGCTCGCCGGCGGAATAGCGTCCGCCGCGTCGTTCGAAATCGTGCGAAGTGACGATGCCGCCGTCCTCGGCGAGGCAGAGCAGGGCAGGGATGCGCGGATGGGTGCCGTAGTGCAGGCGTGCGGGCACCTCGCCCTTGCGCCAGCACGTCATGTGCGGATGCGGCTGCAGCAATGCGCGCGCGACTTCCGGCGCCTTGTCGGCGCGCGGCTCGATGCCGGCGAGGATGCCGTAGTTGACGACGTCGATGTCGGCGAGCGGCACGATGTCGTCGAGCCAGGTGCGCAGTTCGGGCCGTGTCGCCGCTTCGCCGTGGTCGGACACGATCACGAGGTCGACCTGATCGAACAGGCCGCGTTGCTTGAGGCCGTCGACGAGTCGCGCGAGCGCGGCGTCGATGGCCGTCAGCGCAGCATCGACCTCGGGCGAGTCCGGGCCGTTCGCATGGCCGTAGTGGTCGACCTGCTCGAAGTACAGGGTCAGGAAGCGCGGCCGCTGCGCTGCCGGCAGGTCGAGCCATTGCAGCACGCGTTCGACGCGGCGCGCGGGAGGGAAGTTGCCGTCGAACGATTCCCACAGGCTGGGTCGCACGCCGCCGATCGCGACGCTCGAGCCGGGCCAGAACATGGTGGCGCTGCGCAGCCCCTGCTTCTCGGCACTGACCCACAAGGGCTCGCCGCCCCACCAGGCCGGGTCCTCGATCGTCTCCTGTTCCTTGTAGACGAACGCCTTGCCGAGCAAGGCATCGGTCATGCGGTTGTTGACGATGCCGTGGTGATCCGGATACAGCCCGGTGACGAGGGTGTAGTGGTTCGGGAACGTCAAGGTCGGGAAGGCCGGCTTGAGCGCTTCCGCGCGCACGCCGTCGGCGGCGAGCGCGGCGAGGGTCGGGGTGCGTCCGCGATCGAGATAGTCCGCGCGGAAACCGTCGATCGAGACGAGGATCAGCGCATGCGGAGCGGGCTGTCCGATCGCCTGCGGCGGTGCATGCGTGCAGCCGGCCACCCATGCGAAGCAGAGCAGGGCCAGCAGGATGGATCGGCGGCGCATCAGCGCTCCCGGGCGGATGAAGCGCCTATCGTCGCCGAAAGCGTCGCGCCTGCCCATCCCACCGGCGCTGTTTCCACAGCATGGCGGGAGGGAGCCGCCGGCGCAGGCCGGCTCAGGCGTGCGTGCGCGCCGGTCCGAGGTTGCCGTCGACCTGCGCAATCGTCGACGATGACACGCAGCGGCCGTCGCTGCGCACGTCGAAGTTGCGATAGCGCTCGAGCATGCCGCCGTACACGTGCAGAGTCACCGCGGCGCGACGTGCGGACAGGTTGGTGCAGCGATGCGCATGGCCGGCCGTGCCGAGGAATGCGCACGACTGTCCTTCATCGAGCACGCTGGTGCCGACATGGCGCAGTTCATTGTCGCCGGCGAGTTCGTAGTCCTCGACGCTGAGTGCGCCCTGCAGCACCATCTCGATGCCCCAGAGTCCCGCATGGTCGTGGATCGGCGTGGCATGGCCGGCCGGCCACACCATGATGAGGCCGGTATAGCGCCCATCGCATGCGCGTTCGTACAGCCAGCGCGTGAACTGCTGCGGATGTTCGTCGCAGATCGCGCGCAGCACGCGGCGATCCTTCGCGGAATACCAGGCCGCATCGCGCAGGCCGGCATGCACCTGTTCGAGCGAGAACCTGCTGTCGAGACAGGACGCCATGTAGGCACGGACACTGCGCGTGACATCCAGATCGATCGGCAACATGCGGATGGTCCCCATGGTCGAGCCCTGTGCGCGAACTGCATCACAGTTCCCGTTAATTCCGTGCTAAGAAAAATCGCCGGACCGTGTCCCTGCGTAGAGTGAATGTGAGGAGTGCTCTGCATCTCATTGACTCACATCGATACGCCGGACGAACATGCGGTTCGCCCTGGTAGTCGAAGGAATGTCGATGCACTTGTTCGAGCCGTTGACCATTGGCGATACCGTCCTGCGCAATCGCATCGCGATATCGCCGATGTGCGAATACTCGGCGATCGACGGCGTGCCGGATGACTGGCACCTCGTGCACCTCGGCAGCCGCGCGGTCGGTGGCGCCGGCCTCGTCTTCACCGAGGCGACCGCGGTGTCGTCGCAGGGACGCATCTCGCCGGCGGACACCGGGATATGGAACGACGCGCAAACCGATGCGTGGTCGCGCATCGCCGCATTCGTCGCCGCGCAGGGCGCCGTACCCGGCATCCAGCTCGCGCACGCCGGGCGCAAGGCGAGCACCGACGCGCCATGGCGCGGCGGCAAGCCGCTGCACGGCGCCGATGCGTGGGAGGCGGTCGCGCCGAGCGCGATCGCGTTCGACGTGGGCTATCCGCCGCCGCGTGCGCTGGATGCGGCCGGTATCGAACAGGTCGTGGCGGACTTCCGCGCCGCGACGCTGCGGTCGGTCGCGGCGGGTTTCCGGATCATCGAGATCCATGCGGCGCACGGGTACCTGCTGCATGAATTCCTGTCGCCGCTGTGCAACCAGCGCGAGGATGCGTGGGGCGGTTCGCTCGCGAATCGCGCGCGCCTGCTGCGCAGCGTCGTTGCCGCCGTGCGCGAGGCGTGGCCGCGCCCGCGCCCGTTGTTCGTACGCGTGTCGGCGACCGACTGGGCGCCGGACGGCTGGGACATCGACGAATGCGTCGAGCTCGCGCGCTGGCTGAAACACGATGGCGTCGATCTCGTCGACTGTTCGTCCGGCGGCGCGGTGCCGCACGCGAAAGTCATGGTCGCACCGGGTTACCAGGTGCCGTTCGCAGCGCGCATCCGGCGCGAGGCCGCGATCGCGACCGGCGCCGTCGGCCTGATCACCGGGGCGCGGCAAGCGAACGACATCGTCGAGCGCGGCGATGCCGACCTCGTGCTGCTTGCGCGAGAGACCTTGCGCGATCCGTATTTCGCGCGGCGCGCGGCGGTGGAGCTCGGCGTGAAGATCGATCCGCCGCCGCAATACGCGCGCGCGTGGTCCTGACCTTTCCGGCTAGGCGTGCCGTTTCTCGATCGTCGGCAGGAACCAGGCGAGCAATCCGATCGCCGGCAACCACGCGCACAACGCGTAGACCGCTTCGATGCCGATGTGGTCGGCGAGTTCGCCGAGCACGGCCGCGCCGAGGCCACCCATGCCGAACGCGAAACCGAAGAACAGGCCGGCGATGACACCGGTGCGACCGGGCACCAGCTCCTGCGCGTACACGATGATCGCGGAGAACGCGGATGCGAGGATCAGGCCGATCACGATCGTGAGCACGGTGGTCCAGAACAGGTCCGCGTGCGGCAGCAGCAGGGTGAATGGCAGCACGCCGAGGATCGAACCCCAGATCACGTAGCGACGGCCGATCCGGTCTCCGACCGGTCCGCCGACGAGGGTGCCGGCCGCGACCGCGCCGAGGAATGCGAACAGGTGCAACTGCGCGTCGCCGGCGCTGAGCTGGAATTTCTGCATCAGGTAGAAGGTGTAGTAGCTGCTGATGCTGGCGAGGTAGAAATACTTCGAGAAGATCAGCACGCCGAGCACGAGCAGGGTCACGCCGACCGTGCGGCGCGGCAGTGTGCTGGATCGCTGCGCCTTCGCGGCGGCGCGATGAACGCCGATGTGCGCGCGATACCACGCGCCGATGCGCGTCAGCAGCGCGATCGCGGCGAGCGCGGCGATCGCGAACCAGGCGATGCTGCCTTGTCCGCGCGGCATCACGATGAACGCGGCGAGCAACGGGCCGCTGGCCGAGCCGATGTTGCCGCCGACCTGGAACACCGACTGCGCGAAGCCATGGCGCCCGCCGGACGCCATGCGCGCGACGCGCGACGATTCCGGATGGAACACCGACGACCCCGATCCGATCAGCGCGGCCGCGCACAGCAGCAGCGGAAAGCTGTCGGCGTGCGCGAGCAGCAGCAGGCCGGACAAGGTGAATCCCATGCCCGTCGCCAGCGACCACGGCAACGGATGGCGATCGGTCCAGATGCCGACGAACGGCTGCAGCAGCGACGCGGTGAGCTGGAACGTGAGCGTGATCAGGCCGATCTGGCCGAAATCCAGCGCGAAGTTCTGCTTGAGCAAGGGGTAGATCGCCGGCAGCAGCGACTGGATCATGTCGTTGAGCAGGTGGCACACGCTGAGCATCACGAGGATCGGCAGCGCCGTGCGCGTGGCCGTGTGCACGGCCGAGTCCTGCGCGTCGGCGGGAGTCACCGGTGCATCGGCGAGCGGAGAGTGTTCGAGTGTCGTTTCGGTCATGGGTGCGAGGGTGTTGCGTGGCGGAGCGGGTCGATCGATCGATCCTCGTGGCGCCGGGTCATTATCCCGCAAACGCTCACGCCAGCGGCGCGAGCATGACGCGGTCGATCTGCAGGTCGCCGCCGACGTCGAAGGTGTGCGCGCCGACATCGCTGAAGCCCGCCTTGGCGTAGAACGCGATCGCGCGCGGATTGTGTTCCCACACGCCGAGCCAGAGGCGATCCGCGCCGAGCTCGCGCGCGCAGGCACGCACGGAGGCCATCAGCTGCTGCGCGACGCCGGTGCCATGCGCGGCGCGGTCGACATAGAAGCGATGCAGTTCGACGCTGCCAGCCGGCTCCACGCACCGTGGCGGTCGCGAGCGCCGGACCTGTGCATAGCCCACCAGGTCGTCCAGCGTCGCGAGCAGCGTGACGACATCGGGATCGTGCAGTTCGGCCGTCTGCTGTTCGATGCCATACGCTTTCGCCAGGTACTCCTGCAGCTGGCGCGGGTCGTTTTCGGCGCCGAAGGTCTCGACGAAGGTGCGCGCGGCGAATTCGGCGAGAGTGGCTGCGTCGCGCGCGATGCCGCGACGGATCTGCAGGCGGGTGGATGGCATCGATGGCCCGTTGTAGCTTGCGAGGGTGGAGTATCGAGAGGACGCGGCGCGCTCGCCAGAGCCATTCGGGTGCGAATCCGCGGGGTCAATGCCGCGTCGTCGGGGCTCCGGCGGCGACCTCTCCCGCGAACAGCTCGGCGATGTCCTTGTCGTCGAACACGTAGCGGCGGTTGCAGAACTCGCAGGTCATC
>Ga0070665_100009119_pt1 | contig 10050 bp, 8 predicted proteins | sample KBSS13metaG_FD_65862 | JGI IMG/M metagenome (GOLD analysis project Ga0070665, IMG submission 65862) | Switchgrass rhizosphere microbial communities from Kellogg Biological Station, Michigan, USA - KBS S1-3 metaG | ecosystem: Host-associated > Plants > Roots > Rhizosphere > Soil ...
CCGCACACCGTAGGCGTGTTAGGCGGCGATCGGCCAAAGCGCGCTGGTGAGCGCGGAAACCGGCAAAGTGGTGCGATACAGCGTCTTTTCCACGAACCAAACACATGTGACGTTTGCGACGTCCGACGCGGGATTGGTCTGCACGGATTCGATCGTCATGTCCGGGCCGCCGGACTTCAAGCAAACAACTTCACCAGCCTGAAACGAATGCATGGGTCACCTCAGCTATAATCCGAGGTGCAGTATCGCATCACACTTATTGGTCATTCGTTAACGCAATCCTCCAGGGCGGCGCGACAGGACCTGCCGCGCCCGCGCGCGGCGGTAAAGCTTAATCATGTGTTAAAATGCGGGGACTAGCGCCCCAGGCGCCGTTCCCAATTCAGCGCCGTTTCCACGATCTTGTCCAAATCGTCGTGGCGGGGCTTCCAGTCGAGCAGCTTGGACAGTTTGGCGGTGTTCGCGACCACGGCGGCCAGGTCGCCCGGACGCCGGGGCGCAAGCTCGACCGCCAGGGATTTGCCCGAAACGCGCTCGACCGCGGCAACCACTTCGCGGACGGAAAATCCGCGGCCATAACCGCAATTGATCAGGAGGGAAGAACCGCCGCCGCGCAGGCGGTCGAGGACGCATTTGTGAATGTCGACAAGATCGGAAACGTGAATGAAATCGCGCACGCCGGTGCCGTCCGGCGTATCATAGTCGGTGCCGAAGATGGTCAGGTGCGGAAATTTTCCCGTCGCCACCTCGCAGGCACGCTTGATCAGATGGGTGGCGCGCGGCGTGGATTGTCCGGTGCGGCCGTCCGGATCCGCGCCGGCGACGTTGAAATAGCGCAAAATGCCGAATTTGATGCCATGGGCCGCCGCCGCGTCCTGCAGCATCCATTCGGTCATCAGCTTGGAGCGGCCATAGGGGCTCTCCGCCGATGTGGGGCTGTCTTCCGACACCGGAATGGTGGGCGGCGTGCCATAGACTGCCGCGGTCGAGGAAAAAATGAAATTCGGCACGCCGTGGCGGACACAGGCTTCGATCAGCGAACGGGTGGCGGCGGTGTTGTTGGCATAATAGTCCAGCGGCTTTTCCACCGACTCCGGCACCACCACCGATCCGGCGAAGTGAATCACCGAATCTATCTTCTCGTTCTCCAGGATTTTTGAAACCAGCGCCTGGTCGGCAATATCGCCGCGGACAAAATTTACGCCGCGCGGCATGTTCTGTTCCACGCCGGTGCTGAGATTGTCGATGATGGCAATCTTTTCGTTCTCGCCCGCCTGGATCAGGTGGTGGGCCATATGGCTTCCGATGTATCCGGCCCCGCCGGTAATCAAAACGCTCATTGTCGGAATGCCTCGAACTATGGACTTGTGGATCAGGCGCTGTCGGGACGCCCGACGCTGATATAGCGAAAACCCGCTTCATGCATCTGGTCGGGACGATAGATGTTGCGCAGGTCCACCATCAGGGGTGTCTTCAATGCCGCCTTGACGCGCGCGAAATCGAGCGCCCGGAACTGGTTCCATTCGGTGAGGATCACCACGCCGTCGGCGCCTTGCAGCGTGTCATAGGTGTCGGCGCGGTAGTCCAGCTGCATATGCTTGGCCGCTTCCTTCTGGCCTTCCGGATCATAGGCGCGGATGGTCGCGCCGGCTTTCTGCAGATAAGGCACGATGACCAGCGAAGGCGCATCGCGCATGTCGTCGGTGTTGGGCTTGAAGGTCAGGCCCAGCACGGCGATGGTCTTGCCCTTGACGCCGCCGAAGGCGGCTTCGATCTTGCGCGCCATGGCCAGCTTGCGCGCGTCATTGACCGCCACCACGGCTTCGACGATGCGGCTGGGAGCGCCCAGTTCCTGCGCCGTCTGGACCAGAGCCAGTGTGTCCTTGGGAAAGCAGGAGCCGCCATAACCGGGGCCGGCATGGAGAAACTTGTTGCCGATACGGCCGTCCAGCCCGATGCCGCGCGCCACATCCTTGACGTTGCCGCCCACTTTTTCGCAGATGTCGGCCATCTCGTTGATGAAGGTGATCTTGGTGGCGAGAAAGGCGTTGGCGGCGTATTTGATCAGCTCGCTGGTTTCGCGGCTGGTGAAGACGATCGGGGTTTCGTTGATATAGAGCGGCCGGTAGACCTCGCGCATGATCTCGCGGGCGCGTTCGGTATCGCAGCCCACCACCACGCGGTCGGGACGGCGGAAATCCTCCAGCGCCGAGCCTTCGCGCAGGAATTCGGGATTGGAGGCCATGTCGAACTGCGCGTCGGGACGCTTCTTGCGGATGATCTCTTCCACCTTGCGGCTGGTGCCGACCGGCACGGTGGACTTGGTCACCACCACGGTATAGCCGGTCAGGGCATCGGCGATTTCCTCGGATGCGGCGAAAACATAGGACAGGTCGGCATGGCCGTCGCCGCGGCGGCTGGGAGTGCCCACTGCGATGAACACGGCTTGCGCGTCTTTCACCGCGCTTTTGAGGTCCGTGGTGAAGGACAGGCGTCCGGCCTTGCTGTTGACCGCGACGACATCTTCCAGTCCGGGCTCATAGATGGGGATGCCCCCGGCGCGCAGGGTTTCGACCTTGCCCGCATCCTTGTCGATGCAAATCACCTCATGACCGAACTCCGACAGACAGGCGCCGGATACCAGGCCCACATACCCCGTTCCGATAATGGCGATGCGCATGGAATCTCCAAAAAAAGTGTCTTCTTCTGACCCGAAAGGGCCCTTAATACAAGGGAATTGCCAAATGAGAGGTTAAATTGTCCCTTTGATGACAAAGGCTTATCGCCTTTACGATGCAATTCCTGTGACAATAAGCGGTTCGGGCCGCGCAAAAATATGTCAGCCCGCGGCACGCACGCGGCAGTCACGTTTCAGGGCCTTCAATAGGTCGAGATGCGGTCGTAAATCTTGCGGATCGCGGATTGCGGAACGCCCGCTTGCAGGGCGTCCTGCTCGATAGCGTCCTGCCAGCCATAGCTGGAAATGACCAGCGCGCAATCGGACCAGTCGATGTTGGCCAAGACGGCTTTGGGCGAATAGGCGTGCAAACCACGCCATGTCATCACGGATTCCGTCACGGCGCTGTCGACCATGATGTATTCCCGATCCTGCCTTTGCCGGAAATATTCCGTGGTCTGGTACAGGACTTCGGAGTGGGCGCCGGCGCCCCAAATCACGGCGCGCGACGTGTTCGGCCATTTGCCGATCTTTTCACCAACATCGGCGAGGTTTTGGAAATAGAATTGAAGATATCGCAGCGCGGTAACACGATCCGCCAAAGCGCCGGCTTTGACATCAACCGCATTCTCCGTGCCCGGTTTGGTGACGATGCGGTAGCCATTGTAGGGCATGGTTTCGCCATCGAGAATCTGCCAACCGGCGCGTTCCATGATCAATTTCAGGCTGTTGAAACTGAAATGGGTCGAGTGATGAACCGAGAAAAAGCCGTTCAGATCGTTGGTGAAGCCTTTCTCGATGACAGGCACTTCGATGACCAGGCGGGTTTCGGCATGGGAATTTTGGCGCAGGTTTCTCAGGGTTTTATAGGGATCCGCGAGATGCTCCAGCACATGAAACATGGTGATGACGTCCGGCTGGGTCGAAAGGCGGAAGTCTTCGAAAGCCCCCACGATCAGATCCAGGCCCGTGGCGCGGCCGCGTTCGATCGCCGCGGCATCGATATCGACGCCGGATTTGCGCACATGACCGGGCAGCATATTCAGAAAGCGCCCGTCATAGCAGCCGACGTCCAGCAATGACTGCCCGTCCGCCGCAAGGCCACGCTGCTCCAGCCAACTCACCTGCGCAGTCTGGTGTTCGGGACGCGAGCGATAGCTATTGCCCGCCGCCGCAAACAACACGCGCTGTCCTGTCTCGGAATAACCGGGATTCAGGAAAATGGCCTGACAGGTCAAGCATTGGACCTGCTGCACTTGGGCGCGCGTGGGCAAGTCCGCCGAGTCCCGGTAGAATTGGAAATCGTCAAACGCCAGAAGGGTGCGGCATTCAAAGGCGCCGCAGACGGGGCAGGGACGCCAGGCGGTCAGGACCGGGGAGGTTGTGTTTCCGCCAAATGAATCGATCTTTTTCCAAATGGCCGGTCCGGCATTGATGGTCTTGTTCATCTTTTCCTGGCGTTCGTGGTTCCGTCCATTAGAGAGCCGGGGAGTTCCGAATAGAGCGGCTTGATACGCGATGCTGCGATGCCGCCCGCCAAGAGCGCGGCAATAATCTGTTTTTCGCTGGCATAAGACGAGATGATGACGGGCGCCGGCTGCACATTTGCGAACAGTTCGGTGGGGCTGATCACCGGCTTTCCTGCCAGCATCTGGCCCCATTTTTTGGAATCGCGGTCGGCAATGGCGATGATTTGCGGCGCCAGATCGGTTCGGTCCAACAATTGCGAGGTGTGGATTCCTGCGCCGTACAAAATGGCCGGCTGACGAATATGTCTCAGCCGTTCCACAGTGGCGGCCCATAGCGCCGTGTCGCGAGTCGCATAATTTCGTGCCAGGCGCATGCCGGCGGTGGGATCGTCATCTGCGACGCCCGGGTCGCGATCCGTCCTCTTGCGCGCGGCAATCGCGATCACCGGATAATGTTGGGCATTCATCTCGATGCGGCTCTCTACCGGTTCGAATCCCGCACCGCGCAACATGTTCTGCAAGATTCCCGGCTGGTAATAATGCAAGTGCTCGAAGGTGAACCAGCCTGGGGGAAGCTGCTCGGGTCCCACGGCGCAGGGCACCTCCAGCACCAGGTATCCGTGCGGCGCCAATGCGGCATGGAAACGGGCGAGTGCCGCCGGTGGATCGTAGAGATGTTCAAGCACATGGGAAAGCAGGATCAAATCGAGATTTTTTTGGCGTGGTATGGCGTCCTCTTCACTGCCAAGATCGGCCTCAATGCCAAAAATGTTTTTGGCTTGGGCAACCGCCGAGGGCGATGGATCGCAACCGCGCACGTGCCAGCCGCAGTCGCGAAAATGGCGCAGCATCGCAGCCGATGCGCAGCCCACCTCATAGGCGCGTCCCGGCGCAATGGCGAGGTCTTGAACCAGGGATAAAAACCGTTGGACATGTGGCTGGGGAGGCGCGGCGCGCAACTGAGCGACATCGCCGAACAGCTCATAGGTTGCGAAAGTCCGGTAATGATAGTCCATCAATTCGGGCGGGACTGGCGGCCATTGCTGCAGATGGCCGCAGGTGCGGCAAATGCTGAAATCGATCCGGCAGGGTTCGTCCCGATTGAGGAGCGCCAGGGATTGGGTTTGAATGACCTCCCGATCGCCGCTCTTACAAAGGGCGCAATGCCCGACCGGTTGGGGAGACTGCATGTCAGCCGGCGGCGTAAGCCGCGAAGTCAGCGGCAAAGCGGGGCAGCACCGCGTCCCAATCGCCGAGCTTTTTCGGCCAATAGACGCGGGTCTTGGCATGCCAGGGATATTCCGCCGTTCCCATTTGCGGCCAGCCATAGCCGACCGCGAGGAACCAGACCTCGGCGCCCACACTGGCGGCGGTATGGGCTGCGGCTGTAGGCGCGGAAAGGACAAGGTCCAGCGCCTGGCAAAGCGCCGCGGTGCCGTCGATATCGTCTTTCAGGTCCAGCCCTACCACTTGGTGGATTTCGACGCCGAACTTTTCCTTGGCGCGCGCGATGTCCGGTGCGCTATCGCCATATTGCAGATTGACGAAGGTAATGCCCGGTGTCTGCAGGATGTCGCCCCAGGCATCGATGGCGGTGAAGAATCTACCGCGCTTGCCGGCCAGCATCATGGAGCGCCAGCAGATGCCGACTTTCTTGCCGGGAAGCAGCGCCATCTGTTCCTTGTACTTGGCCACCCGTGCCGGGTCCGGCGTCAGAAAGGGCTTGCGGGGAAAGTCGGCCAGGGATTTGCGGTAATATTGCAAGGCCGAGCCCATCGGCGCCCAGAAATCCGGCTTGTTTTCTTTGGAGGCAAAGGGGATCAGGCGCAGCGCCTTGTTGCCGTTGTCGTCGATCAGGGTGCGATCGTCGTAGGTCCCGACTTCGGCCTTGGGATACGTGCGCTGGTATAGAGGTATCAAGCGCGGATCGACGCATATCTGCAGTTTGCCGCTGTCGCCCACCGCGGCGTAGGCGTCCGGCAGGATGTTGGCGAACAGGATCTCGTCGCCAAGCCCTTGCTCGCCGACCAGCAGCAGCTTCTTGCCGCGCACATCTTCGCCATGCCAGCGAGGCGAATCCATCATGTGATGGAAGTAGCAACGGAAGCGCTCATTGTTGCGGATTTCATACTCGCGGAAACCTTCTTCCAGCTTGCCCAGTCCGATCAGGCAGATACTGCGCGAGTGCAAGGTCTCGATGCGCTCGGCGGGGTCCACCACCAGCTCCAGCGCCTTGTCATAGGAGATCAGCGCCTTGTCGAGTTGGTCGAGATGCTGATAGGCATAGCCCAAATTGTGAAAAGCACGCGCAAAGGTTGGGGCCAGCCGCGCCGCTTCTTCGTAAAAGATCAGGCTTTCATCAGCCCTGTTGCTCTCGGCCAGGACGGTCGCCAGCGAATTCCATAATATGGCCTCCTCCGGCATGCGGAACAACGCGCCGCGCAGAAGTTCGATCGCCTCTTCGGTCTGGCCCATGTCGGCCAAGCAGCTTCCCAGATTGTTGTAGCCCAAGGGCGAGTCCGGGCAGCTGGCGTTGTAAAGCCTGAACATCTTGATCGCGCCCTCGGTCAGCTTGAGGTTCCAGGCCGTAAGGCCGAGATTGATCAGCAGTTCGGGGTCTTCGGGATCCAGTTCGAAGGCGCGTTCATAGGTGATCAAAGCCTTGTGCTGATGGCCCATGCGTTCCAGCGCCATGGCCAAAACGTGAAACGCTTTGGAATTCTCGCTGTCGATGTCGGTGGCCTTCAGCGCCCATTGGCCGGCCTTGACGATATCGCCCTTGCGCCAGGTGCGGACGGCCCGCTTGAGCGCCACATTAGAGCGGTGGCGGGTCTTTTCCCGCACCACTTCATTGACCAGCGCCTCCAGCTTGTCGATGGCCTGGAGCCGGGCATCCACCCCGGCAAGGGCGTCCAGTGTCGGCAGGGGCAGGGCGGCCATGGGTCTCTCGGCTTGAATCGGCCTGCATCAAAGCGGCTTAAGGTTAATCACTCGTCAATGAAAAGGTTGAAAAATGGGGCGTTCGCCGAAGCTTTGTGCTTTCGGCAATAAAAGTACAATGCTGGGACCGCCATGAAAATCGCCCAACGTCTAGCCGACCCGACCCACCATCACGGTCCGGCCATCGCGACCGTGGACGGGTATGACGTGATCGAATGCCAAGCCTGCGGCTTTCGCCATATCGATCCGCTGTTCACCGACGCGGAGCTCAAAAAATTCTATGAGCAGGAATTCTACGAAAGCGAGCGTCCGGACTATTTCGAGCGCATGGAAGCCGACAAGGAATGGTGGATGCTGCGCTATCATCATTACTACGGTTTGCTGGAGGCGCATGCACCGGGACGGCGGCTTCTGGATATCGGTTCGGGACCAGGTTACTTCCTGGAAGCGGGCCGCGAGCGCGGCTGGCAGGTATTGGGCTTCGAGCCCTCCAGCATCGCCGCCGACTATACCAGGAAACGGGACCTGGCGGTGGTCAACGACTTTTTTTCGGCCGCCAAGGCAAAAGAACACGGACCGTTCGACGCCATCTCCCTCAGCATGGTGCTGGAACATGTGCGCGATCCGATCGGATTGATCGAGGAGGCGCGAAGCCTGCTGGTCCCCGGCGGGTTGCTGCTGCTGATCTCGCCCAATGATTTCAATCCGCTGCAGATCACTTTGTGGAAACAGCTGGGCTTCCAGCCCTGGTGGGTCAATCCCAAGCATCATTTGAATTATTTCGATACCGCTTCGGGCGACCGGTTCCTGAAGGCGCGGCAATTCGAAATCCTGCATCTGGAAACCAGCTATCCGCTGGAAAACTTCCTGCTGGCGGGCCGCAACTATATCGGCAATCCGGCGCTGGGCCGGGAATGCCACAATGAGCGCAAGGCGTTCGAGATCGCTTTGTTCCGGCACGACAAGCCGCGCATGGAGGCCCTGGCAAGTTCCTGGGCGGCGCAGGGAATCGGGCGTGAATTCATTATTCTGGGGAAGAAACCGTGTCGCTAGCGAAAACCGAAATCCGTGCCGCCGCCGTTCCTTGCGAGGGCGCCGACCTGGTGCTGGAGGCGTTCCTGCGCCACCAGATCAAGAAGGTTTTCATTTTCCCGGGCGGCACCATTGCGCCGATCCTGGACCGGATCGAGAAACGCTCCAGCATCGAGATCGTCTGTCCCCGCACCGAACAGGGCGCCGGCTATGCCGCGCTGGGCTATGCCCGGATAACCGGCGAGACGGCGGTATTCATGGTGACTTCGGGGCCGGGTGTGACCAATGCGGTGACGCCGGTGGCCGATGCCTATTATGACAACATTCCGCTGGTGGTGATCACCGGCCAGGTGGGCACCGGCGACATGCGCGGCGATCTTCCGGTGCGCCAGCGCGGTTTCCAAGAGGTCGACACCGTCGATCTGATGCGGCCCATCGCCAAGGCGGTTTTCCAGGTCACGGATATAAGCGAGCTGTCCGATGTGATGGAACAGGCGTTTTTCCTGGCCGGATCGGGCCGTCCGGGTCCGGTGGTGGTCGACATGCCGATGAACGTCCAGCGCGGCACCATCGATCCTGCGGCCTGCCGCCCGGTGGTGAAGCGCAGCGACGCCGCGCCCTTGGCGCCGGCGGACAAGATCGAGACCCTGGCGCAATGGATCAGCGCAGCGGAGCGTCCGGTGATCCTGGCCGGCGGCGGCGTGATGGGGTGCGGCGCGTACCAGGAATTGCGGACGCTGGCCGACAAATATGGCATCCCCGTCACCATGAGCATGCCGGGCATGGGCGCCTATCCGTCCGATGCGCCACTATCGCTTGGCTTGTGCGGCTATGCCGGCAGCCAATATGCCAATATGGCGATGTACAAATCCGATCTGCTGATCGGGATCGGCACCACCTTCCATTTGCGCCAGACCGGCAGCCTGCCGGCCAAGACGGTGGAGCAGGGCCGTATCGCCCGCATCGATCTGGACATCAATGAACTGCGCCACAGCCGTGTGCCGCTGGACTTGGACATCCATGCCGACGCCAAGGCCGCGATGGCGAGTTTGGATCGCGCCTTGCAGAAACTGCCCGCGCCGCGCACCGCCGCCTGGCAGGACCAGATCGCGGCCTGGAAGGCCAAATATCCCTTGCTGACGGGCAAGCCCAGCCTGTTGCCCAAGCCGCAGGACGTTATCGCGGCCGCCAACAGCGCGGTGCGCGGCAAGAAGGTAATCGTGACGACCGGCGTGGGCCAGCACCAGGTCTGGGTGCCGCGCCATTTCGATTTCGATGCGCCGCAGCGCGTGCTCCTGACCTCGTCCGGGCACGGCACCATGGGTTTCGACCTGCCCGCCGCGATCGGCGCCAAGATCGCCGAGCCCCAGGCCAGCGTGATCTGCTTTGTCGGCGACGGCAGCCTGCAAATGAACATCCAGGAGCTGGCCACCATCGTCGAGCGCGGCATCGACATCAAGATCGTGGTGCTGGACAATCACGCGCTTTCCATCGTGGCGCAGTTCCAGCGCCAGAACTGGAAGTCGCATCCTTCCACCGGCGAAAAATACAATCCCGATTTCGCCGCGATCGCGCGGGCCTATGGCATTGCCGCCGTCTCCATTACCTCCAGCGAAGGCATGGCGGACAAATTCCGCTTTGCCTTGAACTGCAAGGGCCCCGTCCTGGTTCATTGCCAGGTCGATCCCGGCGAAGACCTGCTGCCCATGCTGCTGGGCGGTCACACCCTGGACGATATGTCCAATGAAACGTCATTCTGACATGGCCGCTTCCGCCAAAATCTCGCCCAAGACCGCACGAAGGGTCGCGCTTGTGACCGGCGCCGGCAGCGGCATCGGCAAGGCGACGGCGCTGGCCTTGCTGGGTGCGGGCTATCGCGTGGCCTGTGGCTACAATGCCAACCGGGCAGGGGCGGAGGCGATCCAAAAATCC
>Ga0070665_100009122_pt1 | contig 10049 bp, 7 predicted proteins | sample KBSS13metaG_FD_65862 | JGI IMG/M metagenome (GOLD analysis project Ga0070665, IMG submission 65862) | Switchgrass rhizosphere microbial communities from Kellogg Biological Station, Michigan, USA - KBS S1-3 metaG | ecosystem: Host-associated > Plants > Roots > Rhizosphere > Soil ...
TCCATTACCCCACGAGGCCGCGTCCTCAACATCACAGCGGGCGACAACCGAGGGATGATCTACGGCGCCCTGGCAGTGGCCGAGCAATTGCGCAATGGCGTGCGGCTGCAGGATGTCGTGGCGTCGCACGAGAAACCCAACCTCCCGTTCCGCGCCATCAAATTCAACCTGCCGTGGAGCACGTACCGGCCCAGCTCCGCGCTGGACCAACACTACGAGACCGCCCGCGACCCGAAGTACTGGGAAGCGTTTCTGGACATGATGGTGGAGAACCGCTTCAACACCCTCACGCTGTGGAACCTGGATCCGTTCACCTACATGATCCGCACGCGCGGCTTTCCAGAGGCGAGCCCGTGGAATGATGCCGAGATGCAGCAGTGGCAACATCTGTATCACGATATCTTTCGCATGGCGAAGGAGCGTGGACTCGATACGTACATTGTGTTCTGGAGCATCTTCGTGAGCCGGCAGCTCGCCGCAGCCCACGGAGTCGCGAAGGACAACTACTATCCGCATTACTTCGGCAACGGCGACACCTCGGATGTAGTCCGCCGCTACCTGCGCGAAAGCATCAAACAAACACTCCAGGAGTATCCCGACCTCGATGGCATGGGTTTGTCGCACGGGGAGGGCATGGGCGGCATGACTCCGTTGCAGCGTCAGCAATGGGTCGACGATGTCCTGATCGGCGGCATGCTGGATGCAAAGCGGCCGGTCAAACTGATCCACCGCGTTCCATTTTCATCCGGCCTTTCCTCCGACCCGGGCGCCAGCAAGGATGTGGAGCGACTGACTCGGGCCGCCATCGAGCGGTTGGACGGCCGGTTCGAGGGGCCTGTCTGGGTCGAGGTGAAGTTCAACTGGTCGCACGGCCATTCCACTCCCAAGCTGGTGAAAGTCCATGGCGGCCCGCTGGGCAAGACCTATTTCGAGCCCGAGCCCAAGGGGTACAAGATCACCTGGATGATGCGCAACGAGGATTTCTTCGCGTTGCGCTGGGGCGTGCCTGACTTCGTTCGCGAGCACATTGCGTTGAACGGCGGCCAGCGCTATGTCGGCGGGTATTTCATCGGCTCTGAGGGTTATATCCCCGCGTTGGACTACTTCACGGCCACGCACGACCCGGTCGACTGGAAGTATGCGTTTCAACGGCAGTGGCTGTTCTATGAGTTGTGGGGGCGGCTGCTCTATGACCCGAAGACACCGGATTCGGTGTTTCAGGCTGACTTCACACGGCGGTACGGTCCGAAGGCCGAGAATCTGCTGCGTGCCTACTCACTGGCCTCTGCAACTCAACTGCGCCTTGCATCGCTCTATGACTCTACGTGGGATTTCACGTTGTACAGCGAGGGCTTCCTGGCGCTGCAGGGTGAAGAGACTCACTACATCCCGGTGGACAAACTCATCGATCAACCGACGATGGACCCGTCCTATGTCTCGGTAAAGGATTACGTAGCCGGCACCACCGGTCCCGATCGAATCACGCCACCGGTGCTCATCGACATGCTCGAACGCGACAACCGGGAGGCATTGCGACTGGTGAGCAACATCGACACATCGGGAAATGCATCCCTGATGTACGAGGTTGCGGATATCAAAACCTGGGCGAATCTCGGCCTGCACCTGGCCGAAAAGCTGCGGGGTGCCGTTGCCCTCCAAACCTATCGCGTGCACGCAGGAGAGGAGAACCAGAAGGCCGCTATCGAGCACCTGCAACGCGCCCTGGATTACTGGGATGTCGTCATCTCAATCACGCGTCCGATCTACAAGGACATGCGGTTGACCGCCTATAACGGCAACTCGCGGGACGCCAATCCCAACAACCTGTTCCACTGGGCGCTGGTGCGTAATGAAGTTGCGCATGACGTCGACATTGCCCGAGGTCACGTAGGTCATGAGTAATCGAGCACGCCAGGTATGCATTCTGGGTAGCGCAGAACCCGGATCGCCCGCCTATGAGCTGGCCGGAGCGGCGGGGGAGACCCTCGCACGCTTGGGAATCACTGTCGTCAGTGGTTGCGGCAGCCCGGCCACGCGCGTCGCGGCAGAGAGCGCGCTCGCTGCAGGCGGGCTGGTCGTGAGTATCGTCCCTTCGGATGACATCAATCTGAAGGATTGGCCCTGCACCGTGTTGATTCCATGCGGAATGGGAGATGCGCGCAACCTTCTGATGGCGCTTGCCGGCGACGCCTGTATTGTCATCGGCGGTCGAGCGGGAACGATTTCCGAGGTGTGTCTGGCCTGGTTGCACCACCGCCCCTTGTTGCCCCTCAAAGGCTGCGGCGGATGGTCGGATCAACTGGATCAAAACCCACCTGATGAGCGCGGGAATTCACAGATTCTCCCCTGGACTTCAGTCGCAGAGCTGCGCGCCCGCCTGGAGGAGCTAAAATACCTGGCATGAAACGCCACTGCTCATGCTTCCATTTGGATCCTGGCCTTCCTCACTCCCAACCCAACCCCAGGCTCTTCTGCAGCGAGGCATAGTTCTGCACGAGTTGGGCGCGGCCCTGGATCTCGTTCTGCTGCGCCTCGAGTCGCGTACGTTCGCTGTCGAGCAAGTCGATCATGCTGGCAACGCCTGCCTTGTAGCGTTGCTCCGTCAGTGAGTACGATCGTTCGGCAGATGTGGTGATCCGCAGCAGGCTCACCACGGAGTCGCGCTGTCGTCCGAACCGCGAAAGCGAGGTCTCGGCATCTTCCAGCGCGCTCAGCACCGCTTGCTCATACTTCGCAGCATCCTCGTCGCGTGCGCCTTCCGCTTGCACGATGCGAGCTCGTGTGCGGCCAAAATCGAGCAGGTTCCACTGCAGGTAGGGAGCCGCGACGAGTGTCAGGTTACGGGAGTCAAACAGTCCACCGCGGTCGGCAGATCCCCAGCCGATGTCGCCCAGGAAGTTCACTTTCGGGAAGTAGTTGGCCACCTCGGTTCCAATCCGGGCGTTGGAGGCGGCGAGGGCGCGTTCGGCGGCGCGAATATCCGGCCGACGCCGCAGCATCGAAGCCGGATCGCCCACGGCAACGGTTGCCGGCACTTGCGGAATGGCACCGGACTGTGACAGCTGCGAATCCAAGGCTCCGGGCTCGGCGCCGGTGAGCACGGCCAGGGAGTTCAGGCTGGCTTCGATCTGGGCTTGCAGCGGAATCAACGTGCCACGCGTGGTTTCCAACTGTACGACCAGCTTCTCGATATCGGCATCGGATGCCGTGCCACGCGCGCGCCTCTGGCGCGTGAAGTCGAGAATCCGGCTCTCGACCTCGGCGGAGCGCCTGGACAGTTCCATTCTCTGTTGCTGGTCGCGCAGCTCGATATACGTCTGCGCAACCTCAGCCGCCAATGAAACATGCAGATCATCCAGATCTGCCTGGGATGCATCCGCTTGCGCGCGCGCCGCCTCAATGGCTCGCCGGGTGCCGCCAAAGATATCCAACTCCCAGGAGGCGTCGAATCCGACATTGTAGAAGTTGAAAGTGGAGTGACCGCTGCCGCCGTTCAGGTCGGGTGTCCGTGCCTTCAGGTAGGCCGCGTTCGCGGAAGAAGTCGGCAACTCCTTGCCGCGTTGCTCGCGCAGCGCCGCCCGCGCCTGACGCAGGCGCGATTGCGCGGCTCGGACGTTGGGGCTGTTCTTGAAGGCCGTTTCAATCAGGTGGGTCAGCTCAGGATCGTTGAGTGCCAGCCACCATTGGGCTGCTGGCGGCTGAGCTGCCTGTGTCGGGAGGGTTCCTACACGCCGAAAAGCAGGAGGTTGCTCCGCGTGCGAAATGGAAGAGGACGGCCCCTTGTAGTCCGGCCCCACCGCGCAGGCGCTGAGAGCGCCCAAGCAGCCGATCACAACACCTGTAAAGCGCTTCATATCGTTTCCAGCCATCAGTGCGCAGCCGAGGAGGGCCCGCCGCGTCCCCGCGGCTTGCGCAGCAGGAGGACCAACGGAGTGGCTGCCAGCAAAATGACCCCCAGGGCCCAGAAGCAATCACCGTAAGTGATGACGAGCGCCTGCAGGTCGATCTGGGCGGCCAGTTGTCCCAGCGCCTGTTGTTGCCCCAGTGCCAGGTCGCCGTGTTGAGCCGCGAATCCAGCCGCATTTGCGGCGATTCGCGACTGGGTGAGCAGCGAGTTCTGAGTGACGGACTCGCGGATCACATCGCCATGAAATTCGTTCTGGCGATCGATGAACACACCCAGCAGTGCCAGTCCGATCGAGCCGCCCAGGTTACGGGCCATGTTGTAGAGCCCGGCGGCATCGCCCGTGTCTTTGCGGTCGACGGCCCCCACCGAGGCCTGGTTGAGCGGCATCATGGCCAGCATCTGTCCGAAGCCGCGCAGGATCTGCGACCAGACAAAGTCGCTGCCGTCACTGTCCGGGCTCAGGTGCATGTCCACAAAGGCGCTGGCGGCCAGCAGACACAATCCGCAGACGATGACTACCTTGGCATTCAGGCTGCCGAGAATGCGCGGCAGGACGGGCAGGATGAGAAAGGCCGGTATGCCGGAGATCAGCAGGATCTTCCCGGATTGGTACGAGTTGTAGTGGGAGACGTTGCTGAGAAACTGCGGGAGTATGTACAACACGCCATACAGCACCGAGCCCACTACGATGACAATTACGATGACGCTCGCGTAGCTCGGATTGCGCAGCAACGATAACTTGATGACCGGCTCTTTCGAGCGCAACTGCGAGGCCGCCAGCACCAGCAATCCCGTCAGCGAGCACAGGGCGAGGGTGATGATGAGATCGGATTCAAACCAGCGCTCGCGCTGACCTTCTTCCAACACGGTGGTGAGGCAGCTCAGGAACACCGTCATGCCCAGTATCCCGCTCCAGTCGGCCCGTCTGAGCATCTCCAGGCGCGGGCTCGCGTAGGGGAGACCCAACAGGAGCAGGGCGGCGAGCCCGAAGAAGACGGGGACATTGAGGAAGAAGCACCAGCGCCAGGTCGAGTTCTCGGTGAGCCAGCCGCCGAGCACCGGTCCCACCAGCGGGCCCAGGATCACAATCAGGCCAAACAGGGTCATGCCGATCGGCATCTGGCGCCGGTTGAGTCTCGTGGCCACGATCGTCTGCGCCGTTGGAATCAACGCACCCCCGGTGAAACCTTGTCCCACCCGGCCGAAGATCATTCCCGGCAGCGTCGTGCACACGCCGCAGACGATCGAGAAAATGGTAAACAACGACGCACAGGCGAGAAGAAAGTTGCGCAGGCCGAACACTCGCGTGAACCACGCAGCGAGCGGAATCATCACCACTTCGGAAATCAGATAGCCGGTGCTGATCCACGTCCCCTCGGTGCCGCTGGCGCCGATCTCGCCCTGGATCTGCGGCAACGCCGAGTTGACGATGGAAATATCCAGCGTGGCCATCAACGCGCCGAGCGACCCGGCGGCAATGGCAATCCAGTCACCCAGGGTGGCATCCGGGTGATCGTCGTGATGATCCTGGCTCATTTCACGTCTTCCGTGCCCCGAGTGTCGACGGTCACCACCACCGACAAGCCCGGTACCAACACACCGCGCACTTCGGCGCTGGCTTTTACGGTTGTGCGTACCGGCACGCGCTGTACGATCTTGGTGAAGTTGCCGGTCGCATTCTCCGGCGGCAGCAGTGCGAATTGAGCGCCGGTGCCCGGTGCAAAGCTTTCCACCTGCCCAATCACATCGGCGTGGGGAATGGCATCCACCTTGATGTGCACCGTCTGGCCGATCCGCATGCGGCCGATCTGGTTCTCCTTGAAATTGGCGGTGACATACAGCTTGCCGACCGGGACCACCGACATGAGCCGGGTCCCCGGCTGCACGTACTGACCCACTCGCACGCTGTTGTCACCTATGCGGCCGTCGATGCTGCTGCGAACGATCGTGTGATCGAGGTCGATCTGCGATTGGCGGACAGCCGCCTCGGCGGATTGCAATTGTGCCTTGGCCTGCGCGATGGAGGCTTCCAGGGAGGGTATCTGGCGTTGCGCGGAATCGAGTGCAGCCGCATCGGATCGCTCGCGGGCGTGGCCCTGGTCACGCTGGTCCCGCAACTGTTCGAGTCGTTCGCTGGTTTCAGCGCCGCTTTCTGACAAGGGCTGGTAGCGCACCACCTGTTTGTCAGCAAATTCTGCGGCCAGTCGCGACGCCGCCAATGTTGCCTGTGCCTGGCGAATGCTGGCCTGCTGTTGGACGAGAGCCGCTTGCGCACGCTCGATATCAGCCTTGCGCGCTTCAACGGTCGCGTTGGCCTGTTCGAGGCCGGCCTCGTAAGTTCGAGCATCCACTTTGACCAACGGGTCGCCGGCTTTCACGGCCTGGTTATCGATCACATAAACGCTCTCAACCAGGCCTGTCACGTTCGGGGATATGGTGACGGAATCCGCGTGCAGATAGGCATCGTCCGTGCTCTGCATGAAACGGCCGACAGTCCACCAGCGCAGGCCCCAGACGATCGCTGCACCGACAATAACAGCCGCCGCAACCAGCAAAACGCTCCGTGCCCGGGACTTGTTCTCGTTGTTGTTGCTATTTTCCGCCATGCAGAGGTCTCAATTTTACCAGGTGATCAATATCTACCGGGTGGTATAATTCTGTCAATGAAAGTGCCTCCCCCTTCCGAGGGATACAGGAAAAGTCCCGGTCGCCGCCGCCCCGCGGCCGGGTACGCTCGCGGCGAGGAAACCCGCCTGCGCATCATCCGCGCAGCGGTTGAGTTGTTCGGCAACCAAGGCTTTGATCGCGTCTCGACGCGTGACATTGCGGCCCGTGCGGAAGTCAACGCGCCGGTGTTGCAATACTATTTCGAGGGGAAGGAGGGGCTATACCTGGCATGTATAGACTACATGCAGCTACACACCACCAAGCTGCTGCGCCCCGTGATCGATACGGTCCGCAAGCGTCTCGAGGGCAAGATGACGCGCGAGGGGCTCATCGACTGCGTCTGTTATATCTATGAGCAGGCGGCCGACTTTCTCCTGACTCACTCGGAAATCGACTCCTGGAAGCGCTTCGCGGCCTGGGACGTGGTGGATCGGGACAAGATTCCCGCCTCGGCGCACGAAGCCTTGAATATGGGTATCCGCCGCGAGTTCCTGCAGTTGAAGTGCGAGCTGGTGGGCCGGATCATCGGCAAGCCGCCGACGGACGAACAGACCCGGATCCGGGTGTTGACGCTCGGTAGCCAGCTATCGTGCTTTCACGACGCCCGCCGCAAGGCGTTAGGTGATCTCGGTTGGACTGAAGTCAACGAGCGCGGATTGAAGTTACTGAAAGAGGTGGTTCGTGAGCAGACGGCGGCGGCGTTGCGCGCGGCCGCGACCAACATGGCGAAGAAATCATGAAGCATCTATTGCTCGTGCTCGCATTGGCCTTTGGAGTTGTGCACGCGGCGCAGCCGCAGCGGTGGTCGGCGGAGCAGGCGAATGCCTGGTACGCCAAACAGCGTTGGCCCCTGGGAAGTGACTACATCCCGTATAACGCCATCAATCAGCTCGAGATGTGGCAGGCGGACACATTCGATCCCCAACGCATCGACCTGGAGCTGGGTTGGGCCCAGAAGCTGGGTATGAACACCCTGCGTGTGTTCCTACACGACCTCCTGTGGCAGCAGGACCCTGCAGGGTTCAAACAGCGTATCGAGAAGTTCCTGGAGATTGCCGCGCGCCACGGTATTCGCCCCGTGTTCGTGCTGTTCGACTCCTGCTGGGACACGAGACCTCACCTCGGGCCGCAACATCCACCGATTCCGGGCGTTCACAACTCCGGTTGGGTGCAGAGTCCGGGGGCTGCGAAGTTGCAGGACCCCGCGAGCTATCCGCAGCTGCGGGAGTACGTAGAAGGTATCGTCGGCGCCTTCGCGAAGGACTCCCGGATTTTGGCCTGGGACGTGTGGAATGAGCCCGACAATCACGGACCGCAGGAGCACGATCCGTACGAGGCGCCCAACAAGGTGGCGCTCGTTGCCAATCTGCTGCCACAGGTGTTCACCTGGGCACGCTCTCAACATCCCATCCAGCCGCTGACCAGCGGCGTCTGGAATCACGATGACTGGTCGCCGGGCGCCTCCCTCACGGCTATCGAGTCCATCCAACTGAACCAGTCGGACATCATCTCCTTCCACGACTACAACTGGCCGGAGAAGCTCGAGGCGCGAATCCTGCAATTGCGCAAATACGGGCGCCCCATCCTGTGCACGGAGTATCTGGCGCGGGGCGCCGGGTCGACCATCGATACCGCCTTGCCGGTCGCAAAGCGCCTGGATGTCGGCATGATCAATTGGGGATTTGTGCTGGGCAAGACCCAGACCAACTTCCCCTGGGATTCATGGCAGCGCCCTTACACGTTGGAGCAGCCGCCAGTCTGGCACCACGACCTGCTGCGACCCGACGGCACCCCTTACCGGGAACGCGAAGTCGAGATCCTGCAGACCTTGAGCGCGCTGCCGAAGGGCGTGACCACCCCGACCCATTGATTGGGTGTGTAGTCGAGAGCGCCGTCGTGCGCTCGCACGGTTCAACTGGCGAGCAGCTCTCGCATCATTGCCAACAGCTCGTCAGCCTTGATCGGTTTACTGGCAACGCGGATCCGCTCATCCACGGCGAGATCGCGAATGGCAGACGAGGTATCACCGGTAATCAGCACAGCCTTCGCGGGCCGGGCCAATTGTTCGCGCACCGAGGCGACGACCTGGGTGCCGGTTTCCGAGCCGCCCAGGTGATAGTCCGTCACCAGCAGATTGATGTCAGCGTCCTGGCACGCAACCTGGACTGCCTCCGCCAGTGAGCTGACAGCGCTGACCTTGTAACCTTCGACGCGGAGCAGCATCCGCGTTGCGTCGCGAACGCCGCTGTCATCTTCCACCAGCAGCACGTGAGTCCTGCCTGTTTGTTGCGGTGCTTTCGGGGTGCTGTGTCGGCTACCCACCGGGGTGGGTAATGGTTGCGTCATGCTGCCGGGCAGAACCAACGTAAAGGCGGATCCCTTGCCGATCTCGGAACGCACATCGAAGCCGAGGTTGAGCAATTTCACCAGTCGCTGCACGATACTGAGCCCGAGGCCGTAACCGTCGCGCGTGCTGTTGGCCGGGACGCCGATCTGATAGAACTCATCGTAGATGTAGGGCAGCTCGTCGGCAGGGATACCGATGCCCGTGTCCTTGACCTCAATGCGTACTTTTGAGTCGCCGTCCTGTGTACAGTGGAGGACGACCCGGCCGGCCCGGGTGTACTTGATGGCGTTCGAGAGTAGATTGCGCAGTATCTGTTCGACGAGCGAAGGGTCGCTGTACACATGGTGCGCGCTGCTCTGGATCCGCAGGTCGAGCCCTTTGCGTGCGGCAATCGTCGCAAACTCGTTACGCAGCTCCTCGAAGATGGCCGCCACCTTGAAGTCCGAGAGCTCGGGCTTGATGGCGCCGGACTCGAGCTTGCTGATATCCAACAGGGCATTCAGCAAGCGGGCCATGGCACCAATGGCCAGCTCCTGTTGAGTCAGGGCCGCGACGGCCTCGGCATCATGGACGAGCCGCAGCAGGGTGCCGTTCAGCAAAGCGAGCGTTTGCAGCGGTTGGCGCAGATCGTGACTGGCGGTGGCGAGGAAGCGGCTCTTGGCCAGATTGGCCCGGTCGGCCGCTTCCCGGGCGTCGATCAGTTCCCCCTTGACGCGATTGCGTTCGGAGATGTCGCGGATCGCGGCCGCAATCAATACCTGGTCGCCGTCCTGAACGGGACTCAGGCTCACCTCAACGGGAAACTCGCTGCCGTCCCGGCGCAGTGCATACAGGTCGAGGTTCGCACCCATGGGCCGCAGCCGCATGCTGTGTGCGTACTCATCGCGATGCCGGCCATGTATCCGGCGAAAGCGCTCCGGCATGAGTGCTTCAACCTGCTGGCCGACGATGGCGTCGTGCTCGTGACCGAACAATACGGAGACTTGCCGGTTGGCAAAGAGGATCTGGCCGGAAGCATCGATGATGATCATCGCATCCGGCGCAGCATCCAGGGCGCTACGCGCGAGTTCGGGCCGGGTAGAGCGCATGGTGAGCCCTGATTATACCGGGGTTCGCACATCTACGTAT
>Ga0070665_100009127_pt1 | contig 10048 bp, 8 predicted proteins | sample KBSS13metaG_FD_65862 | JGI IMG/M metagenome (GOLD analysis project Ga0070665, IMG submission 65862) | Switchgrass rhizosphere microbial communities from Kellogg Biological Station, Michigan, USA - KBS S1-3 metaG | ecosystem: Host-associated > Plants > Roots > Rhizosphere > Soil ...
GGAGAAGGTTTCGTAGCTTGTGCCTCTCGGAATGGTGACGGTGACGAAATGCTGGTGAGGCGGCAGCATGCCGCTGCCATGCACCAGCTTTTCGAGCAGCGCCGTCGAATAGTGTTCGCTGGTGTAGATGACCGTGCTGCCGGGCGTATTCCATCGGCCCGGCGCCAGTGTGGAAACGGTCGCAGTGAAGATCGGATAGACGCCGTTCGGGTCGCCTATGCGATACGATGTCAGTGTACGGTCGAGTTTCTGCGCCGTCACGCAGCGACGCCGTATTTCAACCCACCTAGAATATCGAGCACCATTTCGGCGCCGAACTCGTTGAGCAGAACAACATCGATTGGCCGGCGATCTTCCAGCATGGCATGCGGGCGGAACAGAAAAGCCCGTGCGTCCTCGTCCTTCTGCCAAACCTCCAGAGCCAATCCCCAGACGCGCGCCAGACGCGCCAGAAGCGCCCCTTCGTCGGACGACAGCCGTGCCGACGATTTGCGCCGTTCGTAGGTGGCTTTCGGCACGAGACGGTATTTGAACTGTGTGTCCTCGGGGGCCACCAGGCGTGCGACGCGATCCAAGGCATCGATCGGCAGGCCACCTTCGATGCGTGAGATCAATCCAAACGGCGATCGCGCGGCGACCTCCTTGACGGGGAAACCCAGAACATCCGCGACATTGACCAGCGGCGACATCTTTTTCGTCCTATATTCAGATGAGGCAATATATAGTCTCAACTGATGCAAGGTGCAATGCTCCTACGACTCCCGAGCGTTGGCGATGCGCCGACATATCCTGGCCCATCCGAAAGACAGCGCTTCTCTCTGTCATGAAGTTGCACTAGGGTCGGCTCCAAGCGGGCGTGCAGATCCGCTATTGGACCTGCTGCGTGGGGACGTGCGGGAATGGCGAATGGGAATGATTTGCTGCGGATAGAGGAGCTTGGGATCTCGTTTGCGATCCTGGGTGGACCGATCCATGCGGTAAAACGGGCTAGCCTGCGGGTTCTGCCGGGCAAGGTCACGGCGTTGGTCGGTGAGTCCGGCTCCGGTAAGTCCGTGATGAGCCAGGCCGTGCTGGGCATCCTGCCGCGCACCGCGCATGTGCGCGGCCAGATATTGTTCTCCGACCCCTTAACGCCGGGCAAGACCGTCGACCTGCTGCAGATGCCGCGCGATGGCGAAGAAATCCGGGCCGTCCGCGGCAACCGCATCGGCAAAATATTCCAGGAGCCGATGACCTCGCTGTCGCCGCTGCACACGATCGGCAACCAGATCAGCGAGGCCTTGCGCATCCACAAAGACGTCTCGAAGGCCGAACAGCGCGAAGAGACGGAAGAGATGCTCAGTCTTGTCGGGTTCAAGGACCCGAAACGCGCCTTCGACATGTATTCGTTCGAGCTGTCCGGCGGCCTGCGGCAGCGGGCCATGATCGCCATGGCGCTGATCTGCCGGCCGGCGCTGCTGGTCGCGGATGAACCAACAACCGCGCTGGACGTTACGATCCAGGCGCAGATCCTGCGGTTGCTGAGGGATCTGCAGCAAAAACTCAACATGGCGATGCTGTTGATCACACACGATCTCGGTGTCGTCGCCAATGTCGCCGATGAGGTTGTGGTGCTCTACCACGGCGAGGTCATGGAAGCCGGAACGGTTGACGACATCTTCCGTCGACCGGAGCATCCCTATCTGAAGGGCCTGATGAATGCGGTACCGCATTTTGACATGAAGCCGGGCGAGCGGTTGAAGCCGTTGCGCGAAGTACCGGTCAACGTCGAACATTTGCTGGGCATGCGGAAGGATACGGAAGCCTCGTCCGATGTTCTGCTGTCCGTTCGCGATCTGTCGAAGTCCTTCGTGACACGCAAATCCGGCTGGTTCGGCAAGGGCAATGAGGCGGCGGTGAAAGCCGTTGACGGCGTGAGCTTCGACATCAAGCGGGGCGAATGCCTGGGCCTGGTGGGCGAAAGCGGCTGCGGCAAGACCACGGTCAGCAAGATTTTGATGCGCGCGCTGACGCCTGACACCGGGTCGGTGCACTTCAACTCAAGCGCAGGGCCGATCGACGTGTTGAAGGCCCAGGGCAAGGAACTGCGTACGCTGCGGACGAAAATCCAGATGGTCTTCCAGGACCCTGTCTCGTCGCTGTCGCCGCGCATGACTGTGCGCGACATCCTGAGCGAGCCGCTGGAAATCCACGATCGTGGCGACGCCAAATCGCGGCTGGCGATGGTGAAATCGCTGATGGAGGCGATCGGCCTCGACAAGCGTTACATCAACCGATACCCGCACAGCTTTTCCGGCGGCCAGCGCCAGCGCATCGGCATTGCGCGGGCGCTCGCCCTTGGGCCTGATTTGGTGATCTGCGACGAGCCGGTGTCGGCGCTCGACGTGTCGGTGCAAGCGCAGATTCTCAATCTCCTCAAGGACCTGCAGAAGGATCTCGGGCTCACCTATCTTTTCATTTCGCACAATCTGGCGGTGGTCGACTACATGGCCGATCGTATCGCCGTGATGTATGCCGGTCGAATCGTGGAGCTCGCGCCGCGTGAAGTTCTGATGCGCAATCCGGTGCATCCCTATACCCAGGCGCTGCTGACGGCAGTGCCGTTTCCCGATCTGGACAGGCCGCTCGATTTCGGCGCGATCAGGCTCGATAGCGCGGCCGGCAAGAAGGACTGGGCGCCGCAATTCCGCGATGAGGGCGATGCGGATGCCTTGGCGCCAACCGACCTTGGCGGCGGCCATTTCGTGCTGGCACGACGCGCGGCGGATGCAAGGGAGCTACGCCCATGATGAACCGAAGGACCGCACTCGGCATCATCGCCGCGACCATGGTGCCTGGCGTCGTGAAAGCAGCCGGCGAACCGGAGTTCTTCAAGGAAGCGCTGGAGAAGAAGGAATTGCCGCCGCTGGCTGAGCGCTTGCCAAAGGCTCCGCGCGTCGTGAACCTGGCAGCGATGGGCCGCCAGCCTGGCAAATATGGCGGTTCGCTGCGGACCCTGATCGGCAGCCAGAAAGACATCCGTCTGATGACCATCAACGGCTACGCCCGGCTGGTCGGCTATGACGACAAGCTGAAGCTGCACGCCGATATCCTGGAAAGTTTCGAGACGACCGAAGACCGCGTCTTCACCTTCAAGCTGCGCGACGGACACAAATGGTCGGACGGCAGCCCGCTGACGCCGGAGGATTTTCGCTATGCGCTCGAAGACGTCTGGCTTAACGAAGATTTGTCTCCGGGCGGTCCGCCTACCTCGCTAATCGTCGACGAAAAGCCACCGCGCTTTGAAATCATCGACCCGCTGACCGTGCGCTACACATGGGACGCACCTAACCCGGACTTCCTGCCGGCACTGGCGGCGGCGCAGGCGCTCAGCATGGTTGTGCCCTCGGCCTATCTCAAACAGTTCCACAAGGCATATCAGGACGAGGACAAGCTCAAGGAACTGCTCAAGAAGAACAAGGTGAAGAAGTGGTCGATCCTGCACATCCGCATGGCGCGGCAGTATCGGCCGGAAAATCCTGAACTGCCGACGCTCGATCCCTGGCGCAACCTGACCGATCCGCCGGCCGAGCAGTTCATCTTCGAGCGTAATCCCTATTTTCATCGCGTCGACGAGAACGGTCAGCAACTGCCCTACATCGATCGCATCGTGATGAATGTCAGTTCGTCGTCGATCCTCCCGGCCAAGGTCGGTTCGGGCGATAGTGATTGGCAGGGCAACGGCATCGAGTTTGCCGACTACACCTTCCTGAAGGACGCCGAGAAGCGTTACCCGGTAAAGGTGCATTTGTGGAAGCGGACCATCGGTTCGCGATTTGCGTTGCTGCCGAACATGAATGCCGCCGATCAGGTCTGGCGGCCGCTGCTACGCGATGTCAGGTTCCGGCGCGCCCTATCGCTCGCCATCGATCGCGACGAGATCAACAAGGCTGTCTTCTACGGGCTCGCCAATATCAGCGCCGACACCGTGCTGCCTGTCAGCCCGCTCTATAAGGCCGAATATGCGCAGGCCTGGATCCAGCATGATCCAGCGCAGGCCAACGCGCTGCTCGACGAGGTCGGTCTGAAGGAGGTCGATGACGATGGCATCCGCATCCTGCCGGACGGCCGCCCCGCGAAGATCATTGTCGAGACCGCAGGCGAGGGCCTGCAGGAGACGGATGTTCTCGAACTGGTCACGGATCATTGGCGCAAGGTCGGCATCGCGCTTTTCATCCGCACGTCCCAGCGCGAGGTGTTCCGCAGCCGCTGCATGAACGGCGAGATCATGATGTCGATGTGGTCCGGCATCGACAACGGTGTAGCCACCCCAGATATGAATCCGGGTCAATTGGCGCCGACGACGGACGACCAGTTGCAATGGCCCGTCTGGGGCGCGCATTATCTGTCGCACGGCAAGCGCGGCGAGGCTCCGGATTTGCCTGCTGCTGCCGAACTCGTCTCGCTGGTGGAGAGCTGGCGCAGAACGGCAGAGGATGCACCGCGTGCCGAAATCTGGGGGCAGATGCTGAAGCTCTACACCGACCAGGTGTTTTCGATCGGCTTCGTCAATTCGACACCGCAGCCGGTGCTGCATACGGCAAAGCTCCGCAACTTCCCGGAACAGGGCCTGTACGGCTTCGATCCGACATCGTATTTCGGCGTCTATATGCCGGATACGTTCTGGCTGGCGGAGGCGTAGAACTTGCTGCGTTACATTCTCTGGCGCATCGTCATGATGGTGCCGACGCTGCTGATCATCTCGGCGCTCGTCTTCACCATCATCGAGCTTCCCCCCGGCGATTATTTCGAGAGCTACGCGGCCGAGCTTGCCGCGCAGGGCGAAGACGTCAATTCGGAAGAGATGCAAGCGCTGCGGCAGGAGTATGGTTTCGACCAGCCGCCGCTGCTGCGCTACTTCTACTGGGTCGGCGGCATGCTGCAGGGTGACTTCGGCTACTCCTTCGAATATCAAACGCCGGTCACTGATGTTGTCGGGGACAGGCTTTGGCTGACGGTGCTGGTGTCCTTCGTCACCATCGTCTTCACCTGGATGCTCGCCTTCCCAATCGGCATCTATTCGGCGACCCATCAATACAGTTGGGGGGACTACGGCCTGACCTTCCTCGGCCTGCTCGGCATTGCCATTCCCAACTTCATGCTGGCGCTGATCCTGATGTATTTTGCCAACATCTGGTTCGGCACCTCGATCGGCCATCTGATGGACCAGCAATATCTCGGCGAGTCGATGAGTTGGGCGAAGGCCAGGTCGATCCTCGATCACCTCTGGATACCGGTGATCATCATCGGCACCGCAGGCACGGCCGGCATGATCCGCCGCCTGCGCGCCAACCTGCTGGACGAATTGCAGAAGCAATATTTCGTCACCGCCCGGGCCAAGGGGCTGAGTCCGTTCCGTGCGCTGGTCAAATATCCGCTGCGCATGTCGCTCAATTTCTTCATCTCGGACATCGGCTCGATCCTGCCGGCCATCATCTCGGGCGCTGAAATAACCGCCATCGTGCTTTCGCTGGAAACGACCGGCCCGATGCTGATCAAGGCGCTGCAAAGCCAGGACATGTATCTGGCGGGATCGTTCCTGATGTTCCTGGCCTTTCTCACCGTCATCGGCGTGCTGATTTCGGATCTGGCGCTGGCGGTGCTCGATCCGCGTATCCGTTTGCAGGGCGGCAGCCATAAATGACGACTTCGCCGCTCCCGGCGCCCGGCGCCCCGATCGAACACTACGTTTCCACCGCTCCCTTCGATCCGATGTCGATCGAGGCGATGACGGCGGAGCAGTCGAAGGTCTATCAGGCCTCGCAGCTCAAGCTGATGTGGTGGCGCTTCAAGCGCCACAAGGTGGCGCTCTGGTCGGGCGTCTTCCTCGCCATCCTTTATACGATGATCCTGATGTGCGAGTTCCTCGCGCCTTACAACCTGCACACGCGCAATGTCGATCACATCTACGAGCCGCCGCGCAGCGTGCGGTTCTTCCATGAGGGCAGCTTTGTCGGGCCGTTCGTTTACGGCCGCACGATGCAGCTCGAGATGGACACGCTGAAGCGGCTTTACACCGACGACACAAGCAAAGTGGAGAAACTGCGTTTCTTTTGCCGCGGCGACAGCTATCGGTTCTGGGGCCTGTTCGAGAGCAATGTGCATCTGGTCTGTCCGGCCGAGAACGGGCAGTTCTTCTGGCTCGGCACCGACCGGCTCGGCCGCGACGTGCTCTCGCGCATCATCTATGGTTCGCGCATTTCGCTGACCATCGGGCTGGTTGGCATCGCCTTTTCGTTCCTGCTTGGCATCGTGATCGGCGGCTTGGCGGGCTACAAGGGCGGCTGGTTCGACCTCGTCGTCCAGCGCATCATCGAGGTGCTGCAATCGATCCCCAGCATTCCGCTCTGGATGGCGCTGGCGGCGATCATGCCGGTGACCTGGAGCCCGCTGCTCATCTATTTCGGCATCACGATTATCCTTGGCCTGCTCGACTGGACGGGCCTCGCGCGCGCCGTGCGCTCGAAGCTGCTGGCCTTGCGCGAGGAAGACTATGTGCTTGCCGCGCAACTGATGGGCGCCAGAACCAGCCGCATCATCGGCCGGCACCTTGTCCCTGGTTTCATGTCGCATCTCATAGCCACGGCGACGATCTCCATCCCAGGCATGATTCTCGGCGAAACGGCGCTTTCTTTCCTCGGCCTTGGCCTGCGTCCCCCGATCACGAGCTGGGGCATTCTTCTCACCGAAGCGCGCAGCGTCAGCGTTATCGCCTATTACCCCTGGCTGCTTTATCCGATGATCCCGGTGATTCTCGTCATCCTGGCGTTCAACTTCCTTGGCGATGGCCTGCGCGACGCTGCAGACCCTTATCGATGAGTAGACTCGATAGTTTCATTCGTCGGCTGACGGCTCAGCGCGATATCCTGAATCATGTTTGCGCCGAGGTCGCGACGATGGATGGGCCGGTGATGGAACTCGGCCTTGGCAACGGCCGGACGTTCAACCATTTGCGGGAAAAGCTGCCTGGACGGCGCATTGTGGCGTTTGATCGCGCACTCGCCGCGCATGCCAGCTCCATCCCGTCGGAAGGCGACCTCGTGCTCGGCGAAATCCGCGAGACTGCCAGTCGGTTCGTCGGTGTCGAGGCGGCATTGGTCCATGCCGACATCGGCACGGGTTATGACGACAAGGATTCGATTACGCTGACCTGGTTGCCGCAGCTGACCGTGGGACTACTGCGCGCCGGCGGGCTTGCCATCAGCGGGCTGCCGCTCGACCATCCGGACCTCCGTGCTATGCCAACGCCGGATTCGGTGCCACCCGACCGCTATTTCATTTACCGCCGAGCCTGATCGAGCCGCGTCATGACGTGGCGGCTGCAACCGTGCTAATATGCGTGAGTTCGGAGACAGCGGAGGAGAGGTTGATGAGTTCGGCCGACAATGCTCCGTTGCATCCAGCGCTTCGATTGTTTTCCGCCGGTGTCCTGGTGGTGTTGCTCGTCGGCGCTGGCCTCTTCGTTGCACCGGATCTCGTCAAGCCGCGCTGGCCATGGGCCGTCACGCCGTTCAATTCGCGTTTCCTCGGCGGCTTCTATATCGCCGAAATGGCAGGCATGGCGGCCTTGCTGATCTGGAACCGTTGGGCGCCGGCTCGCCTGATCCTGATCATGGCCCTGGTATTCACACTGCTGGCGACTTTGGCCTCGCTCTTGAATCTCGGAACCTTCAACATGGAGCGAAAGTCGACCTGGGCCTGGTTCGGCGCCTATGGCCTGTCGATCGTCGTGGCTGCGGTCGGCTTGTTGGCGACGCGCGAGCGGCAGGCGGTCAACAATCTTGCCGTCGGCAATTCGGATCGCCTGTGGTTGCAGATCGAATCTGTCGCCTTGGCGCTCTACGGGCTTGCCCTGCTCGTTCTGCCCGGCTTGGCGACCAGCTTCTGGCCATGGCCTATCGATACGTTCCATGCGCAAGTCTACAGCGCCGTCTTCCTGAGTGGCGCTGCCGGGGTCTGTCTGCTGTGGCGCAGCCCTGCGCGCGAGGAAATGCTTGTGCTGGGAACAGCGCAGCTTATTTTCGGCGCACTCGCCATCATCGGCATGCTTTTGACCAACGCCGTCGTCAACAAGATCGTCTGGGCAGCGCCCGGAACGATTGCCTGGGTGGCGATTTTTGCCGCGATAACGATCAGCGGCGCGCGAAAGCTGCAAATCGGCTTTGGACCGTCGCCGTAGCGACAGTTACCGGCGATCGATCATTCGTTCCAGCAACGCGAGATGCTTCGGCAGCGTCACCGTCGTCAAGTCATAGTTTTCAACAACCGTCTGCCGTGCTGCCCGGCGCATCTCGCGATAACGTTCCTTGTTGCGCAACGCGTCTGTAACCGCGGCCGCGATGCCTTTCGGATCGAAGAAATCGACGAGAATACCATTTTCGCCATGGCGCACGACTTCTTCCACGGGTGGCGTTTTTGAGCCGATAACCAGGCATTCGGTGGACATCGCCTCGAGGAACGACCAGGACAAGACGAAAGGATAAGTCAGATAGACATGGGCGTCAGACGTCTGCAGGAGCTTCTTGAAGATGTCGTAGGGAAGCTTGCCGACGAAATGCACCCGGCTCGTATCGACCGGGTTCTCCTTCAGCGCACGCTGCTTATAGGTCTCGCCGTTTGGCAGCCTGCGGCTGTAGCTCACCTCTTCACCACCGACGATAACAATCTGGGCTTCGGGGTTCTGGTCCAAAATAGGCTTCACGGCGCGCATGAAGACATGAAAGCCGCGATGCGGCTCCAGATTGCGTGCGACATAGGTGACCAGGGGCACCGAGCCATCGAAGCTGAGTTTCTCGTTTATCTTCACGCTCGGGGCAGGTGATGGAATGAGGGCGGTCGTGTCGACGCCCTCATGAATGATCTCGACCTTGGGCTGAAAAATCGCGGGCAGACGGCTGTGCTGCCATTTGGTCGGCGAAAGCCCGACATCAGTCGATTCCAGCGAGGACAGAAAGATCATGTTGCGCATTCTGGTCCGTAGCGGCAGATCCGGCTCGACAGGGAATTCCTTGTCGAAATTGGCGTCGGCGCCGGTCGCGGCGTAGTAGAATTCGAAATAGCTCAGTAGCGGGACGTTGGGATAAATGTCCTTGACGAAGAGCGTCTCGCCCCAGCCGCAGTGACCGACGATGATGTCCGGCCTGACGCCCTGCTGCCGCAGGGAGAGCATGGCGCGCGTCGCCGCCTGCGCGTGATAGACCGCATTCTGCATGGAGTTCAGATACGAATGCGGCTTGTGATCGGGATTGGTCTTCAGTTCATATTCGACCAGACGTACGCCCGGCATGCGGTTGGCGTTCTTCTTGGTGATGAAGAAGATGCGGTTTTTTGGCGCCAATTGGCGACAGATGTGCTGAAATTGCGCCGGGAAATTCTGGTGGATGAACAGCAGAGTTTTGTTCTTGATCATGACAGCCCTGTAGCGTCTCGGCCTCAGGCCGTGCGAATATTGAGCGGGACAACCTGCTCGCCGCGATCGATTGGATTACCCAGACCAAGGCCTGTGTAGCGCTGGAAGCCTTCCCCGAGAACTTTGTCTTTCTCGAAAAGGTTGCGCAGGTCCAGCATCGCCGGCCGCGCCATCGCGCTCGCCAACAGCTTGAGATCCAATGAGCGGAAGCTCAACCAGTCCGTCAGGACGACCAACGCTTCGGCGTCGCTTGCAGCCGCCAGGGCCGATGCCGCCATCGTCACACCTGGCAGTAGTTTTGGCGCTTCCGATGGGTTCGATGGGTCAAAGGCCACCACCTCCGCACCCTCCGCGACGAGCCGCGGCAGGATGTCGAGACTGGGGCTGTCGCGCATGTCATCGGTCTGGCCCTTGAAGGTCACCCCGAGCACGGCGATGCGTTTTCCTTTCACGCTGCCGTCGCAAAACGCGCGGACCCGGTCGACCATGGTTTCCTTGCGCTGTGTGTTGACGGCCATCGCGGCTTCCACGATGCGCGCCGGCACGTTCTTGTTCTTCGCCGTCATCAGCAGCGCGCGGGTATCCTTGGGAAAGCACGAT
>Ga0070665_100009128_pt1 | contig 10048 bp, 10 predicted proteins | sample KBSS13metaG_FD_65862 | JGI IMG/M metagenome (GOLD analysis project Ga0070665, IMG submission 65862) | Switchgrass rhizosphere microbial communities from Kellogg Biological Station, Michigan, USA - KBS S1-3 metaG | ecosystem: Host-associated > Plants > Roots > Rhizosphere > Soil ...
GCCGGAAATGATCAAGACTGATTTCAAAGGAGAGCAAGGCCCCTTAGAAATTCTCCCGCAAACGCAGCTTTACACTAGGAAGTTCACTCACGTTGCCGACCAGTATTAATTGTCGGGATCACCACCAAGCCTCGTCGCAGCGCGATGTCTGCTTCGGGTCACAAGCGGACATCGTCCGATCGCGCGTTCGATGCCCGCTTTACATCTAGAAGCGGACATGCCGCTCCCCTTCGTCCGGGTCCTTCCGAGAACGCGCCACCTGCGGGGACCGCTCGACCGCCTCGTGCGAATATATTCCTCATTCCGCAACCTCATCTAAATTTCGTACTGCCTCGTATACAATAGCGGCGCTCGTCGGCGGAGTGATGTGCGTGGATCGCTGTCCGTTATCTTGCCACGCGGCTTTGATTGGACCTTAAGCACGGTGTTGGTCGTTGATCCTGAATGATACGCCGCACGACTGACTGGAACATCGCAGCATGTGGAACTGGATGATGTTGGGCCTGGAAAGCAATCGCGTGATCGGACTGCGGATCGCGAAGTTGATGCGCGGCGGCAAAGCCGCGCAGCGTGAAGCCCGACTCATGGTGAGTGAAAAAGTGCTTGCGGCTGCCAAGGCCGGTACAAGCCTGATAGCTGGCGCATCCGGTGACAAGATTGTCGCGCAATATCGAAGGAAGGTGGCGGCAAACGCCAAACGGCTCAGCCGAACGCGAACACGGCGCAAACGGAAATAAGGCTGACACTTCGGACCACTTAATCCACCGGCTTCGCTGCTTGGAACGCTTGGGCGAGTGCGAGGTTAAAACCATCGTGCAGCATCGCGGCTGCGCTGGCGGGGCGGTGCACTGGAGGCAGCGCATGAAAGTCATCATCGACGAAGCCGGCGAGATTATCGCCAAAGCCACGGATGACCATACTCTAATCGGCGGCCACCATCGCCTCTCGCAGGCGGCCAGCCTCGGGAAGAGACTTTACTGGCGAGATACGCGGGAACCTGTGAAGCTCGATAACTTCTTCAAGCATTATGGAAGCTCGCTTCGACGTACAGCTTGAGCCGCTTGCCGCATCATCGGGCGTCGGGTACGGCCCTAGCGTCTCTTGCCCTGCTGCTTGATCGCCCACAGCCGGTAGGCTTGGATCATCGCCGATCGCTGGCGGCACCAGCTTGGCACCTTCGCTGCGGAAGTGGTCTAGACCGCGACCCAGCTTCTTGCCGGCGAGCGTGTGCTGATCGAGGGCCCAATCTGGAATGGTCGGCGTATAGCTCTCCAGCGATGACCGCAGGCCGATCGCAGCAGCGAAATGGCAGCCGGCGCGGGATTTTGGCGCGCGGCACATGATCCTGATCGCGTTACCGACCATCAGCCGGGCTTCACCGATCGACTTGCTGTACCGCTCTCGCGACTGTGCGAGTGCGGTCGCGACGAACGTCACGACCCATGGCGCTGCCAGCGTGTCGAGGTCTTCATGGCAGCTGACCTCGAGCCCGTTGCAGACCATCGAATGGGAGGCTTTGGACGTGTGCATGAGTTCGACGGCGAACCCATGGCTTCGCGCTCAAGGCCGCGCCGAATGCATTTCTGCATCGCGCTGATGCAACTCATGGCGCTGAGGCCGTGTGTGGTCGGCGGGATCATCGGCGTGCACCGATCTGCGCGACGATGAGGATGCCTGTCGTGTCCGCAAGGCGGGCCGCGACTAGTACGCGAGCCTGCCGCGCGCTGTAGGCGTGAACGATGAATAAGAACCTGCCGTTCTGGGTGACGACGAAGGGGCGCGGATTGCGCATTGGCTTGCTCCGGGTCGTGGGCGGCGGGTGCCGTCCTCGCGTCCCGGTTCAGCCACCAGTGGCGGACGCAGTAAAACATTGTTTTCGCTTGAAATTTCATTGTCCAACAGCTTTTGCGAACCTGACCTTGCCGCCGCCTCGGCTAGCCCGTGCCGCGCGGTCCCGCGCCATGGTTCAGCGAATGTTCTGAATTGCCGGTCTGTTCTCTCCCCGAGGTGGGTACTGGCTTGATTCAACCCTAGTGACCTAGTTTGATTTTGTTAGTGGCCTGTTTTGTTTTCAGCGCATAAAATTTGCAGATGCCCGAGCCTAACCGCCAGCCTCGCCCTGCGCCCACCTATTGCCCGGCTTGTGCGGACCCCCTCCGGCTGAGGTCTTCGATGTTGGACAGTAAGACCGGCCGGACTGTCCGCCTCTACCAATGCGATAAGTGCGGAGAGCGCATTTGGGAGGATTAGGCCGCTTCAGTTGGCGGCCTCTTTTATTGTGGCGATTGCGGCCCCACCCCCAATCCGTAGCGGCTCGCCTGTCCCGCACGGCCCGGCGCATCTTCTCTCGATGGGGAGCAAGTCACGCGAGACGATCTACGGCGCATCAGTCCGGGCGGCGGCCGAACGGGCGGTCGAAGCTCGCAAGGACGCCGATCGACTGGCCTGCGTCGCGTGGAACCAGCGCATGCTTGGCTTTCAGGGGCCGGCGCAGCCATCGCCCGCACTGGGTGACGCGCTCAATGCGGGCTACCGCTATCTCGAAGTGAAATACCTGGGCTGCAACACGCACCAGACCGTCGCGCTCGACATCGTGCGGCGACCAAAGACGACGCCGATCCATGAACTGGAGCGATACATGCGGTGCAAGGACTGCTCACGACTTCAGGGGCGACCGTTCAAGCGCAGCCATCTGGTGGCGCTGCGGCAGAAGAAGATTTCAGCCGACGATCCGGCTTTGACTTGGTGGCCTGGCGAGCGAGACTGAGCGGAGTGATGTCCGCATCTCCTTCAGATGCGGACATTCCCGGTTCTAGATCGGCAAGTCGGCTTAGGGCCAATAGACGACATTCAAGAAGCGGGTTGCGTCGGAGTATACGGAATGGCGCCGGTGTGGACTTTACGCTTGCAGCGTCGTCCTCGGTTCTGACCGAGCGTCGCGGAGACTACAATCGTAACCGCTTGTGCGCGGCAGAATATGAGAGTTGCGCCGCGCGACGTACGCGTCGTTATCATGCGCACCTAAGTGCCAAAGCTGAACATTCGAGCAAATGAAAACTCTGCAATGACGGTGCAACACACTGCCGGGACCGAAGGCCCATCGTTTCCAGTGCTCACCCTCAAGGAACTGGATCCCGATCCGCATGGCGTCTTTCGGAAGTATCGCAAGGATCACGCTGTGGTACTGCACGAGACCGGCGGATATTTCGTTTTGCGCGCCGCCGATGTTGATCGGCTGGCCAAAGACCCGCGAGTCGGGTCCAGCGGAACCAGCTATCCGGAGGCATTGGGCATCACGAGCGGAGCGATAATCGATCTCTTCACATACAGCATGATAACAGCCGAAGGTGAGGTTCATCGGCGTCGCCGCGCGCCTTTTTCGCGACTATTTGCCAGCCGCGCCGTTAGCGAAATGCGTCAGAGCATCCGCCGCACGGCCGATCATCTCATTAGCGAGTGGTATGAACGGGGCGAAGTGGATTACTTCGCCGAGTTTGCGGCCCCTATGCCTGCCCGCATCATTTCTGACCTTTTGGGTCTTCCGCGCGAGGAAATTCCGGCATTTACTGCGGTGGTCTATGAGGTGACGAAAATCTTCAGCTTTGGATTGAAGCCGGAGGAGATCACTGGGATCGAGACCGCCGTTGGGCGGTTGCGTGACTATGTGGACAAGGCTATCCAGGAACGTCGCCGCAGTCCACGCGAGGATTTTCTTTCCGCGTTCCTGGCCGCAGCCAACGAGGCCGGCGAGCTGTCTCCAGAGGAGATGATTTACCAGATCGTGCCGCTGATCTTCGGCGGTGCCGATACGACCCGGGTCGCGGCCGCAATGCAACTCGCGCTTTTGCTTCAGCATCGCGACCAGTGGAATGAGGTCTGTCGCAATTTCACACTGATCCCGGGTGCGGTTGCGGAAGCAATGCGCTTTGAGCCCAGCGGGGCCGGGACCGCGAGGGTTGCGCGCGAGGATATCGAGGTTGAGGGTGGTGTTATACCCGCCGGCCAGCTCATAGTACTTTCGATGATGTCGGCGATGCGGGACGAAGCTGCCTACCGCGATCCTGACAAGTTCGACATTCTTCGTACCGATCAACCACGGTTACATCCAATCTTTGGCTTTGGCATACATCGATGTCTCGGCGAGGCGCTCGCACGCGCCGAACTTGAGGAAAGTTTGAGCGCTATCGCTGCTAAAATCCCGCAAGTCCAGCTAGATGTCGCGCCGAAGATCAGAGGCCATTACGGGGTCCGTCGCGTCGATGCCGAAATGCGGCTCTCCTGGAAGCCGTGACAACGATAGCGAGAAACCCCGCTTGCGAAGGAGTTCGGCGCGCTAGCTTCGAGATGTCGCGCGTTGGAGCCCGTCCGTCGAGCGACCACGAACGAGCCACCTGATTTGGGTCAAGAGCAGACTTTAGCCACTATTAGCCATTCTGGCCCGCTTATCCGACCTTAACCAGTTTAGGAAACCAAGCTACTGTGCCATCTGGCATGATTGTCTGCGCAGACTGATAGGGGGATCCATGAGCAGAGAAATTCGCTCAGCGATTGATTTTTAAGAGCGCCATCCAATTTCGTCCGAAATAATCCTAGCCAAACTCAATGCAAGTCGTGGACATCTTGATGAAATTGCCCCTGATGAATTGTTTCCACACGACCAAGATCATTACGGTGGACTGGGCGCAAATGATGCACTGGCGGAACGAGCGGCTATCGGTAGTGGCACTCGGGTCGTCGATTTTTGTGCAGGCTTGGGCGGCCCGGCACGTTACCTGGCGCATCGCTATGGCGCAGATGTCACGGGCATCGAATTGACGCCAGTACGGGTCAAGGGAGCCGGAGAGTTGACGCGCCGAGTGGGCCTACAGAATAGTGTCCGCGTAATTGAAGGTGACGTAATGCAGGTCCCGCTTCCCGACGCCAGTGCGGATGTGGTTGTAAGTCAGGAGGCATTTCTTCACGTGCCCGATAAAGCGCGCGCGCTGGCTGAGGCTGTTCGAATTTTGAAGCCGGGTGGGCGGATTGCCTTTACCGACTGGATTGCTCATCGTCCTATCTCTGATGCCGACAAGGAATTGATGTGGCAGGGCATGGCAGTCGCAGATTTATATAACCTGCAGATCTACGCCGAGCTGATCAGAAAGACCGGCTTTACCGTCGATTCGATCGAAGATTTGACCGCCGATTGGGGCATCATTCTCAAGCAACGGCTAGCCATGTACATAAGGCTCCGCGCAGAGACGCAACAGGCGGGTACTCCTGCGGGCTATGATGCGTTTTATGAAAGCTACGTTCGTTTCGCGCATTTGGTCAACAAAGCTGTGCTCGGCGGCGGCCGTTTCGTAGGCGAGAAACCATAATAATTGCGGCCCGGCCAAAGTCCGCCTTGGGTCAAAATCGGCCCTGTCATCGTTCTAATTGAAGGCAAGTACGTCTCCAATCGGACGTCGGATGGGAAAGGGCTCCGGAACGAGAATGACCAGCCTCACTAGCTGAGGAGGTCAACATGACCGACATCTTAAACACGATCCCTGCCATTTCGAAACACGCTCCTTGGAACAAGGGGAAGATTGTTGGCGCAAAGCCGCCGCTCCGCCCGAAGCACGTGTGGTCAATCCGGACCAAGCTCCAGGTCGAAGGCCGAATGCGCGATCTGGCATTGTTCAACGTCGCCATCGATAGCAAGCTGCGGGGCTGCGACGTCGTCGCCTTGAAAGTTGATGACCTTGCGCCAGGCGGATATTCGGCCGACCGCGCGACCGTCCGACAGAAGAAGACCGGCCGGCCAGTCAAATTTGAACTGACGGAATCGACCCGGCAGGCAATCGACGATTACCTGCGGGTTACGGGCAAGAAGTCAGGAGAATACATGTTCACTGGTCGGCAGCTGAGTGGACATATGACGACCCGCCAGTATGCCCGACTCCTATCCCGCTGGATTACCGACATCGGATTAGACCCACATCTGTTCGGGACGCATTCCCTTCGTAGGACCAAGGCGACCTTGATCTACCGCCGAACCGGCAACTTGCGAGCTGTACAACTCCTTCTTGGGCATACCAAGATCGAGAGTACCGTTCGATATCTTGGCATCGAGGTCGACGATGCAATTGCGATAGCAGAACAGGTCGACGTCTGACTTTGGGGGCAGAGCAGACGTGCTCTGCCCTACCCTCTCAGACCGCTTTGGGCCATAAGCCGATCGGACGCCCATTGCGGCATGTTCGACATCGTTGGGCAAATGAAAGTCCGATACATTGCCGCTTCGGACGATCTAAGCGTTCAATTTTCTCTGATGGATTTCGTACTCGCAGGAAAACTCGATACAGGTATCATCCCATCAAACTCAAGCTTGCTATCCTGGATGAAATACTTGCATCCGTCAGGATGTCTGGAAATGCTACCGCTCGTTGTGGGAGTGCTCGTAGGTGCTGCAATATAGAGAACCCGGCTTTCGGCGAGTTCTCGAAAAAAAGTGGGCCGCACACGAACGAACGGTCCTTCGATTTTCGTCAGCTTGCGATCCTTCAAGATGCGGGCTGCGCAATCCTTTGCGATAGCAGGGGGTACTGCGTTTTGGGGCGGTGCAGCCGTTTGGGAATTAGCGATTTTTGCAAAGCTCAACATCATCGCAGCGGATAACGCGACACTAAAACATATCCTAAGCACGATTTCCCCCTAATCCTCTACCGCCAGCACGATTATGATTTTCTACCAATAATTGCAAGCGGCCCCGGTTGTCCGGTGGCAAGTCGACGGTGCACTCAGGGAACGAGTTTCCGCTTTGGGTCAAAAGCAGAAGTTGTTGCCGGTTCGGGTCACTTCCGCTTTGCTCCCGACAACGGACATCATTCGGAAAATAGATGTTACGGAATAATTGGGCCAATGGCCGAGCCCGCGGCAGCTTCCAAGTAGCGCGGTCATCAGGACTCTGCTTCAATCCGACGATCTGATAAGGCGCCGGGGAAAGCATGGCTACTACAAGACAGGTTCTTGGCCGTTTCGGCGAAACGATCGTCGCCAAGGAGTGCGCGTGCCCGAAATGCAAGCGGTCACAAACCCTCAAACGACTGCCGAACAACTTCAAATGCGCCGATCTGATCTGTGACTTCTGTGGCTACCTCGCACAGGTAAAGGCAGCGACGGTCCGCAACCACGAAGTCGTGCCGGCGACAATTCTCGGCGCAGCTTGGGGGCCGCAGAAGGATCGAATGGCCTCGTCGATCTATTTCCCGCTCTTTCTGGTTTTGGTCGCGGGGAAACAACACGGAATTTATTATCTGCCGGCCGATCTGCAAAGACCAAGCATGTTCAAGCCGCGCAAGCCGCTCTCGGAAGCCGCGCGTCGCGCCGGGTGGCAGGGTTTCCTGTACGATTTGACGGGATCGACAGAGTTGCTCGTTCGGCTGAAATAGCCGGAGCAGATCTCGGTCCCATCCCCGCAATCAACGGTCGATCTCATGTCGTTGGAAAACATCAATCTGGCAGAAATGGCTGAGCTGTTAGCTCGGTCATCCGATTATCGCGTTCTCCGCAAGCTTGTCCCAAGAGATGAATTTACGGCAAGTGAAGGGCAGGAAACCAGGACGGGCATTTTTCTCGATGTCGAAACCACTGGCTTGAATACCTCGCAAGACGAGGTCATCGAGCTGGCAATGGTCAAGTTCACCTATCTTCCGGACGACCGAATTGCAGCCGTGACGGGCGTGTTTTCAGCATTCAACGAACCATCAGTCCCGATACCGGAAGAGGTGGTGGAGCTCACGCATATCACCGACGAAATGGTGGCGGGGCATCGCATTGACCCGGATGCCGTCGCCGCCTTTGTCGCAGACGCAGCTCTAACCATCGCCCACAACGCAAATTTCGACCGAAAGTTTGCGGAGCGCTACTGGCCCGTGTTCGAGCGGAAGCCATGGGCATGCTCAGCAACCGAGGTGGAATGGCGCAAGCACGGCTTCGATGGTTCTCGACTTGGATATCTGCTGGCCGGCGTCGGCCTTTTCCACCAGGCGCATCGTGCCATCGACGATTGCAGGGCTCTGCTGGAGATACTGTCCTCCGATGTTCCCAAGCTGAATCGATCCGCCTTCGCAATCCTGCTCGAACGGGCGCGTCGCAAGAGCGTTCGGATCTGGGCGGAACAGGCACCATTTGAACTGAAAGGCACGTTGAAAATGCGTGGCTATCGATGGAGCGATGGCTCGGATGGAAGGCCACGCTCCTGGTACGTTGATGTGGACGAAGCCAGCCAGGCTGCTGAGATCGAGTTCTTGCGAACGCAGATTTATCTACGAGAAGTCGATCCGCGCATCCAGCTCATGAGCGCGATGAACAGGTTTTCAAATCGCACCTAGGTTTTCGTCGAATTCGTCCGCTACTAAATCGAGAAGTGGAAGTTGATCGGGCGGCGGAGCCGATATCCGGCTACGGCTTGCAGGCGTAAAGCCGAACTCGGATGCAATGCGTATCATGAGCTCTGCCTGCCTGTTTGCGATTGCCAGATAGGGTGATTGTATCGGATAGCCTGTTGGCGATTTCACCATCGTCCCGTATTTCTGGATCTGCTCCAGAGCTTCCGTCCAAAATCCATAAGCGGCGCAATAGGTGGCCAACGCGCCTCGGTCCAGGTTCGTGACCAGATTAAGCTTAGACAATTCTGCGCTTAGGCGCTCCCATTCCCGCCTGCCGGCCGGGCTGAGTTCAGGCGGGCATTCGGGCAGCGCGGGCTCTGGGCGAGGCTCGTGTGCGTTCAAAGGGCGCTTGCCGGGATTGCCGGTTAACGCCTTAATCCTGGATGGCTTGGGCCGGCGACCGCGCATTACGACGCCTCCTCGACCAAGTGAGCATTCGGCAAAACCTCCTCGAACAACACGTTATCTTTTGCGCGCTTGGCTTTTTCCCCAGTGAAAGTCTGCCAACGCCGGATAGCGACATCGACAAAGAACGGGTCTATCTCAATACCGAGGCAGACCCGCCCGCTGGACTGCGCAGCGATCAATGTGGTGCCGCTGCCGAGAAACGGTTCGTAAATCGCCTGCCCAGGGCTTGAATTGTTCAGCATCGGCCTGCGCATGCACTCGACCGGTTTCTGGGTCGCATGCTTGGTTTCGACGTCCTGCCCACCGGTCGGAATAGTCCAAAGCGTCGTTTGCTTGCGGTCACCGACCCAATGTCCCTTTTTTCGGACAGCGTACCAGCAGGGCTCGTGCTGCCAGTGGTAGTCGCCTTGGCTCATCACCAGGCGCTCCTTGGCCCAGATGATCTGCGCCCGGATCGTAAAACGGCTTTTGGCCAGGCTTTCGGCAACAATGCTGGAGCGGAGCGCCCCATGCCAGACATAGGCAATCTCGCCCGGGTACAGATCCCAGGTTGGCGTCCAATCCGCGATCTCGTCGTTTTTAATCTTTCCCGTTCGAGCGGATTTATTGACACCACGGTGATGCCGCCACTCCGGATCGTATTCGACACCGTATGGTGGGTCGGTAACCATCAGCTGCGGCACGATTCCGGCAAAAAGCGACTCCACCAGGCCAGAATCCCGGCTGTCACCACAGGCGATGCGATGGGGTCCGAGCTGCCAGATGTCCCCCGCCCGCGATACGGCGACCTCCGCTACTTCGGGAACCTCATCCTCGTCTGTGAGGCCGGCCTCCACCCGCGAAAGCGCCGCCGATAATTCCTTGGTCGTAAAACCCAGCATCGACAGATCGGTGCCAATTGCGGAAAGATCGGCCAACTCCAGGCTCAGCATTTCGGCATCCCAGCCTGCATTCATTGCGATTCTGTTGTCGGCAAGGACCAGCTGGCGACGTTGTGCGTCGGACAATCCTCGAAGAACAACGACCGGCGCTTCGGTCAACCCCAGTTTGCGAGCTGCCGCGAGTCGGCCGTGCCCGGCAATGATATCCGCCCCCTCGCCGACCAAGATGGGATTAGAGAAGCCAAAAGCGCGAATGCTGCCGGCGATCTCGGCGACCTGACCAGGGCTATGGGTACGCGCGTTTCGGGCGTATGGGATCAATCGATCCAGCGGCCAGTACTCGAT
>Ga0070665_100009129_pt1 | contig 10047 bp, 9 predicted proteins | sample KBSS13metaG_FD_65862 | JGI IMG/M metagenome (GOLD analysis project Ga0070665, IMG submission 65862) | Switchgrass rhizosphere microbial communities from Kellogg Biological Station, Michigan, USA - KBS S1-3 metaG | ecosystem: Host-associated > Plants > Roots > Rhizosphere > Soil ...
GGCGCCGACGTCGACCAGGACGAGGTCGGCGTCGCTGCCGGGCTCCGGCACGCCCTTGCCGCGCAGCGCGAACCGCCGCGCCGCCGCCCCGCCGAAGAGCTCGCCGACCGCCCGGAGATCGATCCGTCCGCCGACGACACCCTCACCCACGAGCAGCTCCAGTGACGACTGCGCCCCGGCGATCCCGCCCCAGACGGCGAACATGTCGTCGCCCTGCTTGAGCGAGGCCGGCGACGGCGAGTGATCGGAGGAGACCATCGCGACGTCCCCGCCCGCGACCGCGGTCCACAGCGCCTCGCATTCGGCCCGGGGGCGTAGCGGCGGCGCGCACTTCGCCACCGCTCCGAGTCGCTCCATGTCGTCCTCGTCGAGGACGAGATGGTGCAGGCAGACCTCGCAGCTCACGTCGACGCCCCGCGCACGCGCCTCGGCGACGAGCGCGACGCCGGCGCCGCTGGACACGTGCACAACGTGCAGCGTGCAGCCGGTGTCGGCGGCGAGGTGGATCGCCCGTGCGATCGCCTCGGTCTCGGCGACGACGGGGCGCGACGCGAGGTAGTCGCGCACGCCCGTGCGTCCGGCCGCGCGGGCGCGCGCCGCGAGGCCGGCCGTCATCGCGTCGCTCTCGGCGTGCACCGCGACGGGCCGGGCGAGCGCCGCGGCCCGGGCCATCCCCTCGTACAGCGTGAGGTCGTCGACCGGCGGGAAGTCGTCGAGCCCGCCGTACGACATGAACGCCTTGAAGCCGACCACGCCGCGATCCGCGAGCTCGTCGAGCCGGTCGAGGTCGCCGGGGACCAGCCCGCCCCACAGCGCGAGGTCCACCCGCGCGACGCCCGGGATCGCCGCGGCCTTCAGGTCGAAGCTCGCTCCGTCGAGCACGGGCGGGCTCGCGTTGAGCGGCATGTCGATCGCGCACGTCGCGCCGCCGACGGCGAGCGCGGCGGTCCCGGTCGCGATGCCCTCCCACTCCGTGCGTCCCGGCTCGTTGAGATGGACGTGCGGGTCCACGCCGCCGGGCAGCAGGTCCAGACCCGCGCCGTCGACCACCTCGGCCGCATCGCCGCCGATCTCGGGCCCGATCTCCGTGACGACCCCTCCGGCGGCCGCGACGTCCCCCACCGGCGCGCCCGGCAGCCACGCCAGCCGCGCGCCGCGCACGAGCAGGTCGTGGTGGGTCATGTCGCCAGCGTGGCCAGCACCTCGCCCAGCACGGCGGCGCCGCGGTCGATGTCCTCGCGGCCCGTGTACTCGTCGGGGTGGTGGCTGATGCCGGCCGCGCTGGGGACGAACAGCATCCCGACCGGGATCTTCCGCGAGAGGATCAGCGCGTCGTGGTACGCGCCGCTGATCATGTGGCGGGGACGGACGCCGAGGGACGCGCACGCCGCGTCGGCGGCCTCCACGATGAACGGCGCGCAGGTGCCCGGCTCGTCGCGGACGATCTCGTCGACGACGGCCGTCAGGCCGCGTGTCGTGGCCATGACGCGGACGGCGGCCAGGAACCCGTCCACGACCGCCTGGCGCGCCTCGGCGTCGCTGTCGCGCACGTCGACGTCGAACTCGACCTCGCCCGGCACGACGTTGATCGCGCCGGGGCGCACGCGCATGACGCCGACGGTGCCCACGGTCGTCCCCGAGGGCGAGCCGACCGCGAGCTTCTCCAGCTCGACCATCGCCTCTGCCGCTCCCACCAGCGCGTCGCGGCGCAGGGCCATCGGTGTCGCACCGGCGTGGTCCGCGGCTCCCCGCAGCGTGATCCGCAGATCGTGGGGCGCGGCGATCGCCGTGACGACGCCGATCTGCTCCCCGGAGGACTCCAGGACGATGCCCTGCTCGATGTGCAGCTCGACGAACGCGTGCACGGAGGCCGGGTCCCACAGGGCGGTCTCGATGGCGTCGGGCTCGAAGCCCGCGCCGGCCAGCGCCTGCGCAAGCGACATGCCGTCGCGGTCGACGAGCCGGTCGAGGTCCGCGCGCGACAGCTCGCCCATGACCGCGCGGCTGCCGATGCAGCCGCTGGCGAACCGCGGCTCCTCGCCCGCGAAGGCGACCACCTCGACCGCGCGGCGCAGCCTCCGATCGCGCAGCAGCGACCCCATCGCCTCGATCGCTCCCAGCACGCCGACGACACCGTCGTAGCGCCCCGCGTTGAGCGTCGTGTCGACGTGCGAGCCCGTCCGCACCGCCGGCAGCGACGGGTCGGTCCCCTCCAGGCGCCCGTAGAGGTTGCCGAACGCGTCGCGGCGGACCTCGAGGCCCGCGTCGCGCATGAGCCCGGAGACGAACTCGACCGAGCGCTCGTAGGTCGGCGTGAAGACCTCGCGCGTGATCCCGCCCGCCGCCGGGTCGTCGTTGTAGGTCGCCAGCTCGGCGATCGCGTCGTGGAGCGCGAACGTCATCCGACCAGCGGGTAGGGGTCCCAGGCGGGGCCGGCGTCCGGCGCGTCCGGTGCGAGCACCGCCGCCTCGATGAGCCCGTAGGGGCGGTCGTCGGCGTGGAAGACCTCGTTGTCGTTCTCGAGGCCGAAGGGGGAGAGGTCGACGGCGTAGTGGTGCCTGTTGGGCAGCGACATGCGCACCTCCGCCAGCTCCGGCCGGGCCGTCAGCATCGCGTCGGCCATCGCGTAGAGCGTGCCCTGCAGCGAGGTGCTGTACGTGGTCGCGAACGTGTCGATCAGCAGCCCGCGCGCCGCCTCGAACGACGCGTCCCAGTCGGGCGACGACGACGAGGCGTGGCGCCACCGCGCGGCCACCGCCGTGGCCAGGACGCGGTCGTTCGTCGCGGGCAGCGTCGTGTAGCGGTCCTCGATGAAGCCCGCGAACTCCGAATCGGTCGAGTTCAGGACCACGAGCCCCTCCAGGCCCGACACCACCCAGTTCTCCTCCGCGTCGCAGACGACGGTCGCGACGCGCGACTCCGCGCCCGACTGGCGGAACGAGTGGTCGCCGAGCCGGTCCCAGCCCGCCTCGGCGACGTGGACCCGTGCGCGGGATATCGGCGCGAACGACGAGACGAAGTGGCGCCCGAGCCGCAGCCCGAAGTCCTCGATGGCTCCGACGGGCGCCTCCTTGGCGAACGCGTAGACGGTGTTCTTCTGCGTGTCGGTCGGGACGACGTGCGCGTTGTCGCCGGTCAGGTGGACGTCGGCGAGGTCGCCGGACAGCGTGATGCCGACCGTGAGGTCGCGGATCGTGTGCAGGGCCCCGTCGCGCGAGACGGTGACCATGTGGACCTCCGCCTTGCCGTACTGGTTCGTGCCGAGGACGCTCGTCATGGGCTGCCACGGTACGTCGAGTAGCCGTACGGCGCGAGCAGCAGCGGCACATGCAGGTGCTCCTCGTCGCGCACCTCGATCACGACCGTGACCTCGGGGTAGAAGGCCGCCGCTCCGAGGTACTCCCGCGTGGCGAACACGAGGCGGTGCGTGCCCGCCCCCGCGTCGGCGAGCCCCAGGTCCGGCGCGCGCCCGTCGTCGCCGGTGATAGCCGTGGCGAGCGGACGCCAGCCGTCGTTCCCCCATGCCTCGAGCACCACCCCGACGCCCGCGGCGGGCGTCCCGCGGGCGGTGTCGAGCACGTGTGTCGTGATCGCCGTCATGGCGCCAGCATCCTCTGCAGCCGCGCCCGCGTGATCCGGCGCTGCTCCTCGGCGGCGACGGCGAGCTCCGTCCGAGCGTCGTTGGCCAGACGCCCGCGCAGGTCCTCGAGCAGCTCGGGGGCGCTTCGGCCGCTGGCGAAGACGAGATAGAGGTGGCCGAAGCGGCGCTCGTACTCGAGGTTGCCCTCGCGGATCGCCTCGCGCGTCGCGGCGTCCGCGTCGGCCGACGCCGCCTGCTCGCCGCGCTCCTGCGCGCCGCCGCGTTCGGGCTCGCCGATGCGGGGATGGGCGGCGAAGGCCTCGCGGAGGTCTGCCTCCGTCGCGGCGTCCCACGCCACGTCGGCCGCCGTCAGGAGCGCCGCGTTGTCGGCGTACGGGCGCCCCGAGGAGACGCGCGCCGCCCAGCGGCGCGAGCCGCAGCACGAGAGCAGCTCCATCCGCGCCTCCTGGTCCGGAAGCGCGTTGAGCCGCCGCAACGCGTGGTCGAGGAGGTTCGCCATCGGCGGGCCATGGTCTACCCGCCCGAAGGGGACCGCAGGTCGCTTCGTGCGCATCGGTCGCCGCGAGGCTGGTCGAATACCATTGGCCGACCGCTCTTCCGCGGGCGCCCGCTCGGCGTGCTCGTCACCAGACCCACCTCCCTCGCAGACCTTCTCGTGGCCGACCCCGCGGCGACGCTCGTCGCCGGAGGCACCGGCGTCCTCGTGGAGATGAACGCCGGCCGCTCGCCGTCGGCGATCGTCGATGTCTCGCGTGTCACCGAGCTCGCGGCCGTGGAGGACGACGGCGATGTCGTCCGGATCGGCGCGACGGTCACCTACACGCGCGTGATCGAGGAGCTCGGCGATCGCCTGCCCGGCCTCGCGATGGCCTGCCGGACGGTCGCCTCGCGCCAGATCCGCAACCGCGGCACGCTCGGCGGGGCGCTCGCGCTGCGTGACCCCACGAGCGACGCGCTCGCCGCGCTCCTGGCGGCCGACGCCCGGGTCGAGATCGCTTCGGTCCCCGGCGTCCGGACGGCCGGCGTGGGCGACGTGGAGCTCGCGCCCGGGGAGGTCCTCACGGCGATCGTCGTCCCCGCCGCCGAGGGGCCCGTCGCATACGCGAAGGCGGGGATGCGCAACGCGATGGCGCGCGCGATCTGCGGCGTCGCGGTCGCGCTGCGACCGGCGCAGCGTGCGGTGGCGATCGGGATCGTGGGGGCACGCGCCGTGCGGGCCCGCGACGCCGAGGAGCTCCTCGGCGCGCAGTGGCCGCGCCGCGACCGCGCGCTCGCGCAGCAGGCCGGCGAGCTCGCAGCGGCCGCCGCGGCGCCGATCCCGGCGCACCTCACGACCGTCCTCACCCGGCGCGCGCTGGAGCGGGCATGGAACTGAACGTCGACGGCGTCGTGCACCGCCTGGCGGACGATTCCGGCGGGCGCAGCCTGCTGCACGTCCTGCGCGAGGACCTCGGGCTGACCGGCACGAAGAACGCCTGCGAGCAGGGCGAGTGCGGCTCGTGCACCGTGTCGATCGACGGCGAGATCGCGTGCGCGTGCCTCGTGCTCGCAGCCCAGGCCGACGGCTGCCGCGTGGACACCGTCGCCGGGCTGGCCGGGGAGGACGGGACGCTGCACCCGCTGCAGGCCGCGTTCCTCGAGGCCGGTGCGGTGCAGTGCGGGTTCTGCACGCCGGGCCTGCTCGTCGCCGCCCGCGACCTCCTGCGCCGCGTTCCCGAGCCGAGCGAGCAGGACGTCCGCGAAGGTCTGGCCGGGAACCTCTGTCGCTGCACCGGCTACGAACGGATCGTCGCCGCCGTCCTGGAGGCATCGAGATGATCGCCATCGAGCACGCTGCCATCGCCACGATCGACGCGGGGCGCCGCGAGATCGCCGACGGGCATCTCGTCGTGGACGGCGACCGGATCGTCGCCGTCGGGGAGGGCTCGCCGCCGCGCGACCTGGAGATCAGCAGGCGCATCGACGGCGAGGGCTGTCTGGTGACGCCCGGCCTCGTCAACTGCCACCACCACCTCTACCAGTCCGCCACGCGCGGGCTCGTGACCGACGGGACGCTGTTCGAGTGGCTCGTGGCGCTGTATCCCGTGTGGGCACACGTCGACGCGGACACGGTCGCGGCAGCGGCGCGCGGCGGGCTCGCGGCGCTCGCGACGTCGGGCTGCACGACGTCGACCGACCACCACTACATCTTCCCCCGCGGCGGCGGGGACCTCCTCGCCGTCGAGATCGAGGCGGCGGGTCGGATCGGCCTGCGGTTCCACCCGTGCCGCGGCGCGATGGACCTGGGGGAGTCCGACGGCGGGCTGCCGCCCGACAGCCTCGTCGAGGACCGCGACGCGATCCTCGTGGCCTGCGAGGAGGCGATCGACCACTTCCACGACCCGTCGCCCGGGGCGCGTGTGCGGATCGCGCTCGCGCCGACCTCGCCGTTCTCCGTCACGCGCGAGCTGCTCGTCGAGACCGCCGGTCTCGCCCGTCGCCGCGGGGTGCGGTTGCACACGCACCTGGCTGAGACGATCGACGAGGAGGAGTTCTGCCTCCAGCAGTTCGGGGTCCGGCCGCTGGAGTACCTCGACAGCGTCGGCTGGCTGGGAGACGACGTGTGGCTCGCCCACTGCGTGCACCTCGACGAGGCCGAGTCCGTGCGCATGGGCGCGACGGGCACCGGCGTCGCACACTGCCCGACGTCCAACGGGCGGCTCGGCGCGGGGATCGCGAACGTGCCCGCGCTGCTGGCCGCGGGCGTGCCGGTCGGCCTCGGCGTCGACGGCGCCGCGTCCAACGAGGCGCAGGAGCTCATCCACGAGGTGCGCGCTGCCCTGACCGTCGCGCGGGCCGCGCGCGGCCCGCGCGCCCTGTCCGCGCGGCAGGCGCTCGAGCTGGGCACGCTGCACGGTGCGCGGTGCCTCGGCCGCGACGACGAGCTCGGGCACCTCAGCGTCGGGGCCCTCGCCGACGTCGCGGTCTGGCGTCTCGACGACGTCGGTTTCGCCGGGATCGCCGACCCGATCGCCGCGCTCGTGCTCGGTCCGCCGCGGCCGGTGGACCTGCTGCTGGTCGGCGGCGAGGTCGTGGTCGAGGACGGCGAGCTCCGCACGGCCGACGCGGAGACCGTCGCGGCCGACCTGGCGCGCGAGAGCCGCGCGATCGCCGCGCGCGCGGGCCTGACGTGAGCACCACCGCCCCGCAGACGACCGGCGGGGTCGGCGAGCGCCTGCCGCGATCGGACGGCCGGGCGAAGGTGACCGGCGAGTTCGAGTACTCCTCGGACCTGCGCGTCGAGGGGATGTTGTTCGGTGCGACGCTGCGCAGTCCGCATCCGTCGGCGCGCATCCGGGCGATCGACACGTCCGCGGCGGTCGCCGCGCGCGGCGTGCGCGCCGTCCTGACCCACGAGGACGTGCCCGCTGAGAAGCTCGTCGGCAGCGTCGTGCCCGACCAGCCGGTGCTCGCCATCGACCGCGTGCGCCACCACGGCGAGCCGATCGCGCTGGTCGCCGCCGACGACCCCGACGCCGCCCGTGCCGCGGCGGCGACCATCGCGGTCGACTACGAGGTCGCGGAGCCGGTCGTCGACCCGATCGCGGCGCTCGAGCCCGGCGCGACGCCGGTCCACGCCGGCGGCAACGACCTGCGCACGGTCCACATCCTGCACGGGGACCCCGGCGCGAGCGGGCCGGTCGTGGTCCGCGGCACGTACGACGTGGGTCGTCAGGACCAGGCCTTCCTGGGTCCCGAGTCCGGCCTGGCGGTGCCCGACGGCCGGGGCGGCGTCGACCTGCACATCGCGACGCAGTACCTGCACGTCGATCGGGACCAGGTCGCCGCCGGGCTCGGACTGGCGCCCGATCAGGTGCGGCTGGTGCTCGCCGGAGTGGGCGGAGCGTTCGGCGCACGCGAGGACCTCTCGATGCAGCTGCACGCGTGCATGCTCGCCCTCGCGACGGGCCGCGCCGTGAAGATGGTCTACGGCCGCGAGGAGTCGTTCCTCGGCCACGTCCACCGCCACCCGGCACACATGGAGTACGAGCACGTCGCCGACCGCGACGGACGCCTGATCGCCGTGCGCCTGCGGCTGATCCTCGACGGCGGCGCGTACGCGTCGAGCTCGACCGCGGTCATCGCGAACGCCGCCACGCTCGGCTGCGGACCCTACGACGTGCCCAACGCGCGGATCGAGGCGACGGTCGCGTACACGAACAACCCGCCCAGCGGCGCGATGCGCGGCTTCGGGGCCGTGCAGGTGGCGGTCGGCTACGAGGCGCAGATGGATCGCCTGGCAGGTGCGCTGGGGATGGACCCCGTCCGGCTCCGGGTCCTGAACGCGCTGTCCGAGGGTGGCGAGCTGCCGACCGGGCAGGCGGTCCGCGGGCCGGTGGCGGTGCCGGAGATGCTCGAGCGCCTCGTGTCGCTGCCGATGCCTGCGCGCGACGCCGATCCCCGGGCGCTCCCCGGCGGCGCGTTCCGGGCGACCGACGGCGATGGGATCGTGCGGGAGGTCGGCTATGCGGCGGGGTTCAAGAACATCGCGTTCTCGGAGGGCTACGACGACCCGGCGACCGCCCGGGTGCGGGTGGAGCGCCGGGACGGGCGGCTGTCGGCGACCGTCCACACCGCGGCGACCGAGGTCGGGCAGGGCGTGATCGGCGTCCAGGAGCAGATCGCGCGCACGGAGCTGGGGATCCCCGACGTGCGCGTGCTGCCGGCCGACACGCGGATCGCCATGGCGGGGTCGGCGTCCGCGTCGCGGCTGACGTGGATCGTCGGCGGCGCGGTCCAGGCGGCGTGCCGGGCCGTCGCGGGGGAGCTCGATGGCCTGCCCGAAGGAGGGGCCGTGGAGGCGGAGCGCACGTACCGCCACCCGCGGACGCACGCGATGGATCCGGTCACCGGCCAGGGCGACAGCCACGCCGGCTTCGCGTTCGTCGCGCACAGGGCCGTCGTGGACGTCGACGTCGAGCTGGGGCTGGCGCGGGTCGTCGAGCTGGCCTGCGCACAGGACGTCGGGCTCGCCGTGAATCCGCTCGCGCTGGAGGGCCAGCTGCACGGCGGGACGATCCAGGGTCTCGGGCTCGCACTCACGGAGGAGCTCGCGACGGAGGGCGGCATCGTCCGCGACCTCGGCTTCGGCGGCTACCGCATCCCGACGATGATGGACGCCGCCGCCGTCCCGACGATCGTCCTGGAGCTCGGCAACCCGGACGCGCCCTACGGCCTGCGGGGTGTCGGAGAGATGCCCTCGATCTCCTCGACCCCGGCGGTGCTGGCGGCGCTGCGCGCCGCGACGGGGCGGGCGCTCGTGCGGGTGCCGGTGCGGCCGGAGGACCTGGCGGGTTAGAGCCCCCACAACGAGCACGACCCCGGGTTGCAGGCCGGGGTCGTGGGTGTGTTCGAGAGAGGAGGAGGAGTTGCTGTAGCCAGATGGTCGGCCGGCGCCCGGCGATCTTGAGGCGACTCGATCGAGCTGGCGCGTTGGCGCTCAGACGCTCGCTTCGAGCGGCAGGTCGACGCCGTGCGACATCGCCGCCGCGACCCGCGGGTGCGAGTCGATCCGGCGCTCGAGCTCGGACGCCGTGTAGCAGTGCACGTCGGCAGGCGCGCCCATCTCCCAGTCGTCCCACAGGCTCCCCGCCTGGTAGACGCGCTCGAGCCACGGCACGCCGTCGAACGCCTCGGACACGAGGATCATGATCCACTCGGGTCCACGCTCGCGCTGGGGCCCCGCGCCGCGGGCGTCGGCCACGCGTGCGCCTCCGAGCACCGCGCGTTCCAGCGGCCAGCGGTCGCCGATCCGGCCCAGATAGCGCCGGAGCTCGGTGAGGTTGAGGAGGCTCTCAGGAGAAGTCATCGGCGGTGTGGGGGCCGACGCACGCCACCGCCAGATCATCATCCACGCCCGCGGCCACCGCCGCAACCTCCTGGTACGTCACATCGTCGAGCGCCTTGATCGCCGCGTCGGGGTCGATGTCCTCCCCGAAGACGATCGTCTGGGCCGCCGCGTACCGCGCGACGGCGTTCGTGTTCTCGAACGCGAGCACCCGTCGGCCGGCCGAGTACGCGCGCGCACGCTCGACCTCGGACTCGGTGGGGCCCTCCTCGCGCAGCTCGGTCACGATCTCGCGCATGCGCGCGTAGGCCTCGAGCGTCTTGTCGGACGCGAGCCCGGCGCCGAGGCCGAGCGCGGGCGCGTCGCTGAAGGAGTGGTCGACCGCCCACACGGAGTAGGCGAGGCCGCGCTGCTCGCGGATCTCGTCGAACAGGCGCGAGCCCATCGAGCCGCCCAGCAGGGTCGTGTAGATCGACAGCGCCGCGCGCTCGCGCGGGTTCGTGACGTCGATCTTCGGGCGGTAGAGCATCCGCAGGTGTGACTGGTTCGTGTCGCGCTCCTCGACCATCCGGTCGTTGCGCTGGACCGGCGCGGGCTCGTAGGGCCCGGGCTCGGCCAG
>Ga0070665_100009135_pt1 | contig 10045 bp, 7 predicted proteins | sample KBSS13metaG_FD_65862 | JGI IMG/M metagenome (GOLD analysis project Ga0070665, IMG submission 65862) | Switchgrass rhizosphere microbial communities from Kellogg Biological Station, Michigan, USA - KBS S1-3 metaG | ecosystem: Host-associated > Plants > Roots > Rhizosphere > Soil ...
ACCGGCGAGCCGTCCTGGAACGTCAACCCCGGCTTCAACCTCACCGTGATCTGGTCACCGGCCGGGTTGTACTCATAACCCGACGCCAGCGCGGGCACCACATTGCGCTCGCCGTCCACCGTGAACAACGACTCATAGATCGGGGTCAGGTAGACGGTCGCCCCGGTGGACCCGGTCACGATGGGGTCCCAGTTCGCCTGGATGGACTTGACCCCCCACTTGACGGTGGAGTCCGACGAGGATCCGGCTGCGGCGCCGCCCCCACATCCCGCGACGACCATGGCGACCACGGCTACGACGACGGCCACGACGACCGAGGGCCGTCTCCTGCTCGAGAATCTCATGTCTCTCCGATGTCGGGTGGTGGATCAGGCGCTCAGGCGCGAAGCCTGGTCGCGAGCGACGGTGTGAACGTTGGGGGGAACCGGCAGGCCGAGGTTGCCGCGCAGGGTCGTCGACTCGTATGCGGACCGGACCAGTCCCCGGTCGCGCAGGATCGGGAGCACCTCGTCGGTGAACCGGGCGAAGGCGCTGGGGACCGTGACGTGGATGTTGAGACCGTCGAGCGCCCCAGCCTCGAACCACTCCTGGATCCGGTCGGCGACCGTCCGAGCGCTCCCCACGAACGGCGACGGAGGCGGTCCGGAGAAACGACGCACGGCCTGCCGCAGCGTCAGCCCCTCCTCCTCGGCGACGCGCACGATGGTGGCGGTCTGGCTGCCGAAGTTGTTGTGGCCCAGAGCGGACACGTCCGGGAACGGGGCGTCGAGGTCGTAGCGGCTGAAGTCGTGCCAGCCGAACGGGCGCCCGAACTGGGCGAGGTCCTTGGCGAAGTCCCGGTCGCCGCGGCGCCGGTCCTCGATCTCCCGAGCCTGGGCGTCGGTGTCCGCGACGATCGGTTCGACCCCGGGCAGGATCCGGACGTGCTGCGGGTCGCGGCCCTTCGCCGCCGCTCGCTCGCGGATCTCGCGGGCGAAGGCCAGTCCCTCCTCGACCGTCGCGTGATGAGTGAAGATGCCCTCCCCGATCGCGGCGCCGAGGTCACGGCCCTCCTCCGAGTCCCCGGCCTGGAAGATGACCGGGTGCCCCTGGGGCGAGCGGACCAGGTTCAGCGGTCCCCGGACCCTGAAGTGCTCCCCGGAGTGGTCCAGCCGGTGCTGACGGGAGGGATCGAGGAACACCCCCGACTCGACGTCGCGGGGGAAGGCATCGTCCTCGTAGGAGTCCCACAGGCCTTGGCAGACCCGGACCGACTCGAGTGCACGCGCGTAGCGAGTGGGATGGTCGTAGTGTTCGTCGAGGCTGTAGTTCGCGGCGGTACCCCCGTCGCCGGTGGCGACGACGTTCCAGCCGGCCCGGCCTCGGCTGATCACGTCCAGCGACGCGAACCGGCGGGCCAGGTTGAACGGACTGTTGTAGCTGGTGCTCACCGTGCCGACCAGCCCGATGTTCCTGGTCGTGACCGCGAGGGCGGAGAGCAGGGTGAAGGGTTCGAGCCGGGCGAGGTAGTGCGGCGGGGAGTCCGGGGTGATGAAGGCACTGTCCACGATGAACACGAGATCGAACAGTGCCGCCTCGGCCTGCCGAGCCCGGGCGATGTACCAGTCGATGTCGACGCTGGCGTCGCCGGGGATCTCGGGGTTCGTCCAGACGTCGTGCTTTCCGGGACCGCCGACGCCCATCAGGACGGCACCGAGCTTGAGCTGACGGGCCATGGCTCGTCCTTTCGCAGGGAAGAGATCGGATGCGGACGCGAGTCAGCGCGCCGGCGCGCGTCGTCGCGCACCGACGCGAGGGCGCGCCGACACAGAGATCAGAGAGGAGGTGACCCCGCGCGGGGGCCGCTCGGACGCCGGAGAGGCGGCGTCAGACGAGGCCGGGTCGACACGTGGCGGTCGAGGTGCGGGCGAGGTCGACCGCCAGCCGCCGGGTCAAGCCGAGAAAGAGGCCACGCGCACGTCCGGCACCCGACTGGGTGAGCGACGTGAAGGCGCTGGCCGAAGACACGCCATGATGGTGACATTTCGTCACCGACGCCGTCCAACTCAGGGATCCGATCACTTTCGATAGGATTTCCCGATCTGTTCTGCTGGACTGACGCCGTGTCCTCGCAGACTCGCACACTCGACGTCCGACCGCTGCGCACCTTCGTGGCGGTCGCGGAGTGTGGAGGCTTCCACCGGGCCGCGGCGGTACTCCACGTCAGCCAACCCACGGTCAGTGACCACGTCAGACGGCTCGAGAACGCGTGCGGGACCGCCCTGGTGCAGCGAGCGGGTCGGGCCTCTCGACTCACGCCCGCCGGGGAGACGCTGCTCGCCGAGGCGCGACGGATGCTGACCATCCACGACGACGTGCTCGCCCGGCTCGCGGCCCCGCTCAGCCGGGAGCTGACCGTCGGATCCACCGAGCACGCAGCCGACCAGCTCCTCCCCCGCCTGAGCACGGCGCTGGCGGGCTCCGTTCGGTACCGGCTCGACCGGGGAACCGGGTTGCGCGAGGCACTCGACCGCGGTGACCTGGACCTCGCACTGCTCCTGGCCGCGCCCGCAGACGAGCGCTCCGCCGCCGCGGGACTGCTGGACGTGCGGTGGTACGCGGCACCGGGATGGGAGCCTGCGCCCGGCCCAGTCCCACTCGTCGGGCTCGACGAGCCGTGTGCGCTGCGAGATCGCGCGGTCGCCACGCTCACCGCCGCCGGGAGTGCCGTGACGGTCGCGTGCGAGGCGGCGTACCTGGCCGGAGTGCTGGCCGCGGCGCGAGCCGGTCTGGGCGTCACGTTGCTCGCCACGATGGGCCACACCCCGGAGGGCCTCGTCGAGCGGCCGGACCTGCCGCATGCCGCTCCCCTGCCGGTCACGGTGCGCGGCCGGCGCGGTCTGCCGCCGGAGACCTTGGCGAGCACCGCGTCCGCGGTGGCCGATGTCCTGAGGTCCGCACAGGAACTGGCCTGACTGTGAGGCTGGCGTAGCCGGTCCGGTACTGATGGGCTGGTGATCGATGACAGCAGGTGTGGCCCTTCGCCTGACTGGCTCCTCGGATGCCTTGACGGGACTTGCCCTCCTGCTGTCGTCGGCGCCGGCCCCGGGTCGGAGTAGCTGGCCTGATCAGGAGCTTGACCGCCGGTAGCCGCCGGCGTGTCCCGTCACAGTTTTGCCGGCTCCGAACCGGGACCGGGACCTTCCACGTCCTTCCCGGCAAGGAGAACGCGATGCCCATGCTGACGGAACCGCCCGAGGAATCCAGGCTGGCCGAGCTCGTCGACCTGGTGATCGGCGTGGTGATCGGCGTGGACACCCACACCGACACCCACACCGCCGCCGTCGTCGTCGCGGCGACCGGTGCTGTCCTGGCGACTGTGACTTCCGACAGGATCGCTTCGGACGGGCGGCCTCTGCCCTGTCAGATCTGCCTACCGTGCGCACACGTTGGCCGAGCCGCCCCGGCTCCAGGCTTGCTGAGCGCTGCCAGCCGTCGGGGCAGGTCAGCAGGGACCTGTCCCCCCATGCGCAGCGGGTGACCCCACCAGGCCCGCGTCACACTCGCGTTGTTGTCAGGGTCACCGTGCGCAAGTCGCCCTGCGGCGATGCCAATCGGCGCTTCGGAGCTACCGAAGCGGTTGCTGTTGTTGTCAAAACCTGAGTCAAACGCCCCGGACAACGACGAAGGCCCCGGTTTTCGGCTCCTGTTCGGAGCCCTGACCAGGGCCTTCGGCGAGTGGGCGATACTGGGATCGAACCAGTGACCTCTTCGGAGTGAACGCGGATACCACGCCGCGCCCCGTGCCATCGTGTGCCGTTCTGGGCCATCTGACCTGCCCGTTCCTGCTGTCGACTCGCAGCCGGTGTCGCCCGCTTCCTGGCCGTCCGCTCCGGATTTGCTCCGACTCATGCCGAACCCGAGCTACTGAGTGCCGTCCCGTCGACCTGGCGCAGCCCGACCACGCGGCCGCCCGTGGGCGGCCCTCGACGCCACCGCCGGCCGAGTTACGGCAGCTCCGCCCACGGGCGGCCGCGTGGTAGCCCTCCGGGAGGTCGTCGGGATGGCACGGGCCGCCGTCCTGTTGATCTGCCCGCCCGGCGAGGGCGCTTGTTTCAGACGACGCCTACTCGATTGCCCTGTGGACGGGCTCGTCCGGCTGTCGGATTTCGTATCCGGCCGCCTCACTGAATCGACTACGGCTGGCCACAATCCACTCACGGAGAACCCCCGGCGCACGCGCCGAGTTCCTCAAGAAGGCTTCGATAACCTCGCACGCGATCTGAATGGCCTTCGCGGAGTTCTCTGCCCGAAAATGAATGAAACGCCATTCAACGCCTCGATCAATGTCTTCGCGCAGCATTGCCGGTCGAAACTCGGCAGGAGAGTGCACCGCCGAGTCTCGGAACTTATATAACTGCCTGAGAGCTTCTCTGATCTGCTTAGCAGGCTTTGGCTTTACGTTCCAAGTCCACCGGAATGTCTCTGACACCTGCTTGTAGCGAGCAAGGCGGTTGGCCTGCCACTCTGCGGTCTGTGGATGCGGCAAGTGGCGTTCCTTGACGCTCGCATAGAATGCGTCTATCGCGAATGCGGACGCGGAGATCGCTAACATGCCGTTCCGGAATTCCTCCTCCAATGCCTGCCCGAGTGCAATATTGTCGTCAGCTTCATGCGCGACGACAACCCGCTGCAGCGCACTCTCAGCGCGAACTTGCGCCTCACGAGCTACCAGAATCCAATGATTCCAGGTATCTATCCGAAGGTTGGGCACAACGGGGTCGACCGTGCCGCTGGTGAAGTCGATGCGGATGCTGCCGGCAGCAAACTGGATATCAGACCCGTTGCTAATGAAGACTCCGCGCACATCTCGATTGTAGTATCCCGTGCAACTGAGCCGGAAAGGCGCACTGTAGCGCCGCTGCGAGCGACTGCCGCGCGCCGGACGGGGACCGGCCGGAGGCCGCACGCCCCGGCCGGCGGGAAGCGGCGCGGCGGCGGAGCCGCCGCCTTGACCAGGTAGAGAAAGTCTGAACCCCGCGGCCTCGCGGCGGCTGTCGGGCTCCGCTTGATCGGTGACACGCTGGCTTCAGTTGATGAGTGACGCTCCCGCCCTCGGATCTGCTCCGTGCGACTCGTCGTCGTGTGGAGGGACCGGGGCTGATGCTCGTGGAGTTGAGCGTCGTGGAGCAGCGCTATCACGCCGTCATGGAGGTCCTGTCCGCCGGAGCACCGGTGGTCGAGGTCGCCGCCCGCTACGGCGTGTCCCGCAAGACCGTGCACGCCTGGATCCGCCGCTACCGCGACGACGGCCTGGCCGGGCTCGCCGACCGATCCCACCGCCCGCACCACCACCCCTGGCAGCTCGCCCCGGACGTCGAGGCCCGTATCTGCGAGCTGCGCCGCGCCCATCCCCGCTGGGGGCCGCGCCGACTCGGGCACGAGCTGGCCCGGGCCGGGCTCTCGCCGGCGCCGTCGCGCTCGTCGATCTACCGGACCCTGGTGCGGCACAACCTGATCACCCCGAAGACGCGCAAGCGGCCCCGGTCGGACTACGTGCGATGGGAACGCTCGGAGTCGATGGCGTTGTGGCAGCTCGACATCATGGGCTCGGTCATCATCGCCGACCCCACCACGGCGACTGGGGCGTGTGAGGTCAAGCTGATCACCGGCATCGACGACCACTCCCGCTTCCTGGTCATCGCCACCGTCGTCTCCCACCCGACCTCCCGGGCGGTCTGCCGGGCCTTCCTCACCGCCATGGCCCAGTACGGCGCCCCGGAGCAGGTGCTGACCGACAACGGGATGCAGTTCACCGGCGCCTACGTCCGCCCGAAACGCTCCGAGGTCCTCTTCGAGCGGATCTGCCGGCGCAACGGCATCGACCACCTCCGCACCAAGATCCGTTCGCCCACGACGACCGGGAAGATCGAGCGCTTCCACCAGAGCATCCAGGTCGAACTGCTCGACCCGCACCTCGCCGCTCACGGCCCGTTCCCCGACATCGGCGCAGCCCAGGCCGCCGTCGACGCGTGGGTGCACGACTACAACCACACCCGCCCGCACCAGGCCCGCAGCATGACCCCACCCGCGCAGCACTTCGCCGGAGTCCCGGCCTGCGAACGCGCCGACCTGCCGCTCTGGGCGCCACCCGAACTCACCGGCCTCCCCACGCCCACGTCCCCATCCGCGCAGGAGCCGGCCGGGCTCGCTGCGGAGCCTGCTCCCCCGCCGACACCGCTAACTACCGCCGTCGACCTCCCACCGCCACCGGCGCACCGCGACCTCGACGCCCTGGCCCCCGTCGAACTCGACCGCGTCGTCCCCGCCAGCGGGAACCTCGCCGTCGCCGGCCAACAGTTCTGGCTCGGCACCCAGCGGACCGGCCGAACGGTGTCGTTCTGGATCGACACCACCACCGTCCACCTCGCCGTCGACGGCGTCCACCTCAAGACCCTGCCCTCAAGGATCACCACCACCGGCCTGGCCCGCCTACGCGCCGACGGCGCCCGCCCCGCAGGCCCACCACCAGCCCGCCCAGCAGCCACCGAACGAGACCCCGTCGAGGTCCACCGCACCGTCAACCGCTCCGGGAACGTGTCCCTTGCCGGCCACTACGTCCCCGTCGGGGCCCAACACGCCGGACAACGCGTAATCATCCGCCTCGACAACGACCTCGCCCAGATCATCATCAACGACACCATCGTCCGGACCCGCCCACTCGTCCTCAACCCAGCCCAGCGCCACCGGCTGCGCGCCGCCCAGATCGCCGCACCACGACCCGGCACAGCCACCGAGCCCGAGCGGACCCAGCGCCGGGTCTCCGCACACGGCCAGACCCAGGTCACCGGCCAACGCGTCCCCGTCGGACGCCGCTACGCCGGGCGCCTGGTCACCATCGAGATCAGCGAGACCGCCCTGTTCGTCTTCGACGAAACCGGCACCATCCTGCTCAACCAGACCCCCCGGACCAGCACCAAGACACTCACCCGGCACAAGCCCTACGGTGTCAGTCGCAACCGCACAACAGGCTAGGGACCGGAACCCATCATCTGAAGCCGAACCGTCCCGCATCATCTGGACCCCGACACGGCCTCGCGGCGGCCCGAGACGGGCCCGAGACAGCTATCCGAGCTCACGCACGGCCGAGGCGGGCAGCGTCCTAGCTGCCTCTCGACGTGTCGAGGGCGCCAGATTCCTCCTGAGATCGGACAGAAGTCGGGTCTGGTGACCAAGCGCACAGCGGCCCTACGATCATCGCGACCGGCACCCTGTGGCCTGTCCCGCCCTCGCAACCCGGCACGTCGGGCAAGAGCGGATGGAACCCTCTCGCACGTTCAGAATGACGGAGCCCAGGGTGACAGACCAGGTTGCGGGCCGGCACGAGGCAGTGGCGCCGTCCTACCGGATTACGCCGACCCCACTCGTCGGCTCGGCCGTAGTCCTCATTTACATGATCGCCGTGTTCGGCCTGCAATTGGCCAGCGGCATCCCCTACGCGGAATGGACCAGCACCGCGAGCAACACCCTGCGGGCCGCGGTCCTCCCCCCTCGCCGTCGGCAGCGCACTGCTCATCGCCTTCCTCGTCTACGCCCGCTGGGACATGATCTGGCGCGACCCCGAACGACTCAAGACCACTACCGCGATGAAGGTCGCGATGGTCCTGTTCGTCGTCCTCATCGTGATCCGCCTCGTCGGCATCGAATACGGTGCGGCCGGGCTCAATCTCCTGCTCGTCGTCCTGCTCTCCGGCATCCTGGTCGGCTTCGCCGAGGAGGCCCTGTTCCGCGGGATCTTCCTGCGGAGCCTGCGCACCGGCGGCCGCACCGAGGCCACCGCAGCGCTGTGGACCGCCATCGCCTTCGGGCTCTTTCACCTGCCGAACATCATCGTCGGAGCCGGACTCGCACAACTGGCCCAGATCGTCCTCGCAGCGATCAGCGGCGTCACGCTCTACCTGTTCCGGCGCAACCGTGGCCTCATCCTCATCGCCATGATCGCCCACGGAATCTGGGACACCTCGACCTTCCTCTCCGGATCCCACGGCGCGCAGTGGGCGGGCCTGCTCAGCTTCGCGATCTACCCCATCGGGGTGATCGCCGCGATCGTCGCGCTCGTGTCCGTCCTGCGCACCGACCGGCACACCGTCGTCACCCCCGCAGGGATCGAGCATCACGACGCAGCGACCTGGCCAGCTGGGGAACACAAGCCGGGCACACAGCCCTAACGCTCAGGAAGATCGACTTCTCCTCGTCGACTTGGCCCTCTACTCGCGGGGCCGACTCGCACGTTAAGACGGACACGAGGCCGCGCGAGTTGTCACGTCTCCCCGCTGCGCGCCATGGGCCCGGCCATCCCGCGACGGACGGGTGCGGGTACACGTGATCGACCTCAAGGGCGGCGCCGAGACCCGCCGCGGGCTCCCGCTGTTCCACCGCCACGCCACCACCGCAACCGAGGCAATCGCACTCCTGACCGATGTGCGCGACGAGATGAAGACCCGCCAGCAGCTCATGGCCGACCACAGATTGCGCCGCCTCGACGTCAGCCCAGAGAGCGGGCTGAGGTTCCACGACCTCCGGCACTCCTACGCCACCTGGCTGGTCGACTACGGGGTCCCGCCCAACATGGTGCAGCGGGTGATGGGGCACGAGCGGGCGACGACGACGCTCGACCTCTACACGCGTCGGACCGACAACGGCGACCGCATCCTCAGGGCCCTCGACGACCCGGACGACGATGACCCCGGCGGCGTCCTCGCTCCGGGCTAGGAGAGGGAGGCTCCGGAAATGCTCCGGGGACCGTCCCCACACACGACGAAGGCCCTGGTCTCAGGTTCGCTGTTAAGCGACTGACCAGGGCCTTCGGCGAGTGGGCGATACTGGGATCGAACCAGTGACCTCTTCGGTGTGAACGAAGCGCTCTCCCCCTGAGCTAATCGCCCGCTGCCGTGTGAGAACCCTACATCACCCGAAGATCGGGCTCTGCAACCAGGTCCACTCCCGCAGCCCCACCCAGCCCGCGACCAGCCAGAAGGCGTTGAGCAGCCAGAGGGTGGCGACGACGATGAGTCCGGTCGCGCCGAGGACGAGCAGCTTGACGACGAGGTTCTGGCGGCCGAGCCAGTCCGTCCAGGCGTCGTACTTCCCCTTGGCGAAGTGCAGGACGCGCTTGGCCCAGTCGAACTCCGAGGCGAGGATGGCGAGGCCGACGAAGACGATCGCCCAGCCCGGGCCGGGATACGGGATCGCGACGATCCCGCCGACCAGCACCAGGGTGCCGAGCACCCCCACGGCGATCCGCCACGTCCGGCGGGCCGTGGGGCGCTCCTCGATGCGTTCGCGCAAGCCCGTGATCCGGTCCTTCAGGCCGTGGAGGCCACCGCGGGGCGCCGGGGACTGCTTCTCTAGACCGTTGGTGCTCAGATCTCCGCCCGCCCGCTCGCCAGCACGTCGGACGGAGAGGCCGGGGCGGCCCGACCGGGCTCGATCGAGATGGCGAACTGAGCGAACACGGTCCCGTCCGGAGACGACCCTACCGACTGTACGTCGACGCCGTCGTCACTGACGTCGAACGTGCCGAGCGGTGCGGGGGCTCCCTGGCCCGGCAGCCCCCACAGCACGTAGACGTGGTCACCCGGGTTGGCGGGCAGGCCGACCGGGAGCACCATCTGGCGTCCCGACGGCGTGGCGAGCACCGCCGCGACGGCCGGTCCGCCCTCGGCGGGGGCCAGGAAGGCGTGCGCGGTCCCGGGCGTGGCCATCTGCTGCACCATCGCGACGAGACTCCGGGCGCGGGCCGCCTCGGCGTCCCGCTCGGACTTGAGCTGGGAGCTGTAGACACCCAGCCCGGCGATCGCACCGAGGGCCACCAGGGCCGCCGTCGCGACGGCGATCACCCGGCCGCGGATGCCCGGCGTGGGACGGCCGTGCCGTCCGGGGCCGGAGCGGCCGCCGCGGGCCGGGCCGGAGGCCCCCGCAGCCCGTGCTCCCCCGGGCCCCCGGGCACCGGTCGCCCGCGGTGTGGACTCGGTCCCCCGCGAACCGACGGAAGGGACCGGCTCGG
>Ga0070665_100009139_pt1 | contig 10040 bp, 8 predicted proteins | sample KBSS13metaG_FD_65862 | JGI IMG/M metagenome (GOLD analysis project Ga0070665, IMG submission 65862) | Switchgrass rhizosphere microbial communities from Kellogg Biological Station, Michigan, USA - KBS S1-3 metaG | ecosystem: Host-associated > Plants > Roots > Rhizosphere > Soil ...
TATCGCGACCGACCATGAGCTCTTAGCCGCGTACTGCTTAGGAGCGGCAAATGCTGTTGCTCGCCAACCTAGCGGCGACCCGCAACTTGACACGATGATTGAACAAGATCACCAAGCTAAGTTGGTTCGGCTTCGCTCGTACTTGGGAGCCAAAGGCTACCTTCCTACCTTCGTCCGCTCGAGGGCGGCCTCGCAGGGCATCTTACTTTTTGCCCGGCGCGGCAAGGCCGACGAAGAGCGGTGCCGCGCTCGCTGCGCTGCTTGCGTGGCGGTCTGTATCGGGCAGCCAAATGCCGATGCGAAGACAAAATGCGTGCGGGAGTGTCGCGATCTCGAACCTGCCTGCCCGCCACTCGCGCGATGCGCCAGTGACAAGCTGCCCTTCTGATCCGCATCGGTTTATCGCATATCATCCTGGGCACGGCATCGTTGGCAATGATGGCGTGCGGCACACCTATCTAAGCGGCTACGGAAGCAAGCCGTGATGCGGCAGCGTTAATCCCCATGCACAACTTGAAAAAGACAGTAGCCTTTCGCCGCGACATCCCGAGCGGCGTCGGAATGTACCGGAGTGTCCTCCCTACGCATGGGCGTCCAGTCTTTAGGTTTTAGATGAGAAGGCAACTTAGTTCCCGACGGCGTCATCAAACGCAACGTCCGGTCCTTCCTGCCGCGATAAAAGTCATATCGAATTTTGTCGCTCATCCCGCAACGATAGCAACGGGGGAAGTTGCCGCAATCGCGTCTCGCAATTAACCCTACTCGTTAAGACATCTACCGTATCGAAAATTGCCGCCTAAGCGACGGCACAAAACTGATTGGCGATGCGCTTTGACCGCGCTCACCGTTTCGTCTTTTTTCCAGCCTTGAAAACTTGATACCTAATCGCATTGCAACTTTACGAATGCACTTTGGCGTGCGCTCCATGACGCTCGCTGCTTCCTCCAGTGACTTTTTCGCCTTGGTGAGTTCGATCAGTCGGCGATCAAGGGCAAAAAACCAGGACTTGGACATCCGTTAAGGCTCTCCTTAGCCACAAGGTGGGGTTACTGACGTTTGCTGAGACCATTGCCGCGCGCCGCGCGCATCCGACGACCTTCCAACCGGAACACCAACCGATCTTCGTTCCACAGTACAAAAGGATGCAATCCCACTCGCCGACGGGCTCGTTCGATCGCCTCGTCATCGCTCTCGCAAACTAGGTGATGGGCAGGTCCGACGCGGCCGGACGTGTCCAGCAGGTAGGCTCGATAAAATGGCATCAAAGACACTCGAATGAACAACCACCACGCTATCGGCGGCTCGCTCGAGATCAACGCTATTCGCAGGTTAACATTGCTTGCTAAGATTGATGATGCTGTGGTCGCGAGGGGTAAGGCCAACCATGCTGGCTCGAACTTCGCCTATCTGATCTCCCGCTGATGGCTTCCCGGATGAAAACCTGCCGACCAAGGCCATTTCTCCTGTGCGCGTTCGGCAGACCTACGGTCTTGGCGATCGTTCCCGCGCGGATGTCGCAGTAAACGTGCCAGCAATCAGGGCGGTCCGGGTCGCGGCGGCGGGTGAGCTTGGTGAAATAGATCGGCATTATAACTAGCCTAGCCGTCTGACTTGCTCGCCGCGCTCCTTCGCTTGAAGATCGATCTGCACAGCCGTGTCGAGTTCTTTCACCAATGCGGCTCTCACTTCGCTCTCCGACAGGTCGGTCTGCTTATTGCACCTCTCACAGCTCCAGCTTTTCGCGCCCTGCAACCGTCCTAGGATAACTTCGTGTCCGCACGGAAGCGGAAAATAAAGCTGGTCGAGCATACTAATAGTCATTGCGCTGACACTACTAGCCTTAGTTGCGGGCAGAGCTTGACGATTATAACTGTTTGGAATGATCAAAGAAGCGCGCGCCAACGTCATGAGCGTCGCGCTCACTGCCTGGAGCGCAGCTCGCCGCGGATAGGGCATGATTGAGCGCGGTCAGGGTTGCCGTCGGTTCCCTGCCCTCACGTGCGACTGCGTTCCTTTGCTAATCGCCACCAATCAAGCGGAAAGCAGCACCCAAATCACCAAACCGCATAGCGTGACAAACCAAAATAGCGAAAGCCAAATGAACACGTCGTCCCGGTTCACGGTCGGCGCTCTGTTTGGGGGAATCGCGCCTCTGGTTCGAGCTCAACGCTACGAATTGGCACAACTTCCATCGACTTGCGCCCGTCCCACAGCACGACCACGCTTGGGCGCTTGTTGTTGTTGAACACGGCCGAGGCGCGGGCGGTGAGATTCACCCTGTCCAGTCGCTTGATCATTTTCAGTTCCTAAGCGGAAAAAACACCCACATCGTCACACAGGAGGCGGTGAAAACCCCAGCAAGCGTAAGCCAGACAAGCACGTCGTATCGATTCATTGTCCGGTCCTGCCAAACAACATTGGTTTGATCGCGAGTCCGGGCTCGGGCCCGCTGATGCGCTACCACCGCGGGCTGCACCATGTCTTGTTATCGCGCGCCAATGACTTGGGATTTCGCGCCACGACAACCAGCACGTTGCGTACTCATCGCCTGCGCGGTCAACGCTGATCAGGAATAGCTGCGGCCAGAATGTCGCTAAGTCAGCCGGGGTTTTACCCGAGATTGAGAAGATTAAGCGATTTGTAGGGCGCCGCCGGCTTTCGTATTGAGCGAGCGCCTCTGCGCGGGTCTGCGTACCGTGCGCCTTCGTAATGTTGTTATCGGCAACATCCCATGCCGCTTCTGGAACTCGTCAGTCGCTGGTCGGGGCTCCGCCGCTGTCACTCTGATTTCGGCTGCCGGACGCTAGGTATTATCGCATTGGCAACTGAGAGAGGCTGAACGAAATTGTTGCGGTGTCTTCCCTGTCCAACGCTTAAAAGCGTGCGTGAAGGAGCTAACTTCGCGATATCCTAAGAGCCATGCAATTTCAGTTACCGGCAGATCGCGTTCGGCAAGGTAAGCCTTTGCAAGGGCTGCTCTTGTTTCATCCAATATTACCGTAAACGGTGCCCCTTCTTCCCGAAGCTTGCGGGACAACGTTCGTGTGCTCACGCCTAATTGTTTGGCGACATTCGACATACTTGCCTTGGCGTGTGGGAGTAGCTGCGGCAGAACCCTCTCTACGGCCGATCGATGAGCAGTGTGCTGCTTGGAACGGTCCGCGAGCGCTGTCTCTGCGTATTGCCGCAGCAGTTCGTTCAAATAGTTATCACGGCCAACGATAGGAAGAGATGTTACCGAAGTCGGAAGAATAATTTCATCGCTTTCTGCGCCAAATTCAATGTCGCATCCAAAAAATATCTTCATCTCGGCAGGCGTTTCGCTGCGCCGGTGTCGGATCTTCAATCGATGCGGCGCCAACCTAGTATCTGTCACTTGCCGCAAAATCCGTATTATTGTCGTCAGCCAGAACTCGATCTGATGTCGGTCCGTCATCCTTTCGATATCAACGTAGTCGAGCGTGATCGAGACCGTTCGGTCATCGTGCTTCACCTGAAGGCACACTCCTTCATTCATTATCGCGCAGTATCGCTTCGCGTTCGATAAGGCATCGGCAAATCGGTCCGACGATGCAATCACATAATAAACAAGGCCGACTTCACGGAGGTCAACACTGCAAGCCAGATGGAATCCCAGCAGTCCATCCTGAAGTTCTTCGGATACCAACTCCAGAATCTTGATTTGCTTAGGTACCTCCAGCCGGATGGCGTCATCATAGACCTGCTCTGGTCTGGCTTTTACCCGAGTGATAATGGCCGCTGCGTCCTTGCCAATCTCGCGCAGCAGTGTGCAAGCTAACCGTGCGATGCCTCCGGTGGCACTAGGTATCGACGAAAACTTGGCGGATTGGAGAGCTCCGTTCATGGTGGTCCAGACGGTTCACGTAATTGGCGCTCAAACGAGTCGATGCGCTCTCTTGCCATATAGCCGATATCGCTATTCCTCATAGCTCGTAAGCTATTACTCCAGGGCCATCCGAAAGCGCATCGTGGAAGCAACTGATGCTAGCCAATTATTCTGGAATGGTTCCGAAGAGGTTGACAACCGCGCGGAGTAGGTCGTGACGCTCTCCCACAACAAACCATTTGCGATAGATGTCAAGAATCTGCGGACTGCCGTAGAGGTGTGAGACAGCCTTATTGACGGCCTTCGAAATCTCCAATCACTTCTTGGCAGCGCGAGGGCGTACGGCTTGCTGGAAAAGGCTCCGGAAGCATTTTGGAGATTGATCCGTTAGCATCTGGAGCGCAAAATATAGTTTGTGCTGGCGAAGCTGTCCACCCTCCGCTCTGCAGAGCGGCGATCCCGTCAAGTCGATCCCTTAACCCGTATCACTGCAGTCTTGAATTGTCGAAACTGTATTTACTCACTACGGCGGTTCCATTGGTCGTTCCAACTATCTCAGCGATTTTCCTGCTATTCAAGTCAACAAAGCAAGAAATTCCGGAGCTGACGCGCACCATCAAGCCAGTGTTTTCCATTGGAGTTTATTTTCCGTTCCAATGACACCGAGCCCGCGCTCGAAATGGATCCGGCAGTCTGATGGAAGTAATGCTCATGGTTGCTCTCGTTATGGCCGTCTTCCGCAATGTCTAATCGCTTATTTGCAGGCCAGCAACGCTAATGGCCGGACTCGCTTGTGCAAGGCAACCGCTTTTTCATGTCAGCCGTAGTGATCGTATTCGCTGAAACCGCAGCTTTTAAATAGTCAATCGTGATGAGCGCCATCCGCGCAGTGCCGGGGGCGTCGCGCTACGTCACTGAACCAGGACCCTTAAGGTGTGACAATGTCGAAGATCGGGTCGAAGTTCATGATGTTGGCCACCACCGCACCGAAGCTCTGCGGATTGCCGTCAACCTTGACCATGCCGGTCTGCACCAACTCGGGCAGCTTCTTGTCCTGCAACAGCATCGCCAGAAAGGCTGGCCGCGATAGTGTGATCGTCACGTCGGGGTTCTTGAGCAAGCGCCCCCTGGTGTTGTTTAGAACCGAGTTCGACAACTCCAGCGCCCAGACCTCGTTGCTATCGCTGAAAACCATGCTGATCGCGGCCGTCAGTCCATCGGTCTTCTCGTGGTCCAGTCGCAGCGCGATGAAGTCGAATAGCAGTTCGTTGGTCATGCCGCGCACCGTGTCCGGCCCACTAGAGCTGGCGCCCGAGGTCTTCGGGTCGCTGCGCAGTTCAAGCGCGCCCATCAGGTAAGCGTTGCGCCAGGTCGCAGACTCGGCTTGGTAACCCAGTTGCTCCAGCGCGTCGGCTTGCAGAGCGCGCGCCTCGGCATTTTTGGGATTGGCAAAAACCGCCTTGTTGACCAGTTCGACCACCCAGCGGTAGTCGCCGTCTGCAAACGCCTTGTGGCCCAGCGCCACGACGGCAGCCTCGCCCCCCATCGCCGCGACATAGCGCTTGGCCGATTCGGTCGGCAGCAGCGGGTTCAGCGTGGCTGGGTTTGCGTCGTAGTAGCCGAGGTAGAAGTTGTAGACCGCACGCAGGTTGTGGCTCAGCGTGCCGTAATAGCCGTGCGAACTCGCATCAGCGGCCAAGCCCTTCGGGAAAAAATTGGCGTTGGCCAGGTCGGGCATCGTTTTGCCTTGGTTGGCCAGGTGCAGCGCACGATCGTGCAGAAAACGGTAGGTGTCGCGCTGGTTTGCCACGAACTGCCGTACGTTGGCATTGCCCCAAGTCGGCCAGTGGTGGCTGGCGAAAGCCACTTCGGTATCAGGGAACAAGTCCAGTGTCTCGTTAATGTACTTGCTCCACATCAGCGCGTCGCGCACCTTGGCGCCCCGGATGGTGTAGACGTTGTGCATCAGCTTAACTGCCACCTCCGACAGGCACAGCGCCTTCTTGTCGGGGAGATACATCATCATCTCCGACGGCGCCTCCGTGTTTTGCGCCATCTGGAACTGGATGCGCACGCCGTCGATGGTCATCTCCTCGCCGGTCTTCCTCACGATCACCGTCGGTGGGATCAGCCCCGGTGCGCCGTTGCTCAGCGTCATTCCAAGGCCGGTGCCGACCGACCCCCTGTCGTTGGCCGGCAGCGAGATGCCGTACATGTAGTTGGCGCGGCGCGACATGGCGTTGCCGGCAAGCACATTCTCGGCGATAGCATTGTCCATGAAGCCTTCAGGTGCGATGATCTTGACCTTGCCCGAGCGCACGTCGGCCTCGTCGACCACGCCGCGCACGCCGCCGAAGTGGTCGACATGGCTGTGGGTGTAGATCACCGCGACCACTGGCTTGCTGCTCTTCAATGTTTCCATTGCGAGCTTCAGCCCCGCGCGCGCCACATCTTCGGTAAACAGCGTGTCAATAACGATCCAACCGCTCGCGCCTTCAATGAGCGTCATGTTGGCCATGTCGTAGCCACGGATCTGGTAGACGCCGTCGATGACCTTGAATAGCCCGGCCGCGGTGTTGAGCTTCTGCTCGCGCCACAGGCTGGGGTTGACCGTTGCCGGCGAGTCACCCTTGACGAATTCATAGCGTTGGGTATTCCAGACCACGCGACCGTCGGCGGCTTTGAGGATCGGATCTTGCAGTTGCGCCATCAGGCCGCGCGCGGCGTCCTCGAAATCGCGCTTATCGTTCATCGTCATGGCCTGGCGCGCGGCGCCGTTGGCGCGCTCCGTGTTGGCCGTGGCCTTCTTAGGTTCGGTGTACTGTTGGGCCGTCGCCGCACTGGCGAACACTAATCCAGCCAGCAACATCGTTGCGATCGCTAAGAACTTCTCCATCTCGGACTCCTAATCTAAGGGTCGGGTCACATGTGGCGTCTAGTTAACAGTCCTTCATGGTAAGGCCGTCCGCGGTGATACAGACTGTTCAAGTCGGTGCAGGCACTGCTCTAGCGATAGCACCGCCAGTCCGGACTGGCTGTTGGTTTGGCGGAGCCAGCTGCTTTTCTCACCAATCGTTCATTTAACCGCGTGAGAACGCTATTGTCCTTTGGGCCAACATGCAGCTTCCGGCATCGTGTCGTCGCGGCTGTGATCGCAACGCTTGGCGTTCCTCCGGATGTTACATAGATCGGCTCTGTCGCTGCTGAAGAAGCTGTCCCGCAATCGTTGGGAACAGCAGTAAGGACAAAACGGCGGCACCCACGAGCACCGAAGCCATCTGAGGGCTCATGGTTTTTGCACGGACACCGATCTCGGTGATTACGACGACCAGCGAAAGCGAGGCAACCGAACTGTAAAGCGCAAAAGAAGTGCGCTCAGCGGCCGTTAGATCTCTGCGATACAGAAAGACAGGCGCGCCGCGCACAAGCAAAAAGAGTGCAAGGGAGATCGGGACTAACAACATGGTCAAGGCGCTACCGGTTATCGACCAGAGATCGAATTTGATACCGGTGCCCACGAAAAAGAACGGAATGAACCAGCCGAAGAAGATGGCATCAATTTTCATCCGCGGCGCTTTGCCTTCGGCTCCCTGGGTCGCCAATCCTACCACCATTCCCGCGGCAAACGCGCCCAGAATGCTCTCGAAGCCAAATCGCTCCGATAGTACGAAAAAGGCAGCAAACAAGAGCAAAGTTACTCGTACTGGGAGCTGCGAACTCGCGTGCATCGAGCGGCCCAGAAGCGCTAAAACGCGCGGCGGCCGTAGTCCCAGGCTGATTGAGGCCGCTAAAATCACGACCACGAGAAAAACCATCAGGAAGCCAAACTCCTGCAAGGTGGTGTACTGCTGGCTAAGAAGTAATGACATCGCCACAATCGGGCCTAGCTCGCCCATCGTACCCGCGGCGATAAATAGCCGCCCGAATGGTGTGTCGAGTTGATCGGCGTCGCGCAGGATCGGCAGCAACGTGCCCAACGAAGTTGTCGCCAGCGCCAATGCCACAATCATCGGATCATGGAGCCAGCTTGCATGAAGTATGGCTGCTGCAGAAAGCCCTATTGCGACCGACAAGCCCCACCCTCCCACCGCCAGCCTCAAGGGCCGCCCGCGAATTCTTTCAAATTCGAGTTCCATACCCGCCATGAAGAGGGTTGCGGCCATACCGAACGCGAACATGGAAGCCACGATGCCGTCGAAGTGCACCAACCCCAGCACCTGCGGACCAATGATGATCCCCAACACGACTTCGAGAACTACCGCCGGAATGCGAAATCCGACCGAAAGCTCGGCGAGCAACGGTCCGACGACGGCCATCAACAGAACCAGCAGAACGGGAAAGTGAGTATCGGCATACATTAGGAACCCAACGTTCATCGTGCTTCGAGCAGCCACGCCGCCGTCGCGAACGTCCGATAGATGGCCCAACTTAGACGAAAGGATTGGGAAGCTGGAACGAAACTCAGCGGTTTTCGGCTTACCGCATTGCGTTGCAGCGCTGCTTTTTAGAACTGGCCCGGTTGAGCAGGTGGACTGGGCCAATCTGATTGCAGGTTGTTCGGATTATTCCGATCGAATAAGTCCTGCCTAATAACGCCGCTCCTACGAGCATCGACTAAAGGTGAGACTCTGCGAGGCTCACGGCCTGTAGCAACTATCGCTCTGGACCGTACCGCGCAATTGGCAGGATACTCGGCGTATTGGCAGTAAACTACGGAATTCCCCGCTCCAGTGCTCGCGACTAAAAACCCAACTACTAACGACGTCCACAGCGCCATTGATCGCTTCATTGCGGCCTCCTCGGTAAACCACTCTATCACAGCTGCTTGCTTCTACCACTCGCCTTTACATTTCTCACATTTCTTCGCACTGTTGGAATTAGCCAACGGCAAAAAACCGCATTTCTAATGTCGACTTGGGGTGGCACATTCTTGAGCAATTGAAAGGTCGCGGGAGCCGTACCCCGCGCTTAACGCTTGCAGTCCAGACCGATCAAAGGCGAGCGTAACGAGGGAGATTGCCGCAGCGTGTGCTTCTCGACGCACAACACAACCCTCCAATCGCATTACGCTACGTGCTCCGCCTTGACTGGGGCACGCCTGCGGCTTCTCGATCTACCAACGCTCCGAACTTAGTCGATTGACGAATTTGCGTCTGCAATCGCGATTTAGGAGTTGCGAAAACGATTGACGGCGCCGCCGCAAAGAAGGCAAATGATGACGAATAAACTCGCTGACGAGAGTTTGCCGAAAAAAATTTAGGATCCGATATCGTGGCCCAACGGCAAAAGCTTGTTATGTTACGCGACCCCGCCGAGTACATCATCAAGAAGGTCCGTACGGGAGCCAGTCCTTCACTTCGTCCGGTTGAAAACTACGTCAAATCTCTGCTTTACAACGACTTGGTCATAGACGCCTCTCAGGCTGTCGCTAGCAGCATCATAGTTGAGCGTGTAGGTTGACCCGCCGTAACCGCCAGCGCGCAATTCAAAGAGAAGCTTGAGTCCGCTCCCGTCTCGAACCACCTCTGCGGTGTGAAAAGGGAGCGGCTTTGGATTAGCATAGTTGGCGTCAAGTTTGCCGTTCACGTCAACGCTATTGATGTTAATTGTGTAGGGCCCCTCTGTCCGAGCCCATCGGCCGACTACAACACCAAATGACAACGATGCTGGCGCTGGCGCGCCAGGAGGCGACTGGGCGGATGCAGAATCATAAATGACCGCACAGGCGGCGAGAATGATTAGCCCAATATTGACGGCCACGTTTTTCATGGAGATGCCTCCTGGCGGTGCGAGCCGGGTCGCATAATAGCGGCGCAGGTCGCTCTCTAAGCGTCCGAAGAGTCGCAGCTTGGTTGATGCTAATATTTTCTGACAATGGGTTTTGTTGTCGGAGGCGCGCCGGGCGCCGGCGGCGAGATGGCGAAAGTGACCCAGGCATTCCAGCCGCTGGGACGATTCTCTGCGGCAAACTCTCCGTAAGCCTTGAAGTTGAGATAGCCCTGCATGTCGCCGACCGGAAAAAGGAATCCGATCTGGGGACCGACGCCAACCACCTGGGACTGGAAGCAGCCGACACGGTCGCCTGGACCGCTGTCGCAGCCGAGCTCCTTGTAGACATAGCCTACGAGGCCAACCATGACCTGCTTCGACAGGAACTGCGATGCACCCCAGTCGAAATGCATGTCGACGCCGC